>JACZCU010127007.1_pt1 | contig 10253 bp, 10 predicted proteins | sample 8641851 | NCBI WGS metagenome assembly JACZCU01 (sample SAMN15324605, study PRJNA640507) | soil metagenome | isolation source: monocropping sugarcane control | place: China: Luxin town, Laibin City, Guangxi Province | collected 2019-07-25 | depth 10cm m | reverse complement strand
CGGCCACCCTGCCCGGGGCACCCTCTCTGGGAGAGAGGTAATAGGTAAGAGCACGTATTTTTGGAGTATATGGATTGTGCAGCCGCAGGCTGCACAATCCATATACTCCAAAAAAGCGAGCCACCGGAGGTGGCTCCTCTCATGTGGAATGCTGTAGGTACTGAGGGGTCCAGAGGACCTGAATAGTAACTATTGGAGATAGCAAGGACAAGATCCACTTGATGGTTGAGGAATGCATCCCAATGGGCCTTTTGGGTGGGAATAGGAAATTTATGCCATAAGTTGATGAGACATTGGTATAATAGCTTTTGATGCAGTAGCTAGCTAGGAGGAGAAGTGCACTATCTCACACGTCACAGAAAACTCAACCAACGAATCAACGATCACTACCACAATCGTTGATCCTCAAAAAGATGAAGTATTTATATATGCCACTGAGGAGCGGCCCTCTAAAGGGCGTAAAGCTGTCTTGAGTAAGGCATTTAGTTTTCGCTTACAACATTTTCTTCCTCGTGGAGGCGATTTCTCTCTCCGGCACTTTAGCATTACCGAGGCAGCGTTACTATTCATGCTGGCTATTGTCGCTTCACGCGGCCTGGGCGTCGTACGTCAAATCATTTTCAACGCACTTTTTGGCACCGGACTCGCTGCCAATGCTTACTACGCGGCTTCTCGCCTACCCGAAACCCTGTTTGATCTTGTCGCTGGTGGCGCACTCAGCCATGCTTTTATTCCCATCTTTCTCTCGTATGAGAAGGACCATGGACGACGCGAAGCCTGGCGCCTTGCCAGCCTGGTTTTTAATGTTTTGCTGGTGATACTGACCACCCTTGTGCTCATCAGTGAATTTTTTGCACCCACTTTTGTAAGCAAGCTTCTGGTCCCTGGCTATCCCGCGCATGTCCAGGCCTTAACCACAACTCTCACACGTATTTTGCTTATCCATCCTCTAATTCTAGGTCTTAGCACTGTTTTCACGGCTATCCTGAATAGCAAACGCCAATTCTTGTTGCCAGCTCTCTCAGTGGCTATTTATAACTTTGGCTTAATTGGTGGCCTGCTCTTTGCTCTGGCTTTTCCCGAAGTTGGTATCTATGGTCCAACGTGGGGTATTGTGGCAGCAGCTTTGTGTCAGGCTGCAATTATGTTGCCAGGTTTGTTTAAGCAAGGGGTGCGTTATAGCTTCGTCTGGAATCTTAAAAATCCGGGCTTGCACGCAATCATGCGCCTGCTTGGTCCGAGCACTCTGGCAGTCGCGATTACTTCCATCGGCTTCATCGTAGATACCGCCTTCATTTCTTATATGCCGGACAAGGCAAGCCTGGCTGCAGCACGCAACGCTCAATTGCTTTATGCTTTTCCCCTGGCGCTGGTAGCGCAGGCTATAGGCCAGGCTGCCCTGCCACAGATGGCTACCCTGGCTACAACTGGCCGTTATATGCGCCTGCGTATGACTACGCTCAAGCTTCTAGGTGGCGCATTGATATTCAGTGTAGTTGCCTCACTTATGTTGTACTTCTTTGGTAAGCCGATTATTCACTTGATCTATCAGCATGGCGCGTTTGGTAGACATTCTTCGGCCGTAACAGGTACGGCTCTACTCGGTTATGCTATTGCTCTGCCCGGGGTAGCCCTGGCGAGTTTACTCGTACTAGGTTTCTTCGCTTTGAAAGATGCCAGTACACCTATGTTCATCAATATCCTTGGGCTTGCGGTGCGTTGGGGCCTGATCATCATGCTGCTCAAGTTGCTTACCGGCTCACATACGATTCTGGCTATTCCCCTTGCCGCCGCGGGCGTAGGCATCGTTGAATCTCTCCTGTTAGGCTCACTCCTGTATGTGCGCATGCGCGCCAGGGTGCGGACGGATAAAGGTTTGCAGCGCCTTGAACGTATGCGTAATCGTGCGCACAAGAGTCAAGCTTCAATTGCAGAGGAGCCAGCAGCAAGTGCTGACTAGTGCAAAAGCACGAGAGATCCTGGGAAAAGGGGGTGTAGGGGATCTCCCCTGCCGGGGTTCAAGGGGTATCCCCTTGCCTTTCCTTCTTCCTCAAAGAGGTGGGGTGGTCGTGCACTAGCAAGCTGCGGCGTCAGAAGAATTGGTGGGGGTGGAGATGGCTGATCAGCAGAGTCTTTAAATTACACGCCTATCTGAGGAGGAAAATATGAGACTGAGCGTGAATGGCACAGAGCTCTTTTTTGATGTAGTTGGTAGTGGGTTAGATGCGGCGTCAGGCTTTCGTCAAAAACCGGCGTTGATTATATTGCATGGTGGCCCGGGTTTTGATCACACCTATCTACGCCCATGGCTTGATCCCCTTAGCGAAATCGCACAGTTGCTATATGTTGATGAGCGCGGGTGTGGTCGTTCAGCACGCCACAGTCATGAGTATTACCAGTTAGGTATTATGGCTGATGATGTCGTGCTTCTCTGCCAGGCTCTGGGTATTGAGCATCCTCTGGTGCTTGGTCAGTCATTCGGTGGCTTTGTTGCTCTCACTATCGCCATTCGTCACCCTGACTTCGCATCAGGTATTGTGCTCTTTGATACCTCGCCTACCTGGACCGGTGGCTATGATCTTGATACGCTAGAACATATGGTTGGTGGTGAGCGTGGTAAAGAATTGCGCGAGATTGCTTACCGTGAATCGACAGGAACAGCCACTCAGGCTGAATTGAAACGTTTTGAGCAAGAGATCATGCCCTATTACTGGCACCAGGGTTTCAGACCTGAATATATTAGCGATCTATTTGAGAATCCTATGGTGAACATGGATATCGCAACGTATATGATGGGTACACTAAGCAAAGAATACGATATGCGCCCGCACCTGGGCGAGATTATCGTACCTACACTTGTACTCCAGGGTCGCTACGACTGGGTAGCATCCATGGAGGGAGCAGAGGAGATGGCCCGGAACATTCCTAACGCCCAATTGCATGTCTTTGAGCACTCTGGCCACATGGTATTTATGGAAGAGCCGGAAGAACTAGTAGCAGTGCTTATACACTGGATAACCGGCGTCAGCTAGGTGTATTCTTATATCTTTCTCTGCTTCTTGCTGGTATAGAAATCCTACTCATCTTGTTCACTCTGACCGCGTCAAGGTTAATCAAGGCGAGGTGACTTGTTGTTGGAGGTGCAGTGGAGGCTGTGTGGTCCGGAGGTCGCACAGCCTCCACTGTACATCTACCTTCTTATACCCGATTTGGTCTTTTTCGGCGTCTTGAATAATTGTAGCTGGAAAAATGATTTGACATTTTCTTCTAAAACAGTGGCCATATTTAGTTTGTATAACCATTGTTACAAAAGGAAAAAGTGGTTATGGTAAAGCACGTTATGATTGTTGAGGATCACATTGAGATCCAAATGATATTGCGAACGCGATTGGAACTGGCAGGCTATTCTACGAGTTGCGCTCGAGATGGGCTTGAGGCTCTGGAACTGCTGGAAAATGTGACGCCTGATGTTATTTTACTTGACCTTGGCTTACCACGTATGGATGGTTACGCTTTTCTGGCGACATTAGAGCAACGAAAACTAATCGTGTCTTTTCCAGTCATCGTTCTCACAGCCGATAAGCAAGCGGCGTTGAAACTAGCAGACAAGCCTGTGAAGGTTTTTACGAAACCATTTTCATTTCATCATCTTGTCGCTGCAATACAGATGTGCAATTAGCTACCATCGCAACGAAAGTTTGCCTGCTTGCAACATAGAAGTGAGTCAAAGCTGATCTGCAGCTGCAAAAAAATCCATGACGGCCGCTGTGTACTCCTGCGCACAGCGAACATGCGCGGCGTGCCCAGCGTCGAACAATAACAGTTGCGAATGTGGGATGTGCGCGGCCAATGTACTTGCGTACCCTGCCGGAACGATACGATCACGCTTACCATGCATAATTAATGTGGGACAACTAATCGTCGCCAGCTCTTCATCAGTAATCAATACGCCACCAGCTGCCACCAGTTCCTCCTGGACTGCGACGTACATCGCGGGTAGCGTACGCCAGTAAGGTTCACCGTGCTGCTCTGCCAGCTGAGCCTGCAATCCCTCGGAAAACGAGTTTTCGAGAAGCCAGTGACGTATTCCTGCCGCATCCTCCTGAGAGACGGTCGGTTGTGCTCCAAGCACTGCCAGGGCCTTTACTCGCTGGAGATGTAGGGCTGCTAACAATAGGCTAACAATTGCTCCATCGCTAAAACCCAATACACGTACCTGCTCGATCGCCAGGGCGTCAAGCAGCGCGATCATATCTCTGACATCGTCCCGGTAGTATGAAAGAGCGTAGCGCCGACGTGGTGACGAGCGTCCATAGCCGTGCAGGTGTGGTGCGATAACGCGATAGCGCGTGCGCAGTGAAGGAAGCTGCTCGCTGAAATCGCTTACCGGTGTACTTGCAAAGCCATGGAGTAGTAGTACTTCTTGTGTAAAATGCTGTGGTAAGGTGAAATCTGGTTCAAAAATGTCGTAGTAGAGAATAGTATTGAGGGTTGGCAGAAAAGGCATGTTCTTGCTCACTCACATACATTATTGAAAAAAAACATCAACACAGTGTAATTGACGACAGTATAACACCTTCTGGGGTAGACATAAAGTTAGCTGTACAATGCTTGACAGGCTTAATAGTGATGACTATACTTGATGGCAACATTCAACCTAAATTTATAGAGCGCTCATATACCAGGTTTTAGCAAGCAGCCAGTAAAGGAGATTCACATGGATTTGGACTCCGATCAAAGTACATCGAGTGAGACGCTTGTGGTGAGCAATTCGGGCTCCCTGATTCAGCCTTCAAGTGTCGTTGAAGATGAAGTAATCATTCGTGCCACCAGGCTCAACAAGTTTTTTGGCGATAAGCATGTTCTCAAAGATATTGATTTCGAGGTGCGCAAGCGCGAGGTTGTAGCCCTGATCGGTCCCAGCGGCTCCGGTAAGAGTACCCTGATCCGCTGCCTCAATGGTCTGGAAAAAGCCACCAGTGGAGAGATTAACATCCACGGCCATACACTTGATCCTAATTTATCGACCAAACAGCTCATTCCCATTCGTAGTGAACTTGGCATGGTTTTCCAAAATTTTAATTTATTTCCTCATATGACTGTCTTGCAAAATGTCATTGAAGCTCCCCTGCTCGTGCGTAAAATGCCAAAAGCTGAGGCTGTAGCCCTCGGTGAGAAATTGCTCGCCAAGGTGGGCATATCAGAGAAACGCGACGTCTACCCGAATCGTCTCTCTGGTGGGCAGAAGCAGCGTGTAGCCATTGCGCGCGCTTTAGCGATGCAGCCACGAGCTTTGCTCTTTGATGAACCAACTTCGGCTCTTGACCCCGAACTGGTGGGTGAAGTTCTGAAAGTAATGAGGGACCTTGCTTATGAAGGCAGCACCATGGTGGTTGTGACCCATGAGATGCAATTTGCGCGAGATGTATCTGATCGGGTAGTTTTTATGTCGGATGGCTCAATTATCGAGCAAGGTGATCCAGAAGAAATATTCAAACATCCCCGGGAGAAGCGCACGCAGGTCTTCCTGGAGCGTGTGCTCTCCGTTTTACCATAGAGCGACATGGACCCTTATTTTTAGGAAGATCATCAGATCAGAAAGGCATTATCTACTATGAACCTGGAATTGAATAGGCGATCATTTTTGAAACGTGCTGGACAGGCTAGCGGCCTGGTTATCGCAGGTGGTAGCATAGAGTCTATACTTGCCGCGTGTGGCGGCAATGTTTCTACTACAACCGGCTCAGGTACGACAACTCCTGGGGTCACAAAAATAGACAGCAAAGGCCTCAAGGTACCAGGTCAGCTACAGTGGGGATCGGACTATGTGGATGGAGCCCCTTATGTATTTAAAGACCCCGCTAATCCCAACAATCTGGTTGGCTTCGAAGTCGAAATCGCGGCGGCCATGGCCAATCTCATGGGTATTAGGCCCAAGCAGGTAGAGACCGACTATGGACACATGGAGCAGGCCTTGTTGGCAAACCAGTTCGACTTTGCCATGAATGGTTGGGAAATCACAAATGATCGCAAGAAGACAGAGCTGTTCTCTGATCCCTATTATCGCTACGGACAGCAGATCGTAGTACGAGTCGACGACCCGCGTTTTAGCTCGTATACCAAGGACAGCGATTTACAGTTGAGCCTCTTAGATGGCATGACTGTCGGCACTGGTACCGGTTATAAAGCGGCGGACTACCTGGCGACAGATCCCAAGATCATAACAAAGCTGTATGACGGCAATCTACCCTTTGATGATCTTAAACAGCACAAGATCGATGCTATGCTGGTGGATCGGCCGCTCGTGACATACTATGTCGAGGGAGCTGGCCCTGGTGGGACTGCCGATTCCAAGCTGAAGGCTATCGGTAAGCCTCTGTTTCCCGATGTGTATGTCGTTGGCTTTAACAAGAGCAATCCCAATGCCGCAATCCTCCTGCCGGAGATTAACCAGGCCATAAGCGTGCTGAAGAAGAACGGTACGCTGAAGCAAATTTATCAGAAGTGGAGTTTGTGGAATGATCAGCAGGCTGCTATTGGTGTTGTGTAGGAAGCTGCAGTAATTGAACAACGGTATGGCTACGTAGGTACCTACCTTTCCGGAAAGATCCTGGCAAGTCAAATGTAGGCCCATGGCATAAAAGGGTCTGCATTTCACTTTTTTGAACGGCATGGAGTATAGTGCTTGTAAGCTATACTTCCACGAGCGAAAAAACAAAGGAAGTGGTTATGGGTCTGATCCAATCAGCTCTTCCAGCTTTTCTCCACGGCGCGTTGGGCACAATCTTGTATTGTGTTTCGTCTTTTCCATTGGCTCTGCTGATTGGGTTGTTTCTCGCGCTGATGAAGAGTTCGCGTTTCGTCTGGCTGAGTATGCCGGCCAATATCTTTATTGAGGTCATGCGAAGTACGCCGATTATTACGCAGATATTTCTTCTGTATTACGGTGTCGGAGCCATCCTTGTTAATTACAACCTCGCCTACCTGGATAACGCCTGGGTGGCCGGCATCACCTCATTATCGCTCAACTACGCTGCCTATGAGGCTGAAGTCTTCCGTGCGGGCTTTCTCTCTGTTGAGCGCGGACAAACCGAGGCAGCTTTATCATTGGGTCTGTCCTCAGGACAAAACTTCTTCCGTATCGTCCTGCCCCAGGCTATTCCTTTGATGATTCCGCCTTTTGTCAATGATTTCATTTACATGCTCAAAGACTCTGCAATCGTTAGCGTAATTTCTGGCTCTGAAATCACGTCAACGCTGGATTATTGGGTTTCACGTAATGGCAGCAATCCTCTCCCACTCTATGCTCTGGCTATTGTTCTCTACCTGCTGCTCAGTTTGCCTACATCGTATGTTGCTCGTTATTTCGAAGGTCGATTGCGAGCGGCTTTATAGTTAAATTTAAGGAAGGGAAACGTGCATGCAGCAGTCAATTCCTACTGTTGAACGCAAGTCTGAACGCAAGTCACGCAACTGGCTGGTGATCCTGGATTACCTTTTCTATGCCATTCTTGCCGCGGCCGTCCTGGGATTCATCTATTATCTCTACACCTTTCGAGATACGATTGTCCTTGATCTGCCCTTTTTGTTGCAAGGGGCTGTCGTAACAATTATTTTGTCACTCGTCAGTATGGGTCTTGCCATGATCCTGGGCTTCCTGGGCGCGCTGGGACGCCTTTCTCGCTTCGCTCCTGTGCGCTGGTTAGCAACAACCTATGTTGAGGTAGTGCGTGGTACGCCTATTCTTGTACAGTTGTTGATGTGGTACTTTGGTATTGGTGTCGTCCTTTCCCAGGTTGGTTTTGACCCGCAAAATGCTGCCTTTCAGTTTATGACGCTCCTCCAGAGCAACAGTTTAGTGCCAGATGGCTTTACTGCCTATTTCTGGGGCGTGATTGGGTTGAGTTTTAACTATGGGGCCTATCTGACCGAGGTCTTTCGTGCCGGTATCGAATCTGTACAAAAAGGCCAGACTGAAGCGGCCTTGAGCCTTGGCCTGAGCTCTGGGCAGACGATGCGTCGTATCGTGCTACCGCAGGCCATACGTATCACTATTCCACCGTTTACCAACAACTTCATTACCCTTGTCCAGGATACAGCCCTTCTCTCCACAATTGCCGTCCTCGAACTACAACAAGAGATGTCTACCATCGCCGATCCGCTGCTCGATGCGAACAAGAAATTGTTCATTTACATTCTTGGCGCGATGGTTTACTTCGCTATCTGCTATCCTCTTGCCCTGCTTTCTCGCTACCTTGAAGGGCGTATGGCTGTAGCATATTAATGATCTGTTCTTTCAAGCTTGCGATCACTCGAGGTGATCGTAAGCCTGAAAGAATTTACCGCAAGGCTAGTAGCTACAACTCAGGCATTGCTTTGCGCATAACGCGTTCTTGTGCTAATATGCTATTTAATTGCAGTATCCTCAAACGGATCGAAGAAATGGAGAACACCTGATGCCGCCTTTTACGCTTGCGGATGGAGATCATTCTACCAGGGAACCTCCGAACAGGTCAAGTGGTTTTGCATTAAGGGAGGCACGTCTCCTAATTAAGAAATGTGACTATTCAGGACCCCTTCTGGCCTGACTGCTCAGCTCCTGCGGCGCTTCGCAAGTAATGTGTGAAGTGCTACGGGTGGTGCAGCCACAGGCTGCACCACCCGTAGCACTTCACACATAGGAAGCCACCAGAGGTGGTGGAACTACCTGAATAGCTACTAAGAAACAGAGCGAGCAAGAAAGTGAGTTGCTTCAAATCGATATTGACCGCGTTCTGCCGGGTAGTGCTAGCAGGAGTCTTCTGGGTGATCATCCGCGTGCTCTATCGTGTTAAGGTTCACGGCTTACGGCATGCAATGGGGAAGGGCCCCACGTTTCTCGCCATGGCACACAAACGTGATCTCGATCCGCTGGTTGAGGTTCCACCTATTCTCACCCATCTTGGTTGGCGTGCGCTGACAGGTGATGTTCGCTTTGCCTTGCGTAGTGATGCCTTCTCGCCTGGCTTCCTGGGGCGTATAATCAGGCATCCACGCTGGTTAGCTCGCTGTCTGCGACCGCTCTCATTACGGACAATTTTATTCCAGTTGGGTTTACGGCCACTGGAGAACATCCGTGTGCGACCCGCCGAGGTGTGGATACGCAATTGGCTTGAGATAGCAGGCGATGAACGGGCCGGCGAGGTTCTTACATTGCCTTTCTTGCAGCATATAGCTACAGTATGCGGCGAAGATATCCAGAAATTGAAGACGTATTCTCTCTCTCACCTGCTTTCCTGGCGCTATCACGCGATCCTTCAGGTGTGGTACAGCGCTGACATCTTTGTCGAACCTGTGCGACATCGTATAAAGCAGGTCGTTCTGAGGAAGCTGAAACAGGAACTAGCTGATCTGGCTGCCTGGTTGTCGCAAGATGGATCGGTCTGGAGTTCGCCGGAAGGGCGCCTCTCTGTTGATGGGACGGTGAGCGCGTTCACACCCGTACTGGATCGCCTCCTGCGCGCTAGTCCATCACACACCCGTATCATTCCCATATGTATCAGCTACGACTTCATGACGACCGGGCGGCCAGGTATTTTTGTAAACCTGGCACCTCCAATTGAGGAGGCCCCGCTGCTGCATGCCAGGGAACTTGAAATTCAGTTGCGTCGCAGGTGGCTACAAGGAACATACTTTACCTGTACACAGCTCGCGAGCGGGTTTCTTGTGAAGAGAGGGCATATAGAGCCTGCGCCCTTTATGCTGGACGACCTGGCTTCGCATATTCACCAACAGGCGGCAAGCCTTGCAAGAGCCAGTCGCTATGTCGATCAACGCCTGCTTCATTTTCCTACAACACGAAAATTAGCGCAGCGCTTCCTGGCTTACGCCCTGCGTCATAAACTCGTGCGTTCGCAGGATCACTCCACATGGGAACCAACGGTGGGTAACCTTACGATACAGGTGAATGCTGGCGATACTGGATATCAGCAGGCTCCCCTAGCGTATGCCTGGAATGAACTGCGGGAAATGCTGAGTGTGGGTCCTCTGCCCGATGCAAATGTATCTTCCATACAGCATATGGAAGTAAGTTAGGCTGGATGGTTGGATTAACGAACATGAGTTATCCCGGATTTTTCGCAAAAAAGTTCTTTCTGGTCAAGCCCAACGTGTCGAGGCGCCTGGCAGGCGCCTCGACACGTTGGGCTTGACCTCTTTATTATGGTGATGGTGCACGGCTTTGCCGTGCCCCATCACCATAATAAAGTTGTTTG
>JACZCU010149900.1_pt1 | contig 10262 bp, 9 predicted proteins | sample 8641851 | NCBI WGS metagenome assembly JACZCU01 (sample SAMN15324605, study PRJNA640507) | soil metagenome | isolation source: monocropping sugarcane control | place: China: Luxin town, Laibin City, Guangxi Province | collected 2019-07-25 | depth 10cm m | reverse complement strand
GGCTAAAGGGGGAGAGAGAAGAGCACGTTAAAGAAAACACGCGGGCCGGGGGCGAGGCAGGGATCGAAAGGTAAATGGGTGTCCCCTGCTACCCCGCGGCCCGTGGAAAGGAGGCGCTTTGGAATCTCAGATTTGAGATTTGAAATTTCAGATATCAGATCCGCATCTCGCGCGTTTCAGGCGTTAAACGTATTTGAAAGCGAAATCGGGCGGATGACGCGCCACTTAGATCGGCCACGCCGGGGTTTAGTCGGAAGGCCGGCGCGAAGGCGGGCGCGGCGGAGAAGCCGGCAGACGGCCGCACGCCGAATTCCCATGGCGCGTCCGATTCGATCCAAGTTCCATCCTCGCTCGTTCTTCAATCGCCACGCTTGTCGCTGACGACGACTCAACGCGGTTAAATCGTTGTTCGGTTTCATATCCCCTCACTATATAGGGAAAAAGTTTACATTTTTATATTTAAGTGCTGCTTTGACAGCCGCTTACAAGCGCGGCACTCGCGCGCAAAAATCCACTGCCCGGAATTTTATTGAAATGAGTTTTTGGGACGGGATACAGCTTGGCAGACGGGACGAGCAGCGCGCCATCTCGCTCTGAAGAAAGGGCTTGCGCGGGATGTCGCTTCGACGCGCCCCGCAGGCGGGGCGGCTAAAGTGTTTGACGAGAAAGCGTGTTGGAATCGGGAGAACGAAAAACGCGCGGGACGCGATTTGAATTGCATCCCGCGCGTCTGGTTTTTCAATCAACTCTCGCGATCAATACTGCGGACCACCGGGATTGATGTCTTTATTCCAAAGCAGAATCCCGCCGGCCATGCTTTTCACATCTTTGAAACCGGCTTGTCGCAGGGCCTGGGTGAACTGCATCGATCGGCCGCCGGACTTGCAGTGGACGACGATCTTTTCGTCCTTGTGTGGTTGCAATTCATTGAATCGCTGTGGAAGCTGCTGAAGCGGGATCAGCTCGGCTCCGTCGATGTGCGTCAATTGATATTCGTTGGGCAATCGGCAATCGACGAAGAAGAATTTCTCCTTCTTGTCCAGCATCGATTTCACTTCGCGCGGCGTCACTTCCCAGTCGGGCTTGAACTGATAGCCCGGCGGAAGGCCGCGAGCATCCAGATCCGGTTTGGGCGCGGCGGCGGTTGCGCCGGTCCTGGCCTGGTGCGCTTCGCGCTTGGTTTCTTCCAGGCTCTTGGGGTCGATGATCGGCACGCCGCAGAATTGCTCGTAGTCGATCGGCTTGGTGATGGTCGGATGGTCGCCGCACACGGGGCAATTGGGATCGTGGCGGAGTTTGAAGGTACGAAATTCCATGTCCAGCGAGCTGTAGGTAATCAATCGACCGATCGCGGGACGGCCGACGCCCAGAATCAGCTTGACCGTTTCGGTCGCCTGCAGCGAACCGATGGAGCCGCAGATGACACCCAGCACGCCGCCCTCGGCGCAGCTTGGAACTGAGCCCGGGTCCGGCGGCTCGGGATACATGCAGCGATAGCATGGCCCCTTCTCGCCCGTGTCGGGATTTTTCAGATGCGGGGCGAAGACGGTGACCATGCCTTCGAAGCGGAAGATGGAGCCGTAGATGTTGGGCTTTTTCATCAGCACGCAGGCATCGTTGACGCAGTAGCGCGTGGGGAAATTGTCGGTGCCGTCGATGATGATGTCGTAATCCTTGATCAGATCGATCACGTTCTGGCTGTTGACGATGGTCTTGTGCGCGATGAGTTTGAGATCAGGATTAAGATCCCGCAGGCGCTTCTCGGCCGCCTCCACTTTGGGGATGCCGATGTCGTTCATGCCGAACAGGACCTGGCGTTGAAGATTGGATGGGCTGACGACATCCACATCCGCAAGACCAATCGTCCCGACGCCCGCGGCTGCCAGGTACAAGCTGATCGGGCACCCCAGCCCGCCGGCCCCGATGCAAAGCACCTTGGCGTTCAAAAGTTTCATTTGTCCTTCAGGACCGACTTCGGGAAGGATCAGGTGGCGCTTGTATCGGTTGATCTGCTCGTTGTTCAACTGCGTTGGCATTGCGTCCTCGTTAAGAATTCTCGGAATGGAACGGTAGCGCGATGGGAAAGCGGGGTCAAGAAGCACTGATTGGGTCAAAGTGACTCACCATAATTTGCGCGATTCGCGCGATTCGAAACCCACTTGTCGATGCGAAGCATCGTCTGCATCACTTTAGCCGCCCCTTTGTGGGGCGCGTCTAGCGGTAAGGAAGCTCGCGCCGTTTTGAACGTGGCGAATAACGCGGGATTACACATCGAAAAGCATTACTGCGCGGGACGCGAACTGGACGCGCCCCACAAAGGGGCGGCTAAAGGAATAGGGACGATGCGAAGCATCGACAATCAGTTTGATGGCGCGATGTGTGGGTAATTATTGTCCCGCGGCAATCCCATCCGGGGTGACAAGGAGCAATTGTCGCGTGAGCTGATGCGGAAGACGATTGAAGTCTTCTTCAATCTGCTTTCGAAGCTGCTCGATCAGGTCGGGATCGTTACGGAAACAGAGGAGGATATCGCGATTGGGAATCGCTGCGGAGAATGGACTGCCCAGATATTCGACCAGTCGGTCGTGCAGCGTGGGGAGCAGGATTCGGCTCGCATCGTATCCATCTCCAGTCTGGAAGATGATCAGCTTGATGTTGCCGTCTTCGTCGTCGGCGGTGCGAGCGGGCATTGATTCGCTGGCCGAGATGAGGTTTTTCATCGCGGTTTCGTGAACGTCATCGAGCGTCACGTTCCATTCCTCGAGCTGCTCGGGACGCAGATAGGAAATCGTGCGATCGTTATCCAGCGCGTAGGCGATGTTCAGCCCCTCCACCAGCGGCTGCATCAGCGTCTGGCGATAGGGTCCATCATCATCGGGAACGACCATCGGGAAAATCCGGCTCCGAAGATCTTCAAAGGAGCCATCGCGATCGGGCATGCCCTCGGCTGCGCGAAGCAGCTCGACCACCCAGCGTTCAATCTGGCGATCGACATCATCCGGGCGCAGCTCGGAGAGGCGGAAAAGGTTTTCCAATGAGACGACATGCCCGTTGAATCGGACGGAAAAGGGTTCGTCGCCAGCCGATAGTTTCACGAGTGGGAACTTCGCGGGCACGACCTGAAAAACGCGCTGAATGAACTGCTCGCGCTTGCGGTCGGACATGCCCATATTGTAGTCGCGGAGGAGGGCAAAATCGACGCGAAAGTAATGCAGAGTGGGAGCGCATTTGCGCGATTCAAATTGCTTCGGGATCGGAGATTTTCGAATTTGAAATTTCAAATTTGAGATTTGAGATTTCGGATTTGAGATCGGCACAACCGATGTCGCTCGTCGCGGCGTTTGCCCCGCCGCGCGGGGGGCTCTATAACTTCCGCCGCGAAAGGATTTTTGAATGGCGCAGGCGATTCGGGTTGGGGTGATCGGGGCGGGATGGCCGGGGCATCGGCATGCGGAGGGATACAAAGCCGCCGGCGGGTTTGAGCTGGCGGCGGTGGCCGACCTGATTCCGGCCAGGCGCAAGAAGATGATGGAGCAGTTTGGCGTGCAGCGCGAATATGCAGATGCCAATGCGCTGCTGGCGGACGTGCAGGTGGATGCGGTGAGCGTCTGCCTGCCCAACGCGATGCATCTGCCGATCGTTGTTGCAGCGCTGAAGGCGGGGAAACACGTGATCTGCGAAACACCTCCCGCGATGAACGCGGGCGAAGTGCGCAAGCTCGCCACGGCAGCGAACAAATCGGGAAAAACGCTGCTATTTGCCTTCCAGCGCCGCTTCGGCGGGTTTGAACAAGCAGCGCGACAGGCAATGGAAAAGGGTTACATCGGCGACGTGTATCACGTGCGCGCCGCCTGGATGCGCACGCGCAGTCTGCCCGCCGGCACCGGCTGGTGGTATCTCGATCGCGCGCAATCCGGAGGCGGCGCGATGATGGACCTGGGGTCGCAGATGCTGGACCTCGTCTGGCACCTGATGGGCCAGCCGCGACCGGTCAGTGCGTATGCGATTCTCGATCAGCGATTTAAATCTGTTGCGCCGCCAGAAGCGAAGTTCGATGTGGAGGATGCCGGTCGCGTGCTGATGAAATTTGAAGGCGGGAAATCGCTGGAGCTGGGAACGAGTTGGACGATCAACCAGCCCCCCCGCCGGCAGGGAACCGTCTGCCGGCTGCATGCGGACAAGGGGGCGATTGATGTGTACACCCCGGCCGGGCCGGTGCTGTATCGCAAATTCGGCGCGGATGGGCAGGCGGTGGAGACGCCTTTAAAAACACCCAAAGTCGTGCTGCATCATGCGATGATGCGCCACTTCAAACAGTGCATCGCCGGGGATGCAAAACCGAGCGTTGGGGTTGCGGAGGCGATGGTGACGATGCAGATGATCGATGCGATCTACAAGAGCGCGGCATCGGGGAAGAGCGTGGAGATCAATTATCCTTCCGCTCCACCTAATTCCCGCGTCTCAAACAGCAACATCCCGGCTCCCAGCGCGAACGCGGAATAAGCGATGCAGTAACCTGCTGCGATCGCAACATATAACCAGATGCTTCCGAGCGATACCGCGCCGATCTCCTGGGCGAATTGGGTGCCGGGCACTTTAATGTCGTGATAGAGCGTCAGATGCCGAAGATCGAAGGTTTCCAGATACGGCAGCAGCCAGCTCACGATGTATGCGAAGGCTTTGACCGAAGCGGGCCGGCCGGTGAGGGGGAAGAGGAAGCGCGTCAGATTGCCGGCAAAATAAATGATGATGACCGTCGGCAGGTTGACCACCAATGAGAAGCGTGTCGAAAGCGCCACACCGATCGCGGCCAATACACCCACTTGCAGCCAGACGAGCACGAGGCTGGGAATCAGCCCCATGATGTGCATGAGGCGCAGGCCCCAGAGGCGAGCCTGCTCGCGATCGTCGAGCGTGTACCAGCGGATCTGATAATCGTTCGGAATGCGGTAGTAGGTGAAGAAGATCACGATCGCGCCGAAGATGGCGATGGCTAGTCCGGCGGCCATCATGATGCCCAGGTATTTTCCGACCAGCACTTCCCATCGCCGGATCGGCTTGCTCATCAGCGTGAGCATCGAGCGGTCTTCGATCTCGTCGTAAATCGATTTGCTGGCGGCAAAGAGCGTGATGATCAGTACCAGCAGCAGGATCACGTCCATCGCCACCGACTTGTACATGATCGTGTCTTCATTGAACGTGAAGAACGGGAGGAGCCCGAAGATCATCAGGATGACCGATCCCAGCCCCAGCAGCAGAGCATAGATCGGCTGAACGATGGCCTCGCGGAACGTATGGCGAACGATGACCCAGGTGCGATACATGAAGGGGAGGATTGTAGAGAAACGGGGCGGAAACGCCAGATTTGCAAAGCGGGTGATTAGAAAGCGGGTGAGATTATGTTTACCAAGGTTAGTCCGGGCAGGGAGGGGGGGGGCTCTCGGGGCGCGGGGAGAAGGCGCCCCGCTCCGCGTGGCTGCTAACCTGGGCTAAAAGCAGTTCTCTTACTTCTGGTGGACCGACCCCATCTTTAGGGAACCGCAAGGGGTCAATAATGTCGAATCATGAAATCGTCGAACTCCCCGGTGGCGGGGATGACTTGGGCGTCGACCTGGCGGATGTAGCCGTTCATGCGTTGGCGGAGGGAATCGACGACGCCGTCCATTTCGCGGTCATCGCCTTCCATGACCAGCTCGACGCGTCCATCGTTGAGATTGCGGACATAGCCATGCACGTTGTAGCGCATGGCAATATTTTGAGTGGTGTATCGGAATCCGACACCTTGAACCCGACCGCCGAAATGGTAGACGCGCCGCTCCATCTCGTAGACCTCCAGGACCACCTTCACCGCAACAGGGCTAGTCTAACGAAAGGATCGATTCGTTCAAAGAAGAAAAAAATGGGCAAATGCAGGAAATGCAACGTAAACGGTCGCAGCAATGAAAGAACTGGGCACGAGGTAAAGGGATTGGGTGCGCTCTGCGGACCGCGCCATCATGCGCAAATCCGCTTACTTTGTGCGCGGCTCTTTTCGATCAGTGACCGATATTCTGCATCACTGTTGCCCCACGATTTTTGCGACAAATTGAAGGTATTCGCGCTCGATGCCCGGCAGGTCCATCTGGAAATAATGCTCTAAAACCGGTTTTGCAGATCGCGGGCTCCAGAAGACCATGTCATTCAGCGGTGCTTGCGCCCCGACCAGGTTTCCGGACGCGGCGTCGGCAAGCATTTTCTCAAGGGATGGGCGGAAGCGCCCGCCTTCGGCTTCGCGCATAAATCGGGCGAAGGCCCAGCATTGCGCGTAGAACGTGGCGATTTGCTCCTTGGGGCGATTGACGACCTGCCCGGCATGGGTGGAGATGAGTTGATCGAGGGGCAGCAGCGACTCGTCATTCACCGCCTGCTTCAGGGCGGTTTGTCGCGCGTAGTTAATCGACAGATCCCAGCGCGGCAGCCGGTTTTCCCAGGTCACATCTTCAAAGAGACAAGCAAGCCCCTCTTCCAGAAATGGCGGGATGCGCTGCTTGAGATGCCGGCCCAGATATTGATGGAAGCCCTCATGCGCGGCGACGGAATAGGTCCCGATGTCTCCCAGGAAATAAGCGACATACCAGTCGTTGACGGTATATCCGCCGCGATTGATGCGGAGATAGACGGGGGCGTCTTCGCCGGTGTGGGCGCGGGTGAAGCCGACCCATTCGGCGCGGGCGGCAAAGAGATAGCAGTCCATCGGGCGAGCGCTCAAGGGGACGTCCGGAGCGAGCTGGCGGTATTGGCCGAACGCGCCTTCCATGACTTGGGCAACACGCGACAGAAGCTGAGCGTCGCTGACGGTGGAATAGATGAGGTAATGAGGAGAGGAGACGCGGACGCCGGAGCGACCCGAATATTGCCAGCCATCCAGATGGAGCGGCGCGGGAAGGGTTGGACCTTGGCGCGGGCGGGGTTCGAAAGGGTGCGCGCAACCGGTCAGCAGCGCCAGGAGGACGCAGGTGAGCATGCAGCGCCAAGCTTTTGGGGGAAGGACGCGGGGCACGACCGTTCCATACTCCCAGCAGTCGTGTTCAAACTCAAGACGTTAGATGTTTCGCGTCAGGTGGTGGGAAGGGTGGGTGATATCCGTACCTGACCGCCGCTTGCGGCTTCGCGCAAGAAAGAGCTTGCGCGAAGCCGCAAGCGACATGTAATACGAAGCGGCGAAACGGCGCGTTTTCTCGGTTTCTTATTGTGACGTCAAAAGGATGGATTACCCATGCGCTTCCCCGCGCGAATGTCGGCGGGCGGTGGCGTTGAGGGTGTTGTTGTCGACGGCGCGGATGATGCGTTCCTGGAGCACTTTGATCTCGGAATTGCTCTGGTGGGGGATGCCGTTCATCATGATGGAGAAGACATACCAGTTGCCGTCTTTGGCGTGGAGGTAGCCGCTTACGGTGCTGACGCCTTCGATGAAACCGCTCTTGCCGAAGACGCGCCGGCGAAGATCGCGCAGCTCGGGGGAGCGGAAACGATCATCGAGCGTTCCATCCACGCCGGCAATCGAGAGGCTGTTGAACAGCGTTTCTTTGTTTTTGCTGAAGTAGTCGTAAGCGAGGACGCGGGCCAATGCATGCGGGCTGATGTTATTCTGGCGCGAAAGACCGCAGCCGTCATCGAGATGAAATTGATCTGCTGGGACACCGGCTTTCTTCAAGAAAGCGCCGACAGCAGCGGTGCCATTGGTCCATGAACCGGGGGCGTGAGCCGTCTCGAATCCGAGGCGTTTACAGAAGCTCTCGGCATACAGATTCATACTGTCTTTGTTGCACCGTGCCAGCACAGGTTGGATGGGCGTTTCGTTGATGCCGATGATCTGCCAGCTCTTGTCGCCTTTGGAATGATCGAAGGTGGCGCGGGCGGAGCGATCGCGCTTCACCTGGCCGGAGACAGAAACCCCACCGTGCTCGAGCGTCTCGGCTAGAACCGTGCCGGCATACATCGGGGGATCGTGGACGGTGATCCCCAGCGGCGCGGGGCCGGTGCTGCGCGTTTCGCCGCCGAGAATGACCTGATTGGAATCAATGGCCCGCGTGAAGGTGACTGCGTTTCGATTGCCGGTGACGCAGGTGTTGCGAATGCTGACGTATTTGGTCGGCGGGTCGAGCCTGTAGGTCACGAGCTGGCCCATGCCCGTCGGCTCAACCAGGCATTCGATGCAGTTGGCATCGAGGCTGATGCCAGCCACTTCCGCTTCAAAACGGGCCGTGTACTGCCCGCCCGGCCAATTGGGGTTGTAGAAATTCTCGTCGAAGACGCTGTCGTCAATGATGACATCGCGAATGCTGCTGACGCCCAGCTTTTTCAACTGATCGGCCCAATGCTGGAAAACGGTGGTGATGCCCCATCCGGCTTTTTTGAGGTATTCGAGATCGCCGAAGGTTGGGTCGCCGCCGCCGATGAGGATCAGGTTCCCATCGTGCATGAGCAGGACGGTGCGGAATTTGAAATCAGGGCCAAAGTGATCGAGGGCGGCGGAAGTGGTCGCCAGTTTGAGGTTGCTCGCGGGGATCAGGGGCGTGGCCGGCTGGATCGAAAAGATTTCTTTGGTCTGGCTGTCGGTCTGGCCGAGGCGGAAGACCTCGACGCCGGTGGTGGTCTTGTGAAGGAGCTTGTCACCGAGGACGGCCTGGACTTCAGAATTGAGATCGGCCTTCGCCACAGGCGCGGCAAGGGCCAGGCCAAGCAAAATCAACGACAATTTGCCTGCGAGCAGCTTCATCCTTGAAACCCCACATCTCGAACGACTGGATCGATTTAACTTATCCACGAAAAACTGAACCAATAGGGTATCTCTATGCAGGCTTGCCGCAAGACAAGTCTGATAAAACTCACCATCGGCCACAGAGGGTAATTTGGTTGAAAGCCGATGGGATCGGCCGACGATTAATGGTTGAAATGGGTTCTAGACTGGGCCGGAAAGGACTACAATGGGGTCGGGTTTGCGACATTCGAAACGCTAAGCGGCGCACCCATTTTTCCCTCTCCCGGTACTCCGGGGGAGGGTTAGGGTGTGGGTTGGTTCTCTGACAGAAGGACCCCCACCCCAGCCCTCCCCCGCAGTAGCGGGAGAGGGAGCAGATGGACCGCGAATGGTGTCACAGGCCCACTGGCTCGCCCCACCGATGCAATGACGTACCGCCGGAATATCAATTTCCTGGTGTTCATCCTAGCTTCGCTGGCAATCCATGCCGCGGTGCTGTCCATGGTGGCCTCGCCGATCTGGAACCGGCTATTTGGTGGGCGGATTGCGCCCAAGCAAAGCGAAGTGACGGTGGCGCTAGTCCCACCAGCCGACGAAGAGCCGGACATGGGCGAAGCCAATGCAAAGGGCATTGGCAGCAATAAAAGCGAGGGTGAACAACCCCTGCTGGCTCGCGAAGCGGAGGAAGATCAGGCCTTTTTGAGTCGTGATCCGCGCGGGCCGGGCCGGGTGGGAAATGAGCCCGCTATGAATACCGGGCCGCTGGGCGAAGGTGGATCAGGCGGACAAACTGCTCCAGAACCGGCTGCGGCGATGAAGTCGGCGATGGCCGCGGCGCTGACGCCGTCCCCGGTTGATAAGGCGATGGTGCAGCCGATCAGAATTGAACCGGCTTCACCACCGATCCTACATTGATCGCCCGAAAGCAAAAATGATGGGATTCCAGTCGCCTCCGCGGCTGTCCCAATTCCCAACGTCGATCCAATCAAGATTTCGCCGACCGTCCCGCAGCCCGCTGTCGCAACGGCGGCACCGGTGCCACCACATCCTGTAACGGGCGACGCCCGAGCCCCCGGCGCGCCGGCTCCGCAAGCCGACCCGGCACAGCAGAGCGTTTCGGAATCAGATCCCTTCGCGCGCGTTGGAAGCGTCGTCTGGCGCGATGGAAAGCTCGACATCCAGCTTGGCCGGCAGGTTCACACGACCCGGCCGCGAATCCTGCTGGCGGGCAAAGTCGATCTGCTCTCGATGGACACCGCTTCGGTAGTGCTGAAGGTGTCGATCGACAAAGCCGGTAAGGTCACCAACGTCGGCGTCGTGCGCTCGAGCGGCACAGTCGATATCGATCAGCCCTGCCAGGTGGCGGTGTATGATTGGTGGTTTGAACCCACGCGCACGAAGGCGGGTAATCCAATTCCGGATACGCTGCTGCTCACCATCAGATTTGAATAGTCATCGTCTGCCAAGTTTAGCCGCGACGCGACAGCGGAGCGCTTCTCCGCGCGCTATGGAAGAGCGCTCC
>JACZCU010260473.1_pt1 | contig 10302 bp, 20 predicted proteins | sample 8641851 | NCBI WGS metagenome assembly JACZCU01 (sample SAMN15324605, study PRJNA640507) | soil metagenome | isolation source: monocropping sugarcane control | place: China: Luxin town, Laibin City, Guangxi Province | collected 2019-07-25 | depth 10cm m | reverse complement strand
CGGTGATACTATTGGTGGATTCGGTGGCGAAAACATTGGCGGCTTACCATGAAATATATTTATTCCATAGTCCTCTTTGCTATCTGCCTGACATCCTACCCAGCACCAACGCCGTGGGTGAACTACCCTACCACCAATGGATTTGCCGTGACAGACACGCTTATCATGGGAAATGGCAGCACGAATTTGACGATTCAATTTGGTGCGGTTGCTTCCACGCTTCCGATTACGAATACGGTAAATGCTTCCAGCAATCTCGTATATGGCAATGCCGTTACCCAGATTAACACTACGTCTAATACGCTGAATACCTTGGTGAATACGAGTAGCAATTTGGTCTATGGCAACGCTGTCACCCAAATCAACACCACCAGCAATCTTCTCAACACCCTCGTAAACACAAGCAGCAACCTTGTTTACGGAAATGGAGTGACACAAATTAATACGACCAGCAACTTGCTTAATACCCAGATAAACACATCAAGTAACTTGACTTACGGTAACGCAGTAACGCAGATAAATACTACGTCTAATCTGTTAAACACGCTCGTAAACACGTCCAGCAATCTCAACTTTGCCAATACAATTACGGCGATTAATACCAGCAGCAATCTGGTTTATGGAAACGCTCAAATAGCTATTAATACTTCTAGCAATAGCGTAGTTACAAATCTTCCGCCTCGAGCCAATTATCCAGCACTCACAAATAGCGTCACTGGAACTCTTGGCAATGTATTGATGACAACGACACATCTTGATACCAACGGCTCTCCTGCCGCTTTGTGGACAAACTTGCAAATGATAAACCTAGAGTTTCATATATCCACTAATGCATTTACAAACGTGGTTGTGGGCTATATCGGTCCTCTAACGAACATAGATGGGTTCAGGTTTTATATACCTGTAGGAACTAATTTCCCATGAGATATATATCGGCATTACTTTTAGCTTTATTTTTGCCGCTATTAGTATTAGGGCAAAACGTCACCAATATTGTTAAAGGGCAACGGTTCAGCGTCGGAACCAACATATCAAATGTGGTTTCTGGCGGTGGTGGCGGTGGATTTCCGTCAGGTTCTATATTCGATGTTAAGCTTAATGGCAATCCTAACGATAGCGGCCCTAATACCTACACTGGAACGGCTGTTGGTTCTCCCTCCTACACAACAGGGCAAGACGGGCTTGCGAACCATGCCATTGCGCTTAACGGTTCATCCCAATACGTAACGTTTAGCAGTGTTGGAACGACATTTGATTTTGGTTCTAGCACATCTTTTACAATCAGTGCGTGGATTCAATTCAACGCGAATCAAGCTGGTAATCCAGCCGTATTTCAAAAACGCCACCACCAGTTTGATAATGGGTTTACACTTTTATTTATTGGACTATCCACAGTAGAATCAATTGTTAGTGACGGCAGTCACACAGTGGCAAGCGATGTATCGGCATCTTTGAATGATAATAATTGGCACCTTATTGTTATGACAGTTGATAGGTCTGGTCAGTTGCTTCATTTTTACGTGGACGGCTCAGAAGTTGGTTCTGCCAAGGATATAACATCAGTCGGTTCTGTCACTTCCACAGAACAAGTTTACATTGGAAACGGACTTACTTCCGCAGACCACATATTTACAGGAAATATAGACGAGTGCGCTGTATGGAATACGGCGCTAACATCGACTCAGGTGGGAAATATATTTACAACAGGGGCAAGATGAACAGCCTAAAAACAGGCTATGATTCAGTTCTATTTTCAGCCTTTAAAATAATTAGGCTTTGGATGTTGACCGGCTTTGGCGTGAATACTTTGGCCTTATCTTGGGCGGCTAGAAGTTTCCAAATGCTGACTTGCGAAAGGGATTTGACGTTTTTGGCTCGCATAATTCTGGAGACATTACCACGCTTGTTAGCAATGCGTAAATCCGTAGTTTCCGCATTGGTGTGCCTTTTCTCATTAACGGCCATTTCTTCCACCATAACAATTAGTGGAAACAATTCCATACCAGCGCTTTCAAGCTCTTATTATTGGTCATGGCAAGGAGCAACACCGGCAGACGGAACGGTTCAAAGCATTAATCCTCCACTATTCAAATGGATTTATTGCCCATCCTATGACCGCGCTGAAATGGGGGCAGACCAAAATGGAAGAGACTTGCATGTATTCCGTTTTCAGTTAACAACTAATGGCACATTTGCGTCGCCTTATTGGGATATTTACACATCAAACAACTTCGAGAACTGTCTGCCACCTATTACGAATTCAGATGGCAGCCCTTGGCTGGGGACATGCTCTTGGCGCATCATTTATTACGACCGCTATATTTCCACCATTCAGGAAACTGACACGGTGCACACATTCACATTGGCAATCAATGCGACGAATTGGGACCGAAGCATGTTGGCAAGTTCAAACTACCTATGGAGTGTCACGCATGAGCATCCACATATGTATTTCTCGACCAATAATCGAACGGCGTTCGCTGACTACTTGAGAAATCAATACACAGGACCGCACGGCTGGCAAGAGCTAACAAACATTGCCTATGGCTCTGTAACGAATGGCCTTACATCATTTGTGGCTCCAACGTCTATAATCACTAACTGGTGGAATAATGAACAAGTATTTACAAATTTGCCGCTGCCTCAATTAACTTTCCCTTTTATCGAAACGGTTCTTATGGACATTCATCTTGAGACGAATACGTTTCTTTTAAGCAGCAATCCCGCCACAATGGTGGACATGGCGTGCCGGTGGTGGATAAATACTGGGCAAGATAGAGTTCCTCCTTACCAAAACCAAGATACCGCCTGCAAAGCGTTGCCGGTAATGATTGATTGGGCGTGGCCTTGGATGGATGTGACACAACGAAGCAACGCCGTTTATGCACTGGATTGCACGGCAAGGTTCTTAGTTTGGGAGGATTGGTGGTGTGAAGGAAGCGCATTAGACCCAAGTCGGACGTATGCGTATAGCAACCGATTCATCAACATTTCCAGCGCGGCCAAATATGGAGACTCGCATCAGCGATATGATTGGCCACAGGCGTTAATCTGTTGCATGTCTTGTTGGTCCGACAGCACTAACCTTCCGTCATTGCTTCCCTACAGCATCAACTACATGATTGGGTTATATACCGAGGGAAGAATGGATGAAGGCAGAAGTTACGACCAAGCAGATTTTGATGGGTCAAGGACCTTTGCGGAATATCTTGAGTCGGTGTTTCTTTTCCGTTCGGCTAAGTTGGAGAGAAATCCATTGATGGCAACCTATTTATCGCAGTTTTCTTATATGGAAACTCCTTATTTTCGCCAACTTGGGGACCCTTTTGGTGATTTCGCCGCCATGCCGATTGATTTTAGGCCGCTTACTGGACAGACGTTTAATAATCAATCGTCATTTTTATTCCTTAATTATAACGCGAAACTTTGGGCAATAGTTTCACAGAATGGCGCAGCGTTGAGGCAATACAACCGCTGGCAAAGCATCTATAACGCTACTGTTTCCACCACTCCGTTTACGCCACTACAAGACACTGGTGTTAGCATATTATTTAACACCCCATCCGAAACTGATTGGCCAAGTAATGACTGGGTTGTGCCTGAGCAGGGCTATGCATCTTTCGGGTCCACTCAGCCGAATGACTTTTCAGATTTCACCAACGGCGTTCGGGTGTGGATGACAGCAAACCCCGGCACTAAAAACGAACATGGGCAAATAGCCGACGGCGTGCTTCAAATGTCGGCTTATGGTGCTCAAGTTATTGGTGGCCATGTCGGTGACTACATTAAGCATTTGATGTGCGGCTCCGGTGGAATATTTGTGGACGGCATTGGCACCCTAAGAATGGAAGCCCCTCCAAAGGACACGACCACAAACCGAGCGCAGTTTATTTCGTTCACCAATGGAACAGATTTCTCGTATCTCCGAAGTGATATTACGAAATCCTATCCGCAGACCAATTATTCCAACATTCTGCTTTCCAACTACAACACAGCCGCAAATTTCTACCAATATGCGAGCAATAGCAGGCCATATTTGACCAGCATGAAGCGGCATGTTTTGTTCCCGCATAAGAAATATCTGGTTCTATATGATGAAATGTCCACAACCACCAATGCCAGTTTCCAATGGCTATGGAAGGTCTTAGAGCCAACCATATCGGTGAACACAAACGGGTGTTCTTTCACTTACACTTGCACCAATTTCTTAAATGGAAGCAACGTTACGGTTTACGTGGTGCCATTCGTTAACCCATCCTCCATGACGTGCTCAGTTATTTCTGGAACGAATTTGTCTTATACAAATATCATAACCAAAGAATTCATTTCTTATACAAATTCGACCACTGGCGCAATTACTGGACAGGGATATTATCCAGATGGAAATTCTCAGGTGTCCACGCTGTTCAATAGTAGTGTTTTTATTCAGAATTCCACACCAAGCACGAACTGGCATTATGGTTTTGTGGTATATCCTGCCAAGTGGAATCAATCTGCACCTACGATAACGAGAAACAATGATTATTCGGTTAGCGTCTCGGATGGTGTTAATAATGATACGATTGTAATAAACTCTTCTACCGGAGACTGGACATTAGATTTTAATGGTTCAATATCAACATACAACGCTGCACCGTTCAGATGAAGAACACGATTCAAAAATGCATTATAGGTGTTATTGGACCTACAATGGGCTACACCATATCATTGAGCACCGTTGAGGTATGGCTAAGAATTCTCTCGCTTTTGGTGGGCATTCTTGTAGGATGTCTTTCGGCAGTGTCAATAGGACTTAGCATCCGTCGTAAGTGGCTTGAGAAAAACGCCCACAAACACAAAAAAAGACGCCACACAACAACTGAACTCGATGAAGAACCAACAACTACAATATGAAATTCATCCTATCGTTTATCGCGGCATTGTCGCTCTGCATTTCGGCTCATTCTCAATCGCTGGTTCTTACCAATACATTGGTGGCCACTGCCCCGGTGATTTACAAATGCACTACTCCAAATAAAAAGGTGATTGCCGATTCCGTGTTTATAAACAACGCCCAATATCCCACAAATACGTATTTCTACCCAACTACCAACATCATCACGGCGACCTATACAAATGCTAATGCGATAGTTGAAATTTTAGGCTGGTTTGGGCAGAATCAGTGCGGGTTTGGTTCATCCGTCTTAACGAACACAATCTCCGGCGAAAAGTTTAAATTCGAAGTGCTTTATCCAACAAACATCGGTGTCCCGCCAACAAACCAGATGATAGCACTCACTGTTACAGGAGTTCAAACCAACGCGCCTTAATTTATGTTAAAAAGCATACTAGCAAACAAACACACTTCAGGAGCAGCCTTAGTGGTTGGCGTTCTGGAATTAGTTTCAGCCGTAGGAGCAATTTGGTTTCCAGCTTATAAAGAGCAACTGAATATGACGGTCACAGAAATTCAAAAGTTTGCTCTTATGTATGGCCTAGTAATGGCTGGAGACGCTCAACCCAAACCACAAACACCAAACAATCCATGAAAAAGCTATTATCATTAATCACTTGCGCTCTGTTGAGCGTATCTGCATTCGCGCAGACAAACGACAATACCCAAATCAAACAGGATGTTATTGCTTTCGCGCAGAATGTTGCCAGCAACCGCTCGCTGACATTGGCGGTTTATCCTTCCTATGCCCCTGATATTGTCGTAAACGGCCGCAAGGACACGTTTGGCATGGGCGTGGCGGCCTTGGTGCCTACCACGGTCGTTCCCGCGCTACATGGCAACGCAGTGGCGCAACATGCCTTTGTAGGACTTCGCTTTGATTATCTGGCGCATCAAGCCTACGCTTCCACGGTCGGCGTTGGTTTGCGTGGAGACATGCAGCTCTGGGGCCACAACTTTGAAGGATTCACGCAGGCGAGCGCCAACGTCCCCTTCAGCGGATTCGGAATTCACAATGGCGAACTCGGTGCGGCTGTGGGTGGCGGTATTTATACCGACATTTACACTTTTTCTCACGGCTCGCTAGGGCTACAAATCAGCGCAGAGAAGTGGACACAATTTTCGGGTTTTGTGCTCCACGGAGGGCCAGTTCTCAGCATTTCGTTTTAATTATGAAAATAAAAATCACAGGCACCCAGCAGCAGTTGGACAAGTTCTTTACCGATGTTCGATATTTTCAAAATCAGGATGCCACATATTGTAGGCCGCTGCTAACCTCCACATGGCCGGAACAATGTTATTTGGGACAGCTAAATCCAAAGGTGGAAGATGCCTACACTTTTGCAAAAACCCTAGCTCATTCAGCGGGATGCAAAATTGAGCCTATTGAATAATGCCATTCTCCTACGGACAAATTGTTTACGAAGGTCGCAAGCTCTATTGGGGAACACGCGGCCATTGGGACCAGTTGTCCACGGAAGAGAAGGCATCTGAAGAAGCCGGGGCTATTGCGCTAATTAAGTTTCTGGACGACCAGCGGACGATGCACGCCACTCAGTTAAAGGGTAAATATCCGCACCATGACTAGTCACTGTAAAACATGCAGACATTTTGAGGCCGTATATCCAGAGAACCGGCAACTTGGAAACTGTGTGTTTCTTATGGTGTCTAGCAACCAGCCGTGCGGCCATCCCATACAAGGCAATTACATTGATACGCATATATTTGTTCCAGACCCAATGAATAAAAATTCTCCGTGTGTAAATCGCGTCATGGAAGATTTTGGATGCGTATATCACGTTCCAAAACATGATTAAGTCCATCATCGAGATAATTAAGGACATATTCTGGCTGATTGTCCGTCGTAAGAAGCAGCAGGATAATCCCGTTACACAGATTGAAAATGAACGCCAACAATTCCAAAAAGCCGTGGTTTCGGGGGATGAAAATACTGTCAACGCTGTGCTTAATAGCGAGCTTGAGCGGGTGCGAGACAAATCGGCCACAGGTTCAGGTGATTCCAAGTGACCACATGGCGCATTACGTCAAAGCTGGCAAATCTGTGACGCCGCAATACGACTCTTGGATTGTGCCGAATGATTTGTTTATCGACATGCAGAACGTGATTAACCGTGCCAGCCACCAATAAATTCAACAAGGGGGCGCAAGCTGCGTCAACAGCCAGTCCCCCTACTGAGAGTCCTCAGTCGCTTCAAAGAGCGCGTAGTAAAGCAAAGCCTGACAGCCTCGCTATGTCCGAATCTGGCACGTTGGATGATATTGAGCAAGTAGCAATTAAACCCAACCAAGTCGAGGTAAACTACCACCAATGGAAAGAAACGGCGGGGATTAAGACGGTTAAGGAGTCTGAAATTCTGTGTCGATGGGATGATTAGTCCTCCCACTTTCCTATTGTTTTAAGTAATGCCTCCGCTCTTTCATCGGCCTTTGCATGAATAAAATTAAAGGTAAAGTACCCGAGTCCATTACTTATTTTTGTTCCCGAAACCAATCCGAATAAGATTTCTGGGTAGTTTACAAAGTGAAACTGGTTTTTTCGCAACCTCTCCTCAGCCTCATGCATTGCGTTGAGGTCGTTGGGGTAGTCGGGCGGGCATTCAGCATCTTTTTCTATTAGAGTGTCAAACCACTCTGTTCCTCTCAATCCTTGAGGGTTGACCCAAACCCTTCCTTGAGTATTTTCAATTTCAATTCTATACCCACAAAACTCTGCAATGACGATTCGTTGTTGTTCTAGTTTCATTCTCCTTCTCCTTTCTGTGTTAAATCTGTTGGTGAAGTGGCACGGGTGTTGAGTATTTGAAATAGTTTTTCTATCTCAAATTCAATACAGTTAATCGAATGCTGATGGTCCGTAATCCACCCGCCTAATTGTAGCTCCCGATTAGCCAAAGCGATTTCAAATTCCTTGTCAGCAATAAGGCTGCGAATCTTCAACAACATCTCTTGAGATGGGGTGGTCATAAAGTTTGTTCATTAGATGGTTTTATTTTAATAGTGTGAAGATGCGCCAAACGCATTTTTGCTTGATAGTGTAAGTCCAAAGCGAAATTATTTAACTTTAAGAAGTCGTCTTTAGTCAGAGAACGGTCTGGAATTTTATTGATTAAATCCGCAATTTCTTTTGGACTCCCTAACAAAAGCATAACATCATAAAGTTGATGGCAAAATGACCACTCGCATTCCTCTGGTGAGTTAAAAGATTGTCCACCAGCCCAAATAACACTATCGTCACTCATAAAGTTTCTTTCTTGTCTCGGGCAGATAGGATTGCTCTAGAGACTGGCCACTCGTGTCTGTCATTAATGTTTAATGCAATCTCCGCCGCCTCAGTCATTCCTGCTTTGTAGGCGTTGAGTTGGATTTCCTTTATGTCGGCAATATCAACGTGCTGACGTTGAAATGCTGGCTCTTTCTTCCACTCCTCCGCTGATTTAAGTTGTGTATTTGAGTTCATTTTGTGGAGTCGATTTTAGTGAATGCCAAAAATCCAAGGGCTGAATTTAAAATTGAAAACAGGACTGACAAAACCAGCTTTGCCAGCGACGTGATGACAAATATCTGCATTGCGTTGCAATACCAAATGTAACAAAAAATAACGCCATTGATAGCGACTGAGCCAATTAAAATAATCCACCAGAACTTGTTCATTTCTCGTTTAAGATTGCTTGGATTCGGGAGTTAGAAAGGCAGTCATATCGTAATGAACCATAGTCAGTAACTCTAAGTTCATCCATTCTTTTCAACGCCTCCGCACATTGTTTCAAGTCGGCGCGAAGTTGTTCTCGTTCATCTTGTAGATTAGCCTTATCATTTAGACAGGCTGATAAATCTTTTCCTTCATTATTCAGCATTCTCTTTACTTCATTCAACTCCCGCTCCAGTGTGCGAGCGAAGTCATACATCCTTAGCATTACACGTTCTACAGATGCGGCTAATTGACCTTCTGTTAGGTCAACTAGAGAGACTAATTCCTTGTCCAGAGCATCCGTCCTTGGAGTGTCAGATTTTTCATTCATAAAGGTGTAATCACTTTCAAAAATTCTTCCATGCTGTAAACCGTGGCATGAATATGATCTAAAGCCAGCAAACAATGGCGCGTAATATTCTGCTCTTTAGATAATTTATTCCCCTTTCTTTTGGCCTCTATCCAGTATGTTTTACCGTCCGGTGCTGCCACGATAAAATCAGGCATTCCTAGCTGCGTCGTAGTCCGCTTATCCATGCGGGAATGGCAAAAGAACCACCGTTTACGCCTTAGCTCTGCCTCAATGGATTTGTGCAAGTCGCTTTCGAGAGGCACAATGGCGCGTTGTTTCATTGTTGGTTCGATTGCTCGCTCAATAAGTTTTCGTTGGCGTTCATTGCATTCGGAGAGGTTAAATCTACTCACGCGGCCTCCACATTTTTGGAACGAAATTAAACGTTATAGATTCTCTTGCAGATGCAAAATATCTCTCCATATTCGCATTTACAAAGAACCAAGCGGGATATTCATAACCGCCTTGGTCAATAACCCATACGCGCTGCTCATCTTTCGGCAATCTTTCACTACACTTAATCCATTGTTCACTCATATCCAGTTCAGGTTTAAAAGTGGTGTACGTTTCAACTTCCACCACCTTATCGAACGCTGGCGGGAATGCAATAAAAATCGGAAATAATTTTTCTTAATTTATTTTTCAAATCGTCATTGACAATTTATTGCATATCGGCTAAACCTTGTCTCGACATGAGCAAACAACAGAAATTCATCCAAAAAATAAAAGCCTTGAAAGCATCCAAAGGCTTTACGGTAGCAACTGAATCCGACCGGCAATCTGTTTGCCGTGCCGCTGCCGAATTGAAGCGGTATGGCAAAATTGACTTCGACGTTGTAACCAAAAAGGAAGGCGATGCTTTCAAGGTGGCAGCAATTTAATTAACCCTCAACGAGATTAGAGTATGAGCTACCAAAATAATCCTGAAATTGTGGCTATGTGTCGCACTTGCGATAAAGACGGAAACGACGGCCATATTGGAGACAAAGTGTGTGGCATTCAAGTTTTCCAAGAAAATAACCGTCCTCATGGGTTTATCCAATTCGATTTAAGGGATTGGAACAAGAAAAGCGACAACCTTGTTATCGAAATGGATTTGCCCGAATTCATTGCCGCTGTTAGCCGCGCAACGCTAAATGCAGACAGTGACACCAAATAACCACCCACTCGCAAAATTGAGATTATGCCAACAGGATATACAGCCAAGTTGATGGAAGAGGGACAATCGTTTTCAGAATTTGCCATGCTCTGCGCTCGCGCTTTCGGGGCGTGCGTGGAAATGCGTGACGACCCTATGGACGCTCCAAT
>JACZCU010294501.1_pt1 | contig 10308 bp, 6 predicted proteins | sample 8641851 | NCBI WGS metagenome assembly JACZCU01 (sample SAMN15324605, study PRJNA640507) | soil metagenome | isolation source: monocropping sugarcane control | place: China: Luxin town, Laibin City, Guangxi Province | collected 2019-07-25 | depth 10cm m | reverse complement strand
TGCGCTGCCGTGGTAAAAAACCGGACAGGAATTTTCTGACGCTCAATAAACTCGGCTATTGGCGCCGCTGCTCAGACCGCGCATAGGACGAACCTTTCGTCTTGACTTTCCGTATAATATCTGTTATAACGACAATCGTTGTGAGACATACATAAGAAGGAGACCTTTATGACCACCGTGATTCCAAACGCCAGTCGATACCATGCGGATGCGGGCTGGCTCTCGACCTACTGGCATTTTTCCTTTTCCGACTATTACGATCCGGCCAACATGAACTGGGGCGCGCTGCGCGTCTTTAACGATGACGTGATCCAGGGCGGCGGCGGGTTCGATCTTCATCCGCATCGCGATATGGAGATCATCACCTACGTACTCAACGGTCAGCTCAAGCATGGCGATCACCTGGGCAACAGCGGCGTCATCAGCCCCGGCGAAGTGCAGGTCATGAGTGCCGGCAAAGGCATCATGCACTCCGAGCACAACGCGCTGCCGGATAAACCGACGCATCTGATGCAGATTTGGATTTTGCCGAAGGAGAAAGGCGTCAAGCCGCGCTGGGAGCAGAAACAATTTACGCCGGAGCAGCGGAGCGGAAAGCTGCTGCCTGTGGTCTCCGGCGGGAACATCGCCGACACGCTCACCATCAACCAGGACGCGTCGATTTATGTGTCGAAGCTGTCAGCCGGCCAGAAGGTTGTGCATGAGACAGCGCCGCAGCGCCATCCCTATCTGTTTGTCATCGATGGCGGCGCCGTGGCGAATGGCAAGAGATTGGCCAAAGGCGATCAAGCGCGCATCACCGGCGAATCGCGCGTCGAAGTCGAAGCCAAGGAGAATTCGGAATTGATTCTGATTGATGTGCCGTAATCGATTTCCCCTTGCTTTTCGAATAACCTGCTGATCGATAGCATCCACCCGGCGCGGTATGATAAAGTACCGTGCCGGGTGCTGTTTCCGGCGCAATCAAAGTCGATCTTGCAGGAGAAAGATTCATGTCCCGCTTCGTCCAGGCCCTCGAGTCTCGCACGCTGCTGACCGCAACCAATTCTTCTCTTGCCGCGGAGTTGGCAACGGTCAACACCAATGCTGCCGCGGTTAAAGCCGATTTGGCGACACTTACCGCCACGGCCAAGGCCGACATGAAGTCGATTTCCACCGATCTGAAAGGCACGGCCAAGACCAACGTGCCGCTGCTGAAGAAGCTGCAGGGCGACGAGAACAAGTGGCTGACGAAGATCAAGAACAATACCAATGCACTGCTTCGCGCGGCATCTGCATCTGCAAAGGGTGTCGCCGACGGCGATGCGTTCCTGGCGGCTCCAACCAAACTTTCGTTACAATCGAAAATTGTTGGGGACGTGAACGTGTTGAACATTGCGACGACTGCGCCGCTTGCCGCGGTGACCACCAATGTTTCGACGACAACACTTGCCGCCGACCTGGCTGCCTTGACGACTGCCAATCCGACCAACACCGCGCTGGCTGCTGACGCAATCAAAACCACAACTGATTTGAATACCAACTCCGGAAAGTTAGTTTCCGATGCCGGCCTGCTTTCTACCGCGGTGGGCGCGCTCAACACCGATCTGGCGACGCTCGAACCCGCGCCCACGACTACGCCGAGCCTTGTCGGCGATTACAAGGGCACGATGAAGACCAAAGGCGTTATCTTCGGAATTGGCGCGACGAAAGTAAGCTTCGAACTGGACATCACCTCTCAGACACTCAATTCAGTTGAGGGCAAGATCATCGTCGATGGCCAAACCGCCTCCGGTACGATCACCTCTCGCGAACTCACCAACGGCAAGGTGAACCTCACCCTCGACGACAGCGGCGTCACCATCACCCTCAATGGCAAGGTCAACGTCACGCCCACCGCCACAGGGCTGGCGCCCGGTAGCGTCATCAGCGGCTCCGGGTCAATCAGCATCGCCGGGTTCTCCATCGACGGCGATTTCTCGGCGACGAAGACGACGTAAGCCTTTCAGTTTACTGCCCCAAAAACTTCCAATAACTAACGGGCGATTTCAACGATGAGGTCGCTGTAATGTCCCTGCGCACCGCAATAATGGGCCTGCATGGAAAAAGCACAACAGTCGGCTGGCGTTTCTTCAAACCATCTGGGGGAATGGCAGCCAGTCAACTTTCGTTCCTGGCAGATTCCAGGGAGGGCAATTCATTCATTTCAGCCGCGATTGATTGAGCGGGTCTCGAACGGGGTGAACGGCCACTTTGTCTTCATATATTGTGCGGAGGTGGGACATGCATAGGGCACGGCGCGGTAGCGTCTTGATTTTCGCGGCGGCAATGGCAGGGTTGGGCATCGGCAGCAAAGCGGCCCTTGCCCAATTTGCATGGGACCCCCAGCAAACGCCGATCACGCCCAGTGGCGGCAGCGGAACGTGGGACAATGCGCTGCTTAACTGGTCCAATGGAACCAGCGATGTTGCCTGGAATTCGACCACCGCCAACTTCGGAGGACCGGGCGGTGCCGTTGCGATCGGTGCGCCCATCACCGCTGCAGCCATCAATTTGAATGCCGGCGGCTACACATTTTCCAGTTCCAATCCCACCAATGTTCTTTCACTTTCCTCCGGAGTCCTCACGCAAAGCGCAGGCATCAGCGGCATCAATGAATTGGCCGGGCCGGTGAACTTCAGCAACTCGACCGTGAACATCAATGGCGGCACGCTGAAGCTCTCCAACACGCTGACCAGCGCCGCCAATGCGATTACCAATACGAATTTCAATGTCGCCAGCGGCTCGACACTGGAATTCAGCGCCGTTACCGGCGCGGGCGCCTTGGGCAATGGCAGCGTAGTCCTCAGTGGCGGAACCTTGCAGATCGATCCGTCCGCCAATGGAACAGTAGGTTCGATTAATTCCCATTACGTTGCTTCAACGACGGCCTTTACGCCTTCGATCAATTACTTTGCTGCGGCTTTACCAAACAGTCCTTCTATTTTGCAGGGACCCATCAGCTTCAACCCGGATTCTCAGCCAGCGCCCTTTTATCCCGGCGGGCCGACGACCAATTTCGCCGTGCGATTCACCGGCGCGATCAACATCTCGACTGCCGGGCAATACACCTTCGCCACGACCTCTGACGACGCAAGCCGGCTGTATATCGATAACCGGCTTGTAGTGATGGATGATGGATTCAAAAATGCGTTGACGCTGAGCAGCGCGCCAATGACGTTGAGCGCCGGGCTGCATGAGTTCCGCCTTGACTATGCGCAGGCGGGCGGCAATTCCACCTTGGCGATGAACTACAGCGGCCCCGATACCGGCAACAGTTCAGTTCTCGTTCCGATTTCCGCGATGCAAACTGTCGACACGATCTCCCAGGGAAATAACGTTTCGGTGACCCGCGATTCAGCGATCGTCCTATCAGGATACAATTTCACGCAAGTCGGCATGGGGCAACTGTCTTTTAACCAGCCCGCGGGCAGTGCCACGCTGACCGTCACCGGCGATCCGGGTCGCAGTCTGCACTTCAACGGCACATCGCTGATTTCGGGATCGACGAACACCATTGATACATCAACCGATGTGTTTATCGGGCAATTGTCCACCACGGGCAACGCCACGCTGGTGAAAACCGGCACGGGCCGGATCATTTTCGATTACACCGCATCATCCAGCAATCCCGGAAGCGGTACATCTATCGATATTCGCCAGGGGACCGCGGAAATCGTTGGCGGCGGTAATTCTTCGACAGGTACGTTCAACCCGACCGGCTTTGCGACCCTCAGGATAGATGGAGGAACGCTCGCACTGGATAGCAAAGCCGGCAGTCTGTTTTTGAACAACCCAATCGTCGTTACCGGTGCCGGCGGAACGGTTGCTGCAGCCGAAACGAATTTAAGCGAATTCACAGGAACATTCCAACTGAATGGAAATCTCAACGTCGCCACGGGAATGGGCAATGGCAGCAGCGGATTAAGCGAGATCCTTCTGCAAACACTCACGGGCACCGGCAACATCACGAAGATCGCAGGAGCGTTCACCGGTGACACGTCCAATCCGGGACAGCTCGTGCTGTCAGGCAGTTCTCCCACTTGGGGCGGCGGCATCACGATCAATGCGAACGCCGGCATCGTTGAAGGGGATTTCAATAAGGTTGCCGATCAACCGTTTGGTCCCAACGCGATCACGCTTCATGGCGGCACGCTGACCATGTTGCGCAAAGGAAGCCTGCTGAATGCGACTTACACGCCGGGCAACGACGTGAATGCCGACGGAGACTTCTCGCTGAATTCGGGAACGCAGAACAATGGCGGCTTCAGTACCTACCAGCTTGGCCAGCTCAATATGACCGGCCCGAGGACGGTCAGCGCACAGGGCGATTCCACAACCGGCATCCGCTTCATAAGCGCAACGCTGGGCGGCAACACAACGTTCAACGCCAATGACCTGTTGACGTTCGGATCAATCACCGAAACGACGCCTTCTTCCTTGACTGTCGGCGGATCGGGTACGGTCACTGTTCTGGGCACAAGTACCTACAGCGGCTCGACCACCATTCAATCGGGCACCCTGCGCCTGGGAACGGTTCAATCACTGCCTTCCACGCCGCTCAACATTGCATCGGGTACACTCGATCTCAATGGTACCAATCCGACGATTCCCAGCCTCAGCAGCAACATGACCAGTCCTATCGTTGGAGGTACTATTACCAATTCGGCCGTTGGGAACTCCGTCGTAACTCTTCTGGGCGACTCCACATTCAACGGCGCGATTAACGATGGTGGCGCAGGGAAGACCGTTGCGCTCCATGTAGCTGGCGGCACGACCACCCTTGCGGGCAACAGCCAATTCAGTGGTGGAAGCCTGATCGATGGTGGCGCGACTCTTGCGTCGGGCTTGACTCTGGCCACCAATCATCCGCTGGGAACCGGTTCAATCACGCTGGCGGGCGGGAGGCTGGCCTTGCAGGGTCAACAGCAAATATCCCCTCTTGGGCAGCAACCGGGGCTGGCGGCACAGTTCTATTCAAATCCGATCCCATTGCTGCAGCCAGACCCAAACTTTGGTTCGCTGACGACGCTGACAAACCACTTTTCCGGCAAGACCCCGATTCTGGCTGTTCAATCAACGGCGGGAGGCAAGGACAATTTTGATTTCAGCAATGCCACGGTCAACAACGGAACGGTGACAGGGACATATACCATGGAGCTTCCGTTTAACCGCGCGCCATCGTCCTCGAACGATACCACCGCTTCGTATGGCTTGACCACGGCCACCGATTACGAATTGCGATTCACCGGCTATATCAACGTGCCGCAGGCTGGACAAGCCACCTTCTCGCTGACCAGCGATGATGGAAGCATGCTTTGGCTGGATAACAACGACGCGCCGGTCATCAGTAACAATGCCAGTCAATACGCCACCACGCGTACCGCCCAATACAATTTCGCCACGCCCGGCCTGCATCCGATCACCGTCGCGTACTTTCAGGCCGAGGGATTCCAGGGCTTGCAGATTGGCTGGACGCCACCGGGAGCGAGCACGTCCCACACGCTGCTGAACGGCGAAACTGTCACGGCCAATCTTGTTAATGCGCCAATTCAGTCCTATGCCAATGACCTGGTCGTTTCGGCCGACTCGTCGATCGACGTCAGCAACTCTTTGGCAGCAGTGATGGGAAACCTTTCGATCGGAGCACAGCTTTCTCTCACCAGCAGCGACACCTCCGGCGCTCCCTATGGGCTGACGCTCGCGAATGTCACGCTCACCGGCAATTCGACTTTCAATGTCGCCTCCAGCGCCGGCGGCGGAGCGGGAAGCTTGACCCTCGGCCCTGTCACCAACGCCGGGGGTTTCAACGTCACCAAGACTGGAGCAGGCACGCTTGTCCTCACCGGCAGTAATAGCTCGCCGGGATTGGTTAACGTGCAGGCGGGGCTGCTGAACGTCGAAGGTTCGATTCATACATCGGGCTTGAGTGTCATGGGCGGCGCGGTGCTCGGCGGCAAAGGAACCGTTCTGGATGGTGCAGCTGTGGTCCACTCCAATGCAGCACTCTCGCCTAGCCTGGGCAGCACGACGCCCATTGGCGGCCCCTTCACCGTTCAAGGCAATCTTTCATTCGATGATTCCACGGCCAAGCTCGTGTTGGATCTTGCCGGCGTCACGCCCGGCAGCGGCTATGACCGGATCCAGTTTGGCTCGACCGTGAGTCTCAATGGCGCGACGCTCATTCTCTACGACTCTACCCAGACGCAGGCCCTGCCTGCGGTGCAGCGATTCTGGATTTTGGATGGTTTGCCCGGCAGCAGTGCCGTGAATGGTTTGTTGTCATTCCAGGGCCATTTAATGGGTGATGGCTCGACGTTCACCGATTCGGCGGGCCAGCAATTCACGATCGACTACAACGCCGTTGGCGATCCCAATGGAACCGGGAACGACATTTTGCTGAGCACAACGCCAGAGCCCACGGGGCTGGGTCTGCTGCTGGCGTCTGCTTCGGGTCTGCTGCTGCGTCGCCGAAGAGCGAGGGAATCGGCTTGATTCCAGGCGGCGCGACGGGAACAACGCCAACTTATCGATTCATGTTTCGGCTCTTTGCTGGTCGAATGAGATACGTGGCACTCGGCTGCGCATGTCGGCGGGCGGTGTCATTCTCAGATGCAATTGGCGTACGCGCTATTTAATTCCCTCCAGCACCTGCCCGATCACGTGATCGTGCCGACGTCTGATATTGGCACATTCGTGGGCATGTCCCTGGCGTTGATGGGATTTGCATTTTTGTTATGGGGCATTCAAGTCTTCAGGCTGGTGACTACGATCCAAGCCATCTTGTGTGGCCTGCTGATTGGGGCAGGGCTGGGGATGCTGATTGACTCGCTGCCGATCGGGATGCTGTTGGCAGCTGTGATCGCGGGGTTTGCTACCTGGCATTACACGCGGTGGGTGTCGGCTCTGGCTGTGGGATTGACCGCTGCGGCACTCGGCTGGATTGCGACTGCCAGCTCGGGGATCAACGTCATTGGGACATTTTTCGTGGCGTTTGCAGCCGCGGTGATCGTGGGCGCGCCGGTGCTGATGTTTTATCGCAATGTCATCATGCTCTACACGAGCCTGTCGGGAGCCGCGATGGTTGTCATCGGATCGGCGGCGACGATCGTGCTCGTCCGTTATCGGACGCTCCCATCGCTACATCAGGTTCCGACGCATGCTGTGGTCGCGGGCGTGTGTACGCTGCTGCTGGCGATCCCATCCTTTTTCTTCCAATACACGCGCTATCAGACGGCCGAGCAACTCGCCGATTCATCGGGATCGACCGATGATGACAAGCCTGTCAGGCGACGCGAGCATTGATCCATTTCCGGCTGCCACTCCAGCAGTTATCCAAGCCTTATCTTTGTTCAAAAGCTGATTTTCCCGCGAAATCTGTGTGGAAACGTGCGGCTGTCTCGCATTTCAAAAGGCGAAGCCGCCGTCAGTTATCACATCGTTCGTGTGAAATAGACACGAACCTTGGCCCTGCTTTTGCAGTATAGCTTACTGAAGCCCCTGTATTCGCAGGCGGGCGGAAGGAATCTCATCACATGCGATTCGATAAATTAACCATCAAGGCTCAGGAAGCCGTCGCACGCGCTCAGGAGCTGGCGCAGCAGCGAAGTAATCCAGAATTGCTCCCGCTTCATCTACTGCAGGCATTGCTCGAGGAAAAAGAGGGCGTGGTCAATCCGCTCCTCCAGAAGCTCGGAGCCAATATTGGGCAGATCAGTCAAGCGGTCGAGCAGCAGCTTGATCGGCTGCCCGCCGCCACCGGCACCCATCTGGGCGTGAACCGTGCCACGAATGACGTCTTCACGACCGCGCAGAAAGAAGCCGATCGGCTGAAGGATGAATACACGTCCACCGAGCACCTGATGCTGGCGCTGGCCAGCGTCAAAAGCGAGGCGCGCGACATCCTTGCCGCCAGCGGGGTCAACCACAATGCGATCCTCGGTGCGCTCAAGGATGTTCGTGGCGGCCAGCGCGTCACCGATCAAAATCCGGAAGACAAGTACCAGGCGCTGCAGCGTTACGGACGCGATCTGGTCGAAGCGGCCCGGCAGGGCAAGCTGGATCCAGTCATCGGGCGCGATGAAGAGATCCGCCGGACGATGCAGGTGCTGGCGCGTCGAACGAAGAACAACCCCGTGCTGATCGGCGAGCCCGGTGTCGGCAAAACGGCCATCGTCGAAGGTCTTGCTATTCGCATGGTCAATGGCGATGTGCCGGATGTGCTGAAGGGCAAGCGGATCATCGCGCTGGACATGGGCGCGCTGATCGCCGGCGCGAAATTCCGCGGCGAATTTGAAGACCGTCTCAAAGCGGTCATCAAGGAAGTCACGCAAAGCGAAGGACAGGTCATCCTGTTCATCGATGAGCTGCATACGGTCGTTGGAGCAGGCAAGGCTGAAGGCTCGATGGATGCCGGCAACTTGCTCAAGCCGGCCCTGGCGCGCGGAGAGTTGCGCACCATCGGCGCGACGACGCTCGATGAATATCAAAAGCACATTGAGAAGGATGCCGCTCTCGAGCGGCGCTTCCAGCCGATTTATGTCGGCCAGCCGACCGTCGAAGACACGATTGCCATTCTCCGCGGCCTCAAGGAGCGCTACCAGACGCACCATGGCGTGCGCATCACCGACTCGGCGATCGTCTCGGCAGCAGTGCTGTCCGATCGCTACATCAGCGACCGGTTTCTCCCGGATAAGGCAATTGATTTGATCGACGAAGCCGCGTCACGTCTGCGTATTGAGAACGATTCAATGCCCGCCGAGCTGGATCAGGTCCGTCGGCGGATCATGCAGCTTCAAATCGAGATCGAAGCGCTTCGTCATGAAAAAGACCCGGCTTCTAAGCAGCAGCTTCAGAAAGCCGAGCGCGAGCTGTCGGACCTCCAGGAGAACAACACGCGCCTGATGACCCGATGGGAAAACGAAGTCGGCGCGATGCGGAAGATCAAAGAGCTGCAGGAGCAGATGGATCAGAAGCGCGTCGAGCTGGAGCAGGCGCAGCGGCAGGGCAACTGGGAAGCCGCCGCCCGATTGCAATATGGCGAACTCCGTGATCTTCAGCGGCAGATCGACGAAGCGCAGCAGCGGCTGCGCGACTTTGCCAACGACGGCCAGTCGATGGTGAAAGAGGAAGTGACAGCCGACGATATCGCGCAGGTCATTTCGCGCTGGACCGGCGTTCCGGTCTCTCGAATGCTCGAAGGCGAGCGCGAGAAGCTCATGAAGATGGAAGAGCGGCTCGGCCAACGCGTTATTGGACAGACGGCTGCCGTTCAGGCGGTCGCCAATGCCGTGCGACGAAACCGCGCGGGCTTGGGCGATCCGAATCGACCGATTGGCTCGTTCCTGTTCCTGGGTCCAACCGGTGTCGGCAAGACTGAGCTTTGCAAAGCGCTGGCCGAATTCCTCTTCGACGATGAAAACGCCATGGTCCGCATCGACATGAGCGAATTCATGGAACAGCATTCGGTGGCTCGTCTCATCGGCGCGCCGCCAGGCTATGTCGGATATGAAGAGGGCGGGCGGTTGACCGAAGCCGTTCGGCGAAGGCCGTATGCGGTGATCCTTTTCGACGAGATCGAAAAGGCGCATCGCGATGTATTCAACGTTTTGCTGCAGGTGCTCGACGATGGCCGACTGACCGATGGGCAGGGGCGCACGGTGAATTTCAAGAACACCGTGATCGTCATGACGAGCAACATCGGCTCAGCCGAAATTCAGAAGCTGGCCAGCAAACAGGCGCCGGAATGGGAAGTGGAAGCGGCGATCCGCGAGCTGTTGAAGCTCAATTTCCGCCCCGAGTTCCTGAACCGAATCGACGAGACGATCCTCTTCCACACGCTCACGCGCGAGCAACTGGACAAGATCGTCGATGTGCAGCTTGAGTATCTCCGCAAGCGGCTTGCGGCGCGCCATCTGAAGCTCGAACTGAGCGATGCTGCCCGACATCTGCTGAGCGAAGAAGGATACGACCCGGCATACGGCGCTCGCCCGCTGAAGCGCGTGATTCAGCAGCGGATCGAGAACCCGCTCGCCTCGGCGATTTTGTCTGGCCAGTTTGGTGAGGGAGATACCGTCGTTGTCGATGTCGATCCGAAGAAGCATGACTTCCAATTTGAAGCCAGGCATTCAGCGGCGGAGAACGAATCGGCGCAGCATGAACCGGTGGGCGCGGGTCGGTAGCTGTTTTCGATGGTCAAGCGAAATGAAAAACGCGCTTTGCCCAGCGCCCGACCCGGCGATGCGCTGTTGATCATCGACACGATCAATGATCTGCAATTTCCCGGCGGCG
>JACZCU010224833.1_pt1 | contig 10327 bp, 9 predicted proteins | sample 8641851 | NCBI WGS metagenome assembly JACZCU01 (sample SAMN15324605, study PRJNA640507) | soil metagenome | isolation source: monocropping sugarcane control | place: China: Luxin town, Laibin City, Guangxi Province | collected 2019-07-25 | depth 10cm m | reverse complement strand
CGGCCATTGCGAAGGTGTGCAATGCGCTGAGCCCCGACGGCATGTGGATGAATGGAGTTTCTCCACAGCTCGATCTCCCACCCCACGCCGACGCCTTGGACGTCATTGACGCCGCCGTCAACCAGAGCACTCTTGACAGTAAGAAATACCGAGTTCTGCGGATTCAGGCGTTCACGCGAAAGGACATGCCAGGGATGCCCGGCAATGTTTCAGGATCCGCGGCGCTGCTTCAGGTTGGCAACGCATACAAGGTAATTATCCTTTTCCCTGACGGCCCCAATTCGTGGAATCGATTTTATGACACCGAATTGTCCGACCTCTCCATCAAGCCGGTAGTAGCGACGGACAAATCGCCTCAATAAGGCGGCGTTCGGGAGCTATGCCCCTGCATCTCCGCGGCTGGACTTCGCGCATCTGTAAAGTGAAAATACTGCATGGCCTACATGAACCGACGGACAGTTTTAAAGCTTGGTGTTGCAAGCGCGCTGTCAAACTTGCTGCCCAGCCTGCAGACTGCATTCGCTGCTGATGCGGTAGCGGCGGGCGCGCCGGCCACGCAGCGAGTGCTGCGGCATCCGGGTTTGCTGCACACCGAGGCGGATTTCAAGCGGATGCGGGAGAGGGTGGCCGCTGGAGCCGAGCCGTGGAAATCGGGCTGGGAACGGCTGACCGCCAGCCGGCATGCTTCGCTGAAATGGAAACCGCGGCCGGCCGTAAAAATTGTCCGCGGTCGCGGGCCGGAGCATGAGAACTATTACCAGCTCTACACCGACATCGCCACGGCGTACGCCTGCGCGCTGCGTTGGCGCGTTTCCGGAGACAACGCGTACGCCGACAAAGCCGTCGAAGTGATGAACGCCTGGTCCTCCACATTGAAGGAGGTGGCCGGAAGCTCCGATCGATTCCTCGCTTCCGGCATCTATGGTTACGAGTTCGCCAATGCGGCAGAAATCATGCGCGATTATGCCGGATGGTACCCCGCCGATTTCAAGCGGTTTGGGGAGATGATGCTCACCATTTTCGGGGTGATGAATCAGGATTTTCTGACCCACCACAATGGCAACAAGATCGACCACTACTGGTGCAACTGGGACGCCTGCAACATGGCCTCCCTGCTGGCGATCGGCGTGCTGTGTGACCGCGTCGATCTCTATGAGCGGGCGGTCGATTACTTCAAGCACGGCAAAGGGAACGGCGCGATCAAACAGGCCGTGGTGACCATCTACCCCGACGGCCTGGGCCAATGGCAGGAGAGCGGCAGAGACCAGGGCCATGCCACCCTGGGCATCGCGCTGATCGGCACCGTGTGTGAGATGGCCTGGAATCAGGGGGACGATCTTTACGGCTACGACAACAGCCGCTTCCTGAGCGGAGCTGAATACGTCGCCAAGTACAACTTGCAATACGACGTTCCCTACACGCCATATAAGAATAGCCTTGCCAGCCAACCAGTAATTTCTCCCGCGGGACGCGGGAACGTCCGTCCGTGCTGGGAGATGATCTTCAACCACTACGTCAACCGCCGCGGGCTGAGTGCCCCCTATTGCAGGCAGTGGGTCGCTAAGATCCGCCCCGAAGGTGGCGGCGGCGACTACGGCACCAACAGCGGCGGCTACGACCAGCTCGGCTATGGCACCCTCACCTTCGCCGCCGGCCCGCTAACGAAATAACCGGGACGCCGATCTGGGCGAGTCCCAAGAAGTTTGCTCCATTACTTCCCTCTCGCTCGTCCCGATTTCTGCTCCCGCAGTTTGGCCGCGCGGCCCCAGACGGCGCTCCGGCTACTCTCCATCCGTCTTCGCTGACTCAATTGGGAAGCCGCGCATATGGGCAACTCGCTTCTGTCGAAACGACCGCAGCGAATAGCCGATGGCGCAACAAAAGAATACCGCGCCCGCAAAAGCAATTGTCGCTCCGAACAACAGCGGCAAAACTCGCAATTTAGGAGATACGGCCAGATCGCAGATGACCGCCCCGAGCCCGATGCAGAAATATGCCATGACATAGTCGCGATAAAATGGTCGTGGGAGAAATGGTCGGCCGTTAAATTCAGCCATGTTCAAATCCCCCGCGTCACGTTTAATTCAGGCACTACGGAATTACCTCTCGATCGGTACCGCACCTCTTATGCACCAGAACACGTACGCCGCGATGGCAGCCAATGTCAAAAGGAAAATCGCGACGCACACGATGTTGAGAATGCGATCGAGTCCCTTCGCCTTTATCATCGTTGCGACGAATCCTTCGAGCACCTAACGTGCATCGGCCCGCATTCGACCCGACGCCTCGCAGGGCCGGTAATGGGCGCTGCCCATATTTTGCATATTGGCACCAGTGCCGTTTGCAAACGCGGCTCCATTGATTCCCAAGCCGGCACCTCCGCATTCGAAGTCAGCAATAGCGATGAAAAGCGCACGTTTCCCGATTTCCGCTCCCCGCCAAACTTCAGCCGGTTAAAATCCTAATCATCCATGTTGGCCTTGGATGGCGAATCACTCCGCCGCGCGCGACCGCGGTACAGCAGGCGAGTGCTCAACAAAAACAGGATGAGTGAAACGGTGGAAGGTTCCGGAGTCGGCACCCATTCGACGATTGAATTGCCCGCAACCCCAAATACGTCGCCTGCCTCATCAATGGAGGAAGCGCGGCTGGCCATACCCGATGGCAGATAGCTATTCAGGTCCACTACCGACTCCGCAGAGCCACTCCATATCAGTGCATGGACCGTATCAACGTTATTGACCGGGATAGCAGCATAACCCACCTGTTGTGATCCGTTCGTGTCCAGCGCTCGTGCTCCGTCTGTTCCAGGCGGAGTCAGATCAATAGCACTTTCGGGGGTTCCCGTCCAAAAGAGCGCGTGATCTGTCCTTGTCGCATCGGTTCCATACCCGACTTGCTGCATCCCAGCGTTGCTTGTTGCAAATGAGTTCAAGATTTGCGGAAGAAGCGTGGGATGCAGGCCGACCGTGGTCGCGCCGCTGCCGCTCCAAAGTAACGCATGTTGTGAATCGATTCCGGCGACAGTGATATCGCCGAACCCGACTTGGCGAGTTCCATCCGTGGCCAGTGCACGCGTAAACGTGAACCCATTTAAGTTAGTGGGATTCAGATCGGTGACTGTGTGCGTAGAACCGCTCCATAGAATTGCATGAAGGCCGGGGGTGCCGCCTGCATCGCCCACGATCTGACCCGGCCCAATCCCATACGCGTCGGAATAAACCATTCCAGAGGGGTGCAGGTCGACTGCGGAATCCGCGGTCCCATTCCACAGAAGTGCGTGATCTTCCCACACCCCGAACCGCGGATCATAAGTGGCCGGCCCACTGCCTCTACCGACCTGCTGGGTGCCATCGGTCGCGGACGCATCTGAATAACTGAATCCCGTCAAATTGGTTGGATTCAGGTCAATCGCGGTGCCATCGCTTCTCCAAAGCAATGCATGTGAGTCAGACGGCGTAAAGCCGCTACCAACAGTTTGGCCGAGCACGGTCGACTTATTATTCTGATCAACCCTCGGATTAGTTAAGGTCGCGGGCGGCAAGAGCGGATACAGGAATTTTACCGTGTAGCTTTCCGGCGGAGTCGAAGCGTGAGTTCTCTTCGGCAAGGAAGCAGAGCAACAGATTGTGACGATTACACAAACACGAAGTGTTCGAGCCGAGATCATGCGTGTCCCTCCAAATAGGTGGGAAACCATGAACTGTACGACGATGCGCATGGACAATCAATGTTCATTCTATTTGGAGGCAGTAGCGGCCGGTTGATGCAACCCCAAATGCTGAGGTCGCTGTTGGTACCGGCGTCAGCGACCGCGGCTTTGTGCACTTAAATTTGAGCGCGGGCTCTCGCCGAGTAAGGGTGGCGGTAACTGAAGGGGACAGGACCCTTTATTTTTGCTTTTCGGTGATCTTCGCGACAAACCAGTATAATCGTTCCGTGACGTTCCATTCATTCGGCCGAAGGCCGCCCAACAGGAGCATCGCTTGGACCGGGAACAAGCTCGCGAATACCGGCGCTTGCAAGACGACATCACGACGAAGCTGCGCCGCCACGCGTTCGTCGATGATCGGGATTCTATCCACGCCTTTCAGTACCTGGTCCTTCCGTCCTTTACGCCTCCCGTCGCGTGGGACGTGTTTCGTCGGCGAAGCCCGGAATCACGACGACGATTTCGTTCTCGTTCGGAGCTGTTGGCGTTCTGATATTGACCTGGCGATGTTGCAGACGCCGGTGGAGCGTCTGCCTCACCCGTACCCTCTCATTCCCACGATCGAAGTGCATCAACTGACTTCTTCATCGGGCGAGTTAGCATCCCTGGCGGCGGAACTTGCGGCGATGAGGCTGCCGGTCGGCCCCCCGGCGTCGGTCTTCGGCCCCGAGGGGGTCACTTTTGAGATCGCGATCGAGCACCCGCCGCATTACATCGCGCTTGCCGCGAAGTGCAGGCTGTCGTGGTGGCACAAGCCCCCGGAGGAGTGGGAGGCGCTAGCGGCGTGGGTGCAGCGCGCGGAATCTATCTTCGACGCTGCCTGGGCGAATCAAGAGGCGGCGGCGCCGACGCCGCTCCGCGTGATGGACGTCGAGTACGCCACGGCGCGGCACGAGGCGCAACGGTTATTTCACGCCGGCCATTATGGTCGGGTTGCAGAGCTATTGGCGGAAGTCGGCAGGCGTGAGAAGCTGACGACTGCTGAGGCAAAAATGCTCGAACTGGCGCTGAAGCGAGCCGGTGATTCCGATGCGGGCTGATTCGACGCTGGAATTGGACGCCGCTGCGTTATGGTTTCGAGTTTTTAGCCCCCACAAATCGACATATATAGATGCAACAGATGCAACAGGTGTTGCATCGAGCTCAGCCGTATCGGTCAATTTATAAGCTTAATATTTACAGTGCTTTAAGTCAATTCCCTTGGGAAGATTAGACAAATGCAGCGCACAAAAAGTGTTGCATTGTTGCATTCCAAGGTCTGGAGACTTGAAACTAGAGGGAAGCGGTGGCGCGGGAGCGATGTGCTCCAACTTGCGGGGCCTGTCCTGAGCGAAAGTCGAGGGGCCTTTCCAGAGCGTGGGACGAAGCGCGGATGTCACTCCATGTCACTGGATGTCATTGAATGTCACACGTGTGACATTGCACGGTTTATTCATAAGCTGAGACTATGGAATTGGTTAGCTCTGGAGTTGCGCTCGAATGTCAGTCGTTTTCTCGAAAAGCGCATCCTTTTGTGACATTTTGAGACATTCCGGGCAGGGGAGGCCTCCGAAGGCGCGACAGCGCGCGGCGCGCGCGCCGCGCTAGCCCTGCGCGCCGCGCGAGGTGGGGAGGCGTAAGTCGTTCACGTCGGGTGGATTGCGGTCGGGGAAGGATCCTCAAAAGGCGCGCGGCGCGCAAGTGTCGCGCGCCGCGCGCGGTCCCTTCGCCCTGTTCCGAGCGCAGTCGAGGGGTCTTGCATCGTTCGCCGAATGTGGGAATGATTCCGATTGACCTCGGTATAAACCTTCGACGGTGCAGGAGGATCGGATCATGAACTCAACTCAAATGCCTGGAACATCCCGTCGTGAATTTCTGGCTCGGAGCGGGGCGGCGGCGGCCGGGGCGCTGTATGCGCCTCCGCTGCTGGCGCAGCAGACGCCGGCAGGGCTGGAGGGGGGAAAGAAGCTGGGGTTTGCGTTTGTTGGGATCGGGAGCTTGTGCATGCACCAGCTTTTGCCGGGGATCATGACCAGCAGGTATTGCAAGCCGGTGGCGCTGGTGAGCGGGCACCCGGCCAAGGCGCACGAGCAGGCCAACAAGTACGGCATCAATCCTAAAAACATCTACAACTACGAGAACTTCGATTCGATCAAGGACAATCCGGAGATCGACGTGGTGTATGTCGTGCTGCCCAACAGCATGCACGAGGAGTACACGATTCGAGCGGCCAAGGCGGGCAAGCATGTGCTGTGCGAGAAGCCGATGGCCAACAGCGCCGCCGAATGCGAGCGGATGATCGCGGCCTGCAAGCAGGCCAACCGCCGGCTGCAGATCGGCTATCGCCTTCATTTTGAACCCAATACATTGGCCTGCATCGAAGCGGTCAAGAAGCAGGAAGTCGGACCGTTGCAGATGATCGATAACGGCGCGGGTTTCGTCATCGGCGATCCAACCCAATGGCGTCTGAAGAAGAAGATGGCCGGCGGCGGATGCCTGATGGACATTGGTATTTATGCCCTCAATGCCGCGCGGTATCTCAGCGGGCTGGAGCCGACCGAAGTGACGGCGATGACCTATGCCGACCGGTCCGATCCGCGCTTCAAGGAAGTCGAGCAGCATTGCAATTTCCAGCTTCGATTCCCCGGCGGAGTCTTGGCCAACTGCATCTCCAGCTATAACACAGGGCTCAATAGTTTCGTCGCGCATGGGACTAAAGGCTGGTGTTCCATCGATCCGGGGCTTTCGTATACGGGCGTGAAGTTTCACATTAACCATGGGCGAGGCACGCAGACGCCGCAGTTGCCGGAGATCGATCAATTTGGGACCGAGATGGATGCCTTCGCGCAGGCAATTGTGAATAACACGCCGTCGCGCGCTTCAGGCGAGGAGGGGTTAGCGGACTTGCGGATTATCGAGGCGATTTATAAATCCGCCGAAAGCGGAGCCGCGGTGAAGTTGTAAGACCAGACATGGACGCGGCGAAAGAAATCAATAACGGCATCGCGCTGCACCAATCCGGACGCCTCGCCGAGGCGATGGCGATCTATCGTCGCGTGATCGAAGCGCAGCCGAACAGTCCCAATGCACATCATCTGCTTGGTTTAGCCCTGCATCAGAGCGGGAACGACGATGAGGCGATTCCTCATTTTGAGGCCGCGATCGCCCAGCTTCCTTCTGAGACCTATTACGCGAATTTCGCCGAGCTTTGGCGCAGAAAACAGAAGTGGGACTCGGCGATTTACTGCTACGAGCGGGTGCTGGAACGCACGCCTAAAGATGTGGTCATCCGATATTTGCTGGGCGAAGCACAAATCAAATCAGATAAGTTCGAAGAGGCACTGGCTTCATTTCGTCAATGCGTTAAGGATGGCAGGGACGACTCCGACGCCTGGTCAGGCATCTGCGAATCGCTCCGCCGACTGGAACGGCTTGATGAAGCGGTCGAAGCCGGGCGCAAGGCGGTGACTCTCAATCCCAATTCGGCTGTCGCGTGGCACAGCCTGGGCTGGACGATCATGCGGCAGGGGAAGGTCCGCGAAGCGGTTCCCTATATCAATAAGGCGATCGAGCTGAAGCCCGACTGGCCGATGGTGATCTGGCGTCGCGCGTTCGCGCATCTGATGCTGGGTGATTTTGCGCAAGGCTGGCGGGATTATGAATCGCGCTGGCTCGATGATGAACTTCAGAAGAAGACTTCGCGAAACCTGCCGGGCCATGTATGGCGCGGCGAGGACGTGCGCGGGAAAATTGTCTACGTTCATATCGAGCAGGGGCTTGGCGATTGCATTCAAATGGCGCGCTATATTCCGCTCATCCAGGCGCGCGGTGCGGGCCTCGTGAAGTTCGAATCGCCGATGGAACTGGCATCGATCTTCGAGCGTTCTTTGCCGGGCGTGGAACTGATCACCGGCTCGGTGAAGCAGATGCAGTACCACTACTACATCCCGATGATGAGCCTTCCGCTGGCGTTTGGAACGCTCGTGAACACGGTGCCGGCGAATGTGCCGTATTTGCGCGCCGATCCGCAGGCGGTTCAAAATTGGCGTAAGAAGCTGGCCGACATTCCAGGGTTGAAGGTCGGCCTGGTTTGGGCGGGCAGCCCGACACATCCGAACGACCGCAATCGTTCGATGCGGCTCAGTGAGTTTCTGCCGCTGAAGTCAATTCCAAATGTTCGATTCGTGAGCCTGCAGAAGGGGGCCGCGGCTTCTCAGATAGCGCAGGTGCCGGAAATGGACGTGATCGACTGGACCGATCAACTGAAAACGCTGGACGATACTGCCGCGTTGATTAGCGCATTGGATCTGGTGATTACAGTGGATACATCAGTCGCGCACCTGGCTGGGGCGATTGGCGCGCCGGTCTGGATGCTGCTGGCGATCGCTCCCGATTTTCGCTGGATGCTCGAGCGCGAAGACAGCCCGTGGTATCCCACGATGCGATTGTTCCGCCAGGATAACAAACCGGATTGGAACCCAGTCATTCAGCGGGTTGCCGATGAACTTGCGCGATGGGCTTCGGAAAAATCAGGGCAATCCGCCGCAGCGCAGGCCAATTCGTAAAGGCCGCTTCAAACGGCCATGATTTCCTGCTTCTTATGCTCCAGTTGCTCATCGACCTTGGCTTCGTATTGCTTGGTGAGGTCCTGAACTTTTTCCTTGCCGTCTTTCGATTCGTCTTCGGTCAGATCGCCATCTTTCTGCTGAGTATCGATCATTTTGTTGGCATCGCGACGCGCGTTGCGGATGCGAACCTTGACCTCCTCCGCCATGACCTTGCATTGCCCCGCCAGTTGAAGACGTCGCTCCTGCGAAAGCGGCGGAAGCATGAGCCGAAGCGTCTTTCCGTCGGAATGCGGCGTCAGTCCAATCTTGCTGTCGTTAATCGCTTTTTCGATTGACTTCAGATCCTGCGGGGTAAAAGGCTTGATGAGAATCTGCGTGGCCTCGGGAATGGTGATCGAGGCAATCGACTTTAGATCGGTTGGGGACCCATAGTAATCGACCTTGATGTGCTCGACGATGGCCGGCGTGGCCCGGCCGGTGCGCACGCTCCGCAGCTCATGCTTGAGGTGCTCGGTGGCCTTTTCCATGTGCTCTTCGCATTCCAGCAGAATATCGTCCAATGCCATATTGCCTCGTTTCCAAGCTTCCGCAGAATCCGGCGCCATCAACGCGTGCGCAAGTCAGATCCTGAAGAGGCCAATTGTCATCGGCACCGGCGATTTTTCAATCCTTGAGTCCCGGATGGAGCGAATGGTGATGTGGAGATGCGAGCAACTTCAGCGGTCGCCCAGAATATCAAACCGCGCCCGATCAAGAGCATGGCGGGCCTGGGCGAAAGCGATGCGATCGACATCGTCATCGGCTATTTTCGATTTCCCATCCATGATGTGGAGCGTTCCCGCGCGGCCATACATCTGCAGGCAATCTGCCATTTCCCTGGCCGATCGGCGCTGCAACGCGCGCTGGCCGATCTGTTGAGCCCATTGCTCGTGCACCTTGTCCGCGGCCGCCAGATCGTCGGCAAAGATCTGCGTGGAAACATTTGTTGACACGTCCTGCTGGAGGCGCGCCAAAGCCTGGTACATGGGTTCGCTCTGGGAGCGATAGTCTTCGTCGCAGCCGGCGCATCCGAGCGCCAGTACAACGGCCAGGAGAAACATCGATCCATTTTCCGCGAGCACCGGGCGCCCGCAAAGCTTCTGCCGCATGGTCGCACCCCGTAAGGGTCTTGATGTGTTTTTGCGGTCAGGCTGTCCAGTGAGACGTGGAAACTTCAAACAACCGTTAACCGCGACGACCAATATATCGGGACAGTCGGCGGAAAGAAAGTGACAATTGATACAAAGATTTAGACGATCAGAAGTTATGTCGCCTAATTATCTGGCAGGCAAGCAAAGTGAAGTGACGGCGCGGCGCGAGCGCCTGCTATTGAAAAAAGCCTTGACGATTGAGGCTATTAGCGACCGAATTTGCCGGTCAGCGCGCGGGCAATGTTATTCGCGTTGGAAGGCGCGGGATGCGAGCGATCACTTTCTTCGATGGCATGTCCGTTGGATCCAGGCGCGACGAGTTGCGCGACAGGCCGGCGGCTCGATTCCGTCGCAGGTTTACCGAGGATGGCGGCCACCTGATTGACTTCGGTCAGCTTTGCGACGAGTCGATTCTCAAGCTCCTCGAGCTGCGCCTCGATCTGGTGGAACTCCTTGAGCGCGCCTTGGTACAGCGCTTCACCGTGTTGAAGCCATTGCTGGAAACTCATTGCGGAAGCTTGTGATTCCGAGCGACTGACCAGAGATGTCATGACCGCCATATTAACCTCCCAAGACAAGCACCGCCTACTGAATTTCCGGTGCCGCTTCTTTCATCGGCAGTCAGCATAGATGGCATAACCGCCCCAAAATACCCCACAGGTCCGAGAATCATAACCGACCGCCTATCCAGCTTACCAGTTTGGCTCATTCTGACATTGCCAGGCGGGTTTTCTGGCCTGCGACCCAGGTTGCTGATGGGACGATCGGCGCCTCAAGAATTTCTCGAAGTGGAGCGTCGCTGGTTGTTGGAAATGCGGCAAAGTCGGCGCGCTTGCATGGCGTGAGGCTTCCGATTTGGTCTTGAAGGCCCAGCGACT
>JACZCU010075158.1_pt1 | contig 10330 bp, 8 predicted proteins | sample 8641851 | NCBI WGS metagenome assembly JACZCU01 (sample SAMN15324605, study PRJNA640507) | soil metagenome | isolation source: monocropping sugarcane control | place: China: Luxin town, Laibin City, Guangxi Province | collected 2019-07-25 | depth 10cm m | reverse complement strand
TGTTGTGATTAAAATGGGCAGACATGTATGCAAAGCCACAGATGAGTTTCATCTGTGGCAAAGAAAAAGTCTAGCTACTTTACAGTGTTTCTGCTATACTTAGCTTAACTTATTGCTTTATCTCTAGCGATCCTTTTTTAAGGAAGTGCTTATTAGTTTTTTCTCCAGGAGGACGAAGAAATGGCTTCTGACGTCGTAGATATTCCCGAAGAAAAAGGTCTTGAGACACACGGTATTGAACGTGTCTCTCCCTCGACTCGAACGCACGTACGCATTTTCGACAATTTTACCATGTGGCTACCAGCCAACCTGGTTATTTCTACTGTTGCGCTTGGTGCATTAGCCACGACAGTTTTTCAACTTGGTTTTTGGGATAGCCTGGCCATCATTATCATTTTTAATGCACTTGGTGTACTACCCGTGGCTTTTTTCTCTACGCTCGGCCCCAAACTGGGGCTGCGTCAGATGACCATCTCCCGTTTCTCCTTTGGCTGGGTTGGTGGCATTATCATGGCGCTCTTTAATGTGGCCGCTTGTATTGGCTGGTCAGCCGTTAACGTGATCGTTGGCGGTCAATTAGTGGAGAACCTGAGTGGCGGCGCTGTTCCCAGGTGGGTGGGCATTTTGATCATAGCCGTACTCACTACTATCATCAGCATATATGGTTATCGGTATGTTCATCGCTATGAGCGCTATGCCTGGATACCTATGGCCATCATCTTTGCGGTGATGCTTATTATCGGAGCGCCTCACTTTCATGCCATTCCTACACCCGCCTTTGGAGCGGCTGAGGCAGCGGCTCTCATCTCCTTTGGTGGTGCAATATACGGCTTTGCCACGGGCTGGAGTTCCTACGCGGCTGACTATAATGTCAACCAGCCGGAGAATACCTCGTCGAGCCGGGTTTTCTTGTTGACCTTCCTGGGAGTCTTTATACCCTGTGTGCTGCTGGAAACACTTGGCCTTGCCTTTACTTCGATGACTGTTCCAGCTTCTAAGAGCCCGGGCGGTGGTGACCTGCTGGCTCTTGTTGTCCAGCCGTTGGGTGGACTGGGAACGTTCATTCTTGTTCTATTGGCATTAAGTGTGATTGCCAATAATATTCCCAATGACTATAGCCTGGGTTTAAGTATGCAGGTGCTTGGCAAGAGCTTTCAGCGCGTCAACCGTGCGGTATGGACGCTGATCGGTGCGGTAGTTTATGTCTTAATCGCTATTCCCGCTGCGGCCCACTTTAACGAGACGCTTAGCAGCTTTCTGTTACTGATTGCGTACTGGTTGGGTCCCTGGGCCATCATTCTTATCATCGAGCACTTTGTCTTCAGACGTGGTAAGTACAACGTCGATGATTGGAATACAGCCAGAAAGCTACCCGTCGGTTGGGCTGCTATTGTTTCGATGGCTATTGGTCTGGTGGGTGCCTTTTTAGGTGCCTCGCAGGTGATCATCATTAATAACACCTTCACGCCTGTAATGGGCCCTGTAGCCAGGCAGTTGAATGGTGCAGATGTCGGTTTTGAGCTGGGCCTTGTTTTTGCCGGTATTGCCTACTTCTTCTTGCGCCGCATCGAATTGAGTCGCCACGGCAGGTAGTCACGGCTTCGTCAATCAGGTATAACAGAGGCAGACGATTATTCGTCTGCCTCTCGCTTTGAGAAGTGTTAGTAGCTTCGAGGTTGACTCAATTAAAGGATGTGTTAAATGCAATATGATCTAATTATTCGCAATGCGCAGCTTCATCGTCACCCAAGAATCGTTGATATTGCGGTGAAAGATGGACGCTTTGTTAAAGTTACCAGCGAACTGTCATCAGATAGTGCGCCTGAAGAGCTTGACGCGGCCGGTCGCCTGGTCGTACCGCCTTTTATAGATGCGCATGTTCATCTTGATGCCGTGCTCACGGTGGGACAACCGCGCTTTAATACAACGGGAACACTGCTTGAAGGTATCCAGATCTGGAGTGAACGCAAGCAGAGTTTAACTCGCGAGGATGTGAAGCGGCGTGCCCTGGAGGAGATTCGCTGGGAGGTAGCACAGGGCACTTTACACATTCGCAGCCATGTAGATGTATGTGATCCTAAGTTAACGGCTTTGCGCGCCTTGCTTGAGGTATGTGAAGAAGTGCGTGATATTTGTAGCCTGCAACTGGTAGCCTTTCCGCAGGATGGTATCCTATCATTTCCTAATGGGCGAGAATTGATGCGCGAGGCTATGGAGCTTGGTTGTGACGTGGTGGGAGGCATTCCACATTATGAATGGACGCGCGATATGGGGGTTGAGGATGTGCATTATGCTTTTGAGCTGGCTAAAGAGTTTAACCGCGATATTGACTGCCATTGCGATGAGACCGATGATCCTCATTCGCGCTTCACCGAGGTGATGGCGGCTGATACAATGCAACAGGGCTGGCAAGGACGTGTTACGGCGAGTCACTGCACGGCTATGCACTCTTATGATAACGCTTACGCTTTTAAGCTGATACGCCTGCTTGCCCGCGCTCAGGTGAGCGTGGTAGCCAATCCCTTTGATAACGTCGTATTACAGGGGCGCTTTGATACGTACCCCAAACGTAGGGGGATAACTCGCGTCAAGGAGTTACTGGCGGCTGGAGTCAATGTAGCTCTTGGTCATGATTCTATTATGGACCCATGGTTTCCACTTGGTAGAGGGGACATGCTGGCAGCAGCACAACTGGCCCTATATCTCTGCCATATGAGCGGATATGAAGAGATCAATGATGTGCTGGATCTGATAACCACTAATGCTGCCAGAACTCTACGTATCCAGGATGTGTATGGCATTGAAGAAGGGAAACCGGCGGATTTTCTGGTGCTAGATGCTCCCTCGGCCTTTGAGGCTTTGCGTCTTATACCCGCTCGCTTGCACGTGTTTAAGGCGGGCCGAGAAGTAGCACGCACCAGCCCGGAGAAAAGCATCCTCAAAAGAGAGGGCGATGACGAGGGTAAAGAAGTTACCTACCGCTTAGCTCCCTAGAATATTGACGGCGCGGGCAGCCAATAGAACAATGATAATGATCGAGAGCGTGGCTTCGATCATCATGAGCGTTTTGGCTTTGCGTGTCAAAGGAAAAGTATCGGCTGGACTAAGAGCGGTAGCACAGGTAAAGGCCAGGAAGAGATAATCGACGAATTGCGCCGTCCAGCCTGTTTTATTGCCATCGACCTGCTGGGGAAACAAGAAATCTGCTGCTTGATGGCCTAAATGAATACGCTGGTGCGGACCTCCGCCATCAATTTCAAAGTACCACAGGGCGAAGACAAGGATATTTGTGCTCCAGAGCAGGGCGGCAGAGCTCAACAATATATTTGCGTGTTTAAAGGATGGTAAAGTGATGTCCCTGACGAGGTAAGCTATGCTTAATGCAAGGCCCAATGTTACAACAGCGAGCAAGGCCAGCGCTAAGAGACGGATCGTAATATGCCGCAGGGGGCGGCCGATCATCCAGGTGAAAATAAGTGGAGCAAGTAAGAAAACTTCTAGCGCCAGAAGGAGCCAGTTCGGGCCAAACGTTAAACGTTCGGGAAGAGCTAGATAGAGCAGGCCAATGGCTAAGGTGCCAATCACTGCTGCCCATTCAGGCGCAAATATATGTTTATGATGAGGAGATGGTGCACTTCGAGGTGCGTCTATTAAAGGTTCTTCAGTGCCGGTGCCTGGTTTCATAAGAACTGCGCTTTTCCTTTAGGATCTACTTTGGACGATATGCATAGCTTTGTACTGCTGTAATTGTAGCTTACTCTCATGGGGGAGTACAACCCCGAGCATGACAATATATTCACTAAAAGGCACTTTTTCGTGCAAAAGTGCCGTTTATTTGGTATAGTAAAGCAAGATGATATAGCCTGGATAATAATGTGTGAATGTGGGGGTAAGTTTGACGATGGAAGTGGAGCAAGTAGGTGAACATCTACGTTTACAGGCAGCAACGGTTTTAACCGCTCTACTCAATGAATTTAGTGCCATTACTGATTATCGAACCTTGCGCGATGGTTTACCTCGACGCCTGGCGCATTTGCTCAAGTGTCGTTGTGTGTTACTCTATCAGTATATTGGCACGACACTCCAATTTGTAGCAGGCTCTTTTGATGATGTACCAGGTTGGTCGACATCTTTGCTCGCCGTTGCTCATATTAATCCGATTGAGCTGAACAGTGAGCTACCAGAGGCACGTGCATGGCGAACACGGCATGCTACTACTGAACCTCTTGAGGGACTTACTCCTCAACTTGCAGCGGTGCCATTGATTTATCGACAACGCGCGATTGGCGTGCTTGTCGCTTATCGCAAGCAGATGGAACTTGCCGGTACAATCTATGAAGCGGGAAGGCCGCCTGCTAGAGGCGCTACTCGCTCTGATGCGGCTTACTGGACGAATGATGAATTGCCTGTGTTAGAGGCTGTGGCAGGTGTTATAGCCCTACTCCTGGAAAATAATCGCCTTTTAGAGCACGACAATCAGCGAATTCACGAACTATCGCTGCTCAATAAGATTGCGAGCCAATTAAACTTTTCTATCTACGAAGCGGAACGTCTCTATACAATCGTCACGCAGCACGCCAAGGAAATCACAGCCGCCGATCGTTGTGAGTTGGTTACGCCGCATGCGCTAGCAGCAGCTTCTAGCTGGATTACTCCTGCCTTACAGGCATTACTATTTGCGCGTTTCAACCAGAATAGAGGATCACACCTGATGCCGTTGATTGTTGAGCGACCAGGTGATGAGCATACGCTTGAGTATCTCAATCACATGTCCCCTAATATCAAAACCTTTTTTGCTATTCCTCTTCTCGCTAGAGAAAGCTCCCAACAGAGGAATGGCTATAGAGGAGGGCTATTGGCCAGCCCTTTACAGGGTAGGGAAATTGTGCAAGGGGGCCTGGTAGGAGAGGAAAATCTGCAAGCAATGCCCCTTTATGGAAGAACAGATGTCCATGAAGCCAGAGTGCTGGCCATCATTGTAGGTGGTTATCATCGTGCGTACAAGCTGCATCGGGAAGAGGTGCTCTTACTGCAGGTGTTGGCTAACCAGGCTGGCGCAGTGTTGGAAAATATGCACCTGATGACGGAAGTGGTTGAAGCGCGCAATGAAGCGCGTAAGTTGCTCCGCCAGGTCCTTGATGATCAGCGTCTGAAAGAGTTGATCCTGGAGAGTGTGCCCAGCGGTCTGATTACAGTTGATCTTGCCTGGCGTATTACGACCTACAATCGCGCAGCCGAAGCTATTTTAGGCTACCTGGCCTTTGAGGCATTAGATCAACCTTTGCAGAAGATACTGCGGGTTTCGTTGCCACTGGGGTCGTCTGCCCATGAAGGCGCTTTCCCATCCCAGTATGCAACTGAGCAGAACATCACCACTGGCAGACCACGAGAAGCTTCACCGTCTGAGGAAAATCTCGTCACGGTAGATCGGCATGGCCAGGAAGTCGTGCTGGATGTCCATCGAGCGCCTCTGTATAACGATCGGCGTGTACACATAGGCTGGCTGATCACCTTTGTCGATGTTACCTCTGTGCATCATCTGGAGGAGGAAAAACGTCGCCTTGATCGCCTCGTATCGCTTGGAGAGATGGCTGCCAGCGTGGCCCATGAGGTTCGTAACCCGCTTGCTTCTATCAAAACTTCAATGCAAATGCTGAAAGATGACCTACATGAGTATGAGCAGGTGCCAGAGGAGGTGCAAGAATCGGTAGCGGTGGCGCTGAAAGAGGTAGAGCGACTGGACGCAATTGTGCGCGATTTGTTGCTATTTGCCCGGCCCCGCCAGCTACATCGCGTTCAATGTAACCTGGTAGATTTGAGCGATCATGTCCTGCATATGCTACGACAACAGTATACTGAGTTGGGCATAGAAGTTCATCGTGTCTATCACGATGTGCCGTTGATTTATGTTGATATGGCACAGATGGAACAGGTTCTCTTCAATCTTTATATGAACGCCATTCAGGCTATGCCTGATGGGGGAGTATTAACCATCTCTTGTCAAGTTGTGCCCGCGAGCCCGATTGCACCCAAGAGTATCATACAAGAGAAAAGAGCTCTCCTGGCGCTAAGTGAGCCAATAGGTGTATATAACGATCAGCAGAACTGGCTTGAATTGTTGGTAAGTGATACAGGCATCGGCATGGCAACTGACCAACTTGAGCATATATTCCAACCGTTTTTTACGACTAAGGCCCATGGCATCGGACTTGGCTTACCAATAACACGCCGCTTAGTCGAGGATCATCGTGGTCACCTCAGTGTGCGAAGCCAGCTTGGTTATGGAACTACGATTACGGTACGATTACCCATAGAGGATGTGAGTCCTTAGCAATCGCCCAGTAAACGGGATCTGTGAGACTTTACATAAATATTTTGTGGAGATTGTAGAAGAGGGGAGGCTAGTGAATGAGTCTAAGTATTCTTATCATTGATGATGAACCACATCTGCCGCATCAGTTTGCTCGTTTTCTCAAAAAGCATGGTTATGATGTCTCTGTAGTTGCCGATGGTGAAGCGGGTTTGCAGGAGCTGCAGAAGAATAATATTGACCTGGTTCTGCTTGATTTGCGTTTGCCAAAAATGAGTGGACTGGAGGTGCTGCAGCAGCTACGTGTCCAGGATCAGGAACTGCCGGTCGTTATGTTGACGGCATTTGGCGATGTGCAAACCGCGGTGACTGCTATGAAGCTGGGGGCGTCTGACTATCTTCTCAAGGGATTTGACCTGGATGAGCTTTTACTAGTCGTGCAACGTGCGTTGGAGACAAGCGCTATGTATCGTGAACTACGTCAATTACGACGCGAACGCAGTGAGAACTATCATTTTAGCTACCTGGTCGGACATAGCGACCGCATGCGTGCAGTATTTGATATGGTGGCAAGGGTGGCGCGAAGTGATACCTCCGCATCGGTGCTGATTACAGGAGAGAGTGGCACAGGCAAGGAAGTGGTGGCACGAGCTATTCATGATCAGAGTTCGCGTGCTTCGGGGCCGTTCCACCCGCTCAATTGTGCTGCAATCGCAAGTAATCTCCTGGAGAGTGAACTGTTTGGTTACGAACCGCATGCATTTACCGATGCGAAAAAACAGAAACGCGGCCTGCTTGAGCTTGCTGAGAGTGGGACACTGTTTCTAGATGAAATCGGAGAAATGCCGCTCGATATGCAAGCCAAGCTGCTGCGTGTGCTGGAAACGCGCTCATTTTTTCGCCTTGGTGGGAATAAAGAGGTCAAAATTGACGTGCGAGTGCTGGCTGCTACCAACCGTAATCTTGAGCAGGCTATGAAAGAAGGACTATTTCGCTCTGATCTATACTTTCGTTTAGCTGTTTTGCGTATACATTTGCCCCCATTACGTGAGCGACCTGCGGATATTTTACTCTTTGCCTCGCGTTTTATTGATGAATTCAACAAATCTTTAGGTCGTAATGTGCGTAAAATCTCACGCGAAGCACAGCGTTATCTCCAGGCTTATAGCTGGCCGGGTAATATACGTGAACTGAAAAATGTTATCGAGCGAGCGATGATTCTGGGGAATAGCGATGAATTATTGCCAGCTAACCTGCCATATGAAATTGTGGGACATGTCGATGATAATGGACACAAAGCGCTTGATCCATGGGAGCAGTGGCTTAGTGTGCGACCAGTTGAACCCATGCCGTTGGAGGGCGTCATAGGACGCCTTGAGCAGCAATCGGTGCGTTGGGCACTGGAGACGACAGGGCATAATCGTGTGCGAGCTGCCGAGCTGCTGGGGCTGGCCAAGGTTGACCAGCTCCGCTATTTGATGCGGAAGCACAGTATTGAATGATGACTGGCACGAATTCGTTTCTGCTGCTATGCATGTGATGGGTGGTGATAAGGAAGTCCTAGTGTTCGTATGCATTATCTGGTAGAGAGAATAATTCTTCCTCGATTTCTCGCCATACTCTTTGTTCTGCTTCGAGATTGCTCATGGGCAAGCGTTGGTGCGCGGCATTGGTGAGCGTTTTCGAGACCTTATGACGAAACTTGGCGAGGATTGGTCGTTGAAATTCGGGTCGGGGCATAACGTGCAGTTCTACCATTTCAGGAGGGTAGAATTCTTCTTTTTCGAAGGCGAGGGAGGCGAGATCGCTTAGGGTGATGAGAAGAGCCTGGCGGGCCTGGGTAAAGTAGCCGACTTGTGTGCTGGAAGCCGAGAGGCAGCCGGCTACAAGTCCTCCAAGCATGATTGGATGCGCTGCAGCGCTGACCTCGTTCTCGGTTTGATATGCTGGTAGAAGCTTGTCTTTGCTCAAGTCGTCAACATTGACAATGTGGCGCATTTCGGTTGCATAGCCACCCAGGGATTCCATACCGAGAAAGAGTGCGAGGTGTTCAAGGTCCGCTGACCATGGATATGTACCCTTGCCAACTCGCTCACGCAGGGAAACAATCTTATTATTATGATATGGAGAGGGAGGCATACATTGTGCTAAGGTGATGGACATGCCATATTGATGAGGATCTAATTGGGTGAGCGCCTGCTTGAGTATCAAGTCGCTAATACGCCAGAAACGTAATGCGTCTGTAGTTGTTGTACGCATAGAGAGAATTTGCGTAAAGAAATCAGCGGGAATTTGTTCTGAAACTTCATCTTTTAGCCAGGATTGGATCTCAGGGTAGGTAGGTTCAAGTGCTTCAATTAGATCTTCGCGATATTGGGGCTGTACAACCTTCACAAGACGAGTGAGATGAGGACGTTGTGGATTAGAACTACCTTTTGCCCAGCGAGTAATTGTCATCTGAGAAAGACCAATAGCCTCTGCTAATCGTTCATGTTCGCCCGGTGTTTTGATCATCTGTTGTAAGATGCTTTGCCAGGACGCCGGTGTAACCATATTTTTCCCACTCCACAAAAATGTAACATGAAGGCTCCCTACCTTTTAATAGAGAAAAATACTGCCGCTGTATGTGTAACTCAATGCACGAAAAGGGAGTTTCTGCGGCATATCATACCAGAGGTCATGCTTAGAGTCAATTGCCAAAAAGTGCTTTTTTGTGTGTTTCGTGACCAAAAGATGCTACTTTTCAGAAAAAGAGGTATAATAGTTGCGCTAGTCTCTTCTCTTACGTAACCAGGCTAGAGAGTAGTTGCAGAAAATGCTGTTGCAGGGAGTGGATCATGTCAAAGCGTGTTATTGTTGTGGACGATGACAAAGAGATACGGGAAATCATCACGTTTGTGCTCACCCGCCATGGTTTTGAGGTTACAACTGCCAGCAATGGCCAACAACTGCAAGCGCATATGCTGCAGTTTATACCCGATTTAATTATATTAGACGTCATGATGCCAGGAGAGGATGGTTATCAGATATGTAATACTTTGCGGAGCAATTCACAAACACAGCATATACCGGTGATCATTATGACAGCGCACGCAGAAGACATTTATGAGCGGATCAGTGTGGATTTGGGAGCAGCTGAACATGTGACCAAACCATTTCATCCATTTGACCTGCTGGAGAAGGTCAAGGTGCTTTTGCAAATGACGACACAAAATTGAGAGAAAAAATACTTGTCTCTCAGCTTAAAAATTGGTATCATTACAAGCAAGAGAGTTTTGGCGAGTTCAAGGAAGCAGTGCATCCATGCCAAACAGATACGAACGTGAGATTGAAGAAATCCTGCGCAATTTGGAGACCTCGGAGCCTAAGCCTGGCCTTGGGCAGAAATTTGGTGAGCGTTTGCGCCGCAAACCCGAGTATCGCGTGAAGCCACGTCGACATGGTTTCCCGTCACTAAATTTCGGCGGGTCGGAATGGCTGATAATCATTGCTGTCATAGCAGCACTTATTTCTGGGGGCTATGCATATGCAAATGATGGGCCGACTATTATAACTGGAGTATTTGCTATTGTAGGCGCTGTATGTCTAGTATTGCTTGTTCTCTCGCCGCTTATCTTTCGTTCGCATCGATCTCGTTATGCTACCCGATCCACACCTATTGGCAATGTGACTCCTCTGCGGCGCAATCCGCTGAATAGTCTTGTCACACGCTGGAATCTGTTTTTACTTAAAATACGCTACCGTCGCCGCAATGGCCCTAAATAAAGCGACCAGTTGCCTGGCTACCCTCGTAAAGGTACTTGACAGATCACTAGAGGCGTGCTATAGTGCTCACGTGTTCTGGTAGAGAATATATTTACGGGGTGTGGCGCAGTTGGTAGCGCGCCTGCTTTGGGAGCAGGAGGTCCGCGGTTCGAGTCCGCGCACCCCGACCATGCCAGTGCTAATACATATATACTATGCGGGAGTAACTCAGTTGGTAGAGTTCCTGCCTTCCAAGCAGGCTGTCGCGGGTTCGAG
>JACZCU010272019.1_pt1 | contig 10334 bp, 11 predicted proteins | sample 8641851 | NCBI WGS metagenome assembly JACZCU01 (sample SAMN15324605, study PRJNA640507) | soil metagenome | isolation source: monocropping sugarcane control | place: China: Luxin town, Laibin City, Guangxi Province | collected 2019-07-25 | depth 10cm m | reverse complement strand
TATCGCTTTATCTTCTGGATGATGTATCCCCTGGACTATCCCTATACCTGGATTGCGGAACGCGGCAAGCATTTCTGCACCACGCTCTACAGCACTGGCCTAGTAGGCACACGCCCGCAGATCAAAGAAGAGAACTGTACGCGCTGCGGCACCTGTGTAGGGACCTGCCCCTTGCCCAACGTCATTGATCTCAAATCACTCAAAGTCAACTACGCCACCTGTCAACGCTGTCTGCTTTGTTATGAAGCCTGCCCCGAAAACGCTATCAGCGTCAAAGGCTACTCAGGAGCACGCCAATGACTATCCTTGTTACAGGTGCAACGGGCTTTCTCGGTACAGCCCTGGTTACAGAACTGGTGAAGCAGCAGCAGCCGGTGCGTATCCTCGCCCGCGATACGGAAAAAGCGCGTGCCCAGTTTGGTGCTGCTGTCACCGCCGTTGCTGGCGAGATTACCGATAAACAGCAAGTGCAGCAGGCGGTTGACGGCGTAACTACCGTCTACCATCTTGTGGGCCGCCTCTATCATCCCAGTGTGCCCACCGAGCTATACTATCACACACACGTGGAAGGAACACGCATCTTACTGGAGGCTTGCCGGGGACAAGGTCAGTTGCAGCGCCTTGTCCATTGCAGCACCACGGGCGTACACGGTGTAACCGGCTATACACCCGCGGCAGAAGATGCCCCTTATGCCCCCACCAACCCCTATGAGGCTACCAAGCTGGAGAGTGAGCTGCTTGCCCTCAAGGCTTACCGCGAGCACGGCTTGCCGGTCAGCGTTGTTCGTCCTGGGTTGGTCTACGGTCCAGGTGACCTGCACTTGCTAGGTTTCTTCTCTTCCATCCAGAAAGGGCTTTTTCGTGTTATTGCAGGCGGCAAGGCCTTACTACACCCCATCTATATCGACGATATGGTTGCTGCCTTCCTATTATGCGCAGAACGAACTGAGGCCATTGGTCGCAGCTACAACATCGCGGGTGAGCGGCCTGTGACTGTCAGTGAGCTGGCTACGGCTATTGCGCATGCCCTCGATAAAGAACTACCCGTTGGTAGTATTCCTCTCTGGCTTGCGAACATGGCATCGGATATCTTTGCCTTACTCCCCGGTATGCAGGGTGAACATGCACCTTTGACGCGCAGCCGCGTGAAATTTCTGACCAATAGTCGCGTTTATAATTGTAAGCGAGCGCAAAAAGAACTCGGCTTCAAAGCTCAAGTAGGCTTAACCGAGGGCATGCAAAATACCGCCGCCTGGTATTATAAACACAAGTATTTATACGGTATGTAGAGGTCAGCTGGCGCAGGTGATCCAGCTATCGGTAGTTTGTTGACGGAGGAAACACTACTGCCATGCTCTTTGGCTGCTTGCGTCACCAACCGGGAAGTCGAGGAGGAAGATCCTGGCAGCGACAGCCAGTGCCGGAGTTCTGGGAAGAACCGCAGGGCTTTCCAATTCTAAGAAAGATGCGAGGGTACAGGGAGCGCCGCGTCCCTACCAGTGTGCGAGGTGTCCTTGCCCCTTTCCTCCCCTCTCAGCCGCTGCAGGCAGAAAAACAGAGAATTGGGAAGCCCTGGGAAGAACCGAAACGTCTGTTGCAACTTTTTTGTTCTATGTGCTATAATCCCACTGGTATAATAAGAGATAACAGATGGGATTATGCGGATGAAAAAGAATGAACCGCCCTCTGTTTGGGGATCGCTAGGCTTGGCGGGTGTGCTCGGTCTGGTAATAGTTATTCCCCTCTTGCTAGGTTCCATCTTAGGGAACTACCTGGATGGCATTACCCATACAAAAGATATTTATTTGCTTCTCGGGCTGCTGCTTGGCCTGATCGTGGGAATATTAGGGGCATACCGTTTACTGGCACCCTTTTTGAAAAGATAGGCGGGACGGAACCATTAATAACCAACCAGACCCAGCAGGGCTCGGCGAATAGGAGGATGCCGAGTGTCGCTCTGGAGACTTCTTGAAATAAAGATTCAACCGGATGTCCTGTTTTACCTTGGACCTATTCCGGTAACCAACACGTTAATTGGTACCTGGATCTCGATCATTGTCTTGGTAGCACTCTTTTATGCTGGTTCCCGTCGACGTGATATGGTTCCCAGGGGCATGCAAAACTTCATGGAATGGGTCGTTGAGTTGTTGTTGGGACTGGTAGAGAGTGTTTCGGGTAAAGAAAAAGGCAAAAAGTTTTTCCCTTTAGTAGCCACTTTCTTCATCTTCATTCTCGTATCCAATCTGCTGGATGTCATACCCGGCGTGGATACGATTGGATCTCTCGATTACACAAAAATCCAGGAGGCTCACATAACCGCCCAACCGGTTCTGGGCTTTTTGTTGTTTGGAGATCTAACGAGCGCGATTGTTCCCTGGCTCCGCCCGGCAACCAGTGACCTGAATCTGAATTTTGCCATGTCACTTATCGCAGTGATCACCGCCCAGTCCTTCGGGTTCATCACCCTGGGTCCACGCGAGCATTTGAGTAAATACTTTAACGTCGGCACCTTATTCAGGTCGATTAGGAAGCTAGATCCATTAGGAATGTTTCAGGGCTTCATCGAGTTTTTCGTGGGTTTAATTGAAATCATTAGTGAAGTAGCCCGCGTACTCTCCCTGGCCTTCCGTCTCTTTGGTAACATCTTCGCTGGTGCTGCGGTGCTGGCCGTGTTTGCCTTCATCCTACCCTTTTTGGCTGATATCGCCTTCATCCCCCTTGAATTGTTTGTCGGATTTGTACAGGCGCTGGTCTTCTCGCTGTTGACCCTTGTCTACCTGGAAATCGCCACAACCGGCCATCCACACGACGAGACAGAGCACGAGGCCCACGCAGAATATGAGCGCCATGAGGCGGAAAAGGTAGCGGCAGCCCATTAATCTCTTGTAGTTCCTTGTTTCATTCCATTACTTGCTACTCGCAGATGCTTTTTGCTGCGATTGCATAAATTAATTAACATAATAACAGTTATGTCCTTAAGGAGGATTTTCATCATGAACCTGAACACACTTGCTGTAGCGTTAGCCATTGGTCTGGGAGCAATTGGCCCTGGTATCGGTATTGGTATCGCCGCCGGTCAGGCCTTCGCCGCCATCGGGCGCAACCCCGAAGCCGAGCCGCTGATTCGTATCAATATGCTGATCGGTCTGGCCTTTGCAGAAGCTATCGCTATTTACGCTCTGGTTATTGCCTTCATCCTTCCAAGGTAGGCGGTGTCCTTATCGACAAAGGGATACTGTACCCTGGCATTTTCAGGAGATGCTGCTGCTATAATCTATAGTGAAATGATGTGCCATCTCCTGGAGATACCAGGTAAACCGACGAAAGGAGGCATATAGTCATGCACGCGTTTATTCTAGCTGATCTATTAGGCGGCTTTGGTATCAATACCTGGGCTTTCCTCTCTCAGCTTTTTAGTTTTGGGGTAATCTTCTTCATCCTTTGGAGATGGGGTTTCCCTGTCATTATCAAGACGCTTAACCAGCGACAGGCCGTGATTCAAGAGGGTATCGAGAATGCAGAGCGGGCCAAGCGCGAACTCGCTGAAGCGACAGCACGCGCCCAGGAGGAAATACTTAAAGCTCGTCGCCAGGCACAAGAAACAATTGCCAAGGCAGAAAAAGATGCCGAGGCAGTAGCTAACCGTATACAAGAAGAGGCGCGCGCGCGCGCTGAGCAGATTGGCAGACAGGAGGTTGCCCGTATTCAGCAGGAGGCAGCACGCGCTCGCGCTGAATTGAACCGCCTGGTCGTCAATCTCTCCATTGAAACTGCGAGTACAGTCATTAGTAAATCTGTTGATAGTAACGAAAATCGCCGCCTGGTAGAAGAGTTCGTCAGCAGTAGCCTGGTAAAGGGACAGTAATGCTAAAGGGAGCGATAGCACGTCGCTACGCGGGGGCCATGTTTGATCTCGGGCTCAAGCAGAATAAGCTCGATCAAACCCTTGATGATGTTCGCGAGATAGCCAGAGTATTTGCTAACCGCAAATTGGCTTACCTGCTCCGCGAGCCTAAGGTTCCTCTGCAGCGCAAAGAGACAGGGTTACGCCAGGCTCTGGCGTCTAAGGTGCTGCCCTCTTCGCTCAACCTCGCTTTGCTCGTTGTCCAGCGTGACCTGGTCGAACTCATGCCAAATATTGCTAGTGAGCTCGAACAGTTTGTGCTGAACTACAAGAACCAGGCAAAAGCAGAAGTTACAACGGCAAAGAAGATTGACGATGCGCAGATGGCCCTTATCAAGCAGGCTCTTGAACGTAGAACAAACAAAACAATTATTCTGCAAACTCGGATCCAGCCCGATATCCTGGGTGGAGTGATAGCTCGTGTTGGCGATCAGTTGATTGATGGCAGCGTCCGCTACCGTCTGTCCTTGCTACGCCAGCAACTTCTGAATAGTGCGGCTAGCAGCCATGTAGATTTCTTGTCTGAGGCAGAAATCAACGAGATTGTTGCCAGGATTTCTGCAACCGAACAGGCGATAGAAGGCACTCAACAGGAGTGGGCCGAGCCGAGCCGTATACCGTAAAAACGCTTATTTATAACATACATATAGATATACTTGGCATCCTATCTTTAGATAGGATGATGGTTCCAACCGAGGAGGAATAACGATGGCATCTTGGGCTGATGAAATCAGTGCCATCATAGAGAAAAACATCGCAGGCTTTGGCGGCAACGAGGTTGCAACGGCGAGTGTCGGCACCGTGATCGCGGTACAAGATGGTATCACTCGCATCTATGGCCTGCAAGATGTGAAGTATCTTGAACTGGTAGAATTTCCCCGCACAGGATTGTTTGGACTGGCCTTCAACCTTGAAGAAGAGACGGTCAGTTGCCCAGTCCTGGGGGATTATACAAAAATTCGTGAAGATGATGAAGTGCGCACCACTGGTCGTATCATCCAGGTACCCGTCGGTGATGCGCTCCTTGGTCGCGTGGTAGACCCACTGGGCCAACCGCTTGATGAGGGCGGCCCCATTGTTACTGATAAGTTCCGCCCGGTCGAACGCGTTGCCCCTGGTGTTATCGCTCGTCAGAGCGTGAATACACCTGTACAGACCGGACTAAAAGCTATCGATAGCATGATTCCTATTGGACGTGGTCAGCGCGAGTTAATCATCGGTGACCGCCAGACGGGTAAAACTGCTATCGCCATTGATACGATCATTAACCAGCAGGGCAAAGACCTGATCTGTATCTACGTGGCTATCGGTCAGAAGAACTCTTCAGTTGCGCGTACACGCGAAATTCTGGCCGAGCATGGCGCGTTGGATTATACCATTATGGTTGTCGCAGGCGCCTCTGAACCCGCTCCTCTGAAATATCTCGCCCCCTATGCCGGTTGTGCTATGGGTGAAGAGTTTATGGAGACAGGACGTGATGCGCTGATCATCTACGATGACCTGACCAAGCACGCGGATGCGTATCGCAACATTTCACTAATCATTCGTCGCCCTCCTGGCCGCGAAGCGTATCCCGGTGATGTGTTCTACCTGCATTCACGCCTGCTTGAGCGCGCTGCTCGCTTGAACCAGGACTACGGTGGCGGTTCATTAACCGCATTACCTATCATCGAGACAAAGGCCAATGACATCTCCGCCTACATTCCAACGAATGTTATCTCGATCACCGACGGGCAAATCTTCCTTGAAACAGACCTTTTCAACGCCGGTATTCGACCCGCTATTAACGTTGGTAACTCGGTCTCGCGTGTAGGTGGAAACGCACAAACGCCTGCTATGAAACAGGTAGCTGGTACACTCCGCCTCGACCTTGCACAGTTCCGTGAACTCGCTGCCTTTGCCCAATTTTCTTCAGATCTGGATAAGGCCACCAGGAGCCGTATCGAACGCGGTCAGCGCTTGACAGAGGTGCTCAAGCAGGGACAGTATCAGCCGCTTCCTGTCGAGAAGCAGGTTATGATCATTTACGCTGCTACTAATGGCTATCTGGATGATGTTCCCCTGGATAAAATCGCGGCTTGGGAGGCTGCCTTCTATCGCTTCATGGATGCGACTCATCCCGAGATAGGGCAGGAGATCGTTGAGAAGTCTGTTAAAGCAAAAGAAAAGATGTCCAAAGAGTTGCTGAACAAGTTGAATGCTGCTATCGAAGAATTTAAGCAGACGGCAGCACCGAACTAGGAGGCATATCTATGGCATCCACTCGAGAAATTCGGCGGCGCATAAGGTCGATCAGGAATATTGGCCAGATCACTAAAGCCATGCAGATGGTGGCGAGTAGCAAGATGCGACGAGCACAGGAGCGTGTCCAGCAGTCACGCCCCTACTCTGAGCAGATTCGTGCGCTCGTCTCGCGCCTGGCAAATGCAGCTGGTGAGGATATCGGCGAGGGCGTGGAACTGCTCAAGCAGCGTCCGGTTCACAACATTGGCATCGTGATGATTACGCCGGACCGTGGCCTTTCAGGGGCACTGCCGAGTAACATCAATCGTAAGGCAGCAACTTCCGCTCTGGAACTGCAAAATAGTCTGGCAGACCAGGGCAGACGCCCAGGTGTTAACTTTGTCGCTGTCGGCCGTAAAGGACGTGATTTTGTCATTCGCACGCAGCAGCCATTGTTGGCGGAATTTACCAATTATGGTGATAGGCCTGGTCTGAGCGATGCTTCTGCCATTGCCCAGGTTGCGGTTGACGCCTTTCAAAAGGGCGAGGTTGACGCTGTTTACCTGGTCTACCCTAGGTTTGTCAATACTGTGACTCAGCAGCCGACCACCGTCCAGCTTTTACCGGTGCAGCCACCCTCTAAAGAAGAAAACGCAGAACAGAAAACCGTTGAATATATCTATGAGCCAGACGCCCGCACGATCTTTGAGGCCCTGTTGCCACGTTACGTGGATGTACAGGTCTACCAGGCTCTGCTCGAAACTGTGGCTAGCTTTTATTCGGCTCAGATGATAGCAATGAAAAATGCTACTGACAGCGCACAGGAACTTGTTCAAGATCTCACCTTGACCTATAACAAGGCTCGCCAGGCTGCTATCACCATGCAAATTCTTGAGGTTGTAGCTGGCTCAGGCGCATAACCAGTAATGGTGAGATAGTAAGGAAGAAAAAAATACATGGCAACACAAACAATGACGAAGGGTACAATTGTGCAGGTGCTGGGGGCTGTCATCGATGTTGAGTTTCCCCCGGATAAATTGCCCGAGATCTATAATGCACTTTTAACGCGCCCTGGTGGTGCGGAGAAGGATCTCACCCTTGAAGTGGAGCAGCTTTTAGGTAACAACTGGGTGCGATGCGTTGCGATGGGACCAACCGATGGTCTACAGCGCGGCGCGGAAGTCTATGACACAGGCAAGGCTATCTCTGTTCCCGTTGGCCCCAAAACCTTAGGGCGTATCTTCAACGTCCTTGGTGAGGCCATCGATAACAAGCCCGAGGTAACCGACGCTCCACGCGCGCCTATTCACAGACCTGCCCCCAACCTCGAAGAGCAGGCTGCGAACATCGAGGTCTTTGAGACAGGCTTGAAGGTCATCGACCTGATCTGCCCTTTCATGAAAGGCGGGAAGATCGGTGCCTTTGGTGGTGCCGGTGTGGGCAAGACCGTAATCATCCAGGAACTTATCAACAACATCGCTAAGGCGCATGGCGGCTACAGCGTATTTGCCGGCGTGGGTGAGCGTACCCGCGAAGGTAACGACCTATACCATGAAATGATCGAAGCCGGTGTAATCGAACGCCTGGCGATGGTTTTCGGTCAGATGAACGAGCCCCCGGGTTCACGTCTGCGTGTGGCATTGAGCGGCCTGGCCATTGCGGAGTATTTCCGCGATGAAGAGGGTAAAGACGTCTTGCTCTTTATTGACAACATCTTCCGCTTCACACAGGCGGGGTCCGAAGTGTCAGCGCTCCTGGGTCGTATGCCTTCCGCTGTAGGTTATCAGCCTAATCTGGCAGAAGAAATGGGCGATTTGCAAGAGCGTATCACTTCTACCAAGAAGGGTTCGATCACGTCAATGCAGGCTGTCTATGTTCCCGCTGATGACTACACTGACCCGGCACCCGCGACGACGTTTGCGCACCTTGACTCAACGATCGTGCTAGAGCGTTCGATTTCGGAGCAGGGCATCTTCCCTGCCGTCGATCCTCTTGCCTCGACCAGCCGCATTCTTGACCCACAGGTCGTCGGTGAGGAACACTACAACACGGCGCGTAATGTGCAGAAAGTCCTGCAGCGCTATAAAGACCTGCAGGATATCATCGCCGTCCTGGGCGTCGATGAACTATCTGATGATGATAAGCTCACTGTTTCACGTGCCCGCAAAATGCAGAGATTCTTCTCGCAGCCGATGACAGTGGCACAGGCCTTCACCGGACGCGAAGGCAAGTACGTGTCAGTTAAGGAAACTATTCGCGGCTTCCAGGAAATTCTTGAGGGCAAACACGACCAGATTCGCGAAGACCTGTTCTACATGGCAGGCGGTATCGATGAGGTTGTGGAACGCTATGAAGAAGAGAAGAAGAAGGGCTAACCGATGGCGACGCGCAATACACTGCATGTCGAGGTAGTGACGGCCGAGCGCGAACTATATAACGGTGAAGCCGATATAGTCAGTGCACCTGGTTCAGAAGGCAGGCTTGGTATCTTACCAAGACATGCCGCCCTTTTGACCACACTTGCGCCGGGTGAGCTAACTATTAAGCTCGCTGGAGCTGAAGAGCCCCTATTTGTCTCGGGTGGTTTCCTCGAAGTTTCCAATAACTCGGTCACGGTCCTGGCCGATACAGCCGAGCATGCGGAGGAGATCGACCAGGCGCGTGCTGAAGAGGCACGTCGCCGCGCGCAGGAGCGGCTGGAACAGGCGCGATCAGACGTAGAACGTGCTGAATTGCTCGGCGAGCTTGAACGTGCGGTAGCTCGCCTTAGAGTTGCCGAATCCTCACGCCGGGCCAGACGCCGTATCGAAAGACCGATCTCTGAACCATAAACACTTGACTTGCTATACACTCCAAAATGGCTTGAAGCAAGCAAGACCTGGCTAACCGGTCTTGCTTGCTTCAAGCCATTTATATTGCGCCTTAGAAGTCTGAACTGCTCCCACCACCGAAGTCGCCGCCACCGCCGCCGCCGCCGAAGTCGCCACCACCACCACCGCCAAAATCAGCACTTGAGCCCCCTCCGAAATCGCCGCCACTGTTGCCAAAGTCGGCCGCACTGCCGCCTCCGAAATCGCCACCACCATAGTTACCCCCGTCCTGGTCGCGATAGTCTTCACGCGCCTGATCTTCGCCGCGTTCTTTCCCCAGTTCATAACCAAGCAAACCGCCTGCCGCCGCACCGAGTCCGCCTGCTGCCCAGGGATTCATACCTTGACCCTGGTTATAATTAGGCCCGTAGTTGGATGGATAGCCCTGGTTATAGGGCTGGTTAAATGGCTGTTGATAAGGCGGGATACCCTGCGCTCGTCGCCCAAAGCCAAACATACGCCGTCCCACTGTAAACAGTAAAACCAGAATCACCAACAGAATGAGCCCTATACAACATACAGTGCCCAGCAGGTTGGAGAACAGCCCACCACCTGAAGGCGCAGGAGTTGTACTACCATTACCACTATTACCATTATTCGAATTACCAGGGGCTACGGGCGCAGCTCCCAGCAATGTGCGCAAGGTTTGAATGGAAGCTATCGTCGCAGCTGTATAGTCACCACTGGTGCTCTTGTAGGTCTGGACAAAGGCCTGCGTCGCAGCATCATACTGCTGCTGCCTCAGCGGAACATTCGTGCCTCCGACAATCGCAACATGCTTATTCACGGTATCAATAGCCATCACGATCATGTTTTGATTGGTCACGTGGCTATATGTCTTTTGTTTAAAGGCATTTGTGTCACCTGAAAACGTATTTGTCGTATAGATGCTGATAGGATTGGGCAGGTTGCTGGCCTCGCTTTGTACCTGACTCGCGTTGAGTACATGGGACTGATCACTAATGTTTACAGTATTGGCACTTGCCCCTATGGCTGTCATCACAACCAGGCCCAGGGCCATCAATGCCGCTACAAGGCTTATATATATGCTTCGCAACAGTGGCTGCTTCATATCGTGTTTCCTTCTGATAAAGATAAGCAAGCTTCAATATGCTATGCTATTTAACCACATTATACAACCTACTACACGTTTATATCTTAGCTTGGCGATACAAGAGGAGGTCGTTTTCTCCCCCTTTTAGAACGTATAAAGTCGCTGCATATCAAATTAGTAATTAATACTTAGAGAACGCAATAACAAAATGTAGCTCAGAGGTAATTAACCCGACGTGCCCGTTTTTTCGCCGCCTTCGGCGACCAAGAATTTTTTGTGGCTG
>JACZCU010096437.1_pt1 | contig 10342 bp, 17 predicted proteins | sample 8641851 | NCBI WGS metagenome assembly JACZCU01 (sample SAMN15324605, study PRJNA640507) | soil metagenome | isolation source: monocropping sugarcane control | place: China: Luxin town, Laibin City, Guangxi Province | collected 2019-07-25 | depth 10cm m | reverse complement strand
GCTGAGGTTCGCGCCGCGGAGGTTCGCGGCGCTGAGGTTCGCGGCGCTGAGGTCCGCGGCGCTGAGGTCCGCGTCGCGGAGGTTCGCGTCGCTGAGGTCCGCGGCGCTGAGGCTGACACCTTTGCTGACGGCCTCCTCAACCGCGATGCGGATCGTAGCGGCCTCGCACTCATAGATCGTGCTGTACGGGTAATACCGATTGACGATCTTCATCACGCCACCGCCTCGGCCGGACGTTCGATGAACCTGTCGGACTTCCACTCGAAGCCGTGAGTCTTCGCGTGGGACCAGAGCGTCTTCTTCGCGGCCTCGCGAGCGCGAGAGTCGACGTTGTCGGCATCCTTCACGAGCTTCGTCAGCGCGTCGGCCGTCGTCGCGGCGACGACCTTCGCGTTCCATTCGGTAAGCGCGGTCGCGACCTCCGACTGCTCGGCCGTCATCTCGTTGAGGCGCACCTTGATCTTGTCGATGATCTCGGCGAGAAACTCGGAGCCTGGCTGCATCGTCGGAACCTCGATCGGCGGCAGGCCGGCGGGATTTTTTCCGAAGGCCGTATCGGTGGGCGAGAACAGGAGCACCAGCTTCCCGTTCCGCACGGCGAGACGCGCCATCGCGTCGCTCGACTTGTAAATCTCGTTCTTCGAGCTGCCCTGTGCGTCGATGCGCTCGATCAGGTCGTCGCCGTTCTGCTTCTCGTCGGAGTGCAGGATCAGGACGACATCTTTCCCCGACGACTTCAGAAGATTGAGCCACGTCGTGAAGCCGCTCTTCAGTGCGCCGAAGCCCTTGAGCGAGAGCGAGCCGTCGCCCTGCTTCATCTTCGAGTCGCGCGCCATGATCGCGTTCGCCATCGCGTCGAGCGCGCGGCCGGCGGTATCGACACCGATCGTCGAGTAGTCGGAAAGCTCTTCGAGCTTCATATCCACGACATCGGCCCAGGTGTTCACGCGAACGGCGTCGCGGCGGTAGCGGGCGCGGTGAATGCCGCCGTCGAAGTCGAGTGTCAGTGGGTTGCGAGCGCTCTGGAGCGTGGTCGTCTTCTGCACGCCCGGAGGGCCGTAGATCGTGAGCACGATGTGCTCGATACGGAGGGGGTCGGAGCTACGAAGGATTCGGAGGGGCATCTTTCGTTTTCCTTTCTTTCTCAGCGCTTCGTCGCGCCGTGTTGGTGGATCGGTTCGTACTTCCGGAGACGCGCTTTCAGTCGCTCGTTCTCCGATTTCAGGGTTGCGTTTTCGCTGCGCAGGCGTGCCACGACCCCGGCGTGCAGTTCCATCTGGTTCGTGATCGCCTCGGGATGCTGCGCGAGCCATTCGGCGGTGCGCGCGAAGATGTCGGTGACGTTCGAGTCGGTTGCGCTCATCACTCGGCTCCTTTCGTGTTGACGAGCAGGCGGTACTCGAAGAGCCCTTCGCTCTTCTTCCCGTGTCGGCGTTTCTCGACGCCGTGCGCGCCGAAGCGCTTCTTGCGGAGGTGGCGGAGTTGCGCGGAGATCGACGCCGCCGGGTCACCAGTCATGCCGGCGATCGAGTCGAGCGTCCGCCACACGCCGTCGCGCATCAGGTTGAAGACGCGCAGCAGTTGCCCGGTGAGCCGCTTCTTGTCGAACGTCGCCGAGTAGTCGGAACCGTCGAAGCGAACGGGCTCAGTGGTGTGATCGAAGAGAGTCGTCATCGCTCAGTCCGTGGGAAGCCCGCGCAGCCACTTCTCGAAGTCGTCGAGATAGAGGACGTACCGCTTCCCTGCTCCTTTTCCGGTGCGGCGCAGCTTCAGACCTTGCGTGTCCGCGAGCGCCTTGATCTGGTTCGGCGTGTATCCCGTGAAGTGATCGAGCGCGGCTTCGTTCTTCGCCTGCTGATCCTTGTCCTGCGAAGAGAGCGGAATGCTCACCGGCCGCGGGAGGTGGTACTGCGGCGCGACTCCGCCGGCTTCGGGGATGGGGAAGAACTCCGTCACGCCGCGACCTCGCGTTCACGCTTGGTCAGGTGCGCGATGTCCTGCTCGATCTCGATGATCGCGAGCGCGCGCTCGGCGAAGTGCCACGCCTTGGCCGCGAGGTCGCGGGCGATGTCGCAGTGCGAGTCGAGTTCCCGCGTTCCCGGTTTGCCGTAGTCGTGGCTCGCGACGATGCGGGCGTAGTGACGCGCACGCGCGACGTGGGAAGCGGCGAGCTTGCCGTTGACTTGCGACATGCGGCTCATCGCGACTTCCCTCTGCGGATCGAGGCGGTCACATGGCTCTTATCCGTGCGCGTCCACCGACCAAGGCCCGTGTCGTCGTAGGTGAGGTAACCCTTCTTCGTGAGCCCGTCGAGCGTATTCCGCGTCAGGCAGCGCTTGCCGCCGAGTCGTCCGCCGATCTCAATCTCGGCGCCCGCCGGCGAGAAGGCATCGAAGTAGTAGCGGATAACCTCCGACCATCTCGCCCTGATCACGTCGCCGACAGCGAGCTTGTTAAGTAGGGTGAACTGGATTTCGGTAAGCGAGTCCATCACCGCACCTCCCGCTGCGCGGCGACGACGAGGCGGCGCGCGCGCGTCATGACGCGCGTCGCTGCGCTCTCGATCGAGCGCGCCCGGTTGATGTCGATCGGCCCGCGCGCGGCATCAACACTAACCATCAGTTCCGCGGTCGCGAGCGCGAACGCGAGTTCTTCTTCGTCACGCTCGCCAACGTTCGTCACTTCGGCGTTGACCGGCACGGCGATCACGTCGGGCGCGGCGCCGTCGGGCAGCGTGTCGCGCAGTAGAGCGTTCGCCAGATGCGCGAGCGCCTCCGCCGGACAGCCGCGCCGTTCACCGTCCTTGCGGGCGGTGATGAGGAGATCCCGCACCTCGTCGTAGTCGATGCGGCGCAGCCCGGCCGCTTTCTTTCGCTTCGCCGATTCGCTGCCCTTGCATGGGTTCAGGTGCGGACGGCGCGCGACCATCTCGCGAGCCGCACGGATGAAGTTGGACTCGTACGGTGTCCCGATAAAGTTGTGATCGGCACTGACGCGGGGGGTTGCCATGCCTACATTTCCTTTCACGCCACGGCGCTTTTCTGCTCGGCGTAGAAATCGCGGAGGTTTTTCACTGAGCACCCGGCATACTTCGCAACCCTCTCGGCCAAGTCCGACCTCGTGTCGAACAGGTCGGCGGGGATCGCGTCCCGGTAGTCGGCGGGACGGATCAGACCGTAGGTGTGCCAGCGCGAGATCCGAAGCTCCTTAGCGAGCTCGATCACGACGGGCTGCTTCGCCGTTAGGAGATCCGGGGGTGGCGTTGCGTTCGTCATCGTTGTTGTTTCCTACACAGGGCAATATAGGCATGCTGGGAAGGATTGTCAACACAAATCTACGTAGGGTGTGCGGGAACCTTCACGTGTCTGAATCGGCCACCACGACCGTTGCGGAGAACCTTCGTCGGCTACGCGAAGCGCGCGGCCTCAGCCAGGCCGAGCTCGCCCGCCGCGCCTCCATCGACCGGTCGCATGTTCTGAGGATCGAGGACGGAACCTATAAGCACCCGCGCCCGCAGAACCTCGAAAAACTCGCGCGCGCGCTCAACTGCGATGTGGACGAAATCACCGGCCGCACCGTAATTCGTCACGCAACGCCGTATGACAGCAACCCAGAGTATCGAAAGATGATCGACGCTCTGGAACTCGCGGACGATGACGACCGTGCCGAAATCGTGCGGCACACGATCTGGTCTGCTCGTCGCGCGCATCGCAAAGCAACGCCCGAAGCACCGACAGCATCAGGGGAGTTCGGTGAGACAGCGGCGAGCCCACCACCGCCACCACCGCTACGACCTTCAGCGGATGCCGGATACGTCATGCCGAGCACCACACGAAAGCGAAAAGCTGGTGAGCCCATTGAACCCAAACCAAAGGTGTAACGACGACCTGATCGCCGCGCTCGTAGCAGGCACGCTGGACCCTCGCCGGGTTCGCGCACTGACCGAGCACTTCGCCGATTGTTCACGTTGCCGACGAACGCACGACTATCTACTCGCGGCGAGCGATGTCCTGATCGATCCGTCGCTCTTCGTCCCTAGCGGTTTCGACGCGCTGCGCGATTACGTCGACCGAGCACGGAGCGAGGACGAACTCGCGCTCGCGCTCCTTGAAGAACTGCTTTCACAAGGCGCCGACTCATGGCGCGCGTTCGCCGCCGCTGACGCCAGGTTTCGCAGGGTCGCCGTCGTTCGACGCCTGATCGACCTCACGCAGACCGCTTATCGGTCGCACCCAGCTCGCGCGATGGAGCTCGCGAAGCTCGCCGTCGACATTGGCGAGATGATCCCGCAGGATGGCGCCGAAGCCACGCGCACCCTTTGTGTTGCATGGCGCAAGTACGCGAATGCCGCCGCGGCGCTGGGCGACAACCTCGAAGCGCTCCGAGCGCTAGACCTCGCCGACTCCACGATCGGCTTTTGGCCGGATCGCGATCGCGAAGCCGCCACGAATGATCTTGCCCGCGCTGTCGTCTGTCGGAACGTCGGCCGCTACGAGCAGGCCGCGACTTTGCTTGCCAACGCGAAACTCGTCTTCGCGCGGTACCGCGATCGGAAGCTGTACGCAGACGCGGCCTACGCCGAGGCTTCCCTCATGTACAGCACGCAGAACTACTCGAAGGCGCGGGCCATCTTCGAGCCGCTGATTGACGAGATGCGTGCACTCGGCGATCGAGAGATGGAGGCGTTGCTCCATCACGCGATCGGCCACTGCCATGCCCACGAGGGCGACGCGAACGGAGCGATCGCGCGATGGGCGAACGCGAAGATGCTGTTTCAGCGGTGCCGCATGCACACCGAAAAGGTCCGAATTACGCAGGCAATCGGTCGCCTCAGAATCCGACAAGGCGACACCGAGGCGGGGCTCGCGGATCTGCGCGAGGCCGAAGAGCAATTTGAGGAGTTCGCCATGCGCGGCGACGCGATCGACGTCGGACTCGAGATCGTCGAAACGCTGCACGACATCGGTGATACCGACGCCGAGATCGTTGAACGTTGCCAGCAACTGGTGCCACGCGCTGAGGCTGCGGGGATGGCGCGGCAGAGCGCCGTCGCGCTCGCCTATCTGCGCCGAGCCGCGCGGGACGGGCAGCTCACCACCGACCTGATCCGACACGTCCGCCACTTCATCACCGACGTCAAGCTGTACCCGAACCTCCAGTTTGATCCGCCGCCGTTCCCGCGATGATCGCTACAGAAATGGGTAGGGAAACACCATGCTGAAGACTCTCCTACAAACAGGGCGCGCCCTTCAACTTCGCTCGGCTCAGGCCGAGCTCTTGGAGGGTTCTTGTGAGGAAACGTGTATCAGCAGTCCTACTGCTCGTGGCTCTGTCGCTCCCGCTGTCCGCATCGGTCCTGCAGCGCGACGAACCATCACCGATCGAACGGTTGCTCCATCGCTTTACGTCGAGCATCGTCCACCTGTTCGACGATCTGGGATCTCCGCATCCGTAACCCCTCGTCCCCCGCTGCGGCGTGAAGGTTCACGCCGCAGCATCTTTCTCGCGGCGATGATCGTCCTCGCCGCATGCTCGACCGCTGCCACGCCGCCAGACATGCCCCTGAGCCCTGGCGCCGAGCGCGTCGAGATCCGCGATGCGGACACCATCAAACAGCATCCGTTCGATACTTCGCGATGCGTAGCGCTCGGGCAAATCGACATCGGCCCGATCGCCGAAAACAACCGCGACATCGCGATTAGGAATGACACGTTCGCGAAGGGCGGCGACTTCTTCTTCGGCACGTCCTACCAACTCACGTACGCTGGAGGCGCGTGGCTCAAGCAGCGCATGTGGTCGGTGCGAGGAGAGGCGTATCGATGCGGACGTACCCAGTGAACGGCCACCGCTACGTCGTCCGCGTGTGTGCCATCGCGATGGCGAGCGGCGGTCGCGAGTTCTGGATCGGCCTCGAATCCGACGAACCTCTCAACGTTCTCGAATGGGATGATCTGATCCCGGCCGACGACATGACCAACGAGGAACTCTCCATCGTGAAATCGTGGATTCACGTGTAACCGCATGCCACTGACCGTCACCGTCTTCTTCGACAACAGCGAGCATCGGCAGTCGTACCGCGCCCGCTTCCGCGGCGCGGCTTACGACAAGTACCTGAACGTGCCGCGCGAACTCTTCGGCGCGGCCGGCGTCGATTCACGTAAGGAATCAACGAAGGGCAGGAGGATCGCCGATCGTTGGGCGTTCGAGCAGGCAGCGCGGATCGAAAGCGGCATGCAGAGCGTCGCCGAGGCGCCAGCGTTCCGCGAGCGCTGGACCAGTCGCATCGCGGATCACGATATCGACGCGCTTCTACAGCTCCCGAGCGAGAAACGCGAGTCGATCGCGGCGCGGCTCGCCGCCGGCGCTCCCGAAAACGCTCCGCCCGAGATCCGGCTCGACGCGCTGGTGAAGCTCTACGTCGCGAAGAATCCTGGGCAGGTCGGCGCGAAGACGCTGAAGCGCGATCGCCAGATGGGAGCGAACCTCGTTCGCGTCCTCGGCAACCCGAAGCCTTCGACGATCGACGACGAACGCGCGCTCCACTACCGCAACACGCGCGGCGAGGAGGTTGATCCGCGCGACGGAGAGCCGATCCGACACCGCACGATCGCGAACGAGTTGCAGTTCTTGAAGCGCCTCCTCACGTACGGCCGCGCATGGTGGAGAGAGACTGGCATAGCTCGCATGGCGCTCCCGGAGCTGCCGGTCATCCGCAGGCAGAAGGGCTATGAGGTGCAACTCACAAACGACGAGCTGCGCGTGCTCTTCACCTCGCGCTTCGATCACGACACGTACCGCCTGCAGTTGATCTTCCAACTCGCGCTCGTGTCGATGCTCCGCGAAGACAACATCACTGGCGCGCGGAAGGAATGGTGGAACCTCGCGGAGCGCTGGCGCACGATCCCCGAAGACTTCATGAAGGGGAAAGGCGGATCGAAGCGCGAGCTGTCGGTGCCGATCAGCGAATGGGAGGCGGAGATCGTCGCCGCCGCGATGAAACTCTCGCCGAAGAAAAGCCCCTACCTGTTCCCGAACTTCAACGGCCGGCCGAGCAAGTGGCCAATCCGAACCGTGAAGCGCATCGCACGGGAGTGCGGCATTCGCTACTTCTCGGCGCACGATGAGCGACGCACCGGGATGTCTGTCCTCGAGGAGCGCGGCGTGAGCAAGGTCGTCATTCAGTGGTACGTCGGCCATGCACCGGGCGGCGACGTGACCGACGACTACATCGCGCGCGCGGCGAAGTTGCGTACAGCGGACCGCCTGCGCGAGGCAGTGCAGAAGCTCGACGACTTCCGCGCCGAGATCGGGCTGGCCGAGATCCCAAAGACGAACCGCGAGCGCGCCAGAGAGCGCCTGCGGACAGCAGCGTGATGTCCGACGACCGATCATCGCGACGGAGCCGTTACGGCGCTTTCGCGCAAGGCGCGATTCTTGTCGATTTTGACAGGTTGGCGAGCTACTGCCTCGCGCTCGTTCCGGAGTTTGCCGAGTCGGAAGCACGCCGCGCCGGAGTCACTGACGACGCTAAGATCAAACAAATTCGGGCCGATGTGGTCGAATTCATCGAGTCTCACGTCTTCGAGGAAGCCAGGAACTTCATCGCAAGTGCGGGCATCGACCTGAGCGACAAACTTCGCGACGACGCGGTTCATTACGCGCTCGAATTTGCCGGCGTCTCTTCCACGACGCGGCAACAACCGGACAGACATGCGCGCCGCGTCGTTCGAGGGGGCGTGATCGGAGACATCGACACGGTGGATGTGGGAGGCTACACCGTCGAGAAATTCTTTCGAGCGCCGCGCGGGATCGAGCCGCAGCACAACAAAGAGGACGTGCGAAATGTCGTTGAGAGGTTACGCGCTCAGGCCAAGCTTTGCGGTGAGCCGGCAAGCAACGAAGTCGTGTTCGAGGCCGCCGCTAGGCTGCTGAATATGTCGGCGGCGGGCGTCGACGCGGTCATTTACCCAAGGAGAAAGAAACCGACGCGAAGGCGTACCACGTAGCGCTTCCTCAGCGTAGCCTTTCGCCGAATTAGTACGTTGCCGACGTGCTTCTCGCAATGCGAGTCTTCTTCCGCAAAGGAGATGCACTGCATGGCGCTGGATACTTACAGAATCCTCCGGCTTCCCGAGGTCAAGTCACTCACCGGCCTTTCGACGAGCTCGCTGTATAAACAGATGGACTCGGGGACCTTCGTTCGTCCAGTGCCCCTGGGTGGTCGCGCGGTTGGCTGGCCCCAACGGGACGTCGAAGCGATTCTCGAGGCTCGCATCGCCGGCAAAGGCGACAGCGATGTCCGCGAGCTAGTCGCGCAACTCGTCGCGCGCCGGTCGGTAGCCGCGTAAGCGATGTACTTCGCACATCACAGCGGCATGTTGACCAGCTCGCTCGCAGAAGCGGGAGTGGTGCCGCTGCTCGTTTTTCAGTGGATGCTTGAACATGCTGACGAAGATGGCGTTGTGCGTGATGCGCGGACCAGGCGCATTGCTCACGATCTCGCGCTGATCGATTCTGCGCTGTTCACGGACGATCGTGTAACCGAGGCGATCGCAAGGCTGCAGGCTCCAGATGCATCAAGCAAACGCCGCGACCACGAAGGCCGTCGCATCGTTCCGCATTCCGAGATCGGTTCCGCATTCACCATTCCGAGCTTCACGTACTACAACGAGGAGTGGATGGCGGAGCGACGGAGGGTCAAGGCCGCCGTAAGGAAACGAAGGCAGCGGCAACGGGATCAAGAAACGGAAGCCAGTTGTCACGCCGATGTCACGGTAGGTCACGCCGATGTCACGGTAGGTCACGCCGAGTCACGTCCTAAACCTCAACCTCAATCTCAATCTGAATCTCAAACTGAACCTGAGCGAAGGGGAGCGGCGGCGTCGCGGCGCCGCGGACGCGCTCGCGCCCTGGGAACGACGATCCCGCACGACTTCGAGCCGAATGATGACGGAACGCTGCTTGCGAGACACCTCGGACTCGATTCTTCCCGAGAGCGTGCGAAATTTCTCGCGCACTACGCCTCAACCGGTGAGACGCGTGCGGACTGGCATTCGGCGTTTTTGGCCTGGTTGTACAAGGCTCTTCCGCACCGAGCTCGGGCTCAGCGAGATCCCGCGGGCGAACTGCGCCCGCGGGCCGCGGGAACATTTTGGGAACATTGGCGAAGAGCGCGGGCGGGAAGGTTCAACGCAGTCAGCAGCTTAGCGCTTGCGGCGGGAAACGGTTCGAGCCCCGTCGGCCCCGCCAAATCCTGAACGCGCACAATCCACAGCTTCCACGACACTCGCTCCTGTCAGGCGGGAGCGGTGTTATTCTCGGCGCGTGCGCAAAGAGGATCTGATCGCATTCGCTCAACGCGATTGGAACGCTGTCGCGGCACTCAAGCGAGTTTGGTGGGCCCAGCAGAAATCGCGAATGACGCCCGAAGAGGCGTTGGAAGTCGGCGATGAATTGCGACACCATGTGAGCGCGCTTCGTAGCGATTGGCCTACGGAGCAAGATCGTCGGAAGGATCTCGCCTCCCACGTTCGCATCTCGGAGATGCTCCGTCGTGTCAAACCGCCGCGCGGTCGCTGAGCTCCTCCGGGCTTTAGCAACCGTGATGGTTGATCAGGACCTGCCCTGGTATCTGTTCGGCGCGCAGGCCGCAATCATCTGGGGAAGCCCACGCCTCAGCGCGGACGTCGATATCACCGCGACAATCGAACCAGCGGCTATCGACGCATTTGTCGAGGCGATGCGACAACACGGTTTCCATCTTCTCGTCGTCGACGATTCCGATTTCCTGGCCCGGACACGCGTTTTGCCCTTTGTTCATCGCCGTACACACATGCCGCTGGATGTCGTCATCGCCGGGCCGGGCCTCGAGGAGGATTTTATGCAGCGGGCCATCACCGTCGACATTCGCGATACCGCGATTCCGGTCATCAGCCCTGAGGATCTCATCATCACGAAGGTGCTGGCTGGGCGCGCGAAAGACATCGAAGACGTTCGGGGTGTGATTCAAGAGCGAAGAGCTTCGATCGATGAAGAGAGGATTCGAAGGATTCTCCGCCTTCTAGAACGAGCTCTCGGCCAAAGTGCCCTTCTGCCTGTTTTCGACAGAGCATGGAGCCAAGAGAAATTGAGGAAACGGATCCGAAAAGCAGGACGGTCGGACCGAAAACCGTCAAAGAAGTGACCGCCGACTGCGTCCCCAATACGTACTTCCAGCGGTGAGGCTGCGTCTCTTCTACGGCCGTGCTGCGGCCCGGCCAAACCGACTCACGCAAAGACCCCTTCTCGAGAGCAGGCACTTGCGGGCCGGGAGCCCGCGCTTACGGGCCGGGAGCCCGCACTT
>JACZCU010174132.1_pt1 | contig 10362 bp, 12 predicted proteins | sample 8641851 | NCBI WGS metagenome assembly JACZCU01 (sample SAMN15324605, study PRJNA640507) | soil metagenome | isolation source: monocropping sugarcane control | place: China: Luxin town, Laibin City, Guangxi Province | collected 2019-07-25 | depth 10cm m | reverse complement strand
TCAAAGGTCCCGATGCATTTGCGGCGATTTTGCAGGCGCTCGGTGTGCCGACGCCGCATTTTATGGCTTGGTGTACGATCCTGATCGAACTTTTCGGCGGTCTCGCCGCGCTCCTTGGCGCATTCATTGCAGTAGTGGGCGTGCCCATGGGGGTAGTGCTTTTAGTGGCAATCCTTACGGTGCATTTGCCGAATGGATTCAGTTCCATCAAGCTCGCCGCCGTCACCGCCGCGGGCCCACGCTTCGGTCCGCCCGGCTACGAAACCGGCTTGCTCTATCTCGCTTGCCTTGCCGCTCTGGTCCTAGGCGGCGCAGGTCCTTTCGCAGTCGACACCTATCTTGCCGCGCGGGTAACTCCGCCTCGCAAAAATTCCAGCACTGCGCAGAGTAACGCCGGATTCGCTATGGGATCTCCGAAGTAGAGGGAGTATTCATGAAAACCAACACTCCTCATCTCCCCAAAACGAACCGCCCGAAACCGGTGGACGGCGCATTCGGAGCCGATTCGAATCGGCCGGCGCCCGAGACAAGCCAGTTTCGCTGCAACGCTTGCGGCCGCTACTTCCAATTCAGTGGCCGTTCTCATTGTCACGGCGAGTAGCATTGTTCACATGAGCTACTACCTGTTCAAGCTGACTCCTCCCCGGCCGACGTTTCCTCAAGATATGACGCCCACCGAACGCGAAGTCATGCAAGCACATGGCGCGTATTGGTCCACTCTGGCCGACAAGGGTGTGGCAATCGTTGTCGGCCCGGTAGCGGATCCGGCAGGTGCATGGGGAGTCGCGGTCGTCGAAGTAGCCGACGAAGCCGCGGCGCGTGCTCTGGCCGAAAGCGATCCGTTGACTACGTCCGGGCTTACATTCCAATACGACATATTTCCTATGCTTCGCGCACTTTTACGAAAGTGAACGGAAGTATCGTTAATATTCAGGCCAACCAGCGCGTTTTTTTTTGTCAATCTCGTGCCGGATTGCACTACAATCGAAACGTTCCTATGGCCGGCAAATTATCGCAGTCCGGGAACGAACCTCGGATCGATTCCCGGTTGCCCGCGAAGAAATTTCCCGCTCGGCGGATGCGGCAAATTTTCAACGGCGTGGTCAAGTCCGCGCCCACTTGTTGCCGTCCGCACGTTAGCTGTATTGCAATTGCCGCAATGTGGGTTGCCTTGGCCCTTTCAAATGATGCGAATGCCGACAGCATTCTCTATCAGTTTGATAGTCTGTCCGGAACCATTGATCCTATCCCCTACACCACGAGCGACGGTACGTTCCTCACTGGGCCCATCGCACTGACACTAAATACTTCTATCCCAAGCCTGGTGGAAGTTGAACCGAGCACAGGTTTTCTCATTGCCCGTACCGTGATGAATGTTGCCTTCAATGACGGGAGAGGTAATAATCTGTCGGGTATCGCGACGATTGAGGAAAGCGGCACGATCGCCTCCGAATTCACGATCATCGGCAACGGCCTTTTGTCGGGAGCTGGTATTTTTTCTGGAACATTGATTAAAGGAAGAAATCCGTTTAAGTGGGAGTATGACGATCCCAATGATCCCACAAGCGGCGCATTCGTAATCTGGAGTAGTGGACCACCCCCTCCTCCACCACGTTTTTCGACCGTAGACATCGATTTTCCGCCGGACATATTTATCGATGGGGCAAATATTCCTCTAACCTTTGAAATAGATGCACACGCAACTTTCATACCCGAGCCTTCCACTGTCCTACTATTAAGCGCCGGGCTTGCCAGTCTGATCGGATACACCTATCGAAGACAAAGAAGACGAAGGGCGCCGGCATACTAACCGGGCATATCCAAAAACAATCAAAAACATGATTGTGCGCTAATTTGCATCTCTGCACGTTTCCATTGACCGATCTCAGACATCGGCGTATACTGACCTCGCTTGGTTCTCACGTGGAATTGAGTTATGTAACTGGAACCCTATAAAGCGGAGGTGAAGTATATGCCGACGCCGATCCCGCGCTGGCTGACGATTCTTGGCATGGCTTTGGCTCCTTTCAGCGAGCAAGTAGGCCAAGCCGATCCCATCACGACAGACCAGAAAAACTTCGCAGCAGCTATCACTTCAGTGGACAATGTTCTGGAAGTCTTGCTTCTGCAATACGGCCTTGATCCTGGCCTGCCGGACATCACGACACTCGGATCCTTTCAGCCGACAGGCTTCGAGTGGACAACAACGACTACTTACTTGGGAAGCCCTCTCGCGTTCACCGCAAGTGGAAACTTTAACTCTGTGCAAGATCGCACCGCATGGAATGTCACCGGGAGCTACGCCGGATTCAACTGGTCTTCCACCGGCGATTTGCACTGGTCATCGGATACCGCCTTTGACACCGCGCACGATACCTCCATTCTTGGACTTGTCCATGCATTTACAGCGGACCCATCCGGCAACCCAAGCCGGGATGAGGGAAGTCCGCAAAACAATGGACAGACAGTAAAGGTGACTTATCCCACTTCCATACTTTTCGGTCTTTTCAGTAAGACAGACGAAAGTTCATGGACGATTCCTGTTATACCCGGTTTTCAGGTGGAGGAAACAGTCACAATTGGAGGCAGTTCTTTCGGCCTGACCGGCGGTGGCACAGTTGATTTAAGTTCGGGCGATTTCAAGAAAGTTACTAAGGTTACCCCAATTCCCGAGCCGTCGAGCTTGACCATGTTGGTGTGGGCGGCAATCTCCTCGGCCACGTTGGCGGCAATTCGGCGAAAGCGCAGTTAGAAGACCAACACGGTTGTAGCAATCGGTTCCGGAAACCGGCGGCTCACGACATTACGACGTGATCATTTTCTAGGCCGTGAGCAGCGCAGTCAAGAGAGGATGACGTACCGGCACGAACGGATTAATCAGATGTCTCTACCACGGCATATGCGTCACGCCAGTTCAGCACGGCAGCCCGTGCGCGTACCGGCCGCCGCTTCGCTTTCCGGACGAGTAGATTAAATAGCTCGCCCAACGTTGGAACAGGAAGGACAACAGCGCTCGGCGGCAAGCGATGAATCAGCTCGAGCGCTTTATCTCGCATAACTCCACCGTTCGTTCCCTCGGCATAGGCCGAGCGCGCACCCTCTGCGGCCCGCTCATCCTCGACAATGGGCATGATCTTGGCAACAGGCTTGCCGTGACTTGTTACGATGACGCTTCGGCCCTTCTTCACAATCCGCAATAACTCCGAGAACCTGCGCTTCGCATCCGCCGCCGAAACTGCCTTTTCCATTGATTCCGCCCCGTGGTGATTTTCACCATACCGCAAGGGCTCTACTCTTTCTCCCACAACTCCGAAGCTATAAGCCCTCCCCAAGCCGTCCGCTGCCCCAGACAACGAAACCCACGCGCGCGAAAAATCGTTCGATATTCGGGCACCCTGCTCGTCTTGAGGCCCGTAGCGACCCGAAAAAACCAATACATAATCCGGATCAAAACGCCGCCCGCGATTCGCTGAATGCCGCGATCCGGCACGCGAAATTCCGATAGAATCCAACGCGCACCCGGCCGCGCTGCCGCGGCAATTCGCGCAACCAGCGCATCCAGATCGTCCTGCCTAAAGCAGTCCAGGAAAAAATGGCTCACGATCAGATCGTAGTCGCGCGGCAGATCCATCGTCCTTGCATCCGCCTGCCAAAAACGTATGCGGCCCTCGCCGGCCGTTTGTTGCTCGACCCGCCGCTTCGCCAGCGCTAACATGCGCGGGCTGAGTTCTACCGAATCGATAATGCCTTGTTTGTTGCGACCAAGGAACTCCGCGGTAAACCGGCCGTCGCCGTCGCCCAAAATCAAAATGCTGCGCGCATTCTCAACTTCGTCAAGGTACTCGCGCCGCCGCCGTTCGAGCGCCCGGCCAAAGGATAAGTACTCCAGCCATCGATAACAACGCGCGATCCGGTCACAATTCATTTCCCCAACGGAAAAATCAGCGCTATCAATGGAGTGCATAGGGCAAGATCAACCAACACACGAATCGCATGCAAAGGCAGATTGCGCCGCCAGACGGCAATCGCCGCCAGCGCGATTCCACTCGCCAGCGCCGCGCTGGAAAATCCCCCCGGCGCCAGAGTCATGTATCCGAACAGCGCAGACAGGCACGCGATCCCTGAGCCAATCAACGTAATATGGCGAGCCGCCCAGCGCGTCGATCGGCTCGGCGCGCTGTCTTGGCTCAACGTGTTCCGCTGCCATTCCCATGTCTCGATCGCCGAACAATTGATCCAGCAAAGCAGGAAAAACAAGAGCGCCGGCGCCCACAACGAATATATGCTCTTGTGGTTTGCGGTCCAGATCGCAAGGAATGTGCCGGACGTGAATAAACAGGCGACCACCAGCTCGCGCGGCCAGCGCGCACGCCATCCGGCTGGCAGCAGATGAATCACCCCGAAATAGGAGATCACCGGAACCGTCAACGCCAACCCCGCATAGAATGTCGACCGCCTCAGGATGCAATACGCCAGAGGAATCGTTATCGAGAGCAGGCAGAGCCCGGCCATCGACGCCATCCAAAGGTAGCGCCGGTAAAACATCTTCCGCGCCGGTTCCCATTCCCCCTGCAGCGGACGCAGAACGTCGAGCACCCGGTCGGCAACATACACGAGCCAAACGCATAAGCCGAGCACCAGCGGCTCACCCGCTCGAACGTGCGTACCCAAATCGCGCGTTAACAGAATCTGCCACAGCACCGCGACCAGAGGCGCATCCAGGCTCAAAAAATTAGGCCAGAGCCAAAGCCGCCTACCGAAATCGGTGGACGGCGCCTCGGAAGGCGGCGCGGTAGGGCCAATGCATTCGACCGCCACTCTTTCGATTTTAAGTGGCGCTTCAGATGTCTTCTGATATTGATTGTCCGATGGTGGATACTGCAGCTCCTGATGAACGTCCGCGCACCATACTGGAATCCGCCTTGCGATATGACCGCACCCAGGTCATTGTATTGCTGGTCCTGCTTCCGCTGATCTCGTGGATGTGGATCGTCATCATGGCGCGAGACATGTATGGCCCGATGAACGGCGCCGGCGCATGGATGATGACCGCGCAATGGGATGTACCACATTTATTGCTGCTCTGGGCAATGTGGGCGGTCATGATGACGGGAATGATGCTACCGTCCGCCTCACCAACGCTGCTCCTGTTCGGTGTCATCGCGCGACGATCCGTGCAAGAATCGGCAGCGCGCCGGATATACGCGCTAGCGGCCGGTTATCTAATCGTCTGGACCGTATTCAGCCTGGGCGCAACCGCGCTGCAGCGTGTGCTTGCCGCGCTCCTGCTTGTTTCGCCCATGATGGAAATCACCAATCCGGCAATCGGTGCAACGCTGTTGCTTATTGCCGGTGTGTATCAGCTAACGCCGATGAAGTACGCCTGCCTGCGGACGTGCCACTCCCCGCTTGGATTCTTGATGAGCCGATGGCGCAATGGCTTGTCCGCTGCGTTCCGTATGGGCCTCGAGCACGGCGCGTATTGCGTCGGTTGCTGCTGGGCGCTAATGCTGCTCCTGTTTGTTGGTGGCGTGATGAACTTAGCCGTCATCGCGGCGTTGACAGTATTTGTCGCATTTGAAAAACTAGCGCCGTTCGGCGTGCACGGGGCGCGGATAAGCGGTGTGCTCCTCATAGCGGCAGGCTTTTGGATGATTGTGCGCTAAGCCGCGTTATTAATTGACGCACTCGCGTTCCCGCAACCCGAGCAAGCGGAGGTGTTATGGCCGAAGTTCCTCGTTGGCATATCACTGGGGATTGGTTCGATACGTGCAACTGCAGTATTCCTTTTCCCTGTACCTTTGCCCAGCCGCCGACGACTTAGCCTCCTGGCGCGCTGAGATTCCCGGCAAGTTGACGTCCCGTGCAGAAGCGCTCAGCGGACCCACGACTCCACCGGGCAAGCGAGTGCAGGTATACAATGCTGGCGGTTGCGAAACAGGTCCGGGTGGCGTAGCTACTTACGGGAAAGCTACTGTGGACAGGGCTGACGCCTTCGGGTTCAAGTGGAATCGCACCGGCCGTTCGAGTAAGCATATAGGCTTCAATTGGTCGGGCTCCGACGCTTGAGCCTGCCAGCAATCGTTCACACCAAAACCAAAAAATTTTGCGGGTTCTTCCCGCCTGAATCCAAACCATTTACATCCCGAACCGAGAGCGCGGGAATCTCTATCCGGTTCCCCTGCATGCTACCGTTCGCCCAGGCTCGCTGCGGGCTTCCAAAATCTCTAACGCGGGCCATCCCTTTTTAAGGAGCCTTTCTCATGACCGCCCGATCCATCCGCCGCGCCTTGGAGCGCAAGCAGAAGAAACTGGCCCGCAAGGCCGAGCGCCAAAATCTGCTCCTCAATACCGCCGCCGCCGCCGCTCCGGTTCCATTTGACATCCACCCCTCTATGGAGGAAGAGACCGAGATCGAGACCGCCGTCTCTCCTGCCCGCCTCGCGGCCAAATCTTCCCCGAATGGGGTGAGAACCGCGTTAACCGGCCGCACCGTCCGGCTGCCCTCCAAGGACGTCTCCGAATACGAACGCCACCTCGCCGCCTACGCCGAAGAATTCGCGCCCGTCGGTTTACTCGAAACGAATCTCGTACAATCCATCGCCGATACCGACTGGCGTCTGCGCCGCATCCCGCGCTCGAATCGGCTCTGTTCGCCAAAGGCCGCGTCGAATTCGCCGAGCTGTTCAACGAACAGGACCTGGCCACCCGCCCGCACCTGATCGACGCCCGCGTATGCACAAGCAACAGCAGGAGATCCCCGGCGAATGGGTTCGTTTTTTCAAATCCGGAAATCGAACATGTGATGCTGCCCCAGAATCGCAGCCATGAGCCCGCGCCCCTAACCACTGCTCCCGGCTCCTGTCTCTTGGCTCCTTTGTCCCTAACTCCTCCTTATTGACAGCCGCCCGGCATTCAGGTATTTCTAAACTGGTCAGTTTTCTGACACAGAGTTTCACATTATGAAACTCCCCGTATGACCGCAACTGTTTACCGAGTCCAAGTTATCGATCGCGCCCTCTCTATCGTCAATCTCCTCGCATCGAGCGACCATTCGCTCGGCGCCTGCGAAGTGGGAGAAAAACTCGACCTGAATAAGAGCACCATTCATCGCCTCCTTGCCGTGCTCGAGCATCATCGCTACGTCGAGCGCGATATTCTGTCTGGAAAATATCGGCTGGGGTTGAAGTTGGCCGAGTTAGGCAACATCGCTCTTTCCCGCTTCGATTTGCAATCCGCCGCCCGGCCGTTTGTCGAGCGGCTGGTCGAGGAAACTGGCGAAACGGCGCACCTCGGTATTCTGCAGCAGAACGAAGTCATTTCGCTCGTCAATGTCGAGACGCAGCATTCGGTGCGCACTCCCTCGACCGTCGGCCGCCGCAGTCCGATTCATTGCACGTCGCAAGGCAAACTGCTCCTGGCCTTTCAGTCGCCGGTGCAGATCGATCAAATCCTGCGCGGCTACCGCTTTTCCGAATTCACCAAAAAAACCATTCGTCACAGCGGCGCCTATCGCAACGAGCTTGCGAAGGTGCGCCAGCTCGGTTTCGCCGTCGATGACGAAGAATTTGAAGAAGGGTTGCGCTGCATCGGCGCGCCCGTTCGCGACCACACTGGCAAGGTCGTCGCCGCCATCAGCATCGCCGGACCGACGTTTCGCATCACACCCGAGCGGCGATCTCTTTTGATTGAAAAGGTCATTACCGCGGCGCGCGATTTGTCCGCCGTCCTCGGCTGCCATCGCGCCGTTCCATCTGTCTTATGAATCAAGTCACTCTTACAGTTCCCGCCGGCGCGGCAGAGGCCGCCATTCTCACTGGCCCCGCGCAAACCTTTCTGACGGAAATGTCCGCCCGCTTCGAGCCGGTTCGATTGCAGCTCCTGGAGCGCCGGAAAGCCCGCGCCGCGGCCCTCCGCGCCGGCAAGAATTACGATTTTCTGGAAGAGACCGCTTCCATACGCGCCGGTGATTGGAAGGTCGCGCCCATCCCGCCCGATCTGCTGGATCGCCGTGTCGAAATCACCGGTCCTGTAGACCGCAAGATGATCATCAACGCGCTGAACTCCGGAGCCAACGTCTTCATGGCGGATTTGGAGGATTCCAATTCCCCCACCTGGCGAAATAATCTCGAAGGCCAGCTGAATCTCCGCGATGCGGTCCGGCGCGAGATCTCACTCGATACACCCGAAGGCAAATCCTATCGACTGAATTCCAAAACGGCCGTTTTGTTCGTGCGCCCGCGCGGCTGGCATCTGGTCGAAAAACATTTTCTGATTAACGGCGCGCCGATTTCCGGCTCGCTGTTCGACTTTGGTCTCTTCTTCTTCCACAACGCCAAGGAGCAACTGGCGCGCGGCACTGGCCCCTATTTTTATTTACCGAAACTCGAAAGCCATCTGGAAGCGCGTCTGTGGAATGACGTCTTCCACTTTGCGCAGGATTACCTAGGTATCCCGCGCGGCAGCATCCGCGCCACCGTGCTGATCGAAACCATCGCCGGCGCGTTCGAGATGGATGAAATTCTCTATGAGCTGCGCGAGCATTCCGCCGGCCTCAACTGCGGCCGCTGGGATTACATCTTCAGCTTCATCAAAAAATTCAGCCACGCCTCCGACCGCATTCTTCCCGATCGCGCCCAGGTCACCATGACACGGCACTTCCTCAAGTCTTACGTCGATCTGTTGATCCAGACTTGCCACCGCCGCGGTATCCACGCCATGGGCGGTATGGCAGCGCAAATTCCCATCAAGAGCGACGCGGAAGCCAATAAAATTGCCCTTGAAAAAGTACGCGCCGACAAACTTCGCGAAGTGCAGGCCGGCCACGATGGCACCTGGGTCGCGCATCCCGGCTTGGTTGCCGTAGCCAAAGCAGTCTTCGATGAGCACATGCCCGGGCCCAACCAAATTTCCCGCTTGCGGGAAGACGTCCACGTCACTGCTACCGATCTGCTCCAGGTCCCCGTCGGCGAGATCACGCAAGCCGGTCTCGAGCTGAACATCGATGTCGGCATTCAATATCTCGAGGCGTGGCTGCGCGGCAATGGCTGCGTACCGATCTACAACTTGATGGAAGACGCCGCCACAGCGGAGATTTCCCGCGCTCAACTCTGGCAATGGGCCAAGTACGGCGCCCGGATGGACGACGGCACCCCCATTACCGTCACTACGGTGGTCGCGGCCATTCCCAAGGTGCTGGAAAAACTCAAACAGCGCATCGGCGAAAAAGCATTCTCGTCCGGCCGTTTCGATCTGGCGGCGCGCATGTTCCAGGAGATGACGGCCAGTGAGGAGTTTCCTGAATTCCTCACCATTCCGGCGTACCAGCACATCGCTTGACCTAATGGAACTCAACCGCCGCGAATTCGTTGCTTTGCCCATTGCTTTGCCCATTGATTTGTCACGACCGGCGGCTGCTCTAAATGCTTTCGGTGCGCCGTCCGGCGGCGTTCCCTGGCACCAGCGAATTCGCCGCGTCGGACAGATTAACATGACCGAGCACGACCCGGTCTCGCTCGACGTGGAACAGTGGGCCGATTACTGGGCCGGCCTCAAAGTGAATGCCGTGCAGATCAGTGTGACCGGCATTCTCGCCTTCTACCCATCGAAAGTGCCCTTTCATCGTCACGGCAAGTTTTTAGGTGATCGCGATTTCTTCGGCGAGTGCTGCAGCGCAGCCAAAAAGCGCGGTATCCGCGTGCTGGCACGCATGAGTCCCGATCTCGAATGGGAAGAGGCGTTAGAGCCACATCCCGAGTGGTTCGAGCGCAACGCGCAGGGCAAGCCCATCGCTCACACCGAAGAGCCGAAGCTCTATCGCACCTGCATGTTCACGCCGTATTTCACTGAGCACATTCCGGCCATCATGCGCGAGGTGAACTCTCGTTACGACATCGACGGTATTTACACCAACGGCTGGCCGCCGCTCGGCCGTCTTCCCGTCTGCCACTGCGAGCAATGCAAAAAACTGCCGCCCGCCGGCTCCATCGATTATTGGGACAAGTTCAGTGCGCGTGTTCTCGAACTTTGGGATTTGTACGATGGCATCGCCAAAGAGAAAAAGGCCGAAAATCTCTATTTCGGAAATCTGGGCGGCGCCATCCACTGCACCGCCAATATGAAAACTCTGGGCGAAAAGACGTATTGGTTCAATTGCGACAACCAAGGCCGCGGCGGCCTCGACACGCCTATTTGGGGCTGTGCGCTGCAAGGCCGCGTGTGCAATGCGGTGATGAAAGGCAAGACCAGCACGAACGTCACCGCGGCCTGGTCCACCGGCCCGGTGCGCTGGCGCAATGTATCGAAGTCGCCCGAAGAAGCCGAAATGTGGATGGGCGAAACCGTCGCCAGCGGCATGGTGCC
>JACZCU010031287.1_pt1 | contig 10371 bp, 7 predicted proteins | sample 8641851 | NCBI WGS metagenome assembly JACZCU01 (sample SAMN15324605, study PRJNA640507) | soil metagenome | isolation source: monocropping sugarcane control | place: China: Luxin town, Laibin City, Guangxi Province | collected 2019-07-25 | depth 10cm m | reverse complement strand
GATCAACGCGCTGGCGGGGCCGCCGCGCCTGGCGGCGCTGAGCAGGAACGCGCCGAGGATCGGGCCGTTGACGAGCGGGGCGACGGAGAGCGCGGCGTCGAGCGCCGTCCGCTGCTGGTGCTGCATCAACAGCGCGACGCCGATCATCGCGATCCCGGCGAGCACCGTCACCGTGCGCGAGACGCGCAGGTAGTGCCGGTCATCGCGCCCGCGGACCACCGGCGCGTAGAGATCGGCGACGACCGCCGAGGCGATCGCGTTCAGCGAAGGCTTCATCGCGGCGGCGAGGATCCCCGCGACGACGAGACCCGACAACCCGCTCGGCAGGTGCTGCGTGATGAAGTCGGGGAAGACCTGGTCGGAGCGCATGTAGCCGGTCTGGTCGGGCCGGTAGAACGCGAACAGCAGGACCCCGATCGAGAGGAACGCGGTGAACTGGATGAGGATGATCACGCCGGACGACAGCAACGCCAGCGCTCCCTTGCGCGGCGTGTCGGTGCACATGTAGCGCTGCACGATCGACTGGTCTGTCCCGTGCGTGCTCATTGTCAGGAAGCAGCCGCCGATCAGCCCCGACCAGAAGACGTACGACCTCGTGAGCGTGAGCGAGAAGTCGAGCACGCGGAACTTCTGCGCTGCCTGACCGATGCTGATCGCGCCGTGAATCCCGCCCGGGATCGCGTGCGCGAGCACGACCGCGGCACCAACGGCGCCCGTGATGTAAATCGCCAGCTCCGCGACCTCCACCCACACCACGGCCTCGATTCCGCCGATGACGGTGAAGACGATCATGATGACGCCGATCGCGAGGATGCCCTCGGTGATCGCGCGCTCCGTCCCGATGCCTCCGTGGAACGCGCGGACGACCGAGCTGACGACGATCGCGGTGAGGAGGAGCCGGATCGCGTCGGCGATCGTCCGCATGCAGACGAAGAGCGACGCCGCGAGCGCCTTCACGCGTGCGCCGAAGCGATCCTGCAGCAGTTCGTAGACGGTCACGAGGCTGCCGCGGAAGTACGACGGCATGAAGAGGAACGAGATGACGACGCGCCCGAGGAGATAGCCGAAGACGAGCTGCAGAAAGGTGTAGTTGCCGTTCTTCGCGTAAACGATGCCGGGCACCGAGATGAACGTGATCGTCGACGTCTCGGTCGCGACGATCGACGCCGAAACCGCCCACCACGGCACGTTGCGGCCGGCGAAGAAGTAGCGGTTCGTGCTGTTCTGCCGCTTCCCGAACCACGCCCCCGCAGCGATCACCGCGGCGAGATAGACGACGACGATGACGAGATCGACCGGCTGCAAGGTGCGCGAATTCTAGCGTCTGCTCGTCATCGCGACGCCGGTGAAGATCATCGCGGCGGCGACGATGGCGATGGCGCGGATTTGCTCGCCGAGGAAGATCATCGCGAGGACGGCGGTGAGGACGGGCTGGACGTAGACGTAGGTCGCGACCGTCGATGCGTCGGCGTACCGGAGGGTCCAGGCGTTGATCCAGTAGGCGGCGACCGTCGGGCCGGCGATCACGAGGAGGAGCGCGAGCCAGGCGTTGGGTGGGATCGTCGCCCACGACTCGCGCGCCAGCGGCACGGCCGCGATCGGGATCATGATCACCGAGGCGTACAAGAACATCCGCGCCGTCGTCAGGAGAGGCGAGAGACGCGCCATCGCCGGCTTCGAGACGACGAGATACAGCGCGTAGGCAAGGCAGTTGCCGGTGATCAGCGCCGCGCCGATCAGCGCGCGCATCGAGCCGAACGCCCCTTCGCCGCCGACCACCAGCAGCGCCCCCGCGCCCGCCAGGGCGATTCCGCCGACCTTCATCGGCGTCGCCCGTTCGCGTCCCGCGATCATCGCGACGCCTAGCGTCAGCACCGGAATCGTCGTGATCAGGATCGCCGCGACGTGCGCGTCAGTGAACGAGAGCCCCGTCAGAAACATCGTCTGGTTCAGGACGACGCCGAGGAGCGAGAAGACCAGGACGAGCTTGCGGTCGTCGCGTGAAAAGGACGCACCTCTGTAGGGAACCAGGAGATTCAGCACGATCGCGCCGCCGAGGACCCGCAGATACGCGAAGACGAGCGGGTCGAACGCCCGCATCCCGAGCTTCGAGATGATGTAGTTCGCGGAGAACAGCGCCGCGACGCTGAACATCCCCGCATGAACGCGGAGCCCGTCATTCTGAGCCGCGGAGACGGCGAAGAATCTCCGAATGCGCATCTTGAGATCCTTCGCTGACGCTCAGGATGACGGAGTCAGCCTTCGATCCAAACGTCGTAGTAGCGCACGGCGGGCGGCACGAGCGACGTGCGGAGGCCGCGCACTTCCGGCTTGTGGAGGACGAAGAGGCGGTCGTGGAAGAGCGGCGCGATCGGGGCTTCGCGGACGACCAGCTCGTCGAGTTGGCGGTAGATCTCGCCGCGCTCCTTGATGTCGGCGCTGCGCCGCGCTTCGATGATCCGCTCGTCGAGCTCGGGACGGTTGTAATAGATCCCGCGGATCGACGACGACTCGCTATGGAAGAAGATGTAGAAGAAGTTGTCGGAGTCAGGGAAGTCGGCGAACCAGTTCGCGCAGAACATGTTGCCGTGGCCGCGGCGGTTGAGCGGCTCGCGCGCGGCCGTCGGGCTGTGGCGCGTGACGTTGAGACGGATGCCGATCGCCTCGAGGTCCTCCATCATCAGCTGCAGCATCCCCGAGTTGTTGAACTCGTCCGTGTCCCAGGTGCGGTACTCCATCGTGAAGCCGTTCGCGCAGCCGCCGCGGCGCATCAGGTCGCGCGCGCGATCGGGGTCGTACTCGTTGCCGCGCAATGACGGGTCGTATCCGATGAGTCCCGGGGGCAGGAGGCCGGGTGCGATGACGCCAAGGCCGGCGTAGACGTGGTCGTTCAGCCGTTGCCGGTTCAGCGCGTGATTCACCGCTTGCCGTACCTCGAGGCGGTCGAACGGCGCGGTGGAGCAGTCGTATCCCATGTACGACGTGTGGAGCTGGATCGTGGTGAGGATGTACGGCGCGAACCGCGGATCGTTCCGCAGCTCGTTGATCATCTTCAGCGGAATGCCATGCGCGATGTCGAGCTCCCCGCGTACGAACGCCTCCGCCACGTCCTGCGCCTTCGTGAGATCGAGGCGGAACACCAGCTCGTCGAGGTGCGGCTGGCCCGGGATGTAGTAGTCGCGGTTTCGCCGGAGGACGGCGCGCTGTTTCTCGGTCGCTTCGGCGATCGCGAAAGGCCCGGCACCGGGAGGATGCAGCCGCGCGCGATCCGGATCGCGCATCTCTTCCACCGGCACGATCCCGAGCTCGTTCATCGTGAGGAGCGAGAGGAAGAACGCCAGCGGCTCGTCGAGGTAGACGTCGACGGTGTACGGGTCGTGAATGACGACGCCGCGCAAGGTTTTCGTCGATCCGTTCATCACCTCGGCCGCCCCTTGGACGTTGCGGAGGATCCACGAGCTGGTCGACTTCGTCTCCGGCGCGAGGAGCCGCACGAACGTGTCGTGAACGTCCTTCGCCTCTGACAGCCGCCCGTTGTGGAAGGGGACGCCGCGCCGCAGGTGCAGACGGTAGATGTGTCCCGACTCGAAGACTTCCCATCGCTCGGCGAGCGCCGGGATCAGCTCCGCCCCTTCGCCGTACGCGACGAGGTTCGCGTGGACGGCGCGCGACATGTAGCCGAGGGCCGCGGCGGAGATGTGCACCGGGTCGAACGTGAGCTGCTGCCAGAGCAGCGTGGCGGTCGTCGCGCGGCCGCCTTCGTTCGGCGCCGGCAGCTCGAAGCGCGCCAGTTCCTGATTCAGCAGCGTCGACTCATGGCTCAGCGTCCCGGCCATCTGATAGAGGTCGGTGACGCCGAACGACGCCTCGCGCGAGCCCTGCTGGATCACGTGCATCGACTTCACGATCGCGGCGCTCTCCGACGCGAGCACCGAGGTCGACTCGAGGACGTTCTGGACGAGCCCCATGATGTCCTGCTTGGGGCGGCTGATGGAGCGCGAGCCGGCCTCCTGCTCGCCCATGGCGCGCTTGAGGTGCTTGGTGTAGTCGCGCACCATCGCCGCCTGCTCGCCGATCTTCCGCGACGTCTGCGACTGCTGCTGCGTCGCGGCGGCGGTCTGCTGCACCATCTTCGTCACTTCCTCGATCGCCGCCGTCGCCGCCGCGCTGCCGCGCGTCTGTTCTTCCGTAGCGCGCGCGATCTCCTGGATCGACGAGGTGGAGCGGTCGGTGAGGTCGAGGATTTTCTCGAGGACCGTCGACGCGCGCGCGGTGAGGCCCACGCCGTCCGCGACGCGGTCGCTCGAGAGGTTCATCTGCTCGGCCGCGCGCGATACGCCGCGCTGCACGTTCTCGATGAGCGTCCGGATCTCGTCGGTCGAGACCGAGGTGCGCTCCGAGAGGTCGCGGATCTCGTCCGCGACGACGGCGAAGCCTTTGCCGCGCTCGCCCGCCTGCGCGGCGATGATCGCGGCGTTGAGCGCGAGGAGGTTCGTCTGCCCGGCGATCTCGTCGATCACGCGGACGATCTCGCCGACCTCCTGCGACCGCTCCGCGAGGTCGGAGAGCGCCGTCTTCGCCTCTTCGACCGCCTGCTGGATCTTGCGCATGCCGTCGACCGTGCCGCCGACCGCGTTGCGCCCTTCGTTGGCGGCGTCCTTGACGTATCGCGCGAGCTCGGCCGACTGCTTGGCCGACTTCCCGATCTCGTCGGTGGTCGCGTTCATCTCGACCATCGAGGACGCGGTCTGGATCGCGAACGAGGAGAAGCTCTCCGTGTTCGTCGCGACTTCGTTGATCGACGCGATCATCTCCTCGATCGCCGATCCCGTCTGCTCGACGAATTCCGAGAGCGTGTCGGCGATGCGGCTGACCTCTTCGATCGACGCCGACATCTCGAGGATGGATGTGGAGGTCTCTTCCGCGTTCGCGGAGAGGTCCTCCATCGACGTCCGGACGCTGTTGATCGACTGGTCGATCTGCGTGACGGATGCGGAGGTCGACTCGGTCGACGCGAGCTGCTCGGCGGAGCTGAGCGCCATGATCGACGAGCGCGACGAGATCTGCTCGCCGACGCGCGAGACGTCCTGCGCGAGTTGTGAGAAGCGGCGGATCGTCCGTTCCAGGTTGATGACGAGCGCACGGAGCGCCGACGCCATCTGTACCGATTCGGTCGTCTGCGCGATCTCCGGCGTGGAGACGGCGAGGTCGCCGCTGGTGATCCGGTTCAGCAGCTCGACCGTCGTGCGGCGGCGCGAGAGGACGGTCCGGAGCCACCATTGAACGGCGAGGAGACAGATGCCGGACGAGACGAGCGCCGCGACCATCACCCGCCAGAAAAGCGGCCAGCTCATGGCGGGGATCAGCCAGAGGAACAGCGCAAACAGCGCGTAGCACGCTGCTGCCACCGGCCACATCTGGTTGGACCGACCAAACCTGCGCGCCATAGCGACCCCGGCCGCGATGCTACCATGCACGGTCGTTGGGATTGAACGAGTACTTCCCGGCGCGGCGGGCGCTCGTCGACGACTTCCTGAAGCAACTCGCATCGTCCACCGGAGCGCCGCGGCCGCTCGACGCGCCGCTGCGCCGCGCGCTCACGTCATCCGGCAAACGGGTCCGCGGAATTCTCACCATCGCGGTCGCCGAATCGGTCGGCGCGAAGCCGGAGAAGGTCGTCCCTGCCGCCGCCGCGATGGAGATGATCCACGCCTCGTCGCTGATCCTCGACGACCTCCCGTCGATGGACGACGCGCTGCTGCGCCGCGGCGCGCCGGCGCTCCATCGCGAGTTCGGCGAGGACCTCGCGATCCTCGCCGCGGTCGCGCTGCTGAATCACTCGTACGGTCTCGTCGCGCAGAACCACGCCGCGCTGACGCCGCGCCGCTGGCCGCTGCCGCAGGTGATGCAGCGCGTGGTCGACGCGGTCGGTTGGGATGGGACGATCGCCGGCGAGTCGGTCGACCTCCATAGCGGAACCTCGCCGCTCGACTTCGACACGCTCGAGTTCATCCACTCCCGCAAGACCGGTGCGCTCTTCGTCGCCGCGGCGGCGGTCGGCGGCATGCTTGCGAACATTCATCCCGCGCCCCTCCAGCGCGTCGAAGTCTTCGCCAAGAACCTCGGCCTCGCCTTCCAGATCACCGACGACATCCTCGACGTCACCGCCGACGCCGAGCAGCTCGGCAAGGACGTCGGCAAGGACGTTGAGCGCCTCACGTTCGTCAAACTCGCCGGCGTCGAAGGCGCCCGCAAGCTCAGCGACGAGCTGGTGGAGACGTCGCTCGCCGCGATCTCGTCGCTCGGCCGCGATGCGCAGCCGTTGCGCGATCTCGCGACGTACGTGCGGGCGCGCGTGCGGTAGGCTCGATCGATGCTTGCTGCGCTCCTGTTGACCGCCGCCGTTGCCGCCTCGAGGCCTCAGGCATTGGTGACGAAGTTCTGCGCCGCGTACGTACATGGGGAGGCGGGCGCCTCCGGTTTGCTCGAGGGCGACGCGCGCGTCACCATGGCGCCCTACCTGAGCAGGCGACTTCTCCGGCTGCTCGACGAGACGACGTCTTGCCAGCAGGACTGGATTCGCCGCCAGCCGAAGGACGACGACCAAGAACCGCCGTTCGGGGAGTGCTGCCTCTTCTCCAGCTCGTCCGAGGGCCTGCCGACATCGTTCAAAATCGGGAGCTCCGAGCGCATGCCGGACGGCCGGATTCGCGTGGTGATTCACTACGAATTGAAGCCGGCTGGGAATGGTGATCCGATTCGGTGGCGCGACGCGGTCGTCGTGACAAGGGAGAATGGCCGGTACGTAATCGATGACGTTGTTTACGATCTCGATCACGAGCCGGCGCTGCTGTCGACGAGCAGTGCAGCCGTATGCCGCGGCGGTAAGTGGATCGGCAAGTTCTGAGAGACTGTTTTCCGGAAGTCAGGAGAGGGGCATCATCGCCTATGATGGCAGGATGTCGTTCTTCCTCTTTCGTATCTTTCTCTACGCGCTGGCGACGGTTGCAGCGGGAACGGCCGCCGCGAAGTTCGACTGGTGGCGCGAGCACGCCGGCAGGGCCTGGGCCCTTTTCTCGCTGGAGTTTCTCCTCCTTCTCGTCAACTACATCGTCCGCCGCATCGCGCCCGACGCGGCGCTGACGCTGAACGCGACGCTGATCGTCGCGAATGTCGCGCAGATCGCCGCGTACTGGCTGATGGCCCGCGTGCTGACTGCCGCGGGCATCGGCTACCTCATGTCCAAGGGCAAGAGCATAGTGTTGACCGCCGTAGCGCTTGCGATCGCGATCGCCCTCTGCCACGTATCGCTGCTGGCGCAGTGGCAATCGCTCCGGATGGGCCATTTGCAGCCCGGCTCACTGATCTCCGTCGTGGCCGATGTCATCACCTTCACCCTGGTCGCGCCGTTGGCAATGAGCACGCTCGCCTTGCGCGGCGGCCGGCTCTCGTGGATCTTCGGCTTTCTCACCGTCTCCGTGTTCGGCTGGATGATCAACACCGGCGCACCCACTCTTGCCAGCAGCCCCGACGCGTTGCGCGCGATCCGGACCGGCGGCGTGGCCATCGCTGCGCTGTTCAACGCCGCCGCCGCCGCGACGCAGACGTTCGCCGCCCGCCGTGCCATGAAGGGAGCCATCGTCGATGCCTGAACCGATTGTCGAAGTCGTGATCGCCAAGCTGTCGGTTCACCTCGGTCCCCACGTCGCCAAGATGGCGGTCCGATCCTTCGCCAAGAAGGCCGGCGTGGACGGCTATGAGCATTTGACTGCCGCCCACGTTCCGCGTTTGATCGAGGACATCCGGCCGATGCTCAACGTGATGATCGGGAAGGGTCCGAGCGCGTCGGTGGTCGCCGACATCGAGCGCACATCGGCTGGAAGATGAGTGCGGGTCAGGGTGCCCGGGGACGGAATTGAACCGCCGACACCTGGCGAAGGTATTACTTTCGCGCTGCTAGCGTTACGGTAGCTCGATTCTCGCCGGGAAGGACCTCGACCAGAATTGGCGCGTCCCCGACACCAATCGAGTCGACCATATCAGCGGCGGACCCGCCGTAAGGAAAGAATTCATATACACCTGGCACGACGCGCTTTAGATGCACGTCGCCGTCATCGCCGGTACGAAACTGGAGACCTTGGTTAACCTCGAGAGCTTCCGCCGCATCCGGGACAATCATTTCACCGTTGAATCGCACCAAAAGTCGGAGGTTCTTCACAGGAGTGCCCGCAGTCGATCGAGCTTCCAACGTAAGTTCTGCGGTGGGACGTTGAAGCGTTATCAGCAGTGGTTGCACCGGCTCGCGCTTCTCGCCATTCGAGATTCGTTGCACGAAAAACGACCCCTCTCGCGGAATGATGTATATGACGCTCGTGACATCGGCTGGCGTCGCGATCGTCGCTCCGCCAAACGCGTCCGTCGCTGTCATTGCCTGGGTATACATTCCCGTGCTGCAGATGATCTGCGCCCCGCTTACTGGCTCACCATCCGTCGTCATGACTGTAAGGCGACGAAGAATGCCCTCATGCATGGTGATGCGTATATCGTCACCGCTGAAGGATGTAAAAGGCGCAATCAGGTAACCGTCGGCCGCAACTTGAACAGACTGAGGGCCCGTGGAAATGCCGCTGAACGCAAATACGCCGTGCCGATCCGTTCTCGTATGAACGTTGATCGCTCCCGTGTCCAGCGATGTATGCAGGATCACCTTCGCTTCGGCGATCGGGACTCCACGTTCATTCTGAACGATTCCTCGAATTAACCGAGACGGCAAGTCAATCGCGGAACGGCGACGTCCAGTAAGGTATATTATTCTAGGTACGAACGTCACGCCCGGAGTCTGAACCGACATTTCACAGTCACCCTCGTCCCACATCGGCGTATGAACGTCGCCGTGATCATCAGTTGTGACGATGCCACCCCATCCGTCATTGAGTTTCCGAAATCTGATATTCGTATGTTTTAGAGGCTCGTCACCGCTTGTGAAGTGTGCAGAGAAGATCCGCGTTGTAAGTGAAAAATCGACGTCTCGCGTCTCGTCTCCTGTCACGATCACGGTTCTGGTCGCGTATTGCAGCGGCCCCGTGCCGCGCACACGAACCAAGTACTTTCCAGGGCCAACGTCTGGAACGGTAACCGTGTGCTCTCCCGAATCGATTTGCTGCTGCAGCAGCCAAGGCCATGGAACTCCTTCGAGGGGAAGGAAGAGCGTCACGTAACGACGTAAGCCGGAGGGCCTGGCCGCGGGGACATGAATGCGCACAGTTCCACCAGGTGCCATTACTATTGGATCAAGATCCTGCCGCGCATGCAACGAGGGCATTCTCACAAACCGCGTACCGAATCCAGAGGCGGATACCCGAATGAACTCTGGCCAATCAGAACCCGGGGTCATGACAAACGACCCGTCGGCGCCTGACGAAGCTTGTCCGCCATTCCAGCTAACGTTCGCGCGAGCAAGAGGTGATCCATGACTCGTTCGAATCTGACCGAACACAAGAACTGACGCAAACGTCAAACCAGCGAGCATGATATCTCCCGCAACAGTTGAAGCGATCGTTCGACTCCGGTCAAGTCGCGTTTATTCTCGCGACTTCGTTTGGTGGGGCAAATTGTGAGCAATTCGCGTCAGTTGCCGTTCCCCAGCTGGCGAAGGCAGAGCGTGAGTCACACTAACAGAGGCCACAACGTATTGAACATCGGCGGGCTCGTCGACGAAACCAAAGCAGTAGACGCCGGCAATGACACAGTCACCACCGGAGTCATAGGTACAGCCCTCCGTGCCAACGTAAAGGACGGGCGCGCAAACATTCGCGTCATTGCAGTCCCTGCAGCGAGCGAAGATCGGCTGAGCCACTACGATCAGAATCGCGATGAACAACATGGTTTTCAACAAACGCACACTTCCCTCCTTCATCCTTTGCCGAACGATCGCTGTTTGATAATGGCATGGCCCGGCTGAAGCAGTCAATGACAGAACAAAAACCGCCGGGGTTTGTAAACTACCAAGGATAGGGACTAGAAGCTCACGCGCGCTGACGTGGAACACACGCGGCGAGAGAACTTCGGTGACGCGGTTGTTCGAGGTCAACAGCTGCAGGATCGTATACGCGTTCAACACGTTGAACGCGTCCAACGAGAGCGTCTGACCAGGATGGTTGAAGCAGAGGTCCTTCGCGATGCGGAGGTCGAGGTTGCTGACGTTCGGGTTGCGGAACGAGTCGACCGACGACGGACCGCGCAGGAGCTTGTTGCCCTCACCGCGCGAATACTGGCCAGCGGGCGAGGGGCCCTCTCGATGGTGCCCAGGGACGGAATTGAACCGCCGACACGAGGATTTTCAGTCCTCTGCTCTACCAACTGAGCTACCTG
>JACZCU010048430.1_pt1 | contig 10377 bp, 14 predicted proteins | sample 8641851 | NCBI WGS metagenome assembly JACZCU01 (sample SAMN15324605, study PRJNA640507) | soil metagenome | isolation source: monocropping sugarcane control | place: China: Luxin town, Laibin City, Guangxi Province | collected 2019-07-25 | depth 10cm m | reverse complement strand
GAGCGCCTTTAACGCAATACAGGGATGAGTTTCAAAAATTCGGGATAACTTATGCCTGGCACTGCCACTCACGCCAGCTATAGCCATCGCGCACAAAAATGGTATGTGCGGCGTTAATGTTGGCCCAGGCGTTGTAGGGTGAGTAGCTGGCATAAGGTGTGCCGCTCCAGGTGCTGGGATACAGGATCTGGAAGACGCCAGCGGCATGGCTGTCGCCAATCACCGTAGAATTATAAGCGTTGGGATTTAACCCAGATTCACAGCGAGCGATGTTCATTGCCGATGAGGCATAGGGCCCAAAGACCTGGTAGATCATGCCTGCAACCGAAGCGTTACTTCCGCCGGGAGCTGGTGTTGGCGTGTGAGATACCGGTGTAGGCTGAATAGGCACGCTGCGCACCGGCATAGCACGAGTTGGCAGAGGTCGAGGTGAGACACGCTTGATAGCCTTGCGAGCCGCAGCCGCGTATTCTACACGGCTGTGATGGGATGTTGAAACGCATAAATGCCGCGCCGGGGAAGCCGGGTCAACATTATGCGTAACGGGATTGACGGTATATGAAACGCAGCCATTGGAGATTGTGGCGTGAACGAATGAGGATGACAACAGGTATTCACTTCCTTCCCCAACAACCCCCAGCAGAGCCAGGGTAAGTAGTACTACAAAAACTTTCCGCCGTACAACTTTACTGAAGATCGATGCTAAACGGTTCATCATACTCTTTCTAACTACATGTAAATCACTACGATTTACAACCCTACCAGAAGGTTTGCTTAACTACCCCTGCTCAACGGAAGGTGAAAAACACAACACAATGCCACCAGGCGTTGAGTTGGGGGGAACAATGCGTTGAGTATAGCATAAGACGTTCTGATATACCGAGAAATACAATGAAGTGTAGCCCTTTTGGGCTAAAGGGACGAGGCAATACGTAATAATTGGTAATTATTCGGGTCGTCTCGCCACTTCTGGTGACTTCCTCTGATGGAGTGCTGCGGGGTGTGCAGCCGCAGCACTCCATCACACATGCGAAGCGCTGCAGACGCTGAGGAGTCAAGCCAGAAGAGAACCTGAATAGTCACAATAATTGGAGATCACGTTAAACGGGCGCATCAAGGAGGCGAGCTGTCCCCGCAGTTAGTAGTGGCAGAGCTTGCCTCTGCCATTTACCCCCTCTGCCATTTACCCCCTCTGCCATCTCCCTTATCTCAGACTTGCAATAGCATGCGCAGTCCCCACACTGCGCCAACACCCACAAGCATGGAGATTAATACATTGCGTGTTCGGGCAGCTACCAGCAGTGTTAAGACGGCAGCTCCTGTCTCAGCAATGCCTGTGCCAAGAACTGTTGGCGCAATGATAGCGACAATAACTGTGCCAGGGATATATCCCAATAATGCTTTCATGCGCCCGGAGAGCGTCACACGGCTCATCAGCCATAGCCCACTCATCCGCGTTAGATACGTCACAAGAGCCATACCTAAGATGGTTAGTAGCGCCTGCATACTACTCTGCATGTCGTACCACCCCTGTTATGCTTCCCGCCAGAGCGCCCAACAGAATATACCACTTGCCTGGGAGGTAATGAGCAGCAGCAACAGCAACCGTCGCCGCCACAATCCAGGGAAGGATATCTGATCGTCCCTTCCATAGCCCCACCAGCAGCGAGAGAAACACCGCAGTGAAGATAAAATCCAGGCCCCAACGCGTCGGATCATGAACCACACTACCAAGCACTCGTCCGGCCACCGTCGAACTTACCCAGACAATGAACAGCACAAGGCCGCTTCCAAGCAGAAAAGCGGCGTTACGTTTGCCTTTAGCAAACTCGCCCATTGTAAGTGCCCAATTCTCGTCGGCCAGGAAGAAGATGGTTGTGTATGCCTTGAAGGGTGAAAGCCTCAAGAACCATGGACTTATTGCAGCTCCCATGAGCAGATTACGTAAGTTTACGATCAGCGTAGTCAGGAGAATGGTCCCTATGGGTAGTGGCATGCTCCAAAGACTCAGCACAATCAATTGGGCAGATCCCGCGAAAACGAGTCCACTCATCAGGAACACTTCGAGGATGCTCAATTTCGCTTGTTGAGCTAATACGCCAAAAACGAGGCCATAGGCAGCGTCACCAAGAGCGAGAGGTAGAATGCGCCTTGCTCCGGCCAGCACACCTTGCAAGTCAAATGTAACATGTTCAACAGATGGCGAGGAAAGATGATCTGACATGTTTATGCTCCCTCCATTTGTGTAGTGCTGCGGCCTGCAGGCTGCACAGGCCGCAGCACTACAATGCATTCTTGTCTCTTTGTGTCATACTATGTAACGCCCATATTTGCCATTATACCATTACACACGATATACTATGAGGGAAAGGATACAATGTGCACGCTAGTGTAAGGTGAGTTATAGTCGATGGATGCGTTCTGTCTAGATGTGCTGAACAGCGATTGGCACGATTACCGTGGTAGCGGGAAGAATGTGGATCGTCTCCTGAAACCAGGATGGCCGGAGCAACTTGCCGCTCGTTGGGGTGTTCCCGTGTCCGAGCCTCCTGATGCACACACGCTGGTGGCCCTTCAGTCATTGCGTTCTCTAATGCAGCGCATCGTGCAAAAGCTGCTCCAGAAACAACTTCCTGCGGAGGAGGATATTGCCGCGCTGAATACCTATCTGGATGGGTCTCCCTCCAGGCTCCATCTCAGGAGAGTAGGCAAGCATCTCCAGTTGCAACAGGTACCCCTGCATAACGATTGGGACAGGGTGCTAGGCGAGGCGGCAGTCTCTTTCGCCACTCTGCTGGTCGATCACGATCTCACGCGTATCAAACAGTGTGAAAATCCTGACTGTCGCTGGGTCTACCTTGATGAGAGCGCGAATCAGAGCCGGCGCTGGTGCGAAGAATCCTGTGCCAATTTGATGCGGGTGCGTAGGTATCGCTCACGACACCAGGGAAGCAACGAGGTTAAGACGCGATGACGCAAACTAAGAGAGCATACAAGCGCAGCGCTGTCCCGGTGGTTAGTAGTGGCAGAGCTTGCCTCTGCCATTTACCCCCCCTGCCATTTACCCCCTCGACCATCTCCCCCTCCTCGATCATGCCCCCCCTCTCCAACCATGCCCCTCAACTTGCAACAATATGAACCGCACCCTCCTGCCGCATTTTGCTTGTCATTCATATTTGATGTGATATACTGCCAGGGAAACAGCCCACCTGTGGTTGAGATGCCTTACTTATAAGTAAGGTGTATTTTCTCCTAAAACAGACCTTTCCTTCCAGATAGCAAGCAATACAAACAAGAAAAACATGGATGCTGAGGATGATTTAAATGATTGAATTAGATGGAGCTATTTCGCCAGATAACACAATGTTTGTAATATTGTGCTTTGAGGGACCGGACGTCTACTCTACGGCTGGCGGCCTGGGAACACGCGTCACAGAATTAAGCGAGGCTCTGGCAACCCAGGGCTATACCACGCACCTGTTATTTATCGGTGATCCCTATAAACCCACCTTAGAAACGCGCCTTGATGGCCGCTTAATACTCAAGCGCTGGTCACAATGGATCAGCAAATATTATCCGCATGGCGTCTATGACGGCGAAGAGCAAAAACTTTTTGACTATAACGAAAGCGTTCCATATCATATTTACAACGAGATTGTGCGGCCAGCACAGGAAGCCGGCAAAATGGTCGTTATTATGGGTGAAGATTGGCATACTGCTGAAGTGATGTGCCGCACCTCTGATCTGCTGCACTGGTTTGGCCTCAGGCAAAAGGTGTTGATGCTGTGGAACCTCAACAGCTTGATGTCCCTGCACCGTGTCAACTGGGGCCGTCTCAATTTTGCGACGACGCTGTGTACTGTCAGCAAATATATGAAGCACAAAATGTGGGACCTGGGTGTCAATCCCCTGGTCATCCCCAATGGTATCCCGGCCCGTTACCTGACGCCCGTTGATGCTGAGGCGGTAAAACGCCTCCGCGAGCTTGGTCAACAGGGCGATTCGCACAGCCTTTTCCTTTTCAAAATCGGCCGTTTCGACCCTGATAAACGCTGGATGATGGCTATCGAGGCGGTAGCGCGCCTTAAGCACAGTGGCTATCCTGTCACCCTGTTTGTACGCGGGGGTATTGAGCCGCACGGAGGCGATGTCTTGCGCCATGCCTATAACATTGGCCTGAATATTCGCGACGTTGTGGCCCAACGGCCAAACCTTAAACAATGCCTGCAGGCCATCAAGCAGGCAGGGCCAGCCGATATTTACAACCTCCGTTTCTTCCTACCCGAAGAATTTGTACGCACAACGTATGCGGCCGCAGACGCAACGCTAGCAAACAGCGGCCACGAGCCTTTTGGTCTTGTTGCACTGGAAGTCATGGCGGCCGAAGGCATCGCCGTGACAGGTAGTACCGGTGAGGATTACGCCATCTCATTTGAAAACGCCATCGTCACCGAAACCGACGATCCCGATGAGATTGTGGGCTACTTGCTGCATCTACGTCGTCACCCGGAGGAGCAAGAGCGTATTCGCGGCGCGGGTCGTCGTACAGCGGAACAATTCCTCTGGGACCAGGTAATTGAGAATCTGGTCGGTAAATTAGAGTTCCTGGCACGCAAGCAGGATATCGAATTGGCGTGAAATCCCGTGACTATTCAGGTCGTCGCGCCACCTCCGGTGGCTTCCTAATATTGGAGTGCTGCGGGGTGGGCAGCCACAGGCTGCCCACCCCGCAGCACCCCACCTCTTTATCAAAAGGTGAGGAGCGGGTGCCTGACAACGTCAGGCACCCGCTCCTCACCTTTTGATAAAAAAGATAGTCCAGGTTAAGAACTGGTTAAGATTCTGGGAGTTTGGTACTAATTCTCAATGCCTCATGCGTGAAAAATTGACGCGCATGAGTCTATTTAGGTAGACTTCCAACACAATAAGCAAATAAACGCCAACTTAGTGATGAGGTATGTATGTCGCAAATTCGCCCATTTCAGTTAGCCAAGCAACCTGGCATAGCAGTCAAGCTAGCAGATACAACTGATATGTCAGAAGCCGAAACTTTAACCAATCTTTTTACCCCATCTAGTCTACTACATACGTCTCCCCTTACGGTATTGAACGATCAACAAGCTTCAGTTGCAACGGGACAACTTACCAATATTGCCAGCATACAGGCTACTACACCCACTACACCTACTACACTTGCTACACAAGCGGCCGGGCGCATTACCAGGATACCCGGTTCGCGCAAACGCTTACCTGTTACAGAGCCACTGCCTAAATCAGGTCCCGTGATAAGCCGCCGGCTGCGCCACGGCATTGCGCTCATCTCTCTTATACTCGTCGGAGTGACGACACTGCTTTCGCTCGCCCCCCTGGATAATGGTCAGAGTATAGCCAGGCCCCTTTTTACCGGTATTTCCAACTGGGTACAGGCTGAACAGGCTAACTGGCAATTCCAGGCCTATATGCAGGGCGCTACGACGCCTGTAGCTCAAAATAATCCTGCTCCGCCACCGATGATACTACCTAAAAGTGCCTATGTGGCAATTGCCCAGCAAGCTGCTATCAATGCAGGTATCCCAGCAGACTATTTTGTACGCCAGATCAACCAGGAAAGCGGCTTTAATCCTAATGCTACCTCGCCAATGGGAGCTGAGGGGATCGCCCAGTTTATGCCGAGCACAGCAGCAGGTCTGGGGATTGATCCCTGGAACCCTGTGCAAGCCTTGAACGCGGCCGCAAACGTTATGGCGGGCTACAATAGTAAGTACGGCGGTAATTATGCCATGGCCCTCGCCGCCTACAATGGCGGTTCCGGTACTGTGCAAAATGCGATCAACAATTGTGGATCCGCCAACTGGATGAACTGTCTCCCCGGTGAGACGCGCAATTACATCCGCGTTATCATGGGTATATGAGTATATAAAAATGTAGGGCACCCGCGAGGGGTGCCCTACATTTTTTGTGCCTCACCTTGACATTTAAGGAACCTGCAACGTACAATTTGATATATCCATATGGAGATATCAAATCCACTTAGGCGTCGCGCAATATGAGGAGCAAACCATGAACTCGACCGCCTTGCAGAGCGAGGAGGCTCTGCTTAGTCGCATTAAGAAACAGCAACTTATCGAGTCTATCAATCAAATGAGTCCCATCTACCTGGAAGGTATGAAGCGTATTCTTACTGTCTCCGCAGATACCGAATTGATTAGTGCTCCTGCCTACTATCATGCCGGCATTTATGCGCCCTCCCTTAACACCTTTGGTTCAGCCATCTCAATTATCCAGGATGAACTGGGGCATGCGCATATTGCTTACCGCCTGCTGCGTGATTTAGGCGTAGATACTGAAAAGCTGATATTTGAGCGCGAGCCACGCCAATTCAAGTACCCCTACGCCTTTGATGTGCCCCTGGATAGCTGGGTCGAACTGATTGTGGCCAACGCGTTCTATGATCGTGCCGGCTACACACTGCTGGGCGATGTCTATCAAAGTACCACCTTCGGTCCATGGAAACGCGCCCTGGTCAAGGTAGACAAAGAGGAGACCTTCCACCTGCGTCACGGAGAACAGGGTATGCGCAAGCTGAACCAGACCAACAGCGGACATGAAGAGTTACAGCGGGCCGTGGATTGGATGTTCCTGCTCACCATCGAGTGGTTCGGGCTGCCCGATGATCTGAAAAAGCATGGTGAGCAGCTCGATTATGGTTTTAAGGGTCATAGCAATGACGAGCTGCGCCAGATATGGATGTCTACCGCGGTGCCGCTCTGTAATGAACTGCAACTGAATGTGCCTGCCCACTATGATGAAGCCCAGAAAAAATACGTAATCGATTGTTCCTTCCCGGCTCATTTCGACGCCCAGGCCAAGCACTGGCTGCTGGAAGACGGAGCTTGTAGCTGGGAAGACGTAATGAAACGTTGGAAGGCGCGCGGCCCCAAGAATGAGGAGTTCGTAGGCATGGTGCAGCGTGGCAAGAGAGAAATGCTGCGCTTGCTGGAGCAAGATGCATGACGACTACATATCCTTCATTACAGACATATCCATCAACTGCGAGCTGCTGTCCCGCCCTATGGGATGCCCTACGCGACGTGATGGACCCCGAACTGCCCATCAGCGTAGTAGATATGGGACTGATAGTCGGCCTGGCACAACATGGCAGCACGGTGAAGCTTAAGCTCACCTTTACCGCCATGGGCTGCCCCGCTATGGACTTCATCATGGATGATATTCGCGCTCGCCTGTTGCAAGAGCCAGGTGTAGAGCAGGTCGAAATTGAGATTGTTTGGGACCCCGTCTGGACGAAGGCCCGCTTGACCGAAGATGGCATTGAGATTTTACGCACATGGGGGGTTTCCGCATGAGCAGCTCCATAACCACGGAACACAACGCGCCAGAGCGGCGCGAGGCCCTCAACGAGAGCCATGTCTGGCAAGTCTACGCACGGCGCAAATATGAAGAGCCGCTTCACGAAATTGGCAATGTCATGGCCGATGATGTAGAGCTTGCCAAGGTCTACGCGCGTAGTATCTATGATGAGTTCAGTTGGATTGAGATGGTGCTCGTCCCACGCGAAAGCATCGTCATTGTTATCGAGTCGTAACCCTACCCACATAGTGGGTTAGTAGTGGCAGAGCTTGCCTCTGCCATTTCCCGAACAATACATTTTGAACCCGAACAATACATTTTGAATATGTTCAGACAAGGGGCATTGCATGAGCACGAGTACACGTACAGATAACGCGGCGCTTTTTGCCATCCTGTCATCCCTGGCGGACAACAAGCAGGCCATCGGGCGGCGTTACGCCTACTGGTGTAATGGTGCTCCCGCTCTGGAGGCCGCCGTCGCCGCTGCTGCTATGACGCAGGATGAGATAGGACACGCGCGAACACTGTATCCACTTCTTGAGGACTTTGTCCAGGCCGAGGCTGATCCAGCAGAGATTGAGCCGACGACGCGTACATCGCGCTACTCGCTGGCGGCGCTTGATAACGACTTTGAGGGCTGGTCAGATTTTGTGGCCACGAATTTTCTGCTTGATAACGCTCTGACCACCTTTTTCGAAGCAGCTCAGAACTCCACTTACGAGCCACTGCGCCAGCGTGCGCGTAAAATTGTGCACGAGGAGCGCCTGCATCAGATGCATGCTGAAGGCTGGGTGCGCCGCCTTGCTCAGGCTGGAGGAGCTGTACGCGCAGCCCTACTTACCGCACTAGGGCATCTCTGGAATGAAACCCTCTGCTGGTTTGGTCCCAACGATGATCCTGTAATGCTGCAGCTCTATAGCGAAGGTATTATCGATGCGACCCCTGACGAACTGCGCAACCGCTATTTGCAGAAAATTATGCCAACCTTGAGTCGCCTGGATATAGCCGAGCCTGTGTTCTTCAATGCCGCGACAAAGGAATGGGAGCTCAGGCAGGCACTTCCTTGGGGAGAGTGGGATAGAGAAAGTAGAAGACTGGAATAACATTCATGGGATATAATAATACTGGCGTTTCGCAGGAGCATCAAAATACTCCTCGTCGTCGCCCGGCCTGCCCATATTGTGGCTCAACAGATACAGAAATTTTTTCTCTATTCGGTCAGCAGTTGTTGACCGTCCAATTCTATTGTAATGCCTGTCACACACCCTTTGAACATGTCAAAGACGATGATGTTCTAGCAGATTATGCAGCACGAAAGGAAAGCCAACCGTGACCACTACTTCAGAACGTACCCTGGTAAACTATACCGCCACAAACGGTATCGCAGTAATTGAGTTAACCAATCCTCCAGCCAACACGTACAGCTACGATATGATGCGCCAACTGGACGATGCGATTTTACAGGCACGCTTCGATGACGATGTCCATGTTATCGTTATACGTGGAGCAGGCGAAAAGTTCTTTTGCGCCGGCGCCGAGATCAGCATGCTTAACGCCGTCACGCCAGGCTTCAAATACTATTTCTGCCTCCACGCCAATGAGACGCTGACACGCCTGGAGCAGACGCCCAAACTGGTAATCGCGGCTTTGAACGGCCATACCGTTGGCGGCGGCCTTGAGATCGCCCTGGCCTGTGATATCCGCATTGCACGCCGCGATGCTGGTAAAGTGGGCCTGCCCGAGATCAACCTGGGCGTCTTGCCTGGTACTGGCGGCACCCAGCGCATGGCCCGCGCCCTACCAAAGAACAAGGCCATCGAAATGATGACCGAGGGCAAGCTTATCAGCTTTGAAGAGGCGCAGGAACTTGGCCTGATCAACTACATCTACGACACCGAAAACTACTGGGAAAAGGTTATGGAGTACGCCAGGCAGTTCTGCCCGCCCAATCGTGCTTCAAAGACCGTTGGGCGCATTAAACGCTCGGTTCAGTCCGGTGCCGAGATCTCCCTCTCCGAAGGACTGGCGCTTGAGCGCGAACTGCAGCAACTCTGCTTCCAGAGCGAAGACGCTAAAGAGGGTATCGCCTCTTACATAGAGAAGCGCAAAGGCAATTTCGCAGGTAAATAACATTTATATCAATGATTGTGGCACTCGCGTTGAGTACCACAATCATTGGCACTACCACCATAAGGAGGTTAGACATGCGGCTCAAAGTAGTTCTAGAACCAAGTGACGAAGGAGGTTATACTATCTATGTTCCTTCATTGCCAGGCTGTATAAGCGAGGGAGAGACAGCGGAAGAGGCGCTGAAAAATATCAAGGAGGCAATTGAGCTGTACCTTGAGCCAGTCGATGATGATTGGGTAATGGAAGAGAATGTTGCGGTGAAGGAAATTGAGGTGTGAGTAAAGTACCCAATCTGTCTTATATACAGATTATTAGAGCCTTGCAACGAGATGGCTGGATTGTTGTGCGTCAGCATGGAAGTCACATTCGTCTTCAAAAGCATACTGATGATACCGTTCTTAAGATTACGGTACCGGCGCACCGCCCAGTAAAAAGCTCAACATTAGCACATATTCTGAAACAGGCACACCTGAGTGTAGAAAGGTTTCTTGAACTGTTATAGCAGTGTTTGAGAACAGTTTATAGGATATATTGTATGTCGTATGTGCATATTCGCCGCCATAAGGATATTCTATGGTTGATCCTGGACCGAGCGCCGCTGAACATTCTCTCGATTGAGATGCTCGATCAATTGACGGCAGCTCTGCGTGGAGCCATAAAAAATCAGCCGCGCTTAATTGTTATTACTGGAGCGGGCGAACGGGCCTTCAGCGCAGGCGTCGATATCAATGATCATCGCGATGGCCGCGAGGTGGAGATGCTGCGTGCTGTATACGATAACTGCGCTGCCTTTGAAGAATTGCATAGCCAGCACATTCCTACCGTAGCCCTGGTTAAGGGTCATGCCCTTGGCGGAGGATGTGAATTAGCTGCCCTCTG
>JACZCU010180375.1_pt1 | contig 10386 bp, 7 predicted proteins | sample 8641851 | NCBI WGS metagenome assembly JACZCU01 (sample SAMN15324605, study PRJNA640507) | soil metagenome | isolation source: monocropping sugarcane control | place: China: Luxin town, Laibin City, Guangxi Province | collected 2019-07-25 | depth 10cm m | reverse complement strand
TGAAGGTTGAAAAACGTGATTCCCTTTAATTCCGCCAGCGGAGCGAAAGCTCCGAGCGTCGCTGAGCGCTCGCGGTTGCGCGATTGCGTGGGAGAGCCAGCCCAGGCAATACCAATGTTCAGATCCCGTTTATATGGCGCGATCGCTCTCGCCCACTGCTCCTGTAACGCAGGATCGGTCCGCACGTAGGGCACATCGCGTGGGATATTGTCGAGCGTTGTGCCCAGCACATACGCGGTGCTCATCAGCGGGCATTGATAATCAGCAGGCGGCAGCGTTGAGCCGCGTGGCACGACCTGCGCCACGCCTGGAGTGCGGCTCAGAAGCGACGCCAATCCTGGGGCGCATTCCAAAATCACTTTCGCTCCGCGCGCCGCGATCAAAGGCGCAAATCGAACTAAATGAAGGGTGTCGCCGAACCCTTGCTCTGCATGGAGAAGGATCGTCTTCCCCGCAATATCGAAGCCATCCCAGAGCGGCTCGCGAAACGCTCTCCGCTCCTGAGGAAACTTGAGCCAGCGCCATTCATATTCGCGAAAACCGTTGCGCCAATCGCCGGTCAGCAACATGACAAAGGCCATGTTCCAATGGGCATCGCGATTGTCAGGCTGGAAAAACAGAGCGCGTTGGAAAGCACGCCGTGCTTCGGCAATATCCAGATTAAAAAGATGCGCGCTGCCGAGATTGTTGTGCGCCTCCGCAAAATCGGGGCGAGTTGCCACCGCTTTTTTGAGAAACTCGATCGCCTGCTCGATTAGTCCTTCGGTTAAATAGGCGTGGCCGACATTGTTGTAAGGCGCGGATTTGTCCGGCGCCATCTCGATCGATTTGTGAAATAACGGCACCGCTTCATTCAGTCGGCCAAGCCCAACGAGCACGAGTCCTAATCCATTGAATCCCACCCAGGACTGCGGAAACCGCTGCATGAGCGATTGGAAAACCCCGCCGGCTTCCTCGAGTCGATTCTCATTCAACAGCGACTGGCCATGGGCTACCAGCGAATCATGAGCGGCGGATTGGAGCGACATCGCCTGCCGCATTCTTTCTTCGGCTTGGTCGTTCCGGCCGGTCTGTCTCAGCAGATCTGTCAACGCGCTGAGAACGTCCGGCTGATCGGATCTCGTGGCCAGCGAACGCTCAAACCAGTGAATTGACTGATCCAGCCGGCCTAGCGCCCGCAGCGCGTTTGCGAGAATGTTCATCGCCCCCGAGTAGTCGGGCCGGAGCGCAAGAGCCGACTGTGCAGCCGCAGCCGCCTGCTCGTATCGGCCCTGTTCGAGATAGACCATCGCCAAATTGCTATGAAATTCTGCCGCGCTCGGCTTAAGAGAGATGGAGCGCGTGATGTATTGAACCGCCTCATCCTTGCGGCCTTGCTGGCTGCACGCCACACCCAGTAAATGCAGAACATCCGCCTCATTGGGCGACTGCGAAAGGATGGCGCGGTAAGCCGCCTCGGCTTCCGCAAGTCGGCCGGCGTTGTGAAGGTCCAGCGCTCGCTGGATCGATTGTGAATCGGCGCTCACGCTCCAAACTTAAAGGCATTGGGAAAAGAAAACCAGCATTCTCCCAGCGAAGTGCTGCCGCGCGATCGTTTTTGAAGCACGATCATCCGGTCCTGTTTACCTTGTCGTCTGCGTTGGGTAGTCTGGCACTCAAGGCTTTTGCGAAGCTTTCCGCGCGATGCTTCGATAAGCCTTTAGAGCAGGAGACGCGATGCCCTCGGCTTCACCGTGTGCCCTTGTCATCTTCGGCGCCAGCGGAGATTTGGCCAAGCGAAAGCTCATACCCGCCATTTATGAAATGGCCCGGGAGAAGCTGCTGCCGGATTCATTTGTCCTGGTGGGCTATGCGCGCTCGCCGCTGAGCGATCAGCAATACCGCCAGGAATGTCGCGAAGCCGTGCAGAAATTTGCCCGAACCAAGCCCATCGATCCAGAGATTTGGAATCGAATCGAAAAAAATATCGGCTATGTACAGGGCGATTATGGTTCAAACGACGGCCACGATCGTCTTTGCGCCTATCTCGACAAGGCCGACCGTGAGAAGGGCACCGCGGGGGATCGCCTTTATTATCTTTCGACGCCGCCCAATACCTTCGAGCCGATCATCCGCAACCTTGGCGAGCATCACAAATCGCAGCCGCGCGATGGCAAGGGCTGGACGCGCATCATTATCGAAAAACCGTTCGGCCGTGATCTAGCCAGCGCTCGTTCGCTCAATGCATTGCTGCATGAATACTTCGCCGAGGAGCAGGTCTTCCGCATCGACCATTACCTGGGCAAGGAAACGGTGCAGAATCTGATGGTGATGCGGTTTGCAAACTCCATTTTTGAGCCGCTCTGGAGCTACAAGTACATCGACCATGTCCAGATCACCGTCAGCGAGACGCTGGGTGTCGGAACGCGCGGCGGCTATTACGCCCAGAGCGGCGCGCTGCGCGACATGGTGCAGAATCACATGTTCCAGCTCATGGCGCTGGTCGCAATGGAGCCGCCCGCGGCACTCGATGCGGTCAGCATTCGCGATGAAAAGGTGAAGGTCTTCAAATCGATCCGGCACGTGCGTCCCGAGCATGCCGATCAATTTGCTATCCGCGGCCAATATGGCCCGGGCCAGGCGGGAGACGTGAAAACGGCCGGGTATCTGAAAGAAAAGGACGTTCCGCCTGATTCAAAGACTGAAACCTTCGCTGCACTTCGATTGTTTATTGACAATTGGCGTTGGAGCGGGATGCCGTTCTATCTTCGCACCGGCAAATTCCTGACTGAGAAGCTCAGCGAAATCGTGGTGCGCTTCCGTTCTCCTCCGCTGGCTCTTTTTCAAAAGCAATGCGAGAGTTCAGTCTTTCCTAATGACCTAATTATCCGCGTGCAGCCCGATGAGGGAATGAGCTGGCGGCTCAACGCCAAAGTGCCTGGCGGACAGCTCAATGTGAAATCGGTCGCGCTCGATTTCTTCTACAAGACCGCCTTCAACGTCGAGCCGCCCGAAGCTTACGAGCGACTGATTTATGATGCCATGCTCGGCGACCAAACCCTCTTCATCCGCGGCGACGAAGCCGAGGCTGCTTGGTCCGTGATCGACCCCATCGAACAAGGTTGGGCCGCCAGCTCGCGCAAACCCGAACCCTACGCCCCCGGCTCCTGGGGCCCCAAGAGCGCCATGGATCTGATCGAACTGGATGGCCGGCGATGGTTCCAAGGAAGTAATGGGGATGCGGAACCGATTGTGGCGTGTTCGCTGTAGTTTCAATCCAGCGCCACCACATGCTCAATCATTTTTCCCTCACAGATCTTTTCCGGCTCCCCTCCGCTATTCACACAAAATACTGATGACCCATTCGTGTAAATAACTTCTCCGTCGCGGAGAAGATCGAAGGAAAGGACGCCGGTGGCGAGGGTATGTATTTGCCCGTCCGGCGTTTTGCGCATCAATTTCCAGCTTGGCGGCACCAGCGCCGGCGCTTGACCATCGCGGGCGGCTTTAAGGACTTTGTCGGCATCGATGAACTTCCCCCAGAGCATCATCTCCCGCTGCTGAATCGGCTCCTTGGGCGGCCCGCCGGCCGTCAACAGCGGCTTGCGCGAAAACATGAGCGAGAAGAAATTCAGAAACGCGATGATGGCCCGCAGCAAGCGATACGGAAATAGCACGATGTCGATCACCAGCTTCCCCGGATGAAGTCGGCCGGCACTGGGCTGATAGGGGCGCTGGATGAAATAAAGCGATCCGTCGGCTGCCAATTTGGGCAGTAGATAATCGGTGCCGATGTCCTCCAGAAGTGTGGTCATCTCGCCGCTCTTGGTGTCGAGCTTTTGAATCGCAAACGGCCCCGTCTCAGCGACATGTCCAAGCTGGTTGCGGCCGAGCCCCGCCGACTGAAAAACCAGTGCATTTTCGTCGCCTGGAACCCAGGCGGGCGCCTGATCGATGGAATCGCCTTCGGTGAGTTCGCGCACGCCTCGCCCACTGGCTTCGAGCGTTGCGAGATTGGCCGACCAGTCCTCCATCTTCAGTGACAGTGCGAGCATGCCGTTGGTGCTGTTGCGCGACAAGTCGGCAGCGCGAAAGCCGTTGCGGTGCAGGAGACGCCGTTCCTGATTTTCGCGAATGTCGTAGACGAAAATTCCGCCGACGTTGTCGATGGTGATGCAATAGCTGATCTCGTGCGGCTCTGGACCCGCTGCCAGACCGGTCATCGCGATGCGACGCGCGGTTGGATCGGCGCGCCTCGCGCCCCACATCATCGGCGCAAAGCCGGCGGCATTCTGTTGCTTCCACTCATTGCGCTGTCGATCGCGCACGCCTCGATCGATCACGCTCTGCGCAAATGGACTTTCGATGAGCCTCGGCGGCTGATCGTCGCACTTGAGATAGAGCTTGTCCTGCGCCAGAAATGCCAGCCGCACGTCCATTTCAACGTCCCGCCTTTTTTAAAAAAAGCTCGTTGGGAGAATACTTCAAGGAACGCCCGGCGAAAAGCGCCACGGTTTTCGCAGTCGTGACACAAGGATTAAAATTGGCGCCTGTTCGCCGAATCCGCCGCCCACGTCGCTTGCGCCTTCGCGACCCGGAGCGCGGCAGCCGATCGCTGAACCGTCCGCGAACGCGCAAGCGAGTATCCGCCGTTTTTCGGCAGCAACACACGCTACGTTCGCGAAACGGAATCAAGAATCTTTACCCACCGCTCCCGGCTTCTCCGCATCGATCCTCCGCGCGATCTGCTCCTCCCCGATCTCCCTCACCTGTGGTTCGATCAACTCATGAAACGCCGACAACCCCGCGGCAATCCCGCCGCCTTTGGGTTTGACCTTGCGCCAATAAATCCAGCCGCGGCGTTCCATCCAGAGAAAGAGCCGGTCCAAGGCAAGAAGGGCGATCAATATCGCAAGAAAGATCAAGGAGATTTTTAACAAAAAGGGCATTTTCAATTCTCGTAATTCTAGCGGCACTCCACCGATGAATCGCCAACCGAAGAGGGCGCGTCAGGCCGCGCATATCGCGTTATGGGCAATAAAATGTATACCCAAATAGCCGCTCCCAACCGCGACCCGCGCGGTTAGGATTGGCGACTTGTCATCCATCGCGTCGACGTTACGCGTCAAACAATGCGATACCATCGTCTCATTCGCGTCGCCGTCGCGCTGGCAGTGGTTGCCGCCGGGTTTTTTGCGATATTTCAGACTTGGAAGATCCTTCGCTCGCGCGCAATATCCGCGCCCGTTTCACTCCCGGCCAGCAGCGCATCCCATCAGGGCCAGATTGTTAAAACGGAAACTCTGGCAGTTGATTATGCCGATCCAGATGAGGGCAACGAATATCCGAATCCCACAATGTTAGTGAAGCTTCAGCCGCCGCCGGAAATTGAGAAGGCGGTACAGAAATCAATGGATAGTTCACCCTTCCAACCTTTTCGCGACTGCAAAATTGAAGGGCTCATCAAAACGAAATCGTCGGGGCGCGCAAGCATTTTATGGACGAGTGAGGGAATGACCAGATTCTATTCAGATTCCGGTTTTGCCATTCTTCCGACTCACAAAAGGGGCTTCGAGATCAAGTTGGGCTCGTCCGGCGCGATTATGGACGGAAATTTGCTGCACAATGTCTGCAATATCAGTGTCACCGATTTTGCCAGCGACAAAACGTATCTCATCGAGGCCGCTTGTGATGTGGAGCTGATGAAAAGAACGGCTGGTCCGCGCCCCGTTGCGGTGGTGGTCACATGGCGCGCGCCTGTAGTTCAGCAAACCGGGAAACAAGCCGCTGCTGAACCGAATGCGCATGAAACGAAAGGGCGACCATAGGCTGTCCGTATTTCTGTTGCTGATGTGTTTGGTTGGTCTGCTTTCAGTCGTTGGGACTTGGTTGACCGACTCGGCACGAAGCAACGCTTATCCCATTTCTCGTCATCGTCTCCTCTATATTGAATCTGATCGAATCGGAATCTGTATCGCGCTGGCCCATTATGACAGCAATCAGATCCATCTGCCTTTGCCGGGCTCCAATCAGACTTCCCGCGTTTGGTTCCACAAGCAAGATGATGTCAATCCGGTGATCTTTCTCGGATATGGCGACGCAAACGCGTCGTCGGATCCAAACGTTCACTGGAGCAGTGCTCCCTCAATGGTGCTGTATGTCCAGCCAATTCTCGGATGGATTTTGTTTGCGTTGATGTTCGTCATCGCGGGGATCCGGTGGCTCCGAACTCACCGATTCCCATCAGGTTTTTGCAGAGCCTGTGGCTACGACCTGCGCGCCAGCCGGGAGCGCTGCCCTGAGTGCGGAACGCGTGTCGAACCGTCCAAGCGTATTGGAATCAAAACCCCGTCCGCTTGAATTGCTTTTCCAGATCGCGAAGGGAAAGACGTAGCGTTGTCGGCCGCCCATGCGGGCAATTGCTGGATCGATCGACCAATTCGCGGCGCGCAAGCAAGGCTTCGATTTCCGGCGCAGTCAATGGATCACCAGCCTTCACCGCAGCTTTGCACGCCATCATGTCGAGCACCTCGTGAAGCAGCTCTTCTTCGTGCATGTCCAGCAGTTCCTGTTCGCCTCGCTCGAGAAGCTCGCGAACAAATGCTCCCGGCTCCAGCTTTTCCAAGAAAGACGGGAAGGAATGGACTGCGACCTGGCCGGGGCCGAATTCGTTGACCTCGATGCCCAGCTTGCCAAGCAGAGGCTGGATCTGCTCGAGCAGACTGGCCTGAGTGGACGAGACATCGACGACTTCCGGCAGCAGGAGCCGTTGCGATTCGAGGGTACCGCGATTGAGACGGGCGAGGAGATCTTCATACACGATGCGCTCGTGCAGCGCGTGTTGATCGATGATCAGCATGCCATCGTCGCTTTGCACAACGAGGTAGCTGTTGTGAAGCTGGATCGCGGGCGAGGGCGGAAGAGCCGAGTGCGAAGGCGCTGCGGGCGGTGGTTCGCGCAGTGCTGGAGATTCAATCGAAGGACGCGCGACAAAAGGCGCGGGCGAAATTCCCTGTGGCTGCGAAGGTGGCGCAAACGCGAGAAGTGCGGGTTGCGGAGGCTGCGCCTGCGGGATCGGTGCTACAGCCGTCGGCGGCAATTGTCGGAAAAACTCAGCCAGCTTCTCCCGCATCTCAAGCCGCGGCGCTTCATCCCGCGCATCGGATCGCATCGGAATCGCGGCGGGTGTCAGATCGCTTCCAAGAAGTTGCTCGCGCACGGCCGAGTGAACCAGTCCATGAATCCGACCGCTGTCGCGAAAGCGCACTTCGATCTTGGTGGGATGCACATTGACATCCACATCCTGCGGCGGCATCTCCAGCATCAGGATGCCCGCGGGGTATCGGCCCGGCTCAGTCAGTCCGCGATAGGCCTCGCGCAGCGCATGCTGCACAAACTTGTCGCGGATGAATCGGCCGTTGAGGTAAAAATATTGATGCTTCGCGGTGGGACGGGCCAACTCCGGCAGGCCAATGATCCCGCGCAGTCGCAGTTCCGCATCGCGCACGTCCACCGCGAGCCGCTGCTCGCGAAATTCATCCGGCCAGGCCGACAACCAGCGCTCATGATCGGTTGCAGCAGGAAGATCGAGCGATGACCGGCCATTGTGCGATAGCGCAAAATGAATCGATGGATAAGCCAACGCGATGCGCAGCAGCGTTTCGGAAATGTGGCCAAACTCGGTGGCCGATCCCTTGATGAAGCGCCTGCGCGCTGGCGTGTTGAAAAAGAGATTTCGGACTTCGACGGTGGTGCCCACATTTCCGGCTGCCGCCTGGGCGTCACCAATTGCTCCGCCTCGGTTTTGGATTTCATAAGCGCTGTCGCTGGAAATGGTTCGGGAAAGGATGCGGGCATGCGAAACCGCGCCAATGCTGGCCAAGGCCTCGCCGCGAAAACCCATCGTCATGATGCGAAACAGATCCTCGTCACTGACGAGCTTGCTGGTGGCATGGGACGCGAAGGCCAGAGGCAAGTCGGCCGGCTCAATCCCGCCGCCGTTATCGATCACGCGGATCAGCGCCCGGCCGCCATCTTCGATCTCGACGATAATGTGATCCGCGCCGGCATCAATCGCGTTTTCGACCAGCTCCTTCACGACGGCTGACGGCCGCTCGATCACCTCGCCGGCGGCGATGCGATTGACCATCGAAGGCGGCAACTGCTGAATGCGACGAACTTCCACGCACGCGATTATAGGGAAAGCGAGCCCGCGAACGAGCGAAGTCCTGCGAAGCGAACGGGTTATCCACGTACGCTGGCCAAAAGCGCGTCAACGCGGGCCCGCACGTTGAAATTTTCAGCAAAAGCGTCGAATTCTGTCCGGTTCTGACGCGAATTCGCGTGCTGTTTCGCGACTTCTTCAAGCGATTGCGCTCAAAAGCCCAGGCTGGCTCGGCCTTTGCTCCCCGTAAACCCCGGGCGAAACGGGACGTTTGCGGAGCAGACCATGGAGATCCGAATCGGCTTCGATATGACCTTTCAGACGTCGGCACGTCTGCCGATGAATTTTCTGCTGTATGTGCATCCTTCGCGCGAGGCGGATCTTCAGGAGCCGGACGTGGTGCATGTCGAAACGGGCGATGGAGAGCCCGTTGACATTCAGATCGTAGGTGACTGCTTTGGCAATAAAATGGGACGAGTCGTTTCGCCGGGCGGACCTTTGCGATTCTGGTCGAGCAACGTGATCCATGACAGTGGCCTGCCGGATGAAATTCCTTCGACGCCCGATGAAGAATATCAGGCTCCGGTCGATCAGTTGCCGGCAGAAGTTCTGCAGTTTCTGTTGGCCAGCCGATATTGCGAAGTCGAATTGCTCCAGGACACCGCCTGGCAGCTCTTTGGGCACATCCCGCCGGGTTGGACGCGAGCCAAGGCTGTGGTCGATTGGGTGCATGAACACATCACATTCGGCTACCAATTTGCCCGCAACACGAAGACGGCACTTGAAGTGTTTCACGAACGGCAGGGCGTCTGCAGGGATTTTCAGCATCTGTGCGTGGCACTGCATCGCGCGCTGAACCTGCCCGCCCGGTATGTGACCGGATATCTCGGAGATATCGGTGTTCCCATCAATCCCGCCCCTATGGATTTTTCCGCATGGCATGAAGTGTTTCTGGGCGGCCGATGGTGGGCGATGGATGGCCGTCACCATGAGCCTCGCATTGGGCGCATTTTGATGGCCACTGGAAGGGATGCAGTGGATGTTGCACTGACGACACAATTCGGATCTGGGTCACTGGAGAAGTTCAGCGTGACCACGGAAGAAGTGACGGCTGACGACGCGGGCGCGCCCAATTTGATTGAGAGCCGGGGACAGGAAAGCTTTGTCGGAAGCCGCTGAATACACCGACGATTTCCGCCGGATATCGCCTTATATACGGCGTGGCAGTTTCGGATCCGATTGCTGATGCTAAACTTCCAGTAATGGACGAACGTGGTTCGGTGGACATCCTGCGTTCCGCAGCGCCCCGCGACGACGAAATCGTCGAAAGCCGAATCCTCGAGATTGGCCGGGAGATTTTCCGGCGCGCCCGGCATCCCGACGACCGCTTCCTTCGGCAATGGCCCTGGGACCAATGGCTGATGGATTTTGGGATGCAGGATGAGCATTTCAAGGCTCAGCTTTTTCGTTTCGTTGATGTGCTGGCTGTACTGAAGACGCCGGGCGATATCAACCGACATCTGAAGGAATATCTCGATCCCGTGCGTGATCGACTTCCGGGTGGAATGGCTCTTCCATGGTTGCCAGAACGGGGGCCGATCGGGCGAGCTCTCGCACAAGCTACTGGATTTGGCGCGCGACGCATGGCCCGGCAATTTATCGCCGGCAGCAATCTTCGAGAGGCTGCCAAAGCGATCATGCGCCTTCGCCGGCGCAAGCTCGCTTTTACGATCGACCTGCTTGGCGAAGCAACCGTATCGGAAGCCGAGGCGATTCAATATCAACAGGAATATCTGCAATTGGTGGAAGGGCTTCGCGATCGCGCATCGTTTTGGCCGGGTGTGGATCTGGCCGATCACGATGATCTCGGGCCGATTCCGCGGGTGAATATTTCGATCAAGCTTTCATCGCTTTACAGCCAGTTTGATCCGATTGATCCGGCGCGGACGAGCCGGGCGGTGCGCGAGAGGCTCACGCCGATTCTGGAACTCGCCCGACGGCGCGGTGCGTTTGTCAACATCGACATGGAGCAGTACGCGTTCAAGGATGTGACACTGCGGATCTTCAAGGAGATTTTCTCCGAGCCTCCGTTTAGCGATTGGGCCGATGTAGGCATCGCGATGCAGGCGTATCTGCGTGATACGGCCGACGACCTGCGCGATCTTGCGGATTGGGCCAAGTTGCGCGGAACGCCAGTCTGGGTCCGGCTGGTGAAAGGCGCGTACTGGGATTTCGAATCCGTC
>JACZCU010094226.1_pt1 | contig 10387 bp, 9 predicted proteins | sample 8641851 | NCBI WGS metagenome assembly JACZCU01 (sample SAMN15324605, study PRJNA640507) | soil metagenome | isolation source: monocropping sugarcane control | place: China: Luxin town, Laibin City, Guangxi Province | collected 2019-07-25 | depth 10cm m | reverse complement strand
TGGCGCCCGAGAGGTGGTAATCGGCGTTCTTCGCGATCGCCGCCGACGGATTGCCGCTGATCGCGACGACCCCGGCGCCGATGCGTTTGATGTGCGGGATGAGCCGCACCAGCTCCTCGGTCTCGCCGGAGTTGGAGATCGCCAGGACCACGTCGCCGCGCACGAGCATGCCGAGGTCGCCGTGAATCGCCTCGGTCGGATGCAGGAAGAACGACGGAGTACCGGTCGACGCGAGCGTCGCGCTGACCTTCTTGCAGATGATCCCCGACTTGCCGACGCCCATCGTGACCACACGGCCGGCGGAGGCGTTGATCAGCTCCACGATGTCGACGAACGTCCCGTCGAGATGGTCGATCAGGCCGACGATCGCCGCCGCCTCGACTTCGAGCACCCGCCGCGCTTCGGCGAGGCTCGGATGGTCCGGGACGCGTTCAGGTTTCGGCACGGGACGATGTTATCAGCGTCTCCAGACGTACGCCTTGTGTGCCGCCATCCAGAGCTCCTTGACCTCGTCGCCGCGAAGCATCTTCGTGATCCAGAGGATCTGGCCGACGTGGTTTGAAAGGTGGACGGCGATGCTGATGATGTCCTCGACGACCGACTTGTGCATCCGCGGCTCGGGGGAGGCGTCGCCGAGGCGCTCGAGGGTGAGGCCGTCTAACGTGCGCTCCGCCTTCGCGACCATGTCGTCGAAGATCGCGAGCAGCTCGGCCTTCGGAATCGTCCGCCGCTCGGCGAATTCCGCATCGCGGTCGCGGCTGTAGTCGATATTGCCGAGGTTGCGGTTCAGGTAGTAGTTCAACGAGCCGCTGACGTGGAGAACGATGTTGCCGATCGAGTTCGACTGCTCGTTCGGCCGCCACCAGATCTGCTCCTCGTCGAGCAGCGCGAGGCAGTCGCGCACCTCGGCCGGGAGGACCTTGGTGATCCGTACGCGGAGCACTTCCAAAGTCTTTGTCAGGGTCTCGTCGTTCAAATCTCACCTCGTGCTTTTCGTTCTTGCGGCAGGAGCGCCGCGTAAAAGACGTCGTGGACTGGCGTTGGGACGTCCAGCGCTGCACCCAGGCGCACGACGGCGCCGACCTGCGCTTCGAGCTCGGACGGCCGCCCCTCCATCACGTCGCGCTGCATGGAGGCGGTCGATTCGGGAGCGAGACCGTCGTAGCGCTTCATGGTCAGCTCGAGCGCGTCGGGAGCGAGCGTGACGCCCTTTGCGGTCGCGAGCGCGATCACCTCGCGCACCGCCTTCGTCGCGAGCGCCCGCGTCTCCGGGATGTCGCGCCAGATGCCGATCGGAACACGCGTCACCGCTCCAATGGCGCTCATAGGAGTGATGAAGACGAACTTGGTCCAGAGGGAGCGCTGGATGTCGGGAGGGATGTCGGCGTTGATCCCGGCGTTCCGCATGGCGAGGAGCAGCCGTTCGGCGCGCGCGCTGCGGCGGTTGTCGAGCTCTCCGAACGCGACGATCGGATCGGATGCGGCGTGGCGGATGTGCCCCGGCTCGACAACGAATGAGACGATGGCGCAAAGGCCGCCCAGAACGTTGCCGGCTCCGAGGGCGCGAATCAGGTCGTCCGGCGCCTCGATCCCGTTTTCGAGCGGGACCACGGCCGTTTCGGAACCGAGGAGCGGCTTCAGTGAGGGTGCGATGCCTGCGACCTGCCATGCCTTGACCGCAACAAGGACGGCGTCGACCGGACCGACAGCGGACGCGTCATCAGTGGCATTCACGCGGTCGAGCGCGAAGTCGCCGAGGATGCTGTCGACGCGAATGCCGTTGTGGCGGAGGGTGTCCAGCGTCGCGCCGCGGGCGATGAAGGTGACGTCCTCGCCGGCCTGCGCGAGCTTTGCGCCGAAGTAGCCGCCCACTCCGCCCGCACCGACGACAGCGATTCGCATCGCGCGCATTATGATCGCGGTATGTTCCGACTCGAAACCGAACGTCTGATCATCCGGCCGTGGGAGGCGGGCGATCGTGACGCGTTCGTCAGTTTCACGCAGGATCCCGAAGTCATGCGGTACGTGCATGGCGGGATGCCGTACTCCGAACAAGAGATCGAGGAGTTCCTGGCGCGCCAGGCGCGGCAGCTTGCCGAGTTCGGCGTCTGCATGGGAGCCCTCGTCGAGAAGGGGACATCACGCGTGGCCGGCGTGTGCGGCATGCAGCCGCTCGGCACGACCGGCGATTACGAGATCGGCTGGTGGCTCGCCCGCGACCGGTGGGGACTCGGGTATGCCACGGAGGGCGGCCGCGCGGCGATGGAGCACGTCCTGAGCACGCGACCGCGCGTCGTCGCGATCATCGATCCCGGCAACGAGCCCTCCAAACGCGTCGTGGAACGCCTCGGCATGAGCTACGAAGGACGCGTGACCGGCGCGCAGCTCGGCCACCGGCGGCCGGAGATCGTGGTCGATCTGTTTGCGGCATCACGTGATGGCGCGGTTCATGCCTGAGAACGCATGGGCTACTAGTGACTGGTCACTGGTCACTGGGAAAGCCCGCTGCTCGCAACTACCAGTGACCAGTGACTAGTCACCAGTAACCTTTATATGCGGACCGGACTACTGACCTCCATCGCCCTCGCTCTCGCTCCGCTTTTCGCCGCCGGCGCACCCCTCGGACCACCGGTGAACGTCACGATGAATCCTCCGGCGGCAGTACAACAGCTGCCGTTCCTCTCGCTCACGTCGAACTCGGCGTTCCTCGTCTTCAACGACGACACCACCCGCGCAGGCCGAATGGTGAACGACCAGCCGCTGGCGAATCCGGTGGCGCTCGACACTGTGGTTCTCCGCGACGGCGGTGCCGCCTCGATCGGGGACCAGAGCCTCGGAGTCTGGCTGCAAGGCGACTGGATGTACGGTCAGCGTTTCGACGCAGCGGGAAACACCGTCGGGTCGCCGGCGTACATCGCCATGGTCGACTCCCGCCATACGATGCGCCTCGGCGTCGGCGCTTCGACCGACCGTTATCTGGTCGCGTGGGCGGTGCTCTCGCGCGTCACGGCCTCGATCATCGACACGAACGGAAACATCGTCGACGGCAACATCGAAACCTCGTCCGGGACCTACGGCCGGAACGTCGAGGCGGTGAAGGTGGCGTCGATCGGAAGCGAGTTTCTGGTCGTCTGGGAGACGACCGGGAGCGAACCGTGGAGCACCCCGTGTTCGCTGGCTTGCCCCAGCGACGACCGGGAGGTGCACGCCGTCGTGGTCGACAAAGACGCCAATCCGATCAAGAGCACCGAGACGGTTCTCGCGCACGGAGCGGGGGAGCCGGCAGTCACCTCGAACGGCGTCGATGACTATTTCGTCGTCTGGACCAATGTGGCCGGGACGATCAGCGGCGTCCACATTTCCAAGGGTGCAACGACGATAGGCAGCGTGAAGCAATACATCGCTGCGAACGGGTACGGGCCGCAGGTGGCGTGGGATGGAGCCGCGTACGACCTCGCCTATGTCGACGGGTCGAGCTCGCAAGCGCTCCGGGCCGTTCGGCTCGATGCGGCCGGACAGGTCGCGGACGTCATCGGCACACCCGTGCTGCATGACGGCGTCTGGCCCCGGCAATTCGGGATCGCAGCCCGAAGCGGCACGATTGCAATTACTTACGTCGACGGCACCAGACTCGTGCTCGCCTCCGGCCCCGCGACTATCCCGGTGACGCGGACTCGGGCCGTCCGTCACCATTAGCCGTAGCGCGCGTCATATCCAATTGGTAAAATCTGGGCTCCCGGCGCGTTCCTTGCGTGCCATCCTTACTTCAACAGTACAAATCCACGATCGACGAGGACGACTGCATGACTGAGATCCTGCCCACGCCGACTGTTGCCACTCCGCACACGGCGCGCTCCGCAGTGAAGAGGACCACGAAATCGCTCCCGGTCGAACCAAAATCAGTGAGCTGGAACCCGAGTCCGGAAGAGCTTCGGCTGTTCGCCGAGGAGATGCCGAACGCCCGGATCACCGAGTTCAACAACGTCAACGTCGGAACGCGCGTCGTCTCGCGTTCGAAGCTGTCGACGTACGTCGTCACCGACCGGCCGGAAGAGCACTCGGATCAGACCATCCCTCGCGCCGAATATGACCGGATGGCCAAGCTGCAGAACGACTACATCCGCACGCGCGACATGCTGGTCATCGAGGGGTTCATCGGCAACGACCCCGAGTTCCGCGTCGCCGCACGCCTCATCATGGAGAAGTCGAACGCGAACATCGCGGCGATGCAGCAGATCCTTTACTACCCGGCGACGGCGGCCGAGCTCGAGCACTTCGAGCCGACGCTCACCGTGATCTACACGCCGAACCTCAAGGCCGAGGGGTACAAGGACGATCGGCTCATCGCGGTCGATCTCGAGAACTACATCACCCGCGTCTTCCACTCCGACTACTTCGGCGAGTCGAAGAAGGGCGGCCTGCGCATGTGGAACAAGCTGGTCTACGAGCGCGGCGGTCTGGCGCTCCATGCCGGCTGCAAGGTGATCCCGACGGACAAGGGAAACCGCGTCGGCCTGATCGTCGGCCTCTCCGGCACCGGCAAGACGACGACGACGTTCACGAAGCAGAACAACTCCTCGCCGGTGCAGGACGACTTCTGCGCGCTGATGCCGGGCGGCAAGGTGTACGCGACCGAGAACGGCTGTTTCGCGAAGACGTTCGGCCTCAATCCGAACGACGAGCCGACGATCTACCACGCCTGCGCGTCGCCGCACGCGTACCTCGAGAATGTCTCGCAGGACGAAAGCGGCAAGATCGATTACTTCGACACGTCGTACACGCAGAACGGCCGCGCGGTCATCCGGATGGACGACATCGCCGGCGCGTTCGACGCGCGCGAGATGAAGAAGGTCGACTTCCTTCTGATCCTCAACCGCAACGAGAACATCATCCCGGCCGTCGCGAAGCTCGAAGGCCCGCTCGCCGCCGCGTACTTCATGCTCGGCGAGACGAAGGGGACGAGCGCCGGCGGGGCGGCGGAAGCCGGAAAATCGCTCCGCGTTCCGGGGACGAATCCGTTCTTCCCTCTCCTGCACGCCTATCAAGGCAATCGGATGCTCGAGCTGATGAAAGAGAGCCCGATGGAGGTCTACCTCCTCAACACCGGCCGCATCGGCGGCGACGAGAAGGACGAGCGCTCGAAGAAAGTGCGGATTCAGCAGTCGTCGGCGGTCGTGAAGGCGATCGCCGAGGGGACGATCCAGTGGGAGAAGGACGCGGACTTCGGTTATCTCGTCGCGACCGAGCTCCCGGGAATCGACGATCACGACTACCTGCAGCCGAAGAAGATGTACGAGCGGCAGGGGAGGATCGACGAGTACAACGCGCTGGTCGCGAAGTACAACGAGGACCGGCGCGCGTACCTCCGGAAGTGGCCGTCGCTGTCGGAAGAGATCGTCAACGCGATCTGATCGCACGCGTTTTCTAATCCGGAAAGCCCCGCGAGACGCGGGGCTTTTCTTTTTGCACCCCTTGACAAACGTATAACCGATCGCAATATTGATATTGCGATTTGTTATGACTGTAGGCGAGAAACTCCGGTATCTCCGTACGATTGAGGGGACGCTCCGCGGACTCGATCGCGAGATGACCCAACAGGCGGTCTCCGACGCGATTGACACCGAGCTGGGCGTCCGCATCAGCCAGGGCTACCTGTCCCAGATCGAACGGGGGCAGCGCCGTCACCTGACGAACACGACGCGGATGGCGCTCGCCCGCTTCTTCAAGGTGCATCCAGGCTATCTCGTTGACGACCCTGAGGGTTATCACGACGAGCTGACGTCGGACATCCGCACGCTGGAGGACAATCTCGACCTCTGGCTGATCAGCGGAGCGGAGCGGTTTCACCACGATCCGGAGACTCATGACGCGCTGATCAAGCTCGCCATGCACCCCGACACGCGCCGCTGTCTGGCGCTCGTCGGCGCGATCCTCGACACCCCTGACCTCGCGCAGCGCCTGCTGCAGGTGCTGCGTCCGGAGCTCGCGGACGAGACGCTCGTCCGCCGGAGTGTGCGTTGATGAACTGGGAATCGTTCTATCTGACCTGCTTCCTGGTGGGGCTGCTGCTCACGATCGTTTCGTTCGTATTCGGCACGCACTTCCACCTTCCGAACGTGCTGCACCTGCACGTGCATGTGCCGCACGGCCATCATGGCGACGGCACGACGCCGTTCAACCTGACGACCGTGTTGATGTTCCTCACGTGGTTCGGCGGCGCCGGATACGTGATGACGCATTCGCGCAGCGCGGCCGCGGGCGCGGCGTTCACGGTCGCGATGATCGTCGGCTTCGCCGGCGGGGCGCTGATGTACCTCTTCATGGCGCGGGTATTCATCGCGAACGAGCACCCACTCCGCGAGGAGGACTACGAGATGGTCGGGATCCTCGGCCACGTCAGCAGCGCGATCCGCGCCACCGGTACGGGAGAGGTGATCTACACACAGGAAGGAACGCGGCGGAGTTGCGGCGCGCGCAGCGAGGACGGACGTCCGATCGAGCGCGGCGCCGAGGTCGTCGTCATGCGTTACGAGAAAGGGATCGCTTACGTGCGGCGCTTCGAAGAGCTGCACGCTGAAGCGTAGGAGGAAACATGTTTCAGCCCACGGGTCCTGTCATCATTGCCGTAGCCGCGGTCGCGGCATTTCTGATCGCGATGTCGATCATCGCGAGCTGGTTCCGCAAAGTCGGTCCGAACCAGGCGCTCATCGTCTACGGCTTCCGCGGCACGCGAGTCATCAAAGGCCACGGCACGGTCGTGCTGCCGATGCTAGAGCACGCGCATGAGCTGTCGCTGGAGCTGATGTCGTTCGACGTCGCGCCACAGCAGGACATGTACACGAAGCAAGGCGTCGCTGTGACGGTCGAAGCGGTCGCGCAGATCAAAGTGAAGAGCGATCCCGCGTCGATTCAGACGGCCGCCGAGCAATTCCTGACGAAAACCCCGCAGGAACGCGAGGGCCTCATCCGGCTCGTGATGGAAGGTCACCTGCGCGGCATCATTGGCCAGCTCACGGTCGAGGAGATCGTCAAGCAGCCGGAGATGGTGGCGGACCGCATGCGCTCCACCTGTGCCGAGGACATGACGAAGATGGGCCTCGAGGTGGTGTCGTTCACGATCAAGGAAGTCCGCGACAAGAACGAATACATCACGAACATGGGCCGCCCGGACGTCGCGCGCATCAAGCGGGACGCGGAAATCGCGGCGGCCGAGGCCGAGCGCGACACGGCCATCAAGCGCGCACAGGCGCAGCGCGAGGCCGCCATCGCGAAGGCGCAGGCCGATCAGGCGCGCGTCGAAGCGGAGACGGCGTCGCTCGCGAAACAGGCGGAGGCGCAGCGCGAGCTCGAGGTGAAGAAGGCGCAGTACACCGAGGCGATCAAGCGGCAACAGGCGCAGGCCGACAAGGCGTATGAGATCCAGACGAACGTCATGCAGCAGCAGGTCATCGCCGAGCAGGTCAAGGTCACGCAGGTCGAGAAGCTTGAGCAGGTGAAGGTGCAGGACGCCGAAATTGCGCGCCGCGAAAAGGAGCTCATCGCGACGGTGCTGAAGCAGGCGGAGATCGACCGTCAGCGTATCGAGATGCTCGCGGCCGCCGAACGGCAGCGCCTCATCTCCGAGGCGGAAGGTCACGCCGCGTCAACGCGCACGCAGGGTGAAGCGGAAGCCGAGATCATCTTCAAGAAGGGTGAAGCCGAGGCGAAGGCGATGAACGTCAAGGCCGAGGCTTACCAGGAGTGGAACCAGGCCGCCGTCGTCGACAAGCTCATCACCGGCTTGCCCGAGGTGGTGCGCGCGATGTCCGCGCCGCTCTCGCAGGTCGACAAGATCACGATCGTTTCCACCGGCGACGGCAACGCCGCCGGCGTGAACAAGGTCACGGGCGACATGGCCAAGATGGCGGCTCAGGTGCCGGCGCTGTTCGAGGCGCTGAGCGGGATGGATTTGAAGGAGTTGCTGTCGAACGTGTCGGCGATCGGTGCGAAGAAGTCGATCCAACCGGAAACGGCGAAGGTTCCGATCAAACAACCCGAGGCATAGGAAGCACGGAGGTTCAAATGGCTCTCATGGAACGCGTATCCGCCCTCGTACGAGCGAATCTCAATGACCTCGTCGACAAAGCCGAGGATCCCGAGAAGATGCTCAAGCAGGTCATTCTCGACATGGAGAATCAAATGATGCAGGTGAAGACGCAGGTCGCCATCGCGATCGCGGACGAGCACCTGCTCGCGAAGAAGCAGAAGGAGAACGAGGCGAACGTCGCCGCCTGGATGCGAAAGGCGGAGATGGCCGTCGACAAGGGACAGGACGACCTCGCGCGCGGTGCCTTGGAGCGTGTGGAAACGTTCCGGCAGATGGGCGAGGCGCTCGAAGAGCAGGTGACCGATCAGCGCGCGCAAAGCGAAGCGCTCAAGGGCGCACTGCGGAAGCTCGAGACCAAGCTCGCCGAGGCGAAACACCGGAGCGATCTGCTCATCGCGCAGCACCGCCGCTCGCGTGCGGTCAAGCGCGCGGCCGAGGCGCACCTCGCGATCACGTCCGACAAGCATGCGGCGACCGTCGATCGGATGCGCCGGAAGATCGCGCACGGCGAGGCGGAAGGTGTCGCCACCGCGGTGATGGCCGCGACGCTCGACGACCGCTTCGAAGCGCTGGAGCGCGATGACCGGATCGAGCAGCTGCTCACGGAGCTGAAGTCGCGGCGCGCGCTGACGTCGTGATCACGTCTCGACGTTGAGGAACATGTAGACCGCGGCGATCGAGAAGAGGATGTTCGCGCTCCAGGCCGATAAGAGTGGGGGGAGGTTTCCGACCTCCCCAAACTTGGTGAAGATCGCGAAAACCATCCAGTAGGTGATCCCGAGGACGAGCGCGATCCCGATGCCGTAGAGCGCGCCGCGCTTGCCGATCTTGAACGCGAACGGAAGCGCGATCAATGACATGACGAGGCTCAGCACTGGCCACGACGTCTTGGTGTAAAGCTTGACCGTCAACTGCTCCGCCGAGTAGCCGGAGCGGCGGATGGTGTCGATGTAGCGGTGCAGCTCCGCGTACGTCATCTGGTCGGGCGTCCGGACCTCGGTCTCGAAATCGTCGGGCGTCTCTTTGTAGTAGAGCTCCAGTGGCGTGGTGATCGGCGCGTAGGTCGACTCGCCGTTGTCGAGAAACGATCGCACCCAACCGTTCGTGAAGACCCACGCGTGACCGTTCCACTGGGCGCTCTGCGCGTAGACGCGTCGCACGAGCCGGAACTCGGTCGGGTGCAGCTCGAAGATCTGCACCTGCGCCAGCTCTTTGGCCGCATGGTCGTACGAGAGGAAGTTGATGAGGTATCGCCCCTTGCCGACGAGCCACAGCTTCTGCTGCATCGCAGCGGCCGTCGCGGCTTCTTTCCCGCGTTTGATGCGGTTATGGATCGCGTCGACGCGCTGGTTCGAGTATGGAAGAACGAAGTCGAGCAGGAGGTAGGCAAGGACGCTGATCACGACGGCGATGACGACGATCGGCGTCGCAACGCGATAGAGCGAGACGCCACCCGACTTGATGGCCGTAACCTCGTTGTTCTTCGACAGCATGCCGAACGTGACGAGCGTGGAGACCAGCACCGAGATCGGCAGCGTCCAGTTCAGCACCTGGAACAGCAGAAAGCGGTAATAGGTCAGCACGACGTGCAGCGGGATGTGGTTGGCCCGGATGTCGTTCGCGATCTCGGTGTAGTCGATGATCATGATCATGGCGGCGGTCGAGATGACGACCAGCGCCAGGACCTTGAGGAACTCGCGCAGAACGTAGCGGTCGATGATGTTCGGAAACGTGATGTCGAGCCGCGACAGGATCTGCGGCTCGTCGTGCTCGGTCACGGTTTCGCCACGGCGCGTCATTGCCCGGGCGATCGCCGTCTTCGCGCGCGAGAAGAGCGATCCCTCGCTCCGTTGCGCCCCCGCGTCACGATTCGCGCGGATGAGCAGGTAAGTGCCGACGACGAGCAGGACGATGTTCGCCGCCCACATACCGACGAACGGCGTGATCCGGCCGGCCGCGGCGAGAGCCTCGCCGTTGTTGATCGTGACGTAATAGAACAGGATGATCGCAATACTTAAAGAAAAACCTGAGCTTTTGCCTCCGCGGCGGTTCGTGATTCCGAGCGGTAGACCGAGGACTCCGAACGCGATGCAGGCAAACGGGATCGAGAACTTCTTGTGGATCTCGACCCACGCCAGGTTGTAAGTCTCGCGGTCGGTCGTCCGGGCCAGCAGCTTCTGCTGCGTCCAGAGCTGCTTCAGGTCCATCTCGCGGAGCGAATGCGCGAGACGGTTCGGGTCGGTCTGGTACTTGTCGCCGAGGAAGATGCGCTGCAGGGCGTTCGAATTGACATCGTAACGG
>JACZCU010175749.1_pt1 | contig 10388 bp, 11 predicted proteins | sample 8641851 | NCBI WGS metagenome assembly JACZCU01 (sample SAMN15324605, study PRJNA640507) | soil metagenome | isolation source: monocropping sugarcane control | place: China: Luxin town, Laibin City, Guangxi Province | collected 2019-07-25 | depth 10cm m | reverse complement strand
CTTGTCATATGAACCCCAGATCGATCGCCTTCAGCACGGCGCGGGTGCGGTCGCGGACGCCGAGTTTCGCCAGGACGCTGGAGATGTGGTTCTTGACCGTCCCGTCGCTGATGTTGAGCAGGTCGCTGATCTCGCGGTTCGAGTAGCCGCCGGCGAGGAGGCGGAGGATCGTCTTCTCGCGGTCGGTGAGCGGCTCGGGGAGGTCGGCCGACTCGAAGGCGACGTTGCTCGCCGACAGCGCACGCATGATCCGCTCCGTGATCACCGGTTCGATGCACGTTCCGCCGCTCGCGAGCGTCCGGATGGCGCCGGTGAGCCGCTCGAGCGAGACATCCTTCAGCATCCACCCCTTCGCGCCGGCGCGGATGGTCTCGAAGAGCATCGTGTCGTCGTCGAAGGTGGTGAGGATCAGCGTCGGCCGCATCGTCCCGCGCTCACGCAGCGCCTGGAGGACTTCGAGGCCGCTCTTTTTCGGCATGCGGAGGTCGAGCAGGACGACGTCCGGCTTCTCGCGCTCGATCACCGCGATTGCTTCTTCGCCGTCGCTCGCCTCGGCGGCGACCTCGATGTCGTCATTCAGCGCCAGGAGGCTCTTCAGCCCCTGCCGGACGATGGTCTGGTCCTCGACGAGCGCCACGCGAATCATGCCGGCAGCATCACCTTGACTTCGAAGCCTTTGCCGCGCGCGGAGATGACCTCGAGCGACCCGCTCGCCGCCTCGACGCGCTCACGCATCCCACGCAGCCCGTTGCCGAACGACACTCGATCGCAGCCGACGCCGTCGTCGCGCGCGTCGATGGCGATCGAACCGTCTTTGCGGTTGACGCGGAGCCAGAGATTCCGCGCCTCGGAGTGCCGGACGGCGTTCGTGACGATCTCCTGCAGCGCGCGAAGCGCCGTCTGCGCCACGGCGGCGTTGGTGAGGGCGAGGTCGCGATCGACGTCGGCATGGAGCTGCGGCGTCGTCACGGCGGCGCTGATCGACGCGATCGCGGCGCCGAGGTCGACCGCCTCGTCGTGCCGCATGGCGCTGACGACGTCGCGGACGTCGCTGAGGAGCAGCTTCGTGATCGACTTGCTCTTCTCGATTTGCTCGCGCGCGTCACCGGTCGTGAGGTGGCTGGCGACTTCGAGGTTCAGGCTGAGCGCCGTGAGGTGGTGGCCGAGGAGGTCGTGCAGGTCGCGGGCGATGCGGAGCCGCTCGTCGGTACGGCTGGAGATCTGCAGCAGCTCCGTCGCCACCTTCAGCTCCGCGTGCGCCTCCGCGAGCGACTTGCGCGCCTCCGCTTCGTCGTGCGCGGTGCGAATGGTGATCATGGCGAAGAGCGTGAACGCGAAATAGGCGCTGACGATGAGGACGGCGTCGCCGGTCGGGCGGACGACGGCATATAGGCCCGCCATCAGCGCGATGTCGAAGAGAAGCGCGCCCCGCCACGAAAAGCCGCTGAGCTGTCCGGCGACGATGACGAGAAGGATCGGCTGCATGCCGCCGAGCGGCTGCATCGCCACGCACGCGAGCGCGAGAATCGCCTCGACGACGATGAGCCAGTTCCAGTGCTTTTCGGTCCGCGTGTTGACGCCGAACGCGATGATGAAGAGGACGAAGCAGGCGGCCCAGATGCCCGCGCGCGGCGTGAAGAGCGTGTGGTGGCGGACCTCCCACAGCACGCTCGGCACGCCGATGATCAGCCACGTCAGGTAGCCGACGAACTTGAGCTGGCGAGTCCCCACGGAGGCCATTCTAGAAGTAAACGCGAAGGCCGAAGATCGTCTGGCGGGCGATCTGGATGAGCGCGAATTCGCTGTCGCGCTTCCCGGTGAACTCTGTCTCGATGACGTAGGCGTTCAAGCGAGACGTGAGCTTGCGGCTGTACGTCGCGCGCACGATCGACGAACGGTCACGGAGGTTCGTGATCGTGATCAGCTCGAGCTCGTTCTTGCCGAACGGCAGATCGCCGCGGAGGAACGCGTAGTTGCGTCCCATCTGGAGCGGCTGATAGCGGGCGTTCGCGTCGAGGAGATCTCCCTCGGCGGCGAGCTGACAGAGGCTTCGCATGTCCGCAGCCGTCGCGCCGTCCCCCGACCGATAGACCTCGGCGACGACGTTCACGCTGTTCTTGAACGTGTACTGCCCGCCGAGGAGGAGCTTGCGGCGCGCGGCCTCCCCGTGCAGCTCGAGCGCGTCGCCGAACACGCGCGCGACCGCGATGCCCTGCTGCGTGCCGTCGCGGTCATGGCGGAGGACGAGCGAGACGTCGGTGTCGTCGACGAGGCGGTAGACGCGCGCGGCGAAAGCGGCGTGCTGGAGCGCGTACAGCGAGACGTTCGTGCCGCGGATGAAGAGATCGGTCTTCAGCATCTCGAGGCCGGTGTAGGCGGAGAGGCGATCGTTTGGATCGGCGGGATTCTTCTTCGGGCCGATGAACGACGTCGGATTCCAGGCGTATCCCGTGCCCCACTTCTCGATGACGCGCCCCGCGGTGACGTCGAGCCACGGCTTCGGATTGAGCTGCAGGAGCGCCTCGCCCGCTTCGAGATGATCCGCGGCCCGGTCCGACGCGTCGGCGCGCGCTTTGAGCCGGACCTTCCACGTCTTGTTCTCCGACATCGCCTCGAAGAACGCCGTCGCGTCGCCCGTGTTCGTCGAGTACGGGATCGCCGCGACGTTGTCCGGATTGAGCGGCGACGCGTCGTTCGGCGGCGTGAGCGCCGCCTCCGCGCCGGCCGAACCGAAGACGCGCAACGTCACGGCGAAGAGGAACGGAATCACCATTTCCCGAGCGCGTCCTTCGTGAACATCTTTTCGGGGTTGTCGCGCGAGGCGAGATTGGCGTAGCGCATGATCGTGCGGTTGCCGGGCTTGAGGAGGTCGTCGATCTCGACGGCGATGACGGCGCGGCGGCCGTTCATCACGCCGTACTCGCTGTACGTCGCCCGCTTGATCAGCTTTCCGCTGACGACGTAGAAATCGGCGCGGCGCGGCTCATTCGTCTTCTTGTCGACCCAGAGGCGCACGTGGTTGTAGGCGACCGCGGGGTCTTTGGCGTACAGGTCGAGGACCCACGCATCGCCCTCTTCCGCGATCGCGGTCGGGTTGTAGTCGACGGTGAAGTTCGTCCGCGCGACGTCTCCGTTCGACGCCTGGCCGAGGAGGCGCTGCAGCGGCGAGATGCGGATCGGACGCGAGGCGGACGGCAGGTAGATCCACATGGCGTCGCGGAGCATCAGGAGGAACTTCCCCTTGTCGGTCGCCGGCGCCACGAACTCGACGATGCTCTTGTCGCTGCCGCGGCCGAGGACCCGGTACTTCGCCGACTCGTGCTGGCCGTCGGGCGTGATGCTCGTGACGTCGACGTCGAGCGAAAAGCTCGTGAGCGGGTTCCGGTAGGCGTCGACCTTTGCGAGGATCGCCGCGGCGTCCTCGGCGTACAGCGGTGCGACGAGGAGAAGCGTGAGGAAAATGAGTAGTCGTTTCATCGCATCACCTCAGATGTGACCCAGCGCATCGACGATCTTCAGGCGCGAGGCGCGGAAGGCAGGGACGATGGACGAGAGCGTCGCCGTCACGATCGCGATGACCGCGGCCGGAACGAGGACCGACGCCGACATCATGATCTGCAGGCGGTAGCCGGCCGTGTAGCCGGGCGGCGGCGGAAGCATGACGTTGCCGTGATTGATCGCGAGCGCCAGCAAGACGCCCGATGCCACGCCGAGCACGCAGCCGATCAACCCGATCGTGAAGCCTTCGGCGAGGAACATCCGCCAGAGGCGCGCGCGCGTGGTGCCGATCGCCATCAGCGTTCCGATCTCGCGCGTCCGCTCGAAGACCGACATCATGATCGTATTCGCGACGCTGAAGATCACGATGGCGAAGACGATGAAGCCGAGGAACCCGAAGATCCCGTTATAGAGCGCCACGACCTGGTGGTAGAACGTCGCGAGCTCCGACCAGTCCTTGAACTCCACGCCGTGCAGCGACTTCGAGAGGCTGGCGCGGACGGCGTCCGTGTCGTCGGTGTTATTGAGGAAGACGAGGAGCTTTTCGACCTTTTTGGTCTGCAGCAGCATCTGTGCGCCGGCGATCGGCATCTTGATGGCGCGGTCGTCGTACTCCTTCACGCCGATCGTGAAGATGCCGGCGACGCGGACGTCCATCGCGTTGAGCGAGCCGGTGATGGTGGTCGTCATCAGCGTCACGTAGTCGCCCGGTTTGACGTGCATCGACTTCGCGAGGCCGGCGCCGAGGATCGCGGAGTCGGGCTCGTTGTTCGGGAGGAACGAGCCGGCGGTGATGCGCTGGCTCTGCATGTCGCGGTCTTTCTCCGGCTCGACCGCGGTCGCCATGAAGGTCTCCGACTTCTCGCCGTTGCTGACGAGGCCCATCAGCGTGATCTGTGCGGCCGTCGTCTTCACGCGCGGGTCGCGCTCGACCTGGCGGCGAAGGGAGGCGACGTCGTCCAGCGCGTACGCGAGCGGCTTCTGCGACTCCGAGGTCGAGTAGCCCTTCGCGAAGATCTGCAGGTGGCCCAGCCGGTTACGGATCGTGCTCTCGCGCAGCGCGTAGAACGTCCGCGCCTTGTAGCCGCCGAAGAGAATGAGGCCGATCGACCCGAACACGATCACCAGCAGCGTGATCGCCGAGCGGCGGCGGTTGCGGAGGATGTTGCGGAAGGCGATTTTGATCAACATGCCGAGCTCCTACGCTCCTGCGACGGCTGTTCTGTCATCCTGAGCTGGCGAAGCGGCGAAGCCGCGCAGCGCAGCGAAGGATCCGTTTCGGGTTTCAGCACCGGTTCCTTCGCCGTCTGCGCGGCTCAGGATGACAGTGGATTCGATGTGGCCGTCACGCAGCCGCACGACGCGTTCGGCGCGGGCGATGACGGAGGCGTCGTGGGTCGAGAAGACGAACGTGACGCCGGTCTTCGCGTTCAGCTCCGCGAGGAGGTCGAGAATGTGCGCCGCCGTGTCGGAGTCGAGGTTCGCGGTCGGCTCGTCGGCGAGGACGAGCTTCGGGTTCACGACCATGGCGCGGGCGATCGCCACGCGTTGGCGCTGGCCGCCGGAAAGCTGATCGGGGCGCTGCTTCTCCTGATCGGCGAGGCCGACCTGGGCGAGCCAGCGGTGCACCCGTTCCGATCGCTCCCGGCGCGGCACCCCGGAGAGGAGCAGCGGGTATTCGACGTTCTCGTACGCCGTCAGGACGGGGATCAGGTTGAACGTCTGGAAGATGAAACCGAGGGTGTCGCGGCGGAGCGAGGCGAGGCGGTGCAGCGGGACGGGCGTCACGTCGACGCTGTCGATCACGATGCGTCCGCTGTCCGGCTTGTCGATGCAGCCGATCAGGTTCAGCAGCGTCGTCTTGCCGCTGCCGGACGGCCCGGCGAGCGCGATGAAGTCGCCCTTCTCGATCGTCAGGTCGATGTCGCCCAACGCGCGCACGCGCACGTCGCCGAGTCTGTAGGTCTTGCTGACGTCCGTCAGCTTCACAAGTGCGGTCATTCGGTACCTCCGCTGCGCAATGTAGGGGCACGCGCTCGGAGCCACATGTGCTGCAGGGAGGGTTGGGCGTCTATGACTTTCGGCACGGTTGAGGGTGAAGGCCTCGGGCCTCGGGCCTCAGGCCTCAGATCGAGTTCCCGAGGCCCGAGGCCTAGGGCCCGAGGCCTCCTCCTGCGCTATGCTTCGCGCCACTTCACAGCCCGGGAGGTACTCAGTGCCGCATCGTTTCCCCGAGGAGGCCGTGCTTCGCGATGGACGGCGGGTGCTGCTCCGCCCGATGAACGAACGCGACGGCGACGCGCTCTTCGAATTCTTTCAGCGCATGCCGGTGAGCCACCGGCGCTTCGCCTGGGACGCCGTCGAAAACCGTTCCGTCGTCGACGAGTGGTCGCGCAACATCGACTACGCGAAGGTCTTCCCGCTCCTGTCGTTGTCGGGCAACAAGATCATCGCCGACGCCACCCTGCATCGCCGCCGCGGCGGTCCGCTCCGCATGGTCGGCCGCATTCGCTGGATGATCGATCCCGAGTTCCGCGGCATCGGCCTCGGCACGATCATGGTCAACCATCTGATCGACATCGCCCGCGACCATGGGCTGCGCCACCTCAGTTGCATGCTGATCTCCGACCTCGAGGCGGACGCGGTGCAGACGCTGACGACTCTCGGGTTCAAGTCGTACGTCGAGCCGGGCTACGGCACCGATCCCGACGGCAACCAGCACGACATGACGAAGCTCGTGCTTCGCCTCTGAGTTGTCGCCGTGGCGGAGACGCGCGATCAGTTGAACGGTTGGCTGGCGAAGCACTTCTCGCTTCGCCTGCACATGACCGTCATCCTCGTCGCGACCTTCGCCGTCGGGCTGCTGACCGTTCACGGCCTCTTCGCCATCCACGTCGCGAAGCTCTGGATGCGCTACGCGATCGCGGTGATCGTCGCGTACGGCGCGTTCCTCGGCCTGCTGAAGATCTGGCTGATCTACTTCGCGATCTGTATCCGGCACGCGCACGGCAAGAGCTCGTCCGGCGGTGTCGACATCAGCGACTTCTGTGACTTCAGCTCCGGCGGGAGCAGCAGTGGCTCGTCGTCGTCCCTCTCGGAGCTCGGGTCGGGCGGCGGTAAGTTCGGCGGTGGCGGGGCAAGCGGAGCGTGGGGATCTCCCGAGCCGCAGCCGGTCGTCGTCGCGCCAGTGAAGAGCTCCGGCGGTGGGTCGAGCTCCGGTTCGGGATTCAGCCTCGATCTCGACGGCGACGAGATCGTGCTCGTCCTGATCGTCATCGCGGTCGCGACGGCAATCATCGGAGCGGGGGCCTACCTGATCTGGGCCGCGCCGGCGATTTTGAGCGACACGGCATTCAACGCGGTGCTCGCGTCGGCACTGATTCACAAGACGAAGAAGGTGAGCCATCCGGAGTGGGTCGGCAGCGTGCTCCACGCGACGGCCATTCCGTTCGCGATCGTCTTCGCGCTGACGATTCTCATGGGGTGGTACGCGCAGCACATCTGTCCCTCGGCGCTTCGCGTTCGTGACGCGATCCACTGCGCGTCCCGGCGATGACCATCGGCCGCTTCGCCCCTTCGCCGACCGGCCCTCTCCACCTCGGCAGTCTCGTGGCCGCGGTCGGCTCATGGCTCTCCGCGCGTTCCGATGGCGGGCAGTGGCTCGTGAGGATGGAGGACCTCGACACGCCGCGCGTGGTTCCAGGCTCGGCGGACGAGATCCTGCGCGCGCTGGAGCGATACGCGCTGACGTGGGACGGCGAAGTCGTCTATCAGTCGCAGCGGATCCCGTTGTACGAGGCGGCGCTGCACGAGCTCCGGTCGAAGAACCGTGTCTTCGACTGCGCCTGCTCGCGTGCCGATGTCGGCGAGGAGGCGATCTACCCCGGAACGTGCCGCAACGGGATCCCTTTCGGGCGGGTACCCCGCGCCGTGCGCTTCCGTGGCAACGACGAAGTCGACGACTTCGTGGTCAAGCGCGCCGACGGCATCTTCGCGTATCAGCTCGCGGTCGTGGTCGACGACGCGGCGCAGGGGGTGACGCAGGTCGTCCGCGGCGCCGATCTGCTCTCGTCCACCCCGCGCCAGATCGCGCTCCAACACGCCCTCGGATACCCGACCCCCGAGTACATCCACCTCCCCCTCGTCCTCGGCCCCGACGGCAAGAAGCTCGGCAAACGCGACGGCGCCCTCCCTCTCCCGTCCCTCGACGACGCGCACGTCCGGGAGACGTTACGCGCCGCGCTGCAGTTCCTCGGCATCGATGTCGCGATCGGACCCCCCGCGGAAATGTTGCGCCAAGCGCTCCCAATCGCCGCGGAGCGGCGACATCAAAGTGTGTCATCCCGAGCGTAGCGAGGGACCTGGAGGAAGGGTGGCACGAGCAGGCGCGCCTCCCGCCACCCAGGTTCCTCGCTACGCTCGGAATGACACGACGTGATCTCGTGAAATTCACGTTCTGGCGCGTTCGTACTGGGGCGGCCAGGTGACTTCGACGCCGAGTTCGCTTGCGGCGTGGAGTGGCCAGTACGGATCGCGGAGGAACGCGCGGGCCATCAGGATCGCGTCGGCGTCGCCGTTTGCGATGATCTCGTCCGCCTGCCGCGGCTCGGTGATCAGGCCGACGGCGCCGGTTGCGATGTTCGCGTCGCGCCGGATGGCGCTCGCGAAGGGGACCTGATAGCCGGGACCGAGCTCGATCTTCGCTCCGGGGACGGCGCCGCCGCTGGAGCAGTCGATCAGATCGACGCCGAGGTCGCGGAGGCGTTTGCAAAGCTCGATCGAGTCGGCGAGGGTCCAGCCGCCTTCCATCCAGTCACTTGCCGAGATCCGCACGAAGAGCGGGAGGTCGTCGGGCATCCCCTCGCGCACGGCGCGCGTGACGCGGAGAGCGAGCCGCATCCGGTTCTCGAGTGAACCGCCGTATTCGTCCGTGCGCTCGTTGCTGAGGGGGGAGAGGAACTCGTGAATCAGATACCCGTGTGCGGCGTGGATCTCGATGAGCCGGAAACCGGCGGCGAGCGCGAATTCGGCCGCGCGGACGAACTGCTCGACGATCTCGTCGATCTCGCCCGCGGTCAGCTCGTGCGGCGGCGCTTCGCCGTGCCGGAACGGAATCGCGCTCGGCGCGACCGGCTGCCACGCGTGTGGTCCCTCGGTGATGAGCTTCCCGCCGCGCCACGGCACTTCGGTCGACGCTTTGCGTCCGGCGTGCGCGAGCTGAATACCGGCGACCGCACCCTGGTCGTGGATGAAGCGGACGATCGGCGCGAACGCCTCGGCGTGCTCCTGCGACCAGATGCCGCTGTCCCAGTCGGTGATGCGGGCCTCGGGCGAGACGCCGCTCGCCTCCACCATCACGAGGCCGGCGCCGCCGACCGCGCGGCTGCCGAGGTGCACCGTGTGCCAGATGTTCGGCAGGCCGTGGTCGGAGGAGTACTGGCACATCGGCGAGACGAAGACGCGGTTGCGGCAGGTGACCGACCGAAACGTGATCGGGTCAAAGAGATGCGGCATGCTCGTGTCGCAGCACGTGGCGGAAGAGGAACGCGTGGATGAGCGGGTTGAGCTGCTCCGGACGCTCGAAGTTCGCGGCGTGAGCGGCTTTCGCGATCGGCGCTTCTTCGGCGTGCTGGAGCAGCGACACCATGCGCTCGGCGTCGCGCGGAGGGGTGATCTCGTCGCGATCGCCGACGACCACGAGCGCCGGCACGTGCGCGTTGCGCAGCGTCTCCGCTGAGTCGGGACGCGCGGCCATCGCCTTCAACCCGGCGATCACGCCTTGCGGCGACGACTCCTCCATGATCTTGCGGATCGCCGCCTGTGCCTCGCCACCGATCGCCATCTTCGGCGTCATCGCGTCGACGACGCTGCCGATGCCGTTCTTCGCAACGTCGTCCGCCTGTTTGAACCGGGCCGCGCGACCCTCCTCGGTGTCAGGCGTTTCGCGCGTGTCGAGGAGGAGCAGCGCCGCGACGCGCTCCGGCGCATCGCGCAGGAGCTGCATCACGACGTAGCCGCCCATCGAGATGCCGGCGATGACGGCGCGGTCGATCTTCGCGTCGTCCATGACGTCGAGGACGTCGCGCGCGTAGCTCGCCATCGATGTCTCCCCCTCGGCCGGCGGCGTCTTGCCGAAGCCGCGGAGGTCTACGCGGATGTGGCGGAATTGGTCGATGGCGATCTGCGGCTCGAACACCTTCGACGAGAGCGGGAAGCCGTGAATCCAGACGATCGGGAAGCCTTTGCCGTCGTCGTGGTAGTGAATCGTCTTCATCGCGATGTCAGTTCGTCCGCGGAGTGCCGCGCCATTCTAGTCCGCAATTCCTGCACCGCTTTTTGGGGAACATGTTGCTCATCACGAGTGTGATCACCGGCGCCAGAACGAGGATCAGGACGGTGGCGTCCGTGAATTGGTGCGGCATTTCACGGCCGGCTGCCGCGACGCCCAATCCGACGAGACGGAGAAGGACGAATCCAAGGATCATCCAGATGCTGACTCGCACGTAGGTTTTTCCCCGGCTTTCTGTGGGAAAGATTTCCTCGGAGCCGCAACGACGGCATGTTTCACTCGGTTCGCCGTCATCGAAAGATTCCGCCTCCTCCGCACTGAGATCGGTTTCCGCCAGGATCGCCCGCGCTTCGTCGGCATCCTCGGCGCGGACTTGCAGGCGCACGCCGCCGTGTGCCTGCGCGTCGCCCCAGCTCATCCGGACGATGTTCTCGTCCACCAGGACGGCGTCGATGCCCGCAGCTTCGAGCGTCGCGCGCGCGATCTCCGCGTCCGCGAGGAAGAGAAACCGGTCGATGGTGACGAGATCGTCAGAATTCACACTTGACCGGCTTTGCACATAAAGTCGAAATCGATTCGCAAGAGGTGTCATCCCGAGCGT
>JACZCU010284965.1_pt1 | contig 10413 bp, 4 predicted proteins | sample 8641851 | NCBI WGS metagenome assembly JACZCU01 (sample SAMN15324605, study PRJNA640507) | soil metagenome | isolation source: monocropping sugarcane control | place: China: Luxin town, Laibin City, Guangxi Province | collected 2019-07-25 | depth 10cm m | reverse complement strand
TTCCTGGTGCTGTTGGCCTTTGTGGCGCTGTTTTTCTTGCTGTTCCGCCGTTCCCGAAATCAGGGGTAGATCACGCGGCGGGATGGGGTGGCGGCCGGCCCGCCGACGCCGGTCTGCCTGATTTTCCTCGGGGCGTTTGGGGTTCATGCCTGGACGCTCATCCCTGCGCTGTTCGTTTTGGGATTGCTCGCATACTTCCTTTTCAAGCGGCGCTGGCGCGGCGTTTTGATCCTTGGCCGGTTGATGCTCTTTGCTCTGCTGTTGTCATTCCTGAGCGGCGCGCTGGCCTGGAATGTCACACTCGGCATTGCTGCCGCGCTGCTGATCGTCTGGGTTTACCGGCACGAGGGGCGTTCGCGGGGTGCGCGAATTTCGCTGGGCATCCTGCGCGGCGCGCTCGCGGCATTCGTGCTGATCCTCCTCAATAATCCGATCCTCAGCCGGGTCATCACGATCACGCAGCCTTCGGTGGTCGCGGTGTTGGTTGACCACAGCCTGAGCATGAGCATTCATGATGTCGATGCGAAGCCGGGTGTCACCGGCCCATCGCGCCTGGAATCCGCAGTCAATCTGCTGGATGGCCAAAACCAGGCGCTGCTCAAGCGATTGGGCGAAGTCCATACCCTTCGCTTCTATTCCTTCGACAGCAGCCCGCGCCCGCTGGGCGATTACACGGAGCCCAAGGAATCGGAGAAATCCAACTCATCCGATGACAAGGCTTCCGATCAAGAGAAGGCCAACCAGTCGCTCATCCGCGCCTTGCAGCAAATCAAAGCCGATGGCTCGGCAACGCAAGTCGTGCCATCCATCCTCACCGTGCTCGATGATCTTCAAGGCCAGCGCCTCGCCGGCATCGTGGTTCTCACCGACGGTCGCGACACGCCCACCGCGCCGCTCGCCGAGGCCTATCACGCGATGGCCAACTATGGCATCAAGGTTTTCCCGATCTCGGTCGGCTCCGATTCCGCACCGAAAAATGTGGAGCTGACTTCGGTGAGCGTGCAGGACAGCGCCTTCAAGGATGACATCGTCGATGTCCGCTTCACGCTTCGCGCCACCGGCTTTGAAGCGGGCCATCCGGTGCGCGTAAAATTGATTGACAAAAAGACCAAGCTTCCCCTGCACGACATGGATGACAAGCCGGCGGAGAAGATCATCCATGTTCCGGATGCCAATCCCATCGAAGAGGAAATTCTCTTCAAGCCCGACCACGTCGGGCCGCTGGATATCCAGGTGGAGGCCGAGAAACAGCCCGGCGAAATCGACGAGCAGGACAACATCCGCTTGGCGCAGACTTCAATTCTCGATGCGTCGATCAACGTGCTGTACGTCGAAGGCTATCCGCGCTGGGAATATCGCTACATCAAGAACGAGATGATCCGCGACAAGACGGTGAACATCTCGTGCCTCTTGTTCAGCGCCGATCCAACCTTCCTGCAGGAAGGCGATGACCCGATTCCGTCCAGCGGCCCCGATGCCGGGAGCAAATTCCCCGGCCGCATCACGCGCTTCCCCGAAAGCATGGACGAGCTGATGCTGTACGATGTCGTGCTGTTCGGCGATGTCGATCCGCGCGAATTCACCGATACGCAGCTTCAGTTGATTCAGGAATTCGTCGCCAAGAAGGGCGGCGGGTTTGGAATGATCGCCGGCGAACATTGGTCGCCGATCGCGTATCGCAATACGCCCATCGATCTTTTGCTGCCGGTCAACACCGCGACCGTTCGACAGGATCCGCCTGATGAGGAGATCGCCGATGGCTTCCGTCCGATCCTGACAAAGCAGGGGGCCGAGTCGTCGATCTTCCGCTTCTTTGCCGATCGCAAGGACAATGCGGAATACATCAAGAATCAGCTTCAGCCTCTCTTTTGGTATTGCCGGGGTGTGACGGTGAAGCCGGGCGTCGGCGAGGTTTATGCTGAGCATCCGTTTGACATCGGTCCCGATGGGCGCAAATCGCCGCTGCTGGTCATCGGGCGGTTCGGCGCTGGCCGAACGCTCTTCAGTGCCTATGACGACTCATGGCGCTGGCGCTTCTACACGGGCGAAAGCATCTTCGATACCTACTGGGTTCAGCAACTTCGTTACCTGGCGCGCAGCAAAAAGCTGGGCCAGCGCAAGCTGACCTTTGCCGCCGATCGGCAGACTTATCAGCAGGGCGAACCGATCCGGCTTGCGCTGCGCGTGCTCGATCCCAAGCTGCTCCAGGAACTTCCGCCTGAGATTCGCGGCCAAATGCTGGATGAAAACGGCATGACCGTCCGCGCAGAAAAGCTGCAAAAGGAAGGCGGGCAGGGCGATTATTACACAACCGCCTTTGTCGCGGATCGCTTAGGGCGGTTTACCATGCGGCTTCCGCCTTCTGTAGGCGAAGCGGATGTGCTGGATTTGCCGGTTGAGATTATTGTGCCGAGGCTGGAGCTGGCCGACCCGCAGGTCAACAAAACCGGGCTTTCGCGTATCGCTGCCGAGACCGGTGGACAGTCGCTGACGGTCGATTCGGCTCGGACCCAGCTTCCGACATTGCTTCAAAGCGCCGCCCGCACCGTGGCCCTGGTTTTCAGTCGGCCCCTATGGGACAAGCCGTTGGCCATGATCATTTTCGTGTTACTTATCACGACCGAATGGGTGCTAAGAAAGGTGTATGGAATGGTTTAGAGCGATAGAAATGGTGCATTTTGGTGCAAATGGTGCACAAACCGATCCAGACATCTCTTTAAGGACAATCGCAAGGGTAAGAAACAGCGCAGACGTGTATAATCTTCTCGCCCTCATGTGCGCGCACCGATCGCGATGAATCGCAAAGTGTGCCGCTGTGGCGAATACCCGATGGAGCGGCTTATGCCCACCAATCCACTTCTGGACTCACTGCAAGCCGTACGACGCAAGGTCAAGACGCTGTCGGTGCTCTTCGGGGTTGGCGTCGCGGTCGCTACGGCCGTCGGCCTGCTGCTGGGCGTTTTGCTTGTCGATTATCTCTTTGGCCTGGATAAAGGGCCGCGCCTCCTGTTGATCCTGGGCGCGCTGGTGCTGCTGGTCTACATCGTCTATCAGCGCATCATCGTTCCCGCGCGATCGAAGCTGAAGGTCGGCGATCTTGCCGGCCGAATCGAACATACGTTTCCTCAATTTGATGATCGCCTGCGCAGCACCGTCGATTTCACGCAGCAGGACATCCCCGGCTCCGTCGCGATGAAAGAGCGCGTCGTCCGCGAAGCCGGCGAGCTGGCGCAGTCGGTTCGCTTCGAGCGCGTCATCATCCGCAAACCGGTTTATCTTTCGCTGGGTGGAGCGCTGCTCGCGCTGGTCATCCTTGGGCTGCTGGCGGTATGGGGCAGTCAGACCGGCGTCTTGGATATTGCCCTCAATCGGCTTGCTATGGGTAGCGAGGCCTGGCCCAAGACGGTCGAAATCGCGATGGTCAACAAGCTTCCCGCGCGCATCGCCGCCGGGCAGCACATTCCGGTGCGCATCCGTCTGGCCAAGGGCGATCGCGATTCGCGCCGCGCGACGATTTACTACCGATATGACAATGGCCCCTGGGAACAGGAAATCATGAGCCGCCAGGACGGCCAGTATGTTGCGACTCTTGATGCGCGTCTCGAGCAGGGCAAGACCAACGCGAAGCTCGATGTGCGACTCGAAGCCGGCGACGATGAAAAGGAGCTTTCGCCCATTGCTGTCGTCCCGCGGCTCGAACTGACGCGTATCACCGCCGACATCACGCCGCCAGAATACGTCCGCCAGGCTACGCCAACGCGCGTGAACCTGATCGAGCGACCGGCCATCGCCGCGGTGGGATCCGACATCGCGATTGCCGTTCAGTTCAACAAGCCTCTCGATCCCAAATCACCGGTTGAAATCCTGCCGGTGAAGGAAGGGGCAACCGCTCCAAGCGTGAAGTGGGACCGAACCAGCTCCGATGTGGCAGTCGCCCATTTCCAGGCGGCCCAGTCGCTGCGGTTTGCGGTCAAAGCAACCGACGAAGACGGCTTCCAGAGCGCGGCCGGAGAGGAATATGAGCTGTCGGTGCGCGAAGATCAGCCGCCGACCGTTCAGATCGAAGAACCCAAGCGCAGCGAAGAACGCACGCCCAATGCCGCCTTCGATATCAAGGCCGTGGCCGAGGACGATTACGGCATCGTCGGCGCGCAGCTTGTCGTTCATCGCCTGAACGACCAGGGCAAGAATGCCACGGACAAAAACCAGTGGCTCGTTGACTTGGTCGAAAATGGTCAACCTGTCGCCACCGATTCCGCGCTCACTTGGGAACTGGTGGACAACAACCCGGAGCACAAGCGCTATCGACTGGTTTACAACTGGCAGCTCGAGCATCTTGCCGGCGCGAATCTCAAGCCGGGCGACATGCTGGAGTATTACCTCCAGGTCAAAGACAACTTTGCTCTCAACGGCCACCAGCATGATTGGGTGCCCAGCGGCCGGCTGCGCATCACGATCATCAGTGCCGACCAATTTGCGACGATCGTGCAGAATCAGCTCGAGCAGATCCAGCAGGCGATCAATACAACTCGCCTTGAACAGATTCGCCATAAGAATGAAACCGACATGCTGCGGCAGGGCGTCGATCGCAATCGAAAGTTCGACGCGGCTGATCGCGCGATCGCTTCGCGCCTGGCCAACGATCAAAGCAGCACCGCTTCGCAGACGATGAACATCGCGCAGAAGCTCCAGGAGCTTCGGCAGACGATGAACGAAAATAAATCGCCCGAGGGCGGCCCCAAGCAGCTTGCCGCCGACGTGCAGCAGCAGCTTCAGCAGACCGCCGATGGCCCGATGCGCACGGCTTCGAATGATCTGAATGCCACGAAAGAGCAGCCGCTGGTCGATCAACCGAATCAGCAAAAGCCGGGCGATCAGCAACCCAATGATGGCCAGCAGAAGAATAACAATCCTTCGACGCCATCGAATAACGCCAACAATCAAGGTAAGAACCAGAACTCGCAGCAGAACAATCGCAGTTCAGCCAATCCGGATCAAAAGAATTCGGCTTCGAATCAGCCATCGGATAAGAATCAGCAAACCGGCAATCAGTCAGGCAAGAACAATCCGTCGGATCAGAAGCCGCAGGATTCGAATCAGCAGGCAAACAACAGCCAGAACAAATCTACGCCCGCCCAGGCGCAGGACGCCCAGCAGCGCAGCTCAGCGATGGCCAATGCATCGCAGAAACAGCAGCAGGCGGCCGATCAGCTTCAGCAGGCAATGGACAAGCTCGGCCAGATGGGTGGCGTTTCTGAAGCCATACAGAAGCTCGAAAAGATTCGCGCCGATCAGGAGAAGCTGGAAAATCAGTTCCGCGAAGCCAACAAGAACAACATCGGCAAGCGTAACGAAGATCTGTCCAAGGAGGATCAGGACAAGAATAAGAAGATGTCCGATGAGCAGCGCAAGCAGGCCGGCGATCTCCAGCAGACCATGAAAAACATGGAGAAAAAGGCCGAGCAGATGTCCAAGTCGGATCCGCAGGCCTCGCAGGCGATGAAGCAGGCCTCGCAGATGGCCCAGCAACAGAATCTCAACAGCAAGCAGCAGCAGGCAGCCGACTCGATGCAGCAGAATCAGCAGGCGCAGGCCCAGCAGAACCAGCAGCAGGTCGAGCTGGGGCTGGATGTGATCCTCGCCCGTTTGAAAGAAGCCGAGCGACGGCGTCTTGAGGAACTGGCGCGGCAACTGGAATCGCTCCAGCAGCTCGTGAACGACCTGGTCGTTCGTCAGGGCGGCCACAATATCGATAACCTTCGCCTGCAGGGCGGCGACAAGCGCCTCGCGCAGCTCGATCCCAAAGAGCGCGATGAGCTGTTCGATTTTGCCGATCGCGATCCGCAGAAGATGCCACCCGTTCCGCAGCTTCCGAGCCTGACGGCTTCGCAGGAGCAGACCGAGCGCAACGCCCGCGACATCGGCAAACAGGCCGAGTCGCTTCCCGATCCAACTCCTTCAGCGAAGATCATCCAGGCTGCCGAGAGCATGGAGCGCGCGATCGTCCATCTTCGCGGCAACCAGCTTCCCGATGCTTATGACCCGCCGCAGGTCGAAGCGCTGCATGCCCTGGCCGATGCGCAAAAGCAGATTGATGCGGCTCTCAAGCAGGCGCGCCAACAGCTTGAGAAGCAGGATGCTGAGTCACTGAAGCAAAGCTACGTCAAGCTGCTTCAGAAGCAGAAAGCCGTTGGCCAGCAGATCGTGCAGGTGGACAAGACGCCAAAGGAAAATGGCGATCTTCCGCGCGATGTTGCGATCAAGCTTGGCCAGCTTCCGGGCGACCAGGGCAAATTGATCGACGATGCGAAAGGACTTGGCGAGAAGCTCAAGCAACTGGATTCCATCGTCTACAACTGGGCCAACAATGACATCATCAAGTCGATGGGCACGGTGAAAGACAACCTGGCCAAGCCTCAGACCGGCCAGCCCACGCAGCTTGCCGAGCAGCATGTCGAAGAGCAGTTGCAGGACATGATCGACAGTCTCGTGCGAAAGATCGATAAGAAGGAATTCAACAGCCGCGAAAACAACGGCCAGCAGCAAAACGGGAAGCCAGGGCAGAACAAGCCCAAGCTCCCCAGTGAAGCCGAGCTGCGATTGCTCCGCAAAAATCAGGAAGCGATCAATAAGGGCACCATCGATGCCGACAAGCAGGCCCAGAAAGACAAGGAACGCGTGCTCGATCTGGGCACTCGGCAGGGGAGCATGCGCGATCTGCTCGATCAGCTCATCCAGCGCGCCAGCGAAGGCAAGATGAAGCTCGGCCCTGAGCCGGATAATCGCGATCAGCTTCCTGAAGAAGCGAAGAAGCAAGATGTGGATGATCAGGAGCTGACCAAAGACCTTCTTGGCAATAACCCGTCCGACGATGCCGACGCCAACAAGATCAAGCTGACAGGCGATCGCATGGCTCGCTCGCGCCAGCGACTGGCGCTCAACGATGATCCTGGCGCTGTCACGCAGGAAATCCAGAAGCGCATCGTTATCGACATCGATGACTTGATCAAAGCCGCCCAGGCCCAGCAGGCGCGGATGGAATCGCGTCCCGGCCAGCAACGTCAGCGTCAGCGGATGCAGCAGGCCCAGCGCCAACAGCAGCAACAACAGCAGCAGACGGCACAGAACCAGCAGCACCGCGAGGACGGAACGCAGGCTGCGACCGTCTCCCGCCTCGACCAGGGCAGCGATCCCAAAGCCGATCTATCCCAGGACCTCCAGCAGAAGCTGGGCGAATGGGGCCGGATTACGGCACGGGATCGACAGGCCGTCGAGCAGACGGCTGGTGAGCAGGAAATCGGAAAGTACAAGAACCTGATCCACGACTATTACAAGTCGTTGGCCGAGCAGGCATCGAAACATTGATTGCTTTATCGCACTAGGAGTTTCGTCGCGCGTCTGCACACTTTAGCCGCCCCGCCTGCGGGGCGCGTAACCGCAAAACGGAGGACGAATCATGATGTACCCAGACGTCTCCGAATTAAGTAATTCATCTCGATCCGCTCCCCGCGCGCGACGGAAACGATCGACCATTCTCCCGCTAACGCTCTGCGCCGCGCTCGCAGCTCCCGTGTCCCTCGCTCTCGCCGACCCACCACCCGCGGCGCCGTCTAAAGCTCCGCGCACGCTCGCCAAGACCCCCAATCAGGTCCGCGGCGACGAAATCACCGAGGCTCAAAAGGCCGCGGTGGAAAAAGGTCTTGCCTGGCTTGCGCGCCGTCAGCATCTTCCCAACGGTCAGATGGATCCCAACTGGCACGGCTATTCCAATCATGCCGGCATCACCGGACTCGCGGGTCTCGCCTTTATGGAAGCGGGAAATCTCCCTGGCCGCGGAAAGTACGGCCGCGAAACCCAGCGCTGCCTCGACTTCGTTCTGGCAAGCTGTCAGGAGAGCGGCCTGATTACTTCCGACGCCAGCCAAGGGCCGATGTACGGCCACGGCTTCGCCACGCTCTTCCTGGGCGAGGTCTATGGGATGACCCACGATGAGTCGATCAAAGAGAAGCTGCAAAAAGCGGTGAAACTGATCGAGAAAACGCAGAACCCCGAGGGCGGCTGGCGCTATCAGCCCGCGCCCTATGATGCCGACATCTCCGTCACCATCTGTCAGGTCATGGGCCTGCGATCGGCGCGCGATGCAGGGATCAAAGTCGAAGCCGACACGATCAATAAGGCCATCGAATACGTCAAGCGCTGCCAGAATCCCGATGGCGGCTTCAGCTACATGGCCAACATGGGTGGCGGGGGAGGCAGCGCCTTCCCGCGATCAGCAGCCGGAGTTTGCGCGCTCTATTACGCGGGCGTCTTCCAAGGCGATGAGATTGAAAAGGGCTTGAAATATGTGATGGATTTCACGCCCGGTCGCGGCGGAATGCTCAACGAAGGTCATTACTTTTATGGCTATTACTATGCCACGCAATGCACGTTCCTTGCAGGCGGCAAGTACTGGGCCGAGTTCTACCCGGCCATCCGCGATGAGCTGATCCACCGCCAGCAGCAAAGCCAGGGCGGCGACCATTGGGACGGTGATTTCAGCGAAGACTACGCCACCTCCATGGCCCTGATCATCCTGGGAATCCCGAATCGGTACCTGCCCGTCTTCGCGGGAAAGGGCCCAGGCAGTTGATTCTCGTTTTGCGCCAAGAGCGCCAAGGAAGCCAAGAACGCCAAGAACGCCAAGAAGAGAATTTATAAATGATTTTCTTGGCGCTCTTGGCTTCCTTGGCGATCTTGGCGCTTAAAGATGTGATAAACGCGAAGGCCCAAAGCCAAGCGCATAGATCTTATTCAGAAAAACAAAATGACTCGGCTTCCCTCGCATCGGCACTCGTTCCACCAGACCTCGACCTCCGTGCCTCCGTGCCTCCGTGGTGAATCTCTTCGCTGGATCTGCGCTGCCGCATGCCTCTCAGTATTATTCATTACCGGTCTCGCCCACGCACAGAGTTCCTGGACGCTCACCACCGCCGATTTTCATACGGATCAGGTTTTGCTTAACGGCATCGATGATTCGGGAATCCACGTGTCGGCCTTGTCGGACCGAACGAAACGCGTCGTGGCGCTGGATCAATTTCTGGAGCTCACGCGCCAGGGCGTCCCCGAGGCGATCACTGGCAAATTCGTTTTGCACATGGCCGGTGGCGATCGCCTGGGGGGGCAACCGGTGGGAATCAAGGGCAACGACCTGGTCTGGGAAAGTCCGGTCCTCGGGCAGCTTCGCCTGCCCATGAAGCGCCTCATCGGCATCACGCAGCCCGGCAAGACGCCGCCGGATGCGCGGCCGCGGATGGACATCGTCTCGCTTGCCAATGGCGATACGCTCAAAGGCATTGTCACCAACATCGGCGATGGCAAAGTCGCAGTTCAAGCCGATGCCGGCAACAGCGAAATCGCATTGTCTTCCGTCGCATCCATCGACTTTGCCGCAACCGGCAATGCAACGATGCCGCAAAAGGCGTTTCGCGTGCGGTTCGAGGACGGCTCATCCATCGTCGCGACGACGCTGGCTCTCAGTGACGATCACCTGAAGCTGGACTTGAGCAAAGATGAAAACCGCCAAGTTGATTTGAAACACATCATCGCCATCGAGCAGGTGAATGGCCCGGTGAGCTGGCTCTCCAGCCGCGCGCCAATAGAAAACATTTACGTTCCCTATTTTGGAAATCGCCTGCTCTATCCTGCGCGGATGGATGCCAACTATCGCGGCAGCGACATCCGTTTCGGCGAGCAGCGCTTCGTCCGCGGCATCGGCGTGCATGCCTACTCCCGGCTCGCGTGGACCCTCGACGGTTCATACAAAGCATTTCGCACGCGGTTCGCCATCGATGGTGATTCACCACTGGCCGATGTCACCGTGCGTATCAAGCTGGACGACAAACTTGCCTACGAAAAGCAGCACGTTCATGCTGGCGTACTCTCACCAGTTGTTTTGCTGGAACTGAAAGATGCCAAGCGGCTCACCCTCGAAGTCGATTTCGGTGAAGGAGGCGGCGCCCAGGACCGCCTGAACTGGATCGAGCCGGCCCTGATGAAAACCCTGCCTCCTCCACCACCTCCGCCTCCGGCACCGACAACCTTGCCAGCCACGCAACCCTCTACAGAGCCATCGCCCCAAACCCAGCCCGCCGCTTCCGCGCCTGCAACGCAACCTGCATCTCCGACGACGAAGCCGACTGACCACGAGCAATGAAGACTGCTGAACTGCTCGCCGCACCAGCGAACCCGGTTAAGAAACAATCCAGATAACGCCCTGCGCACATGGCCTGGCTGATGCCAATCGCCGGCGGCTGTTGTTCATTTTGAAACTTTTTGCGCGCGCCGCGAGTCCAATTATCGTTCTTACTGGCGTTACTGGAGCATTTGCGTGGGCGACAGCGAAGAGGCGCTTGTCCTTCGGAGCCAGGGGGGCGG
>JACZCU010271603.1_pt1 | contig 10414 bp, 12 predicted proteins | sample 8641851 | NCBI WGS metagenome assembly JACZCU01 (sample SAMN15324605, study PRJNA640507) | soil metagenome | isolation source: monocropping sugarcane control | place: China: Luxin town, Laibin City, Guangxi Province | collected 2019-07-25 | depth 10cm m | reverse complement strand
GAGGCGTCGGCCTTCGCGCAGACGAGCGTCTTTCCATCGGGCGAGAGCCGCGCGGAGAGGATCTCCTGGTCCTTCCAGAGCGTCTGTAGCAGCGCGCCGGAGCGGTCGTACAGATTCAGCACGACCGTCCGCGGCTGTGCCGGCTGATAGACCAGAAGCCCGTTCGCCGACACGGAGGCGAACGCCTGCACCTCCGGCTCGGCGAAGACGACGCTGTCGACCACCCGCCGCGCTCCTCCTTCGAGCCGGAACGTCGACGGATCGAAGCGTTGCGCGTACCCGGCGCCGTCGCGGACGAAGAGGAGGTACGGCTTCGCGTAACCGATGAGCGCGTCGGCCGCGACGACGAACTGCGGCTTTCCCCCTTCGAGCGACGCGCCGTAGATCTCGTTCCGCTTCTCCGACACCGTGTGGACGGCGTAGAGATACCGCTTCCCGTCCGGCAGAAACTGCGGCGTGCCGTGGAAACTCTCGCGCCGCGCCGGATCGAGCTTCGACAGCGGCGTGACGTCGCCGCCGGTCGCGCTCACACGCGAGAGGCCCATCCCGAACTGCTGTGTCAGGAGAATCGTGTCGCCGCCGCCCCACGCCGCGCCGCTCTGGATGAGCGTGATCGCAACCGGCTCCGGCTCGCCCCCTTCGGCGCGAACCCGCATCAGCTTCGCGGGAATGGTCTCGTACGCGATCCATTGGCTGTCGGGCGACCAGAACACCACCGGATCGGTCGAGTTGTTCGTCTTCGCCAGCTTCCTCGGCACCGCGTCGTCGACGCGGCGGACCCAGAGGTCGACGCTGCCGTCGTCGCCCTGCGCCGAAAACGCGATCATCGTTCCGTCCGGCGATACGACGCCGCCGTGGAGGAAGTGATAGCCCGGCGGCGGAGCGATACTGAAGCTATACGGCGACGGAGGCCGCTGCCGCTCATGGATGTAGAGCGCGCCGCCGGCGACTGCCGCGGCGGCGAAGACGCCGGCGGCGATCCACGGCGCCGCTTTCTTCCTGCGCCGCTGCGCCATCGGCTCGCTGATCGACGACGACTCCCCGATCCACTTCAGCTCCAGCGCGACGTCATGCGCGGTCTGCAGCCGCTCATCAGGGTCCTTCGCCATGCAGGCGCGGACCACGCGCTCGAGCGACGGCGGCGTGAGCGGCTGGATGATCGACATCGGCGTCGGCTCGCGGTCGAGGATCGACGCAATGAGGCTTGCGCGGCTCGAGCCTTCGAACGCGCGGTGGCCGGTGGCCATCTCGTACAGGATCGCGCCGAGGGCGAAGATGTCGCTGCGGGCGTCGGCGTCCTTCCCTTCGAGCTGCTCGGGCGACATGTACTGGAACGTGCCGAGGATCGCCCCTTCCTGTGTGAGCGGCTTCTGCTCCGTCGCGAGGCTGGTCGTCATCGCCATCGTGACCGTGGTGCTGCCGCCGGTGCCGAGGAGCTTCGCGAGCCCGAAGTCGAGGAGCTTCACGCCCGACTTCGTCAGCATGATGTTCCCGGGTTTGAGGTCGCGATGGACGATGCCCTGTTTGTGCGCGCGGTCGAGTGCGTTCGCGATCTCGCCGCCGACGCGGGTCACCTGATCGGGCGGCAGCGCACCGCGGTGAATGCGGTCGGCGAGCGTCTCGCCCTGGAGGTACTCCATGACGAGAAAGTCCGCGCCGTCGTGCTGGCCGAGGTCGTAGAGCGCGCAGATGTTCGGATGGTTGAGGCTCGAGATCGTCTTCGCCTCGCGCTCGAAGCGCTCCCGCAACGACGCCTGCCCCGACAGCTCCTTCGACAGAATCTTGATCGCGACATTCCGGTCGAGGCGCGTATCCGTCGCGAGGTAAACCTCGCCCATCCCTCCCGCGCCGATGAGCGACTCGACGCGGTACGGCCCGAGTTGGGTGCCGGCCTGCATGTGTGGGTGGGGAGATGGTACAGGAGGAAGAGGTTCGAGGTTCGAGGTTCGAGGTTCGAGGTTCGAACGAAGAATGAATGACGAATGTCGAATGAAGAATGTCGAATGAAGAAATGCGGCGTCAGCGCGGCGCGCGGTTCTCAGTCATTCGTTCTTAATTTTTCATTCGACATTCGACATTCGTCATTCGACATTCAATTCCTTTCCCTCGTCGCTCGAACCTCGAACCTCAGCTTCTCACGGCCTCAGGTAATGGCACGTGTATCCCCACGGCTTCCGCTGCAAGTAATCCTGGTGATACTCCTCGGCGATCCAGAACGGGGTTGCGGGGACGATCTGGGTAACGATGGGGCGCGGCCACTTCGCCTGCGCGCGCTCCTTGGCGCGCTCGGCGGCTTCGCGCTGCTTCTCGTCGTGGTAGAAGATCGCGGAGCGGTACTGCGAGCCGATGTCGTTTCCCTGCTGGTTCATCGTCGTCGGATCGTGCAGGCGGAAGAAGTAGTCGAGGATCTCGTCGTAGCTGACCTTCGCCGGGTCGAACTCGATCTCGATCGACTCCGCGTGCCCGGTGCGGCCCGTCTTCACGTCCTCGTAAACGGGATGCTCGCTCTTCCCGCCGGTGTACCCGACCTCGGTGTTGATCACGCCGGGCAGCTGCCGAAAGAGCTCTTCGACTCCCCAGAAGCAGCCGCCCGCCAGTGTGGCCTTTTCGGTCATTTCTTTCCCTCGAACAGCTTCTTGTACTCGCCGTAGCCGTCCTTCTCGAGATCGGAGACCGGGATGAAGCGCATCGCCGCGGAGTTCATGCAGTAGCGCAGTCCGGTCGGCGCCGGACCGTCGTCAAACACGTGGCCCAGGTGCGAGTCGGCGTGCTTCGACCGCACCTCGGTGCGGACCATCCAAAGCTTCCGGTCGCTGCGCTCGACGATGTTCGACGCGTCAAGCGGACGGGTGAAGCTCGGCCAGCCGGTGCCCGACTCGAACTTGTCCTTCGACGAGAAGAGCACCTCGCCGCTGACCACGTCGACGTAGATGCCGTCCTTGTGGTTGTCCCAATACTCGTTGCGGAACGGCGGCTCGGTCCCCTCTTTCTGGGTGACGTCGTATTGCAGCGGGGTGAGCGTTTTCTTGAGCTCGGCGTCAGCCGGCTTGTGATAGTTCGACATCGACTTCCCTCCATGAATGGCCGGCTGCGGCGCCGGCGCGCTCTTCGCGGCGGCTTTCGGCGAGTTGGCGATGACGAGCAGCGCCACGCCGATCGCGAGAGCGGCTATGAGAAACGGGCGTTTCATCGTGTGCTCCTTCCGTTCAGACAACGATGCTACGCAATTGCTCATTTCGTGGATGCCCGCGTCGCCCGAGCGTTGCGGGTTCGTTGCAAGCGATGTGACGGCTGTCGCAATTCATTCGGTTGCTTGAACTTCCGTAGCATGAGCACGATCACGCGAACCCGCAACTGACGGCACAAAGTGACTGTCGTCTCCTATCGCATGCTCACCCCGCCGAGAGGGAAAGTAGGTGCTTCATGCGAAAGAAAATCCTGGTTGTTGACGACTCGACCACCGTCACGCTCATGCAGCGGATGGTGCTCAGCCGTCATGCTTACGACGTCGTCATCGCGAACGACGGTGAGGAGGCCATCGGAGTCGCCAAGCGCGAGCTCCCCGACCTCATCCTGATGGACGTCGTCATGCCGAAGATGAACGGCTTCGACGCCTGCAAGCGGATCCGGCAGGAGGAATCGATCCACGACGTCCCCATCATCATGGTGACGACGCGGGGCGAAGGGATGAACGTCGAGCGCGGCTTCCAGAGCGGCTGCAACGACTACGTCACCAAGCCGATCAATTCCACCGAGCTCCTGACCAAGATCCAGTCCTGCATCGCCGGGTAAGGCGGGAGCCGCGATGAGACATGCAGTAGAAGATCGAAGCGATCCGTGCGTCCGCCATACGGAAGAGATCGTCGAGTTGCAGCTCCTGCTACGCGATCTCGAATTGCGCAGCATCCTGGCCAGCAATGAGCTGCGCGAGCTCCGCCGCGAGCGCGACGCGGCGCGCCAGGAGCTCGCCCGCGTCAACGGCGACCTCTCCGTCGTCGAGTCGCAACACGCCGCGATGACGAGCCTCTTCGTCGCGGCGCACCAGCTCCACGGGACGATGCACCGCGAGACCGTCCTGAACCGGCTCGAGGAGATCATCGTCAACTTCGTCGGCTCCGAGGAGTTCGGCGTCTACGAGAAGACGGGCGGCGACGAGCTGCGGCGCATCGCGCAGGTCGGATTGAGCGACGATGCCGATCCCCGGCTGCTCCACGACCTCGCGGCGTGCATCCCGCTCGAGATCGACGAGACGCTCGTCGGCTACATCGCCATCTACCGGCTCCTTCCGCACAAGCCGGCGTTGGAACCGGCCGACCTGGAGCTCTTCGACCTCCTCAAAACACACGCGGCGGCAGCGCTGCTCGCATCGAGGCCGGGCTATGACGCTCAATGAGCTCTACCTCCACGCGGGACAGATTCACGTCACGAGTGAGCCGACGCGGATCACGACGATCCTCGGCTCGTGCGTCGCCATCTGCCTCTGGGATCCATTGCTCGGAGTCGGCGGCATGAACCACTACCTCTTGCCTTCCAATCCGAACGGCCAGCGCGCGGCCCGGTTCGCCGACAGCGCGACGGTGGCGCTGCTGGAGGCGCTCCTCGCGGCCGGCGTTTCGCTGCCGCGGCTGCGCGCGAAGATCTACGGCGGTGCATCGGTGCTCGCCATCAAGGGAAGCGTGCTCGCCGACAACAACATCCAGGCGGCCCGCCAGCAACTCGCCCGCTGGGACATTCCGATCGTCGCCGAGGAAGTCGGCGGGAAACATGGCCGGAAGATCGTCTTTCAAACCGACACCGGCGCGGCGAACGTGAAGGTCATCCTATGACCGACTTGAAGGTCATCCTATGACCGACTTAATCGACGAGTTCGAACGCGACGTCCTCATGCGCGTCTTCATCGACGAGTCGCGCGAGCTGCTGCACCGATTCGAGGAGACGCTCGTGGTCTTGGAGCAGTCGCCCGCCGACGACGAGCTGCTCAACACCATCTTCCGCGTCGCTCACACCATGAAGGGGAACGGCGCCACGATCGGCGACGAGTCGATCGTCGAGCTGGCGCATGCCGCGGAAGACCTCCTCGCGCAGTTGCGCGACCGCCGCTTCGGCATCACGCCGCAGCTCATCACGCTGCTGCTCTCCTGCGGCGACTACCTGAAAGTGCTCGTCGACCGCGTGGAGCGGCCGGACGAGAGCGACATCCCGCCGGCGACGCCGCTCCTCGAAGCGCTGCGCGAAGCGAGCACGAACGGCACCTGCCGCCAGTTCGTGACCGAGGCGGCCGGAGCGCAGTCCGCCGACACGACGGTGCGCGCCAGCGTCGCAAAACTCGACGCCATGCTCGCGCTGGCCGGCGAGATCTCCATCGCCCGCTCGCGCATGCGCACGCTAATCGTCAACGACGGCTCACAGTACGAGCTCCGCGAGGCGCAGCAACAGCTCGATCGCCTCTGCGCCAAGCTCGAGACGGACCTGATGCGGATCCGCATGGTGTCGGTCGAGCCGCTGCTCACCCAGCAGGCGCGCGTCGTCCGCGACCTCGCCATCAGCAGCGGGAAACTCGTGCAGCTCCGCTGCGCCGGCGGCGACGTCGAAGCCGACACTGCCGTCATCGACCAGCTCCGCGGCCCGCTCACGCACATGGTCCGCAACGCCGTCGACCACGGCATTGAGCCGCCCGAGCAGCGGCTGGCCCTCGGAAAAGCGGAAGTCGGAACGATCACCATCGCCGCGTCGCACGACGCCGGAATGCTCGTGCTCGAAGTCTCCGACGACGGCGCCGGGATGGAGCCCGAGATCCAGCACCGCATCTTCCAGCCGGGATTCACGACCGCGAAGACGGTCACCGAGATCTCGGGACGCGGCGTCGGCCTCGACGTCGTGCATCAGTCGATCGCCGAGCTGCGCGGCTCGATCGGTGTCGCGAGCGCGCCGGGCGAGGGGACGACCTTCACGATCCGCGTGCCGCTGTCGGTCGCGATCATCGACGCGCTGGCGGTCGGCGTCGGGAGCGAGACATACGTCCTGCCGCTCGACTCGGTCGTCGAATGCCTCGACGTCGAGGAAGCGACGCTCGAAGGCGCGCGGACCGGCCTGCTCGACGTGCGCGGCCGCGCCATCCCGTTCGTCCGCCTCGCGTCGTGCATCGGAAGCGTCGATCGCTTCCAGGTGCGCAAGAGCGCCGTCGTCGTCAGCGACCGGAAGCGCGTCGCCGCGCTCGTCCTCGATCGCCTCATCGGACGGATGGAGGCGGTCGTCAAGCCGCTCGGCCGTCTGCCGCGCGTTCACGGAATCGGCGGCGCAACGATCCTCGGCGACGGAAACATCGCCCTCATCCTCGACGTCCCCCGCCTGCTGCAGCGCGAAATCCAGGAGGTGGCCTCATGATCTTGAACGAACAAGAATTTCTGCTCCGGTTCCGCGTCAACAACGACACGTTCGCCCTCCCGATCACCCGCGTTCTGCAGATCGTCGACCGCCGGCCGGTGACGCGCGTTCCGCATCTCTCTTCCAGCATCGCCGGCGTCTTCAATCACGACGGCGTGATCATTCCGCTGGTCGACCTTGCGACGAAGTTCCGGATCGAGCGCTCGCCGTCGCAACAGCGCGCATCGATCCTCCTCGTTTACGCCGACCACTCCGGCGCCGCCGCGCCGATCGGACTGCTGACGGATGCGGTGATCGACGTCGTGCCGGTGCGAAGCGAGAGCATCGAGCCGCCGCCGTCGTTCGGCGCGCGGGTACGGCTCGACTACTTGGCCGGCGTCATCAAGATCGGCGAGACGTTCACGCTCGTGCTCGACGTCGACCGCTTCCTGACCGCCGCCGAGCTGCTCGACCTCGACGCCGCCCGCGAGCCGGCGGCCGAAGAAGAGCTGGTGTTCGCATGAGCACCGCAATCCTCACCTTCGAAGCGGCCGACGCGCGATGGGGCGTTCCGCTGTCGGACGTCGCCGAGATCGTCGGCGTCTCGCAAATCGTTCACCTGCCGCTGGCGCCGCAAGCGATCGCCGGCATGATCGCTGTCCACGGCTCGCCCGTCGGCGCCGTCGACTTTGCGCGCCTCACGGGAGCGCCGTCGCATCCGGTCACCTCGGCGATCGTGCTGAACGGCCGCGCGGCGGCGATCCTCGTCGACGCGCTCTGCCACATCGTCGTGGTCGACGACCTTCTGCCGAAAGCGGACGACGAGTTCCCGTGGATCGACGGACGCGCCGGCGGCGCGCACGTCATCAACACCGCGCGCGTCCTGGAGGCGATCGCGTGATCGAGTCGTCGATCACGACCGAAGAGTTCGATCTCTTTCAGGCGCTGATCGCGCATCGCGCCGGCATTCGCCTCAACGACTCGAAACGTGCACTGCTCGTCGGACGCCTCTCGCGCCGCGTCCGCGACCTCGGCCTCCGCACCTTCCGCGACTACTACGCGCGCGTGCTGCGCGACCACGACGAGCGGACGCGGATGCTCGACCTCATCACCGTGACCGTGAAGCCCTCGTCCTTCTTCTCCAGCGTCACCGTCGCGGTGGTCGCCACGCGGGCGGGCGGGGTTCCGGCGGTGGTCAGTTGCGCGGAGAGCGCCATCGAGAAGCAGCCGGCGTGTGCGGCCGCGATCAGCTCCTCGGGGTTGGTCCCCTTCCCGTTCTCGAATCGCGTGCCGAACGAATACTGCGCGTTGCTCAGCAACCCGCTCTCCGTCGAGATCACACCCTTCCCTTCCTTGAGGCTACCGTTCCACTCCGCCGAGGCTTTGCGCTTCATCGTTCACACACCTTTCTCTTCGAACTGACAGGCCGCGTATCGTACCGGCTACGGCGCGCGTTTGCTGAACCCGAGGCTGCCGTCCCACTCGTCCGGGTCGTCGTATTCGAGGATGAGGTGAAACCTCCCTCGGAAGGTGATCGCGCGGAGCGCGTGCAGCCGCCTGCCGGAGCGGTCGGTCAGCAGGACTTCGAAACTGTCCCGGCGCCATCGGCCCGTCGACGACGGGCTGCCGAAATCTTTGGCGAAGTCGTCGCCGGCCCGAAGCTCGTAGACGCCATCCGGCCGCAGCGTGAGCGCGGACTGCGCCGTCCTCCACGTCCCGAGCAGGTCGCCGTCCGAGACCGGCGGGTTCTCCTCGAGCGCGCGTTCAAACGCCACGTTGCCGGCGACGAACACTCCGGCGAAGAGGAGAAACGCCGCCGGAATGGCAATGAGGAGCACCCGACGAAAGATGACGCCGATGACGAGCACCGCGAATGCGACGAGGCAGCAGAAAGCTCCGAAGAGGAAGAAGATCAGGTACCCGCACGGCACCGCGGTCCGGAAGGCGAACAGCCGTAAGAGGTCGTCAATCACGGTTAGACTCTGCCCGGAACGCCGGCAGATGACACTCCAATCCCCGCCACGCTGCGTCGGCGGCTTTACAGCCTCGCCCACCGGCGGATCGTCCCGATCGCCGACGTGCAATGTGCCTGATCAGGCGTCGCGGTTGCGCCGGACGATTTCGACGTTGAGGTAGCCGGCGAACAGCACCCAGGCGATGTAGGGGACGAAGAGCCAGGCGGCGGAGCGGTCGACGTCCTTCGCCTTCCGGACGAACGCGAGCTGTGCGGCGAGGAGGGCGAGGAGGTCGGCGAACGAGATCAGCGGCTGCTTGGCGCCGAAGAAGAGCGGGCTCCAGGCGGCATTGAGTCCGAGTTGCGTAAACCAGAGGCGCAACGCCGTTTCGCGCGATCGCGCTCCCTGTTTTCGCCAAATGCGGTACGCGGCGATCGTCATGAGCGTGTAGAGAAATGTCCACACCGGAGCGAACACCTGGTCGGGTGGATTCAGCGGCGACTTCCGTTGCCTCTCGTACCAGTCGCCGGTCTCCGTTCCCGGCGCGGGGGTGAAGCGCGCGCCGATCAGCGCGGCGGCGGCGACCGCACTCCCGAACGTGGCGGCGGCGAGGATCGGCTTCTTCTTCATCGCACGGTCGTTCCGGTGTTGAGGGGAATGATCGTGAACGTCTTCGTCACGACCGGCGTTCCGCCGAGGGTACCGGGCGTCAACCTGAGTTGCGTCAGGAAGTGTTCGAGCTCCGGAATGTGGCACTGCTTGGCCGCAATGAGGATGTTCGCCGCCAATACGTTACCGGTCGTGCCGACGATGAAGTCGACCTGAACGTTTCGACCTGGACCAGCCGGGTCGCAAATCGCCGCCGGAATCTCGATGCGCTCCTTCAGCTTCGGCGGCAGGACGTCACCGCCGGGCCGGAAAGGAATCACGGAAGCCTGCGGCGGAGGGACGTAACTCTCCTTGCAGCGAAGCCGCTCGAAACCAAACTGCTGAATCACCGCCGGTTCTGCGCACTGATGCTCGACCCAGGAGCCGCCGCTGCTCTCGACGAAGTACACCGCGCCGGAAGAATCGACTGCGATGCCGCCGAGTGCAGGGTCCGTGGGCGGGTATCCGGTGGACCAAAACGCCGCTGTGTGGCCGCGAAACGCGTTGATGAGGCACGGTTCCGAAACAGCGCCGGGAGCAACGTCGTTCGTGCCGGGGCTCCCGCAGTCCTTCGCTCCGTTTCCCGCGAGAGCAGCGAGCCGTTGCGCCAGCGGCGGCTCGGCCGCTGAGAGGTGCGCTCCGAGAATCAATGCGCCGAGGACGGTGAAGAACGGAGATTTCACATCGAAAGACTATAAGCTTTCTGCGTGCTCCTCCGCCGTGTCGTACCGCTGCTCGCGGTGGCGAGCTTCGTCGGGCTGATGTTGGCGTCACCGCCGATCGCTCAACCGCAGGCGTACCACGACTTCGCGGACAGGCGTTCACTGATCGCCGGGATTCCCAACACGTTGGACGTCGTTTCCAATGCGCTGTTTGTCGTCGCCGCTTTGTTCGGGTTCGTGGCGGTTCGGCGAAAGGCAGCGTTCAACACCGCGACCGAGCGACTCGATGCGATCGTGTTCTTCATTGGCATCGCGCTGACGAGTGTCGGCTCCACGATTTACCACTGGGCGCCGTCGGATAAAACGCTTCCGTACGATCGCCTCGGCATGACGGTGGGGTTCATGGCGTTTGTCGCCATGCTCGTTCACGAGCAACTCCCGAATCAGCGATGGCTTCTTCCGGTTTTGCTGCTGATGGGGTTCGGAAGTATCTGGTGGTGGGTCGCGAAGGATGACCTGCGGCCGTATGTCTGGGTCCAGTTCTTCCCGATCCTGCTGGTCGTGCTGATCGCGACGATGGAGAAGCCCCGTTACACGGACGGGCGCCTCGCGCTGATCGCGGTCTTCGTCGCCTACGCGCTGGCGAAGGTGCTCGAGCTCGAAGACAAGGTCGTCTTCCGCGCAACCGGGGGCTTCGTGAGCGGCCACACTCTCAAGCACATCGCCGCGGCCGTCGCTCCCGGAGTCATCGCGCTGTGGATCGCGCGGCGGCGGCCGGTGACGGCG
>JACZCU010081456.1_pt1 | contig 10419 bp, 11 predicted proteins | sample 8641851 | NCBI WGS metagenome assembly JACZCU01 (sample SAMN15324605, study PRJNA640507) | soil metagenome | isolation source: monocropping sugarcane control | place: China: Luxin town, Laibin City, Guangxi Province | collected 2019-07-25 | depth 10cm m | reverse complement strand
TTCTGCTTGCCGGTGAAGAACGGGTGGCACTTCGAGCAGATGTCGACGCGCAGTTCTTTCTTGGTGGAGCCGGTGGTCCAGCCTTCACCGCACGCGCAGTGAACGTTGACCTGCTGATATTTCGGATGAATCTCTGGTTTCATTGAACGTACCTCGGTAGTTTCTGGCGACTAGGGAACGGGCAGTATAGAAGAATTAATCCATCGGGACGGCCGGCCGCATGGGCTAATGGCCTCCGAAGGCTCTCCATACCCAGAACATGCACGCGCCGATGAATGCCGACATCGGAATCGTCAACACCCAGGCCCAGACGATTTTTCCCGCGATGCCCCAGCGAACCGCACTCAGGCGTCGCGTCGCGCCGACGCCAACGATCGCACCGGTGATCGTGTGCGTGGTCGAGACCGGTACGCCGAGGTGTGTGGCGATGAAGAGTGCCGCGGCGCCGGCGGTCTCGGCAGCAAATCCGCCGACGGGCTGCAGGCGCGTGATCTTCGAGCCCATCGTATGGATGATGCGCCAGCCGCCGCTGAGCGTGCCTAACGCGATCGCCGCGTGCGCCGCGAGAATCACCCACAGCGGAATCGTGAATGTCTTGAGATAGCCCGCGGTGAAGAGCACGCCGGCGATGATGCCCATCGTCTTCTGCGCGTCATTGCCGCCGTGGCCGAGGGAGTAGAGCGCCGCGGAGACGAGCTGCAGTTTTCGAAACGTGCGATCGACACGCACCGGCGTCGCGCGCTGAAACAGCCAGTAGATGATGACCGTGATGATCAGCGCGAGTACGAGTCCGATCAGCGGCGCGAGGACGATGTAAATCAGCGTCTTCGTCCATCCGGAAAGGATGACTGCCCCAAATCCGAAATTCGCGATCGCCGCACCTGCATATCCCCCGATGAGCGCATGGGAGGAACTGGTCGGCAGGCCGAAATACCAGGTGATGAGATCCCAGATGATCGCTCCCATGAGGCCGCCGAAGATGACGCCGAACGTCACGGCGTCGAGATCGATCATCCCTTTGCCGATCGTCTTCGCCACGGCGGTGCCGAACGTGAACGCGGCCACGAAGTTGAAGAACGCGGCCCAGACGACGGCTTGTCCCGGCGAGAGCACGCGCGTCGAGACGACGGTCGCGATCGAGTTCGCGGCATCGTGGAAGCCGTTGATGTAGTCGAACGCGAGCGCGACGACGATGAGGCCGATGACGGTCAGAAGCAGCATCGTCTCAGCCGTGCTTCACAACGACATTCTCGAGCAGGTTCGCGACGTCTTCACAGGCGTCGGTCGCTTCCTCGAGGATGTCGTAGATCTCTTTCCACTTGATGACGATGATCGGGTCTTTCTCTTCATCGAAGAGATTGCCGATCGCGGTCTTGTGAACGCGGTCCGCTTCGTTCTCGAGGCGGTTGATCTCGATCGCGCGCTCGAGCACGCCTTTGCGTTGTTCGAGTGCTTCAACCGCCGCGCGGATCTCATCGGTCTGCTGAATGATGATGCGGGTCAGTTCGCGCGCGCCGCCGCGGACTTTGTCGATGCGGTAGAGCGGGATGAGCGACGCGGCGTTGTCGATCGCGTCCATGACGTCATCGAGCGTGCGCGCGAGCTCGTGGATGTCTTCGCGATCGATCGGCGTGACGAATGTTTTGTTGAGGCGCTGAATGATCTCGTGGGTGAGGAAGTCGCACTGGTGCTCGACTTCCTTGATCTCGTGGGCTTTGTCGGCAAGTGGCGGATCGACCGCAAACATTGCCTCGAGCAGCCGCGCGCCATGACGCAACTGATCGGCCATCATCTTGAAATCGTCGTAAAACTTTTCTTCACGCGGGATGAGACGGAATCGTGCCAAAGGGGGACCTCCTCCGGAAAGGCGCGCGAATTCTATACGAGCGGCATCCGCACTTCGAAAACCGCGCCCCCCTCGGCCCGATTGAACGCACGAATCGCCCCCCCGTGCGCGGCGACGAGATGCTTCGCGATCGCCAGTCCGAGTCCGGTCCCGGGACGCGAGCGGCTGCGATCGACGCGATAGAAACGGTGGAAGATTCGCTCGAGCTCCTGCGGCGGAACACCCGGACCTTCATCCGAGACACGCACGATCGCTTCGCCGTTTTCCATCGCGATCTGGACTGCAACTTCCCCCTGACCACCGCCGTGTTTGCACGCGTTGTCGAGCAGGTTCGAAAAGATCTGCTGCGCGCGCGACGGATCGAGACTGGCGATCGCCTCTTCGCCTTCCACGCGAAAATGAATCTTCTCGTTGCGTCCTTCGAAGTCTTCGATGAGGTCGTGCAGCAACTCGCGCAGCGCGACCGGACGTTTGTGCAATTCGATCTCGCCGGTTTCGATGCGATTGAGCTCGGAGAGGTCGTTCACGAGCCGTTCGATACGCGTGATCTGGCGCTGCATCACGTTGCGCAGTTGCACTTCCTGCTCGCGCGTGAGGCCGCCGTGCTCGAGTGTCTCGGCAGCTGATTTCATCCCCGCGAGCGGCGTGCGCACTTCGTGGGAGAAGTCGTCGAGAAACTCTTTGCGCACGCGCTGCAAACGCTCGATCGGCGTGATGTCGATGAACAGCGCGACCGCGGCGATTTCCGCCGATGCAACGGGCACGGCGCGCACTTCGATCTGCCGCTCGTTTTCGCCGCTGCCGACACTCACGCGATCCGCGGACGGCGTTCCATGCAGTGCGCCCTGCAATGCGTTCGCGACGGTTTGCTTGCGCACGACTTCGAGCACGGAGCGTCCGTTGAGATCGCCGGTCGCTTCGAACATTTCGGCGAAGCGTGAGTTGGCGAATACGACGCGGCCGCGCGGCGAGATCGCGAGCAACCCTTCGCCGAGGGAGGAAACGATTTCGGCCATGGCAGCGCGATGCTCGTCATGCGATGCGCGCTGACGCACGATCTGCGATCGCAACTCCTCGACCGCACGCGCGAGATCATCGAGCTCCTGGTGATACGGCCGCACCGCAACCGCGCTGTCGTTCTTTTCGACGGCGCGTCGCGCGCGATCGGTCAATTCATCGAGATCGCGCGCACGACGCAGCGCCCACAGCGACACCGCGGTCCACGGAACCATGAACGCGAGAAACGCGGCGATCGAGAGCACGACCACCGCGGGTTTCGTCGCGCCGGCGTGCTGCAACGAGGCACCGAATCCCCACGACACCGCGATCGCGATGACTAAGGAGACGAGGAGAAGGACGCGAAGGGGATGCACGGATGCAGCAGTTTATTCTTCGAATCGATAGCCGTACCCAATGACGGTTTGAATCCGATCCTTACCAATCTTCTTGCGCAGGTTGCGAATGTGCGCGTCGACAGTGCGCGTCTCCACATCATCCGCGACCTGCCAAACCTCGGAGAGAATCCGATCGCGCGACACGACCGCCGGGCGATTGCGCACGAGCATCCACAGCAGCTCGAGCTCTTTCTTCGCGAGCTTCACTTCATCGCCATCGACGTAAACGCGAAGCGTGCGTCCGTCGATGCGCAGCTTTCCGTCGTCGTAGACCGCGGCATCATCGCCGGCGCCTTTCGAGCGTCGCAGAATCGCGGTGACGCGCGCGAGGAGCTCGCGCACGCTGAACGGTTTCACGAGGTAATCGTCCGCGCCGAGCTCGAGACCCATGATGCGATCGGCTTCCGAGCTGCGCGCGGTGAGCATGAGAATCGGCAGCTTCGACGTCGCGGGATTGCGGCGTAGTTCGCGACAAATCGTGAAGCCGTCGAGATCGGGAAGATTGAGATCGAGGATGAGGAAATCGAATCCGCCCTGCTGCACGCCGAGCAGACCTTCATGTCCGTTCGTGAATGACGAGACGAGATAACCTTCGCGCTCGAGATTCATGCGCACGGTGAGTGCGATGTCCTGATCATCCTCGATGATGGCGAGGCGTTGCTGGCTACGACTCATTGGCGTTCGAGTGTTTGATCACTTTGCCTTCCGCGAGATAGACGACCATCTCGCAGATGTTGGTCGCGCCGTCCGCCATGCGTTCGAAGTACTTGCCGATGAACGTGAGGCGAATGGCGCGGGAAATGTTGCGCGAGTCTTCGAGCATGTACGTGAGCAGCTCGCGGAAGGATTGTTCGGTGAGCAGATCGACTTCGTCGTCACGCGCGATGACTGCACGCGCGAGTACCGGATCGCGTCGCACGAACGCGTCGAGCGACTGGCGAACCATGTCCTGCGCCATGCGCGCGAGACGCGGAATGTCGATGAGCGGTTTCAGTGGCGGTTCGCGATTCAACTCCATCGCGCGCTCGCAGACGTCGACCGCGAGATCGGCGATGCGCTCGAGCTCGGGCGTAATTTTCATCGCCGCGGCAACGAAACGCAGATCGACCGCGGCCGGCTGCATCATCGCGATCAACTCGATCGTGTGCTGATCGATCTCGAGCTCCATGTGATCGACCTGCGTATCCGCATCGATGACGCGCTGGGCGACGCTCGTGTCGCGCTCGAGCAACGCCCGAATGGATTCGTTGATCTGATCCTCCACCATGGCACCCATGCGGAGGAGCAGTTCCTTGAGATGTTCGATTTCCTTGTCGAAGTGACGAAGCACTAGCCAAACCTTCCCGTAATGTAGTCCTCGGTCAGTTTCTGCGAGGGATTCATGAAGATCGTACGCGTTTCGTCGAACTCGACGAGCTTCCCGAGCATGAAGAACGCCGTGCGATCCGAGACGCGCGCGGCCTGCTGCATGTTGTGCGTGACGATGACGATCGTGTAGTTGTTCTTCAACTCGTACACGAGCTCTTCGATTTTCTGCGTGGCAATCGGATCGAGCGCGGACGCCGGCTCGTCCATCAACAGCACTTCGGGATCGACCGCCAGTGCACGCGCGATGCAGAGTCGCTGCTGCTGACCGCCGGACAACGCCAGCGCGCTGCTGTGCAAACGATCTTTGACCTCTTCCCACAACGCGGCGCGCTGCAACGAGCGCTCGACGGTTTCATCGAGCACGCGGCGATCCTTCGTGCCGCCGATGCGCAATCCGTACGCGATGTTTTCGTAGATCGACTTCGGGAATGGATTCGATTTCTGGAAGACCATTCCGATACGACGGCGCAGCGTGACGACGTCGACGTTCGGCGCGTAGAGATCCTGTCCGCCGACCGCGATGCGTCCTTCGACGCGCGCGCCCGGGATGATGTCGTTCATGCGATTGATCGAGCGCAGAAACGTCGATTTGCCGCAGCCCGACGGGCCGATCAGCGCGGTGACCTGATTCTCCGGGATGTCGAGCTCGATGCCGTGCAGCACCTTCGACTCGCCGTAGAAGAAGTTGAAATTGCGGACTTCGATCTTCGTCGGCGTCGCCGGTTGTGGCTCCATCGTGCGAATCGGAGTCGTCGTCGTGATCGTGGGAGATACGATTTCCATAGTCGTCATCGAGTCCTCGAGCGCGTGCGCATGCGGATGATCACGCCCGCGAGATTGAGGAGAAATGTGAGTGCGAGCAGAACGAAGACCGTGCCGTACAACAACGGCTTCGTGGCTTCGACGTCAGGCGACTGCGTCGAGAGAATCAGCACGTGATAGCCGAGGTGCATGAACTGATCGGTCACGTTGTTCGGCAGAAACGGCAGGTAGTACGCCGCGCCGGTGAAGAGAATCGGCGCGACTTCGCCCGCGCCGCGCGAGATGCCGAGAATCGCGCCGGTGAGAATGCCGGAGAGTGATCCCGGCAACACGACACGGCGAATCGTTTCCCAGCGTGTCGCACCAAGTGCGAGCGATGCTTCGCGCAGATCCTGCGGAACCGTTCGCAGCGCTTCTTCCGTCGCGACGATCACGGTCGGCAGCGTGAGCAGCGCGAGCGTGCACGCGGCCCACAGCAGTGAGCCCTGGCCCCAATGCACTTCGCCCGGAGCCTGCGTCGCGCGATCGATCGCACGGCCGATGAACTGAATGAAGAAGCCGAGGCCGAAGAGGCCGAAGACGATCGACGGAACGCCGGCGAGATTCGCGACGGCCGCACGCGTCACGGTCGCGAGCAGCGCCGACATCGCGCGGAAGAAAAGTTTGCGGCGACCCGGCAATCCTTTCGACACGCGGAAGCGCCGCCACGCGAGCGAGAGTCCTTCCGCGGGTGTGTATTCGTGGAGATAAACCGCGGTCGCAACACCGAGCGGCACGGCGACAACGGACATGAGAATCACCAGCGCCGCGGTGCCGACAATCGCCGGCAGGATGCCGCCTTCGGTCAAACCGGCACGCGGCGGTTGAGAGATGAACTCCCACGTGACCTGACCCGCGCCATGAATCGCGATGTTGCCGATGATCACGAGCAGAATCGCGATGATCAGTACGACGCTCAGCGCGAGCAGCGCGATGAAAAATTTGTCGAGGATGCGGCGATCGGTTTTCGTGTAACTCGCCGAAGCCGGCGCAGGCATCGTCGTCATCGCGCGACTCCCTGCATGCGGCGCTGCATCGTGCGGATGACGTATTGACCAACGCTGTTGCTGATGAACGTGATCACGAAGAGCAGCGTGCCCATGAAGAACAGCGATGCGTAATGCGCGCTGCCGACGACGACTTCACCCATCTCGGCGGCGATCGTCGCGGAGAGCGTGCGCAGCGGATCGAAGAGCGAGAACGATGTGATCGCGGCGTTGCCGCCGGCCATCAGGAGAATCATCGTTTCGCCGATCGCACGTCCGAACGCGAGGACGAACGATGCGAAGACCGCGGGTGCTGCGGCAGGGAGCACGACTTTCCACGCGGTCTGAAACTTCGACGCGCCGAGCGCATACGAGGCTTCACGATACGAGCGTGGCACCGCGGAGAGTCCGTCTTCGGAGATCGTGAAGACGATCGGCACGAGCGCGAAGCCGAGCGCGAGTCCGGCGTTGATGGCGTTGAGTCGGTACGTGAAGCCGAAGGTGTCCTGCAGCCATGTCGCGAGGACGATGAGTGCGAAGAAGCCCATGACGACGGAGGGAACGCCCGCGAGTAACTCGATCACCGGTTTGATGACTTCGCGTAGTTTCGCGGGCGCGAATTCCGAGGAGAAGAGCGCCGCCGCGACACCGACCGGACACGCGAAGAGCAAACCGACGACGGTGCCTTTGAGCGTGCCGAGGATGATCGGCCACAGCGAGACTTTCGGCTCCTCGGACGTCGGCTGCCACACGTACCGATCGGTGATCGATTCGCCGTCCTGCTTCGCCACGAAGAACTTCGTGAGATTCGCTTCCTTCTTCACTTCAGGATCCGTGAAGATCGGCAGCGTCTCCTTGAACGTGAAGACGAAGATCAGAAAGATGAAAACGATCGCGACCCAGCCGGCGAGCGAGAACGCGCCGGTCATGAAGCCGTCGATGAGCTTGCGGGCGCGATTCATTTCGTGCTTGTAGTCGTGCTTGTAGTCGCGGTCGTCGCCGTGGTGTCGGTCGTCGCAGCCGTGCTGGTCTCGCCGATGTGCTCGTTCGTCGCGAGCGGGAAGTAGCCGACCTTCGCCACGAGCGCCTGCGCCTCGGGCGTGAGCGCCCAATCCGCAAACTTCGTGACGCGCTCAGGCGCATTCGCGGCGTAGTAGAAGAACAGCTTGCGGCTCAGCGGATACGTGCCGTCAGCAACCGTCGCTTCGCTCGGCGCCACCGGCGCTTTGCCGGCCGCGGCGATCGAGAGCGCTTTCACGTTCTTCTCGTACGCGATGCCGCCGTAGCCGATGCCGTTCTTGTCGCGGCCGACGGCGTTGATGATCGCGGCCGTGCCCTGCAGCGTCTGCACGGTGGGCGAGAAATCGCCCTTCTCGAGCACGTGCTCGCGGAAGTAGTCGTACGTTCCGCTCGACGATTCGCGGCCGTAAAGAATGATCGGCGCGTTCGGACCGCCGACTTCGTTCCAGTTCTTCGTCTTGCCCTGGAAGATGTCTTTGAGCTGCGCAATGGTCAAGGTGTTGACCGGGTTAGACTGATGAACGAAGACGCCGAGAGCGTCGAGTGCCACCGCCCGCTCGATGACATCGGCGCCGCGGCTCTGCTTCGCTTTCTCTTTCTCTTCGTCCTTCATCGGACGCGAGGCCTGCGCGAGATCGACGGTGCCGTTGATCAGCGCGGCGATGCCGGTGCCGCTGCCGCCGCCATTGACCTGGACGACTTGGCCGGCATTCTTCGTCATGTACTCCTCGGCGAGACGCTGGCCGAGGATGACCATCGTGTCCGAGCCTTTGATCGTGAGTGGTTTGTTTGACGCTGCCGGCTGCGCGGTATCCGTGCCGGTTGCGGACTGCTTCTCTCCGCCGCCACAGGCGACGAGCGCGAGAGAAAGGATGAGCGTAGAGACAATTCGACCCGAGTGCTTCATGCCCCGGCAGGTTAGGAGCGAGGTGTGGATGGGAAAGGAAGTGAATGTAAATTCGATGTGAAGGCCTCACCCCATGTCACCCCGAGCGCGAGCGAAGGGCCTGGCGGGCGGGTGGTGCGACGCATGTTTTACGCGCCCCCATGTCACCCCGAGCGTGAGCGAGGGGCCTGGGGGACGGGTGGCGCGACGCACGTTTTTGCGCGCCCCCACCCGCCAGGTCCTTCGCTCCGCTCGGGATGACTCCGAAAACGTATCCGCGTGAAGGCCCCGAGCGTGAGAGAGGGGCCTGGAGGGCGGGTGGCGCGACGCACGTTTTGCGCGCCCCCACCCACCAGGTCCCTCGCTCCGCTCGGGATGACTTCGAAAACCTGATCTTCTCTTCACCTCCCCTTCACGCACTTCCCACTGCACGTCCTTGCGTCCTGCCTAGGCTGCGCCGCATGACCGCCGAGCTCGCACTCGACGCGAACGAGACCACGCACTTTCCGCCCATCGGCGAGCTGATCTCGAATTCGCGCGCCATTCCTCCGGACACATCCGTCAAGTCCGTCGCCGACGAGTTCTTTCACGACGCGAAGCTCGAAGCGATCGCCATCGTCGAGAGCGGCAAGCCACTCGGCCTCGTGACGCGCACGAAGTTTCTGTTCACGGTCTTTCGCCAGTTCGGCTGGGAGATTTATCAACGCAAGCCGGTGATCCATCTCGCGGAGGAAGCACCGCTGGTGCTGCCGGACTGGTCGCGACTCGATGCGGCGCTCACGCTCGCACTCGCGCGCGGCGCACAAGATTTGTACGACGAGATTCTCGTCACGCGCGAAGACGGTTCGTTCGCGGGACTGCTGTCGGTGCGACAGATGGTCGTGCAGCAGACGCACACGCTCGCGAACATCATCATGCAGAAGGAGCTCGCACACGAGCGCGCCCGCGAGCTCGAAGAGATCGATCGCATCAAGTCGCAATTCCTCGCGAACGTGACGCACGAATTGCGCTCGCCGGTGAACGCGATCATCGAGCTCGCGGAGTTGATGCGCCTCGCGGCATCGAACGGTTACGTCGAGCAGGTGCGCGATCGCCTCACGCTGCTGATGTCGAGTGCGACGAATCTGCGCAGCGTGATCACGAACATGCTCGATCTCTCGAAGATCGAAGCGGGACGCATGCGCGTGGTCGATGAAACATTCGATGTCGTGCCGCTGCTGCACGAAGTCGCGGAGACGACGCGCGTGTTGCTCGCGGGGAAGCCGATCGATGTGATCGTCTCGACGGAAGCGCGCGCGCTCGACGTCACGAGCGACCCGGTGAAGCTGCGCCAGATCGTGCAGAACTTCGCGAGCAACGCGGCGAAGTTCACGGACGCGGGTCGCATCGTCATTCAACAAACGTCGGAGAACGGCGCGCTGTCGATCTCGGTGAGCGACACCGGCATCGGCATTCATCGCGACGATCTGCAGAAGTTGTTCGTCGCGTTCTCGCAGGTCGAGGACGCGCATACGAAATCGCGTGAAGGCACGGGACTCGGGCTCGCGATCACGAAGGAGCTCGCGCAGCTTCTCGGCGGCCACATCTCGGTCGAGAGCGAGCCGGGTCGCGGCAGCACGTTCGCGATTCACATCCCGAAGGAGAAAGCATGAGCAAGCAACGGATTCTCGTCATCGATGACGATTCGATTCATCTCGACACCACGCGCCAGCTTCTGGAATCCGAAGGGTATGAAGTGCAGACGCACGATCAGCCGTTCGGCTCGACAAACGCGATCATGAAGTTCCAGCCGGATCTCGTGTTGCTCGACGTGAACATGCCCGGGCTCTCGGGCGAGAAGCTCGCGGATGTGTATCGCGCGAATGCACGAACGCGCACCGCTCGCGTGATGCTGTATTCGTCGAACGACGAGGACGCACTGCGAGAAGCTTCGAAGCGCTTGCAGCTCGATGGCTACATCTGCAAAGGAAATCCGGCGACGTTGCGGCTGCGCGTGGCGGCGGTGTTGTCGCGATGACTGTGGTGCGGGGGGGCGGCCCCCCCCCCGAAATTCCCCGAGGCGGCGGGCCCGGGGGCCCGCGGCCCCCCCCGCCCCCCGCTTGTGCGTCCCGCCCGGGG
>JACZCU010274668.1_pt1 | contig 10446 bp, 7 predicted proteins | sample 8641851 | NCBI WGS metagenome assembly JACZCU01 (sample SAMN15324605, study PRJNA640507) | soil metagenome | isolation source: monocropping sugarcane control | place: China: Luxin town, Laibin City, Guangxi Province | collected 2019-07-25 | depth 10cm m | reverse complement strand
CCCCGCCGCCCCCGCCGGCACAGCCCGCGGCCCCCCCCCGCCCGCGCCGAGCCGGCGCCTGCCCAGCCGCCGGGTCGGCGGCGCTCCGCTACACTCGCGCGATGCACTTCGTTTCCAGATCCGAAGAAGAATCGATCGCCGCGGGCAAACAAATCGCCCGATCCCTTGACGCCAACTCCACCGTGCATCTCATCGGCGATCTCGGAGCGGGCAAGACGTTTCTCGCGCGCGCCATCGCGGCGGAGCTCGGTGCGGATCCGAAAGAAGTCGCATCGCCATCCTTCGCCATCGTGCACGAATACCCGCGCAAATCAGGCGCGCCGATCATTCACATCGACGGCTATCGCCTCTCCGAGAATCGTCGCGAGTGGCTGGAGATCGGAATTCCGGAAATGCTCTCCGGTCCCGGCGTGAAGCTCATCGAGTGGCCGAAGTCCGCGTTCGAAGAATTCGAAGACGGTCACGTCGAAGTGCGCATCGCCGTCAACGACGATGGCTCGCGCGCCATTGACGTGTCGCGAAACTGAGCTTGTCCGGATTCACGATCGAGATCAGCTCCACGATGCGATCGTCTTCATAGACGAACGTGAGAATGCTCTCGATCACATCGTCACGTCGCATGACGATGGCCGGCGCGCCATTCACTTCGAGCACATCGAACCAAATGCCAGCCGAGTATTTCTCCATCAACCCGAAGAAGAGACGCGTGACGATGTCGATGCCGAGGAGTGGACGTTTGGAGGCGAACGCCTTGCCGCCGCCGTCCGCCATCGCCATCACATCCGCCGCGAGCACCTGACGCAACCCATCAACGTCGCGCGCCGCTAACGCGTGCATGAAGCGATCGATCATCATGCGCTGCTGTTCCACGGGCGGCGTGAAGCGTCGACGCTCATCGCTCACGCGTTCTTTCGCGCGATGCAGAATCTGCCGCGACGCCGCGCTCGTGATGCCGAGGATCGTGGCGATCTCGTTGTGATCGTGATCGAGCACCTCGTACAACAACAGCACCGCGCGCTCCTGCGGCGAGAGACGTTCGAGCGCGCGCAACAACGCGAGCTCCACCTTCTCATCGCGCGTCACGCGCGCGAACGGATCGTCGTCGATGCCGGTCAGCACCGGCTCCGGCAGCCAGACGCCGACGTACTCCTCGCGACGATGCTGCGCGGACTTCAATCGATCGAGCGCGAGGCGCGTGACGATGGTGATGAGAAACGCTTTCAGCTCGCGAATCTCTCCGGCATTCGCGGACGCAAATCGCACATACGCGTCCTGCACGAGATCCTCGGCATCCGCCGCGCTGCCGGTCATGCGATACGCAATCGAAAAGAGCAGCGGCCGGTACGTTTCGAAGTCCAAAGCGGGCCGAAAAGTAACACGCTAGAATCCGCGCGCAATGCAGATCACGCCCGAAGTCATCAAGTCTCACGGCATCACCGACGACGAATATCAGCGCATCCTCCAAATCCTCGGGCGCGAGCCGAATTACACCGAGCTCGGCATCTTCTCCGTGATGTGGTCCGAGCACTGCTCGTACAAATCGTCGCGCGTGCATCTGCGCAAATTTCCGACGAGCGGACCGAAAGTCGTGCAAGGTCCCGGCGAGAACGCGGGCGTGATCGACATCGGCGACGGCTGGGTCGCGGCGTTCAAGATGGAATCGCACAACCACCCGTCATTCATCGAGCCGTACCAGGGCGCGGCGACCGGCGTCGGCGGCATTCTTCGCGACATCTTCACGATGGGCGCGCGACCGATCGCGTGTCTCGACTCGCTGCGCTTCGGTGCACTCGATGCGCCGCGCATGAAGTACCTCGTCGACGGTGTCGTGCGCGGCATCAGCGGCTACGGCAACTGCATCGGCATTCCGACCGTTGGCGGCGAGACATCGTTCCACGCGTCGTACAACGGCAACATCCTCGTCAACGTCTTCGCCCTCGGCGTCACGCAGCGCGAAAAGATTTTCAAAGGCACCGCGAGCGGCGTCGGCAATCCGGTGATCTACGTCGGATCGAAGACCGGCCGCGATGGCATTCACGGCGCGACGATGGCGTCTGCCGAATTCGATGAAGCATCGGAAGAGAAACGCCCGACCGTGCAGGTCGGCGATCCGTTCACCGAGAAGCTGCTGCTCGAAGCGTGTCTCGAGATCATGGACTCCGATGCGATTGTCGGCATTCAGGACATGGGCGCCGCGGGACTCACGTCGTCATCATTCGAGATGGCGGGACGCGCGGGCACGGGCATTCGCATGCATCTCGATCGCGTGCCGATTCGCGAGAGCGGCATGACGCCGTACGAGATCATGCTCAGCGAATCGCAGGAGCGCATGCTCATCGTTGCGAAGGCAGGACGCGAAGCGGACGTCGTGCGCGTGTTCGAGAAGTGGGATCTCAACGCCGCGGTCGTCGGCGAGGTGACGGATGACGGCTTCGTGCGCCTGGTGTGGCACGGCGAAGAGGTCGCGCAGATTCCGGTCGATCCGATCTCGACCGAAGCGCCGGTGTACAACCGTCCAATCGCGCGACCGGAGTACGCGGATCGCATCGCTGCATCATTGCAGCGCGAGCGCGTCGAAGACGGCGACATCACCGAGACGCTGCTGCGTCTCATCGCATCGCCGAATCTCTGTTCGAAGCACTGGATCTTCGAGCAGTACGACACGACCGTGCGTACGAACACGATTGCGGGTCCCGAGCATCGCGACGCAGCGGTCGTACGCGTGAAGGAAACGGGACGCGCGCTCGCGATCACGTCCGATGTGAATCCGTTGTACTGCTATCTCGATCCGTATGAAGGCGGCAAGCAGGCGGTCGCGGAAGCGGCGCGCAACATCGCGACGTCGGGCGGCAAACCGATCGCGATCACGGATTGTTTGAACTTCGCATCGCCGGAGAAGCCGGAGATCATGTGGCAATTCAGCGAGTGCATTCGTGGCATCAGCGACGCGTGCCTCGCACTCGAAACGCCGGTCGTCAGCGGCAACGTGTCGTTCTACAACGAGACCGAGGGTCGCGCGATTTTGCCGACGCCGAGCGTTGGGATGGTCGGCCTGCTCGATTCGGATCGCGATGGCTGCGGTCTGCATTTCACCGAACCGAATCTCGATGTGATTCTTCTCGGCGAAACGCGCGATGAGCTCGGCGGTTCCGAGTGGCAGCAGATGTTCGACGCGGATGCGCTCGTCGCACCGCCGCGCGTCGATCTGAAGCGCGAGAGGAAGCTCGTCGATTTGCTGCTCGAGTTGCACGCGTCGAAATTGCTGCGCAGTGCGCACGACCTTTCGAATGGCGGACTCGCGGTCGCGCTCGCGGAGATGTCGATGCAGGGCATCGGCTGTCACGTGGAGCTCGCGCGACACGCGGATGATGTCGATTCGATTTCGCTGCTTTTCAGCGAATCGCAGGGACGTGCAGTCGTTGCAACGCACGACGCGCTGACGGTGCTCGATGCCGCACGCCGCGCGGGTGTTCGCGCGCAACGCATCGGCCACACCGCGCACGGAACATTTCTCATCGAGCGCAACGGCAAGCCGCTGGTGCGCATCGCGGCGCAGGAACTGGCGCGCGTTTATCGCTCGTCGTTCGCGCTGTTGTTAGGCGGCGACACGATCGAAGATGTGCTGCGCGGCGTGGGCGACGAAGCGCCGGACGTGATGGCACACTGATAGCGATCGCCATCGCGCTCGATCTTCACATCGACGTTCATGAATTTGCGGATCACGTCCGCGTTCGTGAGCGTGTGTGCTGACGGCTCGATCGTCGTGAACGCGCCACCGCCAGCGATGGCCATCGGCAGCAACAACTGATCGGCGAGGTGCTCGCCGACCGCCGCGTTGCTTCCGAGGTAGCGATTCATCTCGTCGAGAGCACGCTGCGCGACCACCTCGGCGCGCACGCCTTTCTGTCCGAAACCTGTAACCACTTCGGTTACAGTTTCGAACTCGGCTTCGAGCGTGAGCACATTGCCGGGACCGCGCGATCCTTCGAGCGTTTCGGCAAACGACTCTCGCCATCCGACAACCGCGAGCTCACGATCGGCGATGTCGACCGGCAACCGCGCAACCGCCGCACGCGCACGCTTCGCGATCAATGCTCCACGCTCGAGAATCTCGATCGGATGCAGCCCCGCCGGCTCGATGCGCACGTGCACGCGACCGCCACCCGCGGGATAGAACCCGGGACGTTCGAGTGCGATCGCTACATGGGCTCCCATACGTTTCAGCAGCGGCAGAAACGATGCGCGCAGAAACTCGAACGTCGGTGCGCTCGGATTGTGTGTCCCGCCTTCGAGAATCACATCGCTCGGCTCGCTCGCGACGAGCAGCGGCACCAGAATCGTCTGCAACACGAGCATCGTGCTGCCGGCGCTGCCGATGTCGAATCGAAACGAACCGCCGCGCAACGCACGCGGCTCGAACGTCAACTCCGTCGAGCCCAGGTCCGCGCCCTGCACGATCGCATCGCCCACTTCCGCCGCCGCCAGCACGGACGTCAAATGCTGACGAAGCAGCCCGGCCTTCTCCCGCCCTGCACGAATGCGCTCGATGCGAAACGCCCGTCGCGTGATGAGCGACAACGAAAGCGATGAGCGAAGAAGCTGACCGCCGCCAGGAGAACCGTCGATGAGGAGCATCTTTGTGACCAGTCAGGGTTCAACGCACGATGAACGGCGTGAACGAGCGATGAGCGATGAGTGATGAGTGATGAACGGCGTCGCAAGCGTCATCCGCGTCGTCATGGCACCACAGCCACAATCTCGCGACACGGCTCATCGCTCATCGCTCATCACTCATCACTCATCACTCATCGCTCCGGGCGCGCTCCGCGCGCCCCTCACCCCTTCACGCAAACCACCTGCCGCAACGTATGCACTACATCCACCAGATCGCTCTGCGCGTTCATCACAGCGTCGATCGATTTGTACGCCGCCGGTGTTTCGTCGATCACGTCCGCGTCCTTGCGGCATTCGACGCCCGCGGTCGCTTTCATGTGATCGTCGATCGTGAAGCGGCGCTTCGCTTCGGCGCGTGACATCGCGCGCCCTGCGCCGTGACTGCACGAGTGAAAGCTCTCGGGATTTCCCTTGCCGCGCACGATGAACGACTTCGCGCCCATGCTGCCCGGGATGATGCCCATGTCGCCTTCCTTCGCGCGCACCGCGCCTTTGCGCGTGACGAACACGTTCTCGCCGTAGTGATGTTCGATCGCGACGTAGTTGTGATGACAGTTCACCACTTCCTCCGTCGTGTCGAACGGCGGCACCGAGCCCGAGCTGCGCACCGCGGTGACGACCGCGTCCATCATCAGCCTGCGATTCTGCATCGCGAAATCCTGCGCCCAGTGCACCGCCTCGACGTAATCGTCGAAGTGCTCGGTACCGTGCGGAAAGTACGCGAGATTCTGATCCGGCAGGTTGATGTAGAAACGCTGCATGTCGCCCTTCGCCAGCTCGATGAAATATGAGCCGATGCGATTGCCGACGCCGCGCGAGCCGCTGTGCAGCATGAACCACACGTGTCCTGCTTCATCGAGACAGACTTCGATGAAGTGATTGCCCGTGCCGAGAGTGCCGAGGTGATTGAGATCGTTGCCGCGGCCAAGTTTGGGATGCTTCTCCACGATGCGGTCGTAACGCGGCTTGAGCTGCGACCACGTTTCGTTCTGCGCCTGCGGCGGCGTGCGCCACGCACCGCGATCGTTCTTTCCGCCGTTGTCCGTGCGGCCGTGCGGCACCGCGCTCTCGATCGCCGTACGGATCGAATGCAAATTGTCGGGAAGCTGCGATGCCTCGAGCGTCGTGCGCACGGCCATCATGCCGCAGCCAATGTCGACACCCACTGCCGCGGGGATGATTGCTTTCTTCGTCGGAATGACGCTGCCGACAGTTGCACCCATACCCCAGTGCACGTCGGGCATCGCGGCGATCCACTTGTGGATGAACGGGAGTTGCGCGACGTTGAGCAGCTGCTGCTTCGCGGCATCTTCCACCTGCACACCGCGCGTCCACGCCTTCACCGGCACACCCGTTTCGCCCGCGAGTACTTCGTAATTCGTTGCCATGGTGAAGGTGTAAGTCGCGAAGACGCGAATGTGATTCCCGCCGGCACGGCCGGCAGCGCTGCTTGCTTCGCTGCGGCACGTGCGGCCACTTCGTCGCTGCGGTCGTCGCGAAAATCCCGCTCTCCTCACGCTCCGCTTAATGTCGCGTCACGGTGTACACCTTCTCGAACGGCAATCCTCCTGTTTCATTCGCGCGGCGCACCGCCTCCGCGTCCGGCGCTTCGTACAGGCAGATCATTCGCTTCCGATCCTTCGAGAGATACGTGTGCAGGAACTTCACGCGATGCACGTCGAGGCACCACGCCGATTCGTTCTCGCGCGCCTGAATTTCCTCGTAACTCACCGGCTCCTCGAACGACCTCTCTACTACCACGAGCTCCATGCGTCACTCCTTCTCCAGAATCGTTCGCGCACGCGCGAGGTCACTCGGGCGCTCGAGAATCTCCGCGAGTCGCAACGCTTCCTCGGCGCGCGACTTCGCGGTCGCAACCTCGCCGCGCGCAACATCGATCGACGCCGCGCGCGTGAGCACGTACGTGAGCCGCTGCTTCGCATCGACGGCGCGCAATGCCGCGAGATGCGATTCGAGCGCATCGCTCTCGCCATTCGCATACCGGCACAACGCCGCGAGCGCGAATGCGATCGGCACTTCGCTGCCTTCGCGCAATTTCTGCGCGAGCGGAATCAACTGTTCCGCGAGTGATGCCGCACTCGCGTACGACTGCGCTTCAAACTCGGTCATGACGAGATGCTCGATGGCCGTGAACTCGGCCATGCGATTGCGCGTGGTCTTCGCGAGCTCGAGCGCGTGTTGAAACGCGGCGCGCGCTTCGTCGAATTGATGCTGATGCAATCGCAGCATGCCGACCGCATCCGGAATCGCGAACGGCTCGAAACCCGCGCGATGCGCGAGCGCTCCCGCTTCGAGTGCGAGCGCTTCGGCGCGCGGCAAATCGCGTTCGAGCAGCACCAGACATCGCGCCGCCTCGGCCATCGCCACGATGCGTTGCTGCGCATCGCCGCCGCGACTCACAAGCTCCGCGCGCAACATGTGGCGCTGCGCATCTTCGCTCCCGCCGACTTCCCATCGCAGATACGCGAGGATCTGAAATCCGAGTCGTGCGTGTTCGGGAAGATCGAGATCGAGCGCGCGCTCGGCGAGTTTCTCGATCTCACTCGCGAATTCATCGAACTGCTGCGGGCGCCGCACCGCAAATCGAATCTCGTGCAATTCGAGCAGCAGTTGCACGCGCTCGCGATCCGGCAACGACGCGGCGTATTGCAATCCGCGCTTCGCGAGCGCATCCGCTTCCGCACCGGCGAACAATCGCAGACAGCGACGCGCGGCTTCGACACACGATCGCGCTGCTAACGCATTGTCGCCGCCGAGTGCCGCGTGGTGCGCGATGTCGGCGGCATCATCGAGCACGCCTGCCACGCGCAAATGCATCAGCCTCCGGCGCGCCTCGGATAAATCCTGATACACCGCGCGCCGCACGACATCGTGCGCGAACGCATACACGTCCTGCCGCGACGGCTCCGCGCGAATGAAGTCGTGACGCTCGAGCGCATCGAGCGCACGCAGCAGCGGCTCGGTCGCACGACCCGCGGATTGCTCGAGATGTCGCAGCGTGAACGACAACCCAAGCACCGCGCACCATCGCAACACCTCCGCCGCATCCTCGGGCAATCGCTCGACGCGATCGCGAATCAGCCGCGAGATTCCGCCGGCGCCATCGCCACGCGATCGCGCAAGCTCGATCGCAAACAACGGATTGCCACCGCTCTCGCGATAAATGCGATTTGCATCCGCCTGCGGATCGATCGAACGCACGAGCGTGACGATCGCGTCTTCGCTGAGCAACTGCAGATGAATCTCGTCGACGATCCCTTCGCGTCGCAGTCCGCGCAACACGCGCATCGCCGCTTCGTTATCGAGCAACTCGCCGCCGCGCGCCGCGAGAATGAACAGCAACGCGCGCTCGCGATTCGTGCGCGCGACGTAGTGCAGTAACTCCGCGGACGACGCATCGAGCCACTGCACGTCATCGAACATCACCACGCATTCACGCGAGCCGATGAGCTCCGATACCGTTGCGAAAAACGAATCGCGACTCTTCTGATTGCTGATCAGCGATTCCAGTGCGACGCCGGGAATCTGCAGCAGAGCATCGAGCCACGGTCCGTACGGACGTCCCATCTCCGCTTCGAATGCGCGCGCACCGAGAACCATGCGGCCGCGCGATCGCGCATGCGTGGTGACCTCTTTCAGAATGCGCGACTTGCCGAGCCCGTAATCGCCCGTGAGCACGCCGATGTGCGTCGAATGTGCTTCGAGCAACGACTCGATTCGCGCCAGCTCCGCATCACGACCGACGAGACCGCGCTCGCTCTTCGCGATGTCGAGCATCGGCGCGACGATGCGTGACGCCGGCTTGCGCTGCTTCAACTCGTTCGCGATCGCATCGCGCATCGCGCGCGACTCCTCGCGAAACGCGACGAACCACGCGTGAAAATCGGCGTAGTCGCTGAGCTCGACGTCCTCGAGAAACTCGCCGCGGAACAGACGATCGAGATCCTGCAGCGTTTCCGTCGGCAGAGTCGCGACGCCGGACGCGAGTGCATCGCGCACGTGCAGGATGTCGATCCAAACATCGTCGCCCGCGAACGTGACGTGATTGCGATCGGCGTGAATGCGCGATGCGGCATCGTCATCGACGACGCCGCGCAGTTTGCTCAAGCTCCATCGCAACGCCGCACGCGGATCCTCGGCGATGTCCCAAAGCAGCGCGCAAAGACGTTCGCGGCGATGCGTCTTGCCGCTGAGCGCGAGGTACGCGAGCAGCGCACGCGTCTTCTTCGATTGAGGGAGATCGACGCGCATGCCGGCGCGCGCCACTTCGATTTCGCCGAGGAAACGGAGTTGCAACGACATGGCACAACTCGCAAACGTTTGAAGATTTCACCGCATCGTACCCCGACTTTCCACGGAGTTTCCACGTACTCTTCAAACGCTCGCGTAAACGGTTACAACCTAGATTTCTCCGCAAAACCCGGAGGAAATGAGATGACCACCACGACTAACGTTCCCTATTCGTATCAAGACGTGCTCGAAGCGAGCGAAAAGATTCATTGGACCGTCGACGACATCATCGGCGGCGAACTGCGACTCGATTTTTCGAAACCGTTCATGCCCGAGTCGCTCGCGCGCGTCGAGCAAATCGACTTTCTCAGTGGCGACGAAAAACGCGTCCTCAATCAGATCCGCGCGAACGAGTACCTGTGCCTCTTCGGCATCGTCGAGGAGTACATCCTGCCGTTCGTCGTCGATCACGCGCGGCCGCTGCTCAACGGCGACGACTATCGCGTTCGCGCATTGCTGAACTTCGCGGAAGAAGAAGCGAAGCACATCCAGCTCTTCCGCCGCTTCCGCGATGATTTCGCGCAGAGCTTCGGTACGAAGTGCGAAGTGATCGGACCGGCGGAAGCGATCGGCAACGCGATCCTCGCCCATCATCCGCTCGCGGTCGCATTGAACATCCTGCACATCGAATGGATGACGCAGCGCCACTACACCGAGAGCGTGACGAACAACAAAGCGCTCGATCCGCAATTCAAGTCGCTGCTCAAGCACCACTGGATGGAAGAGGCGCAGCACGCGAAGCTCGACTCGCTGATGGTCGAGGCGCTCGCGGACGCGTGCTCGAACGACGACATCGCGCGCGCGTTCGATGAATACCTGCAGATCGGCATGTTCATCGACGATGGACTCGCGCAGCAGATCGAGCTGAACCTCGATGCGTTCACGCGTGCGACAGGACGTTCGTTAACTTCTTCCGAGCGCGCTCGTTATATGGACGTGCAACGACAGGCAGTGCGCTGGACGTACATCGGCTCGGGCATGACGCATCCGAAATTCGAAGCGAGTGTCGCGCGTCTCAATCCCGTACTGCGCATCAAGCTGGAGGAGATCGCACCGGCGTTCTCGTAAGTCATGCTGTCATCGAAGAGAAGAGCGCGGCTGTCCGCGCAAGGCTGGAGCAACGATGCGCATCTGCATGAGATCGCGCCATGGGCGCGCGTCGCACCCGCTGTGTGCATGGTCGTCATCCTGACGGGCGTCTGGATCGGCACGTCGACACTGTTCTGGATTCTCGTTCCGCTCGCGCTGATGGGCGCGATGTCGGGGCGGCATCCGATCGACATGATCTACAGCGAGATCATCGCGCCGATCATCAACACCCGTCCTCTTCCTCGATGCGGTGCGCCGCGACGGTTCTCATGTACCGTCGCGGGCGGTTGGCTGGTGGGCACCCCCAACGCGTTCTCCAACCGTCCCACCCTCCTCGCCGGGCTTCTCTGGGGATGGACGGCCGCGGCCGTG
>JACZCU010091242.1_pt1 | contig 10449 bp, 10 predicted proteins | sample 8641851 | NCBI WGS metagenome assembly JACZCU01 (sample SAMN15324605, study PRJNA640507) | soil metagenome | isolation source: monocropping sugarcane control | place: China: Luxin town, Laibin City, Guangxi Province | collected 2019-07-25 | depth 10cm m | reverse complement strand
GGCACAGGGACAGACCGCCACGCTGGAGCAGGCCATCCAGCAAGCGTTGCAAGTCCCTAACGTACTCTCGTGAGTAGTGGTCTGCAGGGGCTCTGCTCCAGATGGTGGTGGAATATGCGCATGCACTTCTTCAGGAGAAGGAAGTTCGCCTCGTCTAGCAGATGAGCTCAGCTTCTCCTCTTTTTGCAGTTAGGAAGTGTGATGTCTGTGCCGACAGGGCAGCGGATGAAAATAGCCTATTTACAGGCGAAATGCTCTCTAATATTGTAGAATATTGTGAAAGAAAGAAGAACAGGAAATAGGTGTACTTATGGCTTTACCGCTCAATGATACAAAACGTCGTGCCTCCGCTACCCTCTTTGGTCTCGCCTTGGGAGATGCTCTTGGCTCGAAAACCGAATTCATGAACGTTGAGGAAATATTACGGCGCTTCCCGCCCGCTGGTCCACAGGAGCCAGAGGGCAATCCCGCCCTTGTTACCGACGATACACAGATGGCTCTGGCGGTTGGCGAGGCGCTGCTTGAGTCGGCGCGCCCCTACAGTGCCGCGAGCTTAGAAGGACCATTGCGGAAAGCTTTCATCGCCTGGAACAATAGCCCGGACAATAATCGTGCGCCTGGAATAACGTGTATGCGCGCGTGCGAAAATCTTGAACGCCATCTGCCGTGGTATGAGGCGACTGTTGCCTCCTCCAAGGGATGTGGAGCTAATATGCGCGTCGCCCCTGTAGGGCTGTTACCACCAGGCAAAGATGGAGTGACAGAAACTACTCGCGCTGCTATAGCGCAATTCCAGGCCGCCTTGACCCATGGACATCCTACCGGCTTGGCCGCCGCAGATCTCACATCTGCCACCATCGCTGATCTCGTAAGCGGTGGCGATACTGCTGGATTGCCGGATAGATTACGCGCCTATGCCCTGAGCCAGCGTACAGTTTACCACGCAAATTGGCTCGGCCCTCTCTGGCAGCGTGCAGATGCCAGCACGCCAGAAGAATTCATTGCCCGGGGCTGGGATGAATGCCTGGCCGTACTAGATCGCCTCGATGCCGCACTTAAAAAGGGAGATAGGCATACTGACCCGTGCTATGCCACCGGAGAAGGCTGGATAGCGGAAGAGGCCTTTGCCACGGGCCTGCTGTGTTTCCTGCTCTTCTTCGACGACCCCGTAGCCGCGCTTCGCCGGGCCGCTGTCACCAAAGGCGACTCCGACTCTATTGCCTGCCTGACCGGTGCCTTCGCGGGAGCATACCATGGTATGATCGCCTGGCCTGAAGCATGGGTGAGGCGAATTGAGTACCATGATAGGCTTGCAAAATTGGGTAAGATATGGGATGAGTGAAAATATATCTGGCCTATACAGGAGGTACTGCTGTGATAGAGCATGATCCGAAGCAGGTAATCTTAGAGCAACTTCGCACGTTTGAGCGGTCTTCATCCGATCTTGTCGCTGTGGTACGCGAGCAAGGCTGGTTTATACGACCTGTAAAATACACAGCAGGTCTTCCCCACGGAGCTAGAACTGCCACAGTATGCTTCCTTAAGGAACAATCTATCCCCGGCTATCAGGTTCACGCACTCACTTTTGAAGACACGGCAGAGCTCAGGTGGCGTCTGTTCTGCCTCGTTGTCCAAGATGCGGCTGGTAACTGGTATGTAAAGGGGTGCAGTGGTACAGCTGGCAATACGCCGATTAGTCGCCCTTTCAGCGCCCGCCCCAAAATCATCCTTTCAGGTGACTCAAACGGTCCCTTCTACGCTGGTGGCTCTGTTATAGATGATGCTCGACTCGGTATCGCACGAGTACGCCTTCTTTCAAATGGAGAGCTGATAGCAGAGGACATGGTGCAGGATGACTTAGTTGTCTTTGTCAGCGATCAAAGCGTACAAATGCCAATACGGTCTGAGTTTTATAATCAAGCGGGTGAATTTGTTGGTGCCCAGCAGCTATCGTTCGTGCTATAATTTGTAAGCTTTTCTATTTAGCAATAACAAAGCTACCAAATATCAGTGCCGCAGCAGCTCGGAGCTTTATACTTCAAATGTGATAGACAAGTTATACCGTTGCCTATGCCCCATGCCTCTGCTATAATAGTGCTAGAAGCGCAAGAGTATAAGCAAAGAGTGAAAAGAGCTTTTTATGCCAACTGAGCCTCCAAAGGACGGAAATACGTATATCATTGATCCTGAAAGCGGGACAGAGATGGCCCGTTTAATGAATCAGGACCGTCTCATTACGAATGGTATGGGAGGGATTTTTCCGGAACGAGATGATATTTCCTCCATGCATGATATCCTTGATATCGGCTGTGGTCCCGGAGGTTGGGTCCTCGATGTTGCGTATGCCTATCAAAAAATACAGGTCGTTGGAATTGACATCAGTCGTACCATGGTCAAGTACGCGCAGGCTCAGGCGTGGTCGCAGGGGCTAGATAATGCCACGTTCCGTGTGATGGATGCACTCAAACCTTTGGACTTTTCCGATGGCTCTTTTGATCTGGTCAATGCGCGCTATATTGTTACCTTTATGCCAAAGATCGCCTGGCCAGGGCTCATCGGTGAGTGCATGCGTGTCACTCGACCTGGTGGTACCATCCGTTTCACCGAAGCTGAGATACCCATCACCACCAGCCCGGCATTTGAGCACATGGGAAGCATGCTCACGCGCGCTCTGCAGCGAACTGGACAGAGCTTTTCCCCGGATGGGCGCCAACTTGCCATCGCCCCCGTATTGGGCCGTTTTTTGCGCGAGGCAGGCTGCCAGAACATTCGGCACAGAGCCTCCGCCATCGATTTTTCCGCAGGGACGGAAGTTCACCGAGCGCTCTGCCAGAACTTTTCTGTCGCGCTCCAGATGATCAAGCCGCTCTTCCTGAAACTAGGTCTCACCACAGAAGAGGAGTTCAACCAGGCTTATCTGCAGATGCAGATAGAGACATTGCTGGACGATTTCTCCGCCATCTGGCAGTATCTCACCGTTTGGGGTGAAAGGCCAAGCCTCTAAGGTCCAAGGCTTCTTCCCCCATGCAGCTCAAAGTCTGCTGAAAAGCGACCGGTTCCATCTAATAGGGATGGTTGCAGGCGAGCTAGCCACAGTTATCAGGTTTTGCTTCGATTGCCTGGATTATTCATCCTTGCTCATGGCGAGAACGATGCTCTTCGATGTGTACTGTATGCTCAGGAATTTCCTGTAGGGCTTTTTGGAAAAAGGGTGGATAGAGTGGAAACTCTTCAAGCCGAGCAATGGGAAGCCAATCGAAGCGTAAGTGACTACCCACCTCATCAACGTGTGTAAACGTCTCCAGGCTTTGATAGAGATACGAGTCGGCAGGAGCGCTCATCAGAAAATACAGTCCAAGCTCATGCCAGGAATCGCTAGCATCAGTAAAAAAATTCTCGACGACATAGAGTAATCGCTCGATCTTCATTGCAACGCCCAATTCCTCTTGCATCTCACGCAGAAGTGTTACCGTAGCAGGCTCACCCAGTTCGGCGCGTCCTCCAGGCAGAAACCAGAAGCCTTCTCTGTGCGCAGCCTGACACAGAACATGCTCATCCTGAATGAGAATACCGCCAACGCGATAAGTGAAACGTATCTCGGCTGGTTTGAAAGTAATCATGGTACGAGGTCTGTGCATCAAATAAATCCTTGCTTCTTAATTTTGTTTCAAATATTTTTTACGGATTTTGTCCGCTTCTTCAGTGTAAAACTGATAGTTGCGACTTGGGCAGCTTGTGGCTGCCCAAGTCGCAACTATCACACCACAGATGTACCAGGCGACGCAGGCGCTTAAGGTTGCCGCCTCGCTCACAAAATGAACCCTCCTAAAATATTATTTGGGTCCCAACACTCTTTCAGCCTGCGCATAATATTAATTGCCTGGGGTTGGTAGCCCCATTTATCTATTGCCTCCTGCCAATATGCGGGCATGTTCATGACTACGGCATAGCCATCAAGCGCTAAGGCCGGTTGGCGCAGTTGCTCAAGCCACTTGTTGGCCTCATGCACATCATCTACAGTTGTTACGGCATAGATCAGGCCGCTGCCGATGTCGGCGCAGAAGGTGCCTGCTTGTAAAGTCGCGGCCTGGTCATTGATGTAGGCGGGCAGGTCTTTAGGAGCCACGCCGATGCGCACACAGAGCGCTTCCTGGAAACTTTGCATGAAATCAACCCATCGATCTGTGCCGGAGGGCGCGGCCACCTCCACTGGTGTGGAACCTCCTGTTGTTCGCAAAAGCTGGCGCACCTGCTCAAGTTCGGCCTGTACATCTGCCGGGTGCCCCTCGGCCGTGTAGATCAAGGTATACGGACTGGAGGATACTGCGGAGTTATCGTCTTTGTGCAATACAAGTGCCGAGGCCACCAGCGACAGAGGGAGTAGTTGCCTGGCCCAGCGCAGCCCCGTACGCAGGTCGTCTATAGGTATCTGCAAGGTGCTCTGCATACGAGGCGGCACCACAAGTTTGAGCGTCACATCGACGATGCATCCAAGTGTGCCATGTGAACCAACAAAAACCTTGGTCAGATCGAAGCCCGCGACGTTTTTTATGACGGGACGGCCTGTACGGATAACGCGTCCATCCGGCAGGGCAACCGTCGCAGATAAGAGCATGTCTCGTAGGGAGCCATAGCGCATGCGCCGGGGAGCGTTGATATTAGCCGCAACCAACCCGCCCAGAGTCGCTTGCGGCCAGGGAGCGGCGAGAGGTACCAGCTTGTGATCGGCAGCCAGGAAAGCTTGCAGTTCTGTTAATGTTGTACCCGCGCCAACCATGATATATAAATCGTCAGAGGCATAGGTTTTGATGCCCTTTAAGGCTGCTGTACTGAGCATCAGAGCATCACCGTGCCGGGTAGATGTTTCAGGACTCGCAGCGCCCGTGATGTATATCTCGCGCCGCGACTGTGTAGCGGACAGCAGATATGCGGCAGCCTCTTCAGCACTGGTAGGTACGAGAGGCGTATGCTCTGTAGCAGCAGGTATGGAGGGAGGTTGGACCGCTGGCGTAGGAGATACAGTGGGCGCTGAGTCCAGGGGAAAGATCTTGCCCGGATTGAGCAAGTTGTGAGGATCGAAGACGTGCTTGACATCTAACATAGCGGACAGTTCGGCTGAATTGTACATCAGGGACATAAATTGCCGCTTCTCGATGCCCACACCATGTTCGCCACTCAGGCTGCCACCTTTGCTTACGGCCAGTTCAACCATCTCCCGCCCGGCCTGGTGCACGCGTTCCATCAGGTCTTTGTCCTGTTTGTCCGGAATCAGTACCAGGGGATGCAGGTTGCCATCCCCGGCGTGAAAGACGTAGCCGACGCGCAATTGATAATGCTCACAGACCTGGTTTACCTCCAGCAGCGTTTCCGCCAGGCGACTGCGTGGAACGGTAATATCCACTGTATAATAGGACGGAGTCAGGCGCGTTACAGCGCCAGCAGCGCTCTTACGAGCAAACCAGATCTGGTTGCGTTCTTCATCGGTGCTGGCAATACGCAGGCTATGCGCCCCTTGTTCGCGTAAAATACGAGCTATCTCTTCTATCTGGTCATCCAGGCTGGCAGGATAGCCATCGACTTCGATAATCAGTATGGCCTGGGCCTCAGTAGGCAGACCAGCATGTACAAATTCTTCTACGATACGGATGATTTTCTGATCCATCATCTCCATCGTCGCGGGCACATGCCCGGTCGCGATGATGGCCGAGACAGCCACGCCAGCCTGCTCAACCGAGTCAAAGACGGCAAGCATGGTCTTAACAGCTGGGGGTGTGTGCACGAGCCGTAAGTCAATGGCTGTGAGCAGGGCCAGCATGCCCTCACTGCCGGTGATCAGGCCGCACAAATCGTACGCGGGATAGTCCAGGGCGCGGCCACCTACTTGCACGCTGCGCCCATCCGCCAGTACGACACGCATGCCGGTAACATAGTTGGTCGTAACGCCATACTTGAAGCAGTGAGGACCACCGGAGTTTTCGGAAACATTGCCGCCAATCGTCGAAGCGCGTTGGCTGGCGGGGTCGGGAGGAAAATACAGGTTCTTCAACCTGACCTGTTCATCCAGCACCAGGTTAATCACCGCGGGTTCAACCACGGCGCTGCGACCATGTTCATCGATATCAAGGATATGCTGCATACGCGCGAACTCAACGATGACACCGCCCCGATCAGCGACCGCGCCGCCAGAGAGACCTGTGCCAGCGCCGCGAGCGATGAGAGGAACCGAATTTTCAGCCGCCCAACGCATAATGCTTATGACATCATCCAGCGATTGGGGAAATACAACGCCTTCCGGTATACCGCTGTCCAGCCCAGCATCGACTTCATAACTGATAAGCGAAGCGCGATCAGTAAATACCTGTGCCCGAGGCAAAAGCGTTTTCAGTGAGCGTAATACATGTTCTTTCAACATAATGCATATCCTCTAAAATGTAACATTCAAGCTGTCACATGCACGCATGTGACAGCTTGAATGTTACATTTAAATTGCTCGTCCGCCTGTTACTTCTAGCACATGTCCTGAGACATAGTTCGAGAGGGGTGAAGCCAGGAAGAGCATGGGACCCGCCGCCTCTTCAGGAGTGCCGGGACGACCTAATGGGATAAGCATGGGAGCCATCTGGCGCATCTGGTCAGGTACGCCCAGGGCAATCTCCTCGCCGTCACGCACAACCTTCTCGGCACTTTCTTTAGCGGCAGTCAGGCGTGTATCGATAAAGCCATAGCAGACGCAGTTAACCTGCACGTTGTAACGGCCCCATTCTTTAGCCATTGTTTTTGTCAAGCCTGTGATACCAGCCTTAGCAGTAGAGTAGTTGACCTGACCAGCATTGCCATAGACACCGGAGACCGAGGAAACATTGACAACCTTGCGCGCATTGGCCCGGCCATTTGCCGCCTGCTCTTTCTTGGCAGCATCACGAATGAAGGCTGAAGCCTCGCGCAAAATACGGAAAGGAGCGGTGGTGTGAACATCCAACATCGCGTACCACTGCTTATCAGTCATATTTTGTATCACCCCGTCCCAGGTGTAGCCTGCATTATTCACAATGATATCAATGCCTGCATAGGCGTCCAGCGTGGATTTGATCAAATGGGCCGGGAAGGCTGGATCGGTGACGTCACCGGCCACGACGATGGCTTTACCGCCCGCGCTGCGAATGGCTCCTGCCGTCTCCTCAGCGGGATTGGGGTCAAGGTCGCTCACAACGACGAGTGCGCCTTCAGCACCAAACATCCTGGCGGCAGCGGCACCAATACCGCGCCCGGCGCCTGTTAAAATAGCTACCTTGCCATCAAGCATACCCATGACTGAAATACCTCTCTTCTTATACTAACCCGACGTGCACGTTTGTTCGCCGCCTCCGGCGGCACAGTGTTTTTTTGTGTTGGTGCGGACATGGCAGCCGCATGCTGCCATGACCGCACCAACACAAAAATTTTTAGCTGCGGTGTGGTAGGGCGGCGACGAAGGTTCCGGTGACTTTGATATCGCCGTTCTGGTCGGCGGCCTGTACTTTTCCGGCAATCCTGGCTTCGCCATCTCTCTCGTACTTCTCGGTGATGGTACCCGTGCAGGTGATTACGTCGTCGAGATGGGTCATACCTTTGAAGCGCACACCGAACTTACGCAGGGCCAGGGGTCCCACGTAGTCGCTCAACATTTGTCCCACGAAGCCCATGATGAGCATGCCATGAGCGATGATGCCGCCTGTGCCGACCATTTCACCAATTTTGGGATCGGTGTGCAGAGGATTGAAATCGCCTGATGCTCCCGCGTAGCGCACCAGTTGCAGGTGGGTAAGGGAGGGTTTCACCAGTTTGGGAATCTCATCGCCAACCTGTACATCTTCATAATACAGCTTTGTTGGAGCCTGAGCATTAGTTGTCATGATATTCCTCCTGAAGGGCTAGCCGCGCACAATTACTACTTCGCGCGCATTCAATACAGGTTGGTCGTGCTGGTTGGTGTAGCGTACCTCGATCGTCAAAATATCCATCGAGGAGCCATCTTTCCCCTGGCGTGATTTACCATCAACCAGGGTCATAACGCCGGTCAGTGTGTCGCCTGGACTGATGGGCGCGAGATATTCATACTCTTCTTCGCCATGCAGGATGCGCATCACATTCACACCCATGCTGATGAGCTGGCTGCCCATTTTTGTATTACCCCAGAACGTAAACATAGTTGGAGCAGTGGGAAAAAGTGGCACATCGTCATAACCGGCCTCGCGTGCAGCCTCTCGACTCTGATAAATCGGATTATCATCACCAATGGCCAGCGCTAATTCGCGTATTTTGCCTCGTGAGACCTCAATCGTAAAGGGAGGAAAACTGTGGCCAATCTTACTATTATCAAACACGCAGTTACTCCTTATTATGGGGTGATCTGTTACATCTCCAAAGAAAAAGGCACGGATATACGCCTTTTCCCTTTTTGATGTAAACGACTGATAATAAAGACAGTATCAGGTCTCGATGATGGGCTTGTCAAGAGTCAGAAAGGCAGAAATATTCTCTTGACAGTCACCCCTTCAGAGCGTACTCTACGTAATAACCGCAACAACATCTTACATTGTCTGTACACCGTCAAGCAGTTGCTCTATTTTAAGGAGGGAAGAAGTATATGGGCATGACCACAGATGGACTGTCTTACTGGCAGGCGGAGCCTACCAGCGAACCCTTACTCGAAGTGACTATCGGAGACCTCCTGGATCGTCGTGCGGAAGAACTAGCCACGCATGATGCTGTTGTCTACTCCTGCTATCCCGAGTTTGGCGGCGCCCTGGATATACGCTGGACCTACCAGGAATATCGCGAGCGAGCCAACCAGGTTGCCAAAGGACTGTTAGCCCTTGGCCTGCACAAAGGTGAACATATCGCCGTCTGGGCGGTCAACTTGCCCGAGTGGCTCCTCCTGTATATGGCTGCCGCCAAGGCTGGACTGGTGCTGGTCACAGTCAATCCGGTCCTACGCGCCCAGGAGGTAGAGTATGTGCTCAAACAGGGTGATGTCGCAGCCCTCTTCTTCATGAGCCGGGTACGCGATCACGACTGCCTGGCGACCCTGCTTTCCATGGTCACGCCCGGAGCGAAAAATGGCGAAGTAAGCAGTGAGCGCCTGCCCATGCTGCGTTATGTAAGTTTACTTGGCGCCCCAGCCGCCGGTTTGCTCGAGCAAGCAGGCTGGCGGCCCACGCTTTTCCGCGAGATGGTTGCGGCTGGCGCGCAGGTGAGTGATGAAGCCCTGCGTGAACGACAGTCTTCCGTGGTGCCCACGGACCCGGTGATGATTCAATATACCTCGGGTACGACGGGCTTCCCCAAGGGAGCGATTCTGACCCATCACGGCATCCTCAATATAGGTATGGTTTTCGCCAATCGCTGGGGAACACATCAAGATGATCGTGGGTGTACAGCGATGCCATTTTTCCACGTGGGCGGATGTGTCTTAGCCGTCCTCAGCTCGCTTTATGCGGGCTCTACCCTCAATCCCCTGCTTGCTTTCGATCCCTTGAAAACACTGCAAGTCATCAGCACCCAGCGCTGCACTACCTTTGGTGGCGTACCAACGATGCTGCTGGCAATGATGCAGCATCCCGACTTTGCTAAGTATGATCTCTCCTCATTGAAAACAGTCGTCAGCGGCGGTTCACCTGTACCAGTCTACTTGATGGAACAGGTCAAAGAACGCATGGGAGCAGATGTCGCCATCGTCTTTGGCCAGACCGAATCCAGCGCAGCCATAACGCTAACGCTATCTGACGATACGTTTGAGTTGAAATCCGCGACGGTAGGCTTGCCATTGGCCTATGTCGATGTGAAAATTATTAATCCCGCCACCGGTGCAGTAGTACCCTGTGGCGAACGCGGCGAGCTATGCTGCCGGGGTTTCCTGGTCATGCAAGGCTACTACAAAATGCCCGAGAAAACCGCTGAAACCATCGATAGCGACGGTTGGCTTCACACAGGTGACCTGGCAACAATGAACGCTCAGGGATACATCAACATTGTTGGCCGCCTCAAAGATATGATTATTCGCGGTGGTGAAAACATCTTCCCGCGCGAGATCGAGGATTTCCTCATCCGCCATCCCAAGGTAGCGGATGTGCAGGTGGTAGGCGTACCCGACAAGTTTTTTGTTGAAGAACTGTTAGCGGTGGTGGTTCCTAAAGAAAATTCGCAGTTGACCGAAGAAGAGCTAAGAGCATTTTGTAGCGGCCAGATCAGCCACCAGAAGATTCCGCGCTACTTCCAATTTGTCGATGCCTACCCCATGACCGCCAGCGGCAAAATCCAGAAATTTGTCCTGCGCGATAACGCGATCAAGGCGCTAGGATTGGAAGAAGATGCGAAGATCAAAACAGCCTGAGCCAGCTTTGGCGAGTAACTTTAAAGAAAACATACCATATTTTTCACCTGGCTTCTTAAGCCAGGTGAAAAATATGG
>JACZCU010024224.1_pt1 | contig 10455 bp, 11 predicted proteins | sample 8641851 | NCBI WGS metagenome assembly JACZCU01 (sample SAMN15324605, study PRJNA640507) | soil metagenome | isolation source: monocropping sugarcane control | place: China: Luxin town, Laibin City, Guangxi Province | collected 2019-07-25 | depth 10cm m | reverse complement strand
TCTCATACCGACAATGAAGCGGGGTTTGAGACTGCTTGCGCAAACCGCTTGAATAGCGGTGGTAAACGCGTTGGTACTTTTACCTAGGCACGTCATTTAGCCTAGAACCTGCAAGCACTCTTGAGTTGTCGAATGTACTAGAGACCTATTCTTTCACAGAGAGAGAAAAGGGGATAGATGAGAATGAATACCAACATTTGTCATCATTTTGAGAGACTAGTTACAACACCGCCTCCACAGACCTGACGTTCCCAGAGCCCCTGGGTAGATGCGAAACCGTAGTCCCGTCTTACTGAGTCCATCGTATCATAGGTGTATAGGCTTTCGTTGAGTACTCACGCATTGAGTACTACCACCCTATCCACCCGAAACAAGGACTCGCTTCTATCCCCAGGCATGAATGCCGGGGTCTTACGCTCGATAGGATAAACTTCGTTTTTCCTGACTTATAACAACTCTTGCTCGATGGTTCTGATATAATTGTAGCGTGTCAAAAAGACGATAACTTCGCCACTTCCGGCGCATAACTTCGCCAGTACTTTGAGCTTGAATGGATGAGTCAATACTGATTTTTCCGGCGCATAACTTCGCCCGAATCCCACATTGACTCATCACCCCGCCTTTTTTAGGTGAGCAGAGGGCATTTCGTAACGCAAATGCTCACCCGCCAAGGATTCGGACCACTACTCAGATGACGTAGCGAGTCTAGAATTCTGTCATTGCCTGACCTGCTAGCGCATCGCAATCGCCCTCTCTGGATAAGAATAACGAGGAAGCGTCATGAAAGCGCAATGAATAGCGTAATGGGGAGTGACCCCCAGACCCCGACTCGGATCAGCTTCCTCTCTTTTTGCAGTCAGGAAATGCTCTCTGAGCACAGAAAATGGTCGATTTCCTGGGAAAAATGTCATTTAAAGTAATTCATGGTTCATACACGGCTTTGGTGAAGCTGGATTACTGCTACTCGGGTGCAGAGCTGCCCTCCCGAGGAAGCTCTGCACGTGTGCGCCACTCATCAACGAGCAAACCGTAGAAGACGACATCCACGTAGCGATCACGAAGCCGGCCGACTTGGCGGAGAATCCCCTCCTGGACAAAGCCGAGGCGCTCGGCCACGGCACGACTGCGCGGATTGTCAATCGCACAGGAGATGACGACTTTGTGCATCTGATGCACCTCGAAGGCATGCCGCACCATGGTACGGCATGCCTGAGTGACGATGCCTTTCCCTTGCATCGCTGCAGCGAGCCAGTAGCCCAATTCGACGCTGCAATTCCTCCTGTTGAGGCGATAGTCCAGCAGCCCGACCAGGGCATCCTGATACCAGATCCCCAGGTGGTAGCCTGAGCCTTCGACGAATTGGAGGAGGTGCTGTTTCACGTAGGCTCGCAGTGTTTCGACCGACCCTTCATAGGCTTCGACGTCGATCCACTCCTGTAAAAAGTCGCGATTGCGCTCGATGAGGGCAAAGTACTCCTCCACGTGCCGCTCTTCGAGCAGACGCAGTTGCATCTCTGCATTCACCTGAAAACACAGGACTGGCATGCTGTTCATAGCTGCTCGCCATTCGCATAGGACCACATGGGCATCAGGGGCTGAACCTTCACCTGAAGCGGCAAGAAAGTGAACGCCTCATCCACGCGGCCCAAAGGCAGGCGAAGGCAGCGAGCTTCGGTCTAGAGATATTCTAGCATGTTTTGCTCGTCCAGTTTCTCACCCGCTCTGCCTCCAGCGCATGCAACACTCGCTGCCGGAGGAGGGAAAAGCCAGCTCTGCCATAGCCTTGTCTTTTGATGAGTTTGAGTTTGTTGATCTGGCCTTCCACCTGCCCGTTGGAATAGACCAGCGTGAGCCCGGACAGGATTTCTTCCTGATCGCGTTGCAATCCGGCAGCGAAACGCTTCACATCGCGGAAGTTGCTCTCTTTCACCTGCTTCATCCAATCACCGAGCCGATCTCCTTCACGCTTGCGCACAATCTGTCCAAATGATTGAGAAAGCCGATGCAACGTTGCCAGCTCCTGACTCGCCTGGCATAATGCTTGGAGGTCTGTCCGCTCCTCAGCTTTGAGGCGCTCATAGGGACGAGCGATGAGCCAGATGGCTTTTTGGACAGCAACGCGATCAGCCACTCCGGGAGCCGGAAGTGACGCAGAATCTTGACGCAGCGCTCTCGACATCCGCGATAGAGGGTCTGAATGGAGCCAGCGAAGCCCTGATTCTGGATTTCTTGCCACAGCAGTGAAACCGAACGTTCGCCCTGGTGCCATCTGGAAAGGACGTAAGCGGCATAGGGATCGAAGATACTTCGCCGCTTGCGACGAGGCTGGCTGTAGGGACACGTCTCCCGTGCCTGCCAGCGCTGCACCGTTCGCACTCCGATGGCGAGACGCCCAGCAATTTCTTTTTGTGACAGGCCATGCAACCGCAAAGCTTTGGCTTGTTCGAAGCTCTCCAGGCGTTCGGTTTGTTCTTTGGGCTCAGGCTGATGCGCGGGACACTCCTCTCGATCCAGCCAGCGATAGACCGTGCGCACGGACATGCCGAGCTGGCTGGCAATCTCTTTGACAGAAACGCCTTGTGAGAAGAGGTCCTTGACCTGCTCAAACCGCTCTTGTTTACTGGCCTGCCTCGCCCGGCGTTTTCGCACCACATCTGTATCAGGGGCTTGCCGCCACTCATCAGGTGTCGGCAAAGCGGGAGCGGGAAGCGGAAGGTGGGTCTGGCGAAGGTGTCGGTAACAGCGCGAGACCTCTGGTTCGAGAGCCTCGACGAAGTTTTTCATGACATGAAAGCGATCCGCAACCGCTGTGGCTTGCGGGGCGCCTTCCCGACAGGCTGTCGCATAGTCCTGGCCCCGATCCCGGCTCACCTAGCGGACTTCGGGATGCTCTCGCATCCACGCCGCCGCACGCGCGGTGCTTCGCTCTGGCAGCAGGTCGATCACCTGCTGCGCGCTCAAATCCACCAGGATCGTGCTAAATGTGCGTCCTCGCTTGAACGAGAAATCGTCACTGCCCAGGGCAGTCACCGGACCAGCAGGGGCTGCTGGTAATTCCATGATGCGGCGCAGGATGGTCATCCATGAGGTGACCATGCCCAACCGTACCGAGAGTCGCGTGCCCAAACTGCCCGATGTCGCCAAGCCGAGGGCGGCCAGGGCCTCTTTCAAGCGAACGGTCATTTGCGCCCACGGCTCGACGAAGGTAGGGAGGTAGGGTAGGCACCCGGCGAGGTACATCTCTGTCCTTTTCCGAGTACCCCCCTCCAAACCCGGCGTGCTCCTTTCAGAGCACCGGGCTTTCCAGCATCATCGGAGTCACTCCGTCCGTGAACGTGATCGTTTGGGTTTGAGTGGGCGCCCTGCGTGTAAATCGACATGGCATGAGTGACAGAGCACGATAGTTTTACGACGACGGGCTGCCATCATCTTGACCCAACTGGGTTTGTCTCGGCCTTCATACTTGTTGAGGTCTTTGAGGGCACGTATATGATGAACTTGAATCTGGTCCGTCATACGTGTGGCCCCGCAGTGTTCACAGACCTGGGCCAGGAGCCGTTGTTCCAGTTCTGATCTTCCATGCCAGATTTGTCGTGGTTGGTCATCAAGGCGAGCTTTGATGTCCCATGAGAGCGGGATACCTCCCCAGATCGCTATCAGTGGTTCTTTCCCCTCGCGTTCGACGGTTGCTCGAAGCCCCCTGTAGGTCGTTCCATCTCTCTGGATATGTGTCCGATATTTCCGGTAGATGTGGCCTACTGAAGTGTTGTGCTTGATCGCTAATGTTTTAGTCAGCGATGCTTCCATTGTCTGCTTGAGGGTCTTGAACCGGTGGAGATTGTAGGCGTGACGATAGTAGTTAACGAGTCCTCGGTATTCCAGTTGATAGGTAGAGATAATGGTGAAATCACTCTCCCTCATCAGCTTGGTTCGATGGACAGGTTTTCCTGCTTGCTGATAGCGTTTCCGTTTTTCCAGTATGACTGCTCGTGGAATACGTAATCCGACTTTGCCGTTGATGCAGCGGCGATTGTGTCGCTGCTTGGTATCGCTTTGCATTGTCGTGATTTCGTACCCCAGGAAGCGTGCTGCCTGACTCCTTGCATGCGTGATGAGGGTCTTCTCTTCCGAGAGCTTGAGACCTAACTCTTCTCGCAAGAAGGTAGAAACGGCCTGCTTGATAGCCTCTGCCTCTGATTTTGGTCCTGTGAATGCCAGGCCGAAATCGTCGGCATAACGAATATATTTGAGCCGCCGCCAGTCTGGATCGCGGGGGTGGATAGAGGGGAGCTTTTGCATGCGTTTCCTTACTTTGAAGGCAGCCTCCTTCTGCCCTTTAGCGAATAGAGCCCGCATGCGGCTCTCCAGTCTTCGGTATTCCGGGTTCAGTTTTCGTGTTTCCCCTCGGGTGTACTGGGGGATGAGCACTGTTTCTACAAATTGGTCCAGTTTGTCAAGCAGGATATTCGAGAGAATGGGCGAGGCTATCGAGCCTTGGGGGACTCCACTGAGGGTCCGATGATATTTCCACTCCTCTAAATATCCTGCGTTGAGCAACTTTTCTACCAAATGAAGGAACCGACCATCATGGATTTTCTCTCTGAGGATGGAGAGGATCTTCTCATGCGGCAGCGACCCAAACGAACTATCAACTCAATGCCCCCTTCAAGAACCCAGAAGAAGAGGAAAGGAAAGACATCGAGGTCACTGACCCCAAGCACCCCCTCTTCGGCCAGCGTTTTCCTCTGCTCTCCATCAGCTCGCCTCCTCACAGCCCTGGCCAGGTGTTCGTGGCCTACCGCGAAGGGATGGTCTTGCGTATTCCCCTGGCGTCGACTACACTCGCGGTAGCACAGCCACCAGCTTGTACCAAGCTCACCTTCGATGCTGTTACCGATCTGTTGAGGGTGGCTGAGGATTGCGAGGCGCTATGTCCACTCCTCCCGCCGACATCTGGAAAAGCTTGTCCCCCGAGTTGCAACAACGCATCACAGACGATCTCTCGTCGATCTTCCAGGAGGTGATCCATGACTGTCTCCGAACTGATTACGCCGGCGCAGCTGCAGAAAAAGGCCGTGATTTACGTGCGGCAGTCCACGCTCACCCAAGTGCTCTTCAACCAGGAGAGCCTCCGGCTGCAATACGCCCTCGAACAGCGCGCTCAGAGCCTGGGCTGGAGGGCTGAAGATATCGAAGTGATCGATGCCGACCTGGGCTTAACCGGCGCGTCCGCGCAACATCGCAGCGGGTTCCAGGAATTGGTGACGAAAGTGACGCTGGGGCAGGCGGGCATCATTCTCTCGTCGGACGTGACTCGGCTTTCGCGCAACTGCTCGGATTGGTATCCGCTGCTGGATGTATGCGGGTATCGCGACTGTCTCATTGCTGATCAAGATGGGGTCTACGATCCAGGATCGACCAATGGTCGTTTACTGCTCGGCTTAAAGGGACAGCTTTCTGAATTGGAACTCCATACCATCCGCGCCCGCATGACTGCTGGACTCTTGAACAAGGCGCGTCGCGGCGAACTCGTACTGACCCTGCCCGTGGGCCTCATTCGTGATGCCGCTGGACGCGTGCACCAGGACCCGCATCAAGAGGTGCACGATCGTCTTCAGCTCATCTTCGCCACCTTTTTGCAAAAACGCTCAGCGAGTAAAGTGCTGGAATTTCTCAATCATCACGACCTGTTGCTGCCGCGGCGCGATCGCTTTGGCGACCTGGTCTGGAAGCGACCGACGGTCGCAGCCATCCTGCAAATCCTCAAAAACCCAGCCTATGCGGGTGCCTTTGTCTATGGCCGCACGCGTACCGTCCACACCGATCCCACCTCTCCTCGTGCCAAACAGATCCGACTCCCGCAGGAAGAATGGAAGATTCGTGTCCCCGATGTGTACCCGGCATACATTTCCTGGTCGACGTTTGAGCAGATCCAGAGCATGCTCGCCGACAATTACGCTGCCTACGACCGCAACAAGACGCGCGGGGTCCCACGTCCTGGAGCCGCCCTCTTGCAGGGGATGATGGCGTGTGGCGAGTGTGGACACAGGATGGTCATTCAATACAAACACGGTCCCCGCTACCTCTGCAACTACCTGCGGCAACAGTATCGGGTGCCAGTGTGCCAATTCATCCCAGCGGATGCGGTGGATGCCCGGGTCGTCGAGGCGTTCTTCCAGGCGCTCTCCCCAGTAGAATTGGATGTATACGAGCAGGCGGTCGCGGCGCAACAGGCCGAGGAAGCGCAGGTGACGCACGCCCATGAGCAGCAGCTCTCTCGCCTGCGCTACGAAGCCCGCCTGGCTCAACGTCAATTTTTGCAGGTCGACCCGGAGAACCGTCTGGTCGCGGCTTCACTGGAAAAACGCTGGGAAGCGGCCCTGACAGAACTCAAGCGAGCGGAAGAGGCCACGACCAACGCGACGCCCTCTCCTTCCCCTTTGCTCTCGCTGCCCCCCGAGCTTCAAGCCGCTTTTCGAGCGATCGGTCAACATCTCCCGGAGTTGTGGCGGCAAGGCAGGATCAAACCAGTCCACCAAAAAGCCTTGCTGCGCTGCCTCATCGACCTGGTGGTCGTCCGTCGTCCCACGCTCGAAGCTGTTGAGGTGCGTATTGTCTGGCGCGGAGGAGCCACGACGGAGCTCCTGGTCCCTGTGCCTGTCGGAGCGCTTGCAGACTTGGCAGGCGCCGAGGCAATGGAGCGGATCATTCTTGAACGCAGCAAACAAGGAGCATCTGATGAGGTCATTGCGGAGGAGTTAACTGCGCAGGGCTATCGCTCGCCGATGCGCCTGGTGGTGTTACCCAGCACCGTGAAGATCATTCGCTTGAAACATGGGATTCTCCAGGTGCGCAGCCAATCGCATCCGCGGCGCGTGGAGGGAGTGCTGAAGCTTTCACAAGTCGCTCAAGCCCTTGACATTGCACCGCATTGGATTTACGATCGGATCAACAAGGGCTGTATTCAGGTCAGCAAGGATGCGCAGACGAGCTTGTACTTGTTTCCTGATGACCCTGCCACCCTTGAGCAGTTCCGGCAACTGCGGGCAGGGACTCTCAAGATGTTGCGTTTTTCAAAGGAGCAGCAAGATGCATGATCGAAACAGTCGGAGATATCGCCTTCGATAATCCAGGTCGCATTTCCCCAGGTATGATAGATTTCCCGCAGGGCAGTGTGACATCCTCGTCCTTCCCGAAATCCATGTGAGTGGGGACTGAATTGAACGTCGTAATAGGCGTTCAGGATCAGCCGAATCACTTCCGCTAGCAGTTTGTCACTCCAAACGGGTAATCCTAATGGTCGCTTTTTCCCGTTCCGCTTGGCTATGTAGGTTCGGCGTGCTGGCTGCCACTGATACCGTTCAAAGCGTAGCGCGCCAATGATGTCCTCTATCTTTTCGAGGGACATGGAGTCAACGGTTTCCGTAGTCACCCCTCTGGTGGTCGCGCCAGCGTTCCGATAGATTTTGCCATAAGCGGTCAGGTAGAGGTTTCTGTTGAACAATTGTCGGTAGACTCTCGTGAGCGGGAGTCCTTGTTTGCCTCGTTCACGGAGAAGTCCCAGATACGTGTTGGTCGTTTGCATTTCGCATGCCTTTCCGTGTATGGACTTCTTGATACCTTTCCTGTGCATCGGGATCAGCGATGCACTCTGGCCTCCCTTCGGAGGCTGCCCCTTCACTAGCAGGGCTAGTTACTATGGGGATTCCGTCGCCATAGGACTCGTGTCCCGTAGGCGATCCCGAAGTTCACGCATTCTCCTGGTCCGCACGTAGGTCCGTTGTTCGGCGGTTCGCTCGATCATTTCGAGTCCTCCTGAGAGAAGCATTCACGAGGACGAACGCCTTATCTTCGTGATCTCAGGCAGGGGCCATAGCACCATGATCCTCTGGTTGTTCACCTGCAACAAGTCGCCTGACGTTCGCCCAATCCAGGGCTGACCCTATGCGGCCTAGCTTGCACAGCCTCTTGGGAGAGGGTGCTTCCCGCACTGTGCTTTCCTTCCATGCTACTGTCCCCTTTGGCTTTCGCCGCTAGGTAAGGAAGTGCTTTAACTACATTTGCTTCCGTAGTGTTGGACTTCTCCAACGAGGAGAATGAATGCGCATCGGCGCACCCGTTCTGTAAAGATCTTACGCGCACAGTGCGGATTGTGACAAAAGCATTTGCGAACTGAAAGCCTCAGGCGGATGGGCTGGCCTGCCCAGGGCAGATCAGAGATCCGGCGGTGATAGCGGCTATGCACGGCGTCCGACTCAGCACCGCAGAGTGGACATCGGCAGGTCCTCTGTGTCGAGAGGACCTGAATCAGCAAGCCCGTTTCCTGCCGTTCAATTGTGGTGATACGTAGTCCTTGGGGAAGAAGCAAAAGTGCCGTCCCTTCCATCAACAACATCTCCTCGTGAAAACTAAAGGGGTCCTTTTCACGAAGAGTCTATCATTTCTTTTCGATCTCCTCCAAAGCAAGCACCCGTTGTTTCACCAAAGCCGTGTATGAACCATTCATGGCGCGTTGCTTTCCATTGAGCCACAAAGGGCTTGACAAATTGAAAATAAGTGTATATACTCCTAATTATGAACGAACACTTGCATCAACCAAACGCAGCTCAATTGGCTGAGATTGAGGCGACGTGTGCGTGCTTGAATGTGCGCAAGGCAGCACGCGCCGTCACGCAACTCTTTGATGAGGTGCTGCAGCCGACAGGGTTGCGGTCAACCCAGTTCACTCTTCTGGTCGCCGTTGCCAGGCTTCGTGAAGCGCCTGTGACGCAGCTGGCTGAGGTACTGGTCATGGACCGCACGACGCTTGCACGCAACCTGAAGCCGCTCGAGAGCCAGGGGCTCCTCAAGATTGAGGCAGGGACGGACCGGCGCAGGCACCTGGTGCGGCTGACTGAACGTGGCCACCAGGCCTTGGCAAGGGCGCTGCCCTCTTGGGAACAAGCACAGCACCAGGTGGTCACGCGCCTGGGACACGAGCAGTGGCACGCGCTCCGAGCCTCACTGAAAGCAACGATGACGCTTGCCCAGGCGGTCTAGTGTTTTTTTGTGGTAATACGTGTATATACACGAAGTGAGGAAACACCGTTAGAAGAGACAAAGATGCATATCCCGAAAGGTAGGAAAAAGATGAAATACTTTGTCACCGGCGCGACCGGCTTTGTCGGTGGTCGCGTGGTACGTCAACTGCTTGAAGCTGGACACGAAGTGGTGATTCTCGCGCGTAATCCCGTGAAGGCCAGCGGGCAGTTTGGGCCGAGTGTGAGGATTCACCAGGGCGATATCACAGAGAAAGAGAGTCTGCGCAAGCCAATGGAGGGCGTGGATGGCGTCTTTCATATCGCGGGCTGGTTTAAAATCGGCGTCAGAGACAAAAGCCAGGGCCAGCGCATCAATATCGAGGGCACGCGGAATGTATTGGAAACCATGCAAGAACTGGGCATCCCGAAAGGCGTCTATACCAGCACTGTCGTTGTCTACTCTAACACGCACGGCCAGCTTGTCGATGAAACGTACCGCTTTGATGGACATACCTTTCTGAATGAATACGAGCGCACCAAGTGGGTGGCGCATTACCAGGTGGCCGAACCCATGATCGAGGCTGGCCTGCCGCTGGTGATTGTGCAGCCGGGACCAGTCTACGGCCCCGGTGATACCAACATTGTGCATTCCGTCCTGGCCCAGTACTTGCAGCGCAAACTGCCCTTGCTGCCGACCGTCACCGCTTTTTCCTTCGTGCATGTTGACGATGTCGCACGCGGTCACATTCTGGCCATGGAGAAAGGCCGACCTGGCGAGTGCTACAACCTCACTGGCGATACCTACACCCTGGTAGAGACCATGAGTCTAGCTGAGAAAATCACCGGTGTGCCTGCCCCGCGTTTGAAGGCCTCGCCCGCCGTGTTCAAAACGCTCTCGGTCATCATGAGAGTCGTCGAGAAACTCCTGCCCGTTCCCGACGAGTACACCGCTGAATACCTGCGTACCATTGCCGGCGTCACCTACCTGGGCGACTACAGCAAGGCGAGCCGCGAACTGGGCTACCAGCCTCGCGCCTTCGAGGCCGGCTTGGCCGAAACGTTGCATCACGAGATGGAGTTGTTGGGAATGAAAGCGCCAGCACGGGCAGGGTACCCTTTTGGGCCGACAAACGCATGACCGCTCAGGCTTTCAGCGTCACCATTCGTCGCGCCGCTTCCCGCACGACCTCTCTGCGTGCGATGACAGAGGAAGCGTTCCCTGCGATGAGAGCAGAGGTATCCCGAGCCTCAAGCGGTTCGGGATATTGCCGAAATCATCGAGTGTATGGTGATACGTACTCGCCGCGTTTCCGTCAATGCAGTGTTGGATCATCCTCACATTAAGTGAGCCAGGATATTGTAAATGTGATAATTAAATGGGCGGATTGTTAAAAATCTTGATAATTAAATGGGAGAGCAAGCAGCCAATACGAAG
>JACZCU010146235.1_pt1 | contig 10462 bp, 8 predicted proteins | sample 8641851 | NCBI WGS metagenome assembly JACZCU01 (sample SAMN15324605, study PRJNA640507) | soil metagenome | isolation source: monocropping sugarcane control | place: China: Luxin town, Laibin City, Guangxi Province | collected 2019-07-25 | depth 10cm m | reverse complement strand
CCCCTATGCCTTGACTCCTCAGCGCCGGTGGCCTTAGCAAATAGGCGGCGATGTTGGGGGCGGGCCACCCCCAGGCTGCCCACCCCACAACATCTCCTAAAGTGAACCACCGGAGGTGGCGAGGAGTCCTCAAGAGGGAAAGTTCGCATGGCTTTGTTTCTTTGCCGGAGATACGCGGCTTTTCCCCTTGACAGGACACTTATTCATCAGTATACTTGTTCGTAACCGGTACCGTAAACGTTTACGTGATCGGTTACGCACAACTATCTATTTCATTATGTTATTGAGGAAGAGCATGGCAGAAAAATTGACCATACAGGATATTGCTCGCCTGGCCGGGGTCTCTAAGGCTACTGTATCCCGCGTCTTAAACAATAAGCCAGATGTAGATCCGGCAACACGTGAGCGTATTCTGCGCATTATGGATGAGCAGGGTTTTATGCCCAGTATTGCGGCTGCTGGCCTGGCAGGAGGGCGCAGTCGCTTAATAGGTATGCTTGTCCCTGCCCTGAACTGGCCTCTCATTCCAGAAGTGATGCGCGGTGTCGCGGAAATTGTAGGCGATACTTCTTATGAGCTGGTTTTGTACAGCATCAATGATAGAAATCATGAAAAAGTGCGCAGTGATGTCATTGATCGCATCCTGGGTACGAAGCTAACAGCGGGACTACTCGCAGTCTATTCAGGCCAGTCGGCACAGTATTTGATGAAGTTCCATAAACAGGATTTTCCCGTTATTATGCTGGACGACCAGATTTTACCGCCAGAGCATATGCCATGGGTAGGAGCTGATAACCGGGTTGGTGCTTACGAAGCAACTTGTCATCTATTGCGCCTTGGTCATCGGCGTATTGCACACATCCAGGGACCGATCAGGTATCAATGCTCGCTTGACCGCTTGCAGGGATACTATGATGCCTTGCGTGAAGCGGGTATTGAACCTGATGCACGCCTTGTCTTGCAGGGCGATTTTATGCCTCCTACTGGCCGTGCCTGTGCCAATACCCTGTTTGCGCTTCCTGAGCAAGAGCGACCAACGGCTATTTTTGCAGGCAATGATTATATGGCCTACGGAGCCCTGGCCGCGGCTGAGGAGTTTGGTTTGCGCGTTCCCCAGGACGTAGCCATCGTGGGCTATGACGATACCTATCCTTCCGCGCATATGCGGCCCGCTCTGACCACTGTGCGCCAGCCATTCTATGAAATGGGCCAGCAGGCTATCAAGCTACTCTTAAGTATGCTTGACACACCGCATCTCACCAATGGTATGCGGGCAACTACTGGCTCAAGCGCTAAAAATAATGTCTTTTCATCGTCCTCTCACTTCGAGGAGACAGAGCAGCGCAAACCTGTACGTATTCAACTACCTACCCGCCTGGTTGTACGCGCGTCTTGTGGCGCGCTTGCGGATCGTATTGGCATTTGAGATGAGGTAATGGGAAAAATTGCTCCCTTTACCTCTTGACATGGAACCGGTTTCAGCTTCCTATCAGGCTAATTGTGCGTGAGTCCTGCGGAGCCTCGCAAGAATTTGTATGGCTGTGGCCTGTGCAGCCATACAAAAATAGGCGAACCACGGGAGGTGGCGAGACACCAGGCACCTGAATAGTTACAAAATACTTTCGCTTTTTATGCTCTATCGAACGCAGATCGGTAGCTGTAAGGACATCATGTCGTCATCAGGTACATACTGAAAGGAGGCGTTTATAAATCCCAGTCATGCGGGAGAAAGGGAAAACGTGTGGATGCTCACGCCCTACGTAGGAGCGCACTTCCTACGTAGCTGGTCCTTTGATCTCTTGTAGATTCTTGCAGAATGTTTTATCCAGTTTTTCAGGAGGTAAACAAGTGACTCCCCAAGCTTTAAGGTCCTATATGCTTGAACAACGCCAACGCAGCTTGCTGCGGATGGCCCTGCTTTCGTTGTTCCTCGTGCTTGTCCTGACTCTGGCCGCCTGTGGTGGTGGTAACAACACAACAACCTCTACTAAGGCTTATCACATCCTGACGGTAGCCGTTTCGCCTAAAGGGAATTTCTCGCAGAACTTCAATCCCTTCCTGGCTCCTGGCAACGTCAACCTGTATGGCACGAACGGCATGATTTATGAGACGCTCTACTTCTTCAATCGCGAAGATGGCAGTTCCACGCCTATGCTGGCTACGGGCTATCAATTCTCTAAAGATGCCAACAGCGTCACTATTACCCTGCGCCAGGGCGTCAAGTGGTCCGATGGTCAGCCCTTCACCAGCGATGATGTCGTCTATACATTGAACCTGATGCAGAAGTACAAAGCGCTTGACACGGCTGGCCTCTGGAACACCATCAAAAATGTGTCGGCTCCTGATGCTAACACTGTTGTTGTCAACTTTATCCACCCTGCTCAACCTGTTATCTGGTACCTGGCCGGTCAAACATATATTGTTCCCAAGCATGTCTGGCAGAGTGTCAGCGATCCCACCCAGTACACAAACAACAATCCTGTTGGTACAGGTCCCTTTGTCCTGAAGTCGTTCACGCCAGAGATTTACAAACTGGCGAAAAACCCTAATTACTGGCAGCCAGGCAGACCCGCCGTTGATGAGCTTGACTACCCGGCCTTTGACTCAAATACGAGTACTGAACTGCTTCTCTCACGCGGTACTTTGGACTGGAATGGTCAGTTCACGCCTAATATCCAGAAGACCTATGTCGACCGTGACCCGGCGCACAACCACTACTGGTTCCCGCCTCACCAGGTTACAGCGCTCTATATGAACCTGGCCAAGTTCCCGTTTAACAACCTGGCTGTACGCCAGGCTATCAGTTACGCGATTGACCGCGACCAGCTCAATAAACTGGGTGAGAGTGGTTACCAGGCACCTGCCAGTCCCACCGGCCTGGTATTGCCAGCCAATAAGAGCTTCCTATCACCGGCTTATGCCAACTCAACCTTCACCGTGGACACCAGCAAAGCCACTTCCCTGCTGCAGAGTGCTGGTTTCACCAAAGGCGGCGATGGCATTTACGCTGACAAGAACGGCAAAAAACTCGCGTTTACCATCAATGTAGTAACCGGTTGGACCGACTGGGTCACCGACTGCCAGATCATGCAGAGTGAGTTGAAGGCCATCGGCATAAACGTGAACGTCAATGCCGTTTCCTTCAATGCCTACTTCACTGCCTTGCAGATGGGTACATATGACTCAGCTATTCACTGGACAAATCCCGGTCCTACACCCTACTACCTGTATAATACCCTGCTCAATAGCGCCAACACTGCACCCGTTGGTAAACAGGCTGCCTCGAACTGGTCACGTTGGAGTGATAGCAATACTGACAAATTGCTCAACCAGTATGCCAGCTCGACTGATTCCAGCGTACAGCAGCAAGCTATCAATGGTCTGCAAAAGATCATGGTCGAGCAGTTGCCGGTAATTCCACTGGTCTATGGCTCAACCTGGTACGAATATAGCACCGCCCGTTTCACAGGATGGCCCGATCAAAATAACGCGTACGCCGTTCCTGGACCTTTTGAAACGCCGGACGCCGAAATTGTAGTGCTCCATCTTCAGCCGGTGTAAGCTCCTCTCTGAGGTTACATACCTTTATTGTGTCGCCCGGGCGGTCGGAACTCCGCCGCGTACCGCCCGGGCGACACACACATTCAACACCATCAACGAGAAGGAGGAATCAGATGCGCCACTTGCTCCGCCGCACGGGTTTTTACCTGGTAGCACTGTGGGCCTCGATCACCTTAAATTTCATCATACCCAGGCTTTCGCCTGGTGACCCTGCTTCAGCATTGGTAGCACGCATGCAGGGAAGGATTCAGCCAGATCAACTAAAGGCCCTGGAGGTGACCTTTGGCGTCAGTCATGATAGTCTCTGGTCGCAATACATACAGTATCTCGGCAATTTGCTCCATGGTAATCTTGGCGTCTCGGTGACGTACTTTCCTACGCCTGTTGCTACCGTCATCGGCCAGAACGTCAGATGGACGTTGGGACTGGTTGGTGTAGCCACCATCGTCAGCTTTCTGCTGGGAACATTACTTGGTGTACTGGTCTCCTGGCGGCGCAACTCCCGCCTGGGTACGATCATTCCCACCATGTTAACCTTCCTTTCGGCCATTCCCTATTTCTGGCTGGCCCTCATCGCGCTCTATTTCCTGGGTTATGTGCTCAACTGGTTCCCTCTCACAGGAGGATTTGATACTCTTACGATTGAGGCAGGTTGGAACTCGGACTTCATACTCAGTGTTCTACAGCACGCTATCCTTCCGGCCTTTACAATTGTCGCCAGTACCCTGGCCGGTTGGATGCTTCCTATGCGTAATGCCATGATCACCACACTTTCGGAAGACTATGTCCTTATGGCCGAGGCGAAAGGGCTTTCGCAACCGCGCGTGATGCTGGCATACGCTGCGCGCAATGCCATCCTGCCCAATATTACCGGATTCGCTCTTTCATTGGGCTTTGTTGTGGGAGGTGCGCTGCTGACTGAGATCGTGTTCTCCTATCCAGGTATCGGTTTCTCACTGCTCCAGGCTGTACAGAACCTCGATTATGCGCTCCTGCAAGGGATTTTTCTGGTCATCGCTGTGGCCGTACTGGCGGCCAATTTTCTGGCCGATATCGTCTATGTTTTCCTCGATCCGCGTGTGCGTCAGGAAAGGGGCTAGCATATGAAAAACGAACAGCCTTCACGACTGGTGAAAGTGGTACGCTGGCTCATGGCCAACCCCAAGGTGTTTAGCGGCCTGCTGATTATCGGTTTTTTCTTTTTGATAGCCCTGCTTGGGCCGCTCATTGTGCACCGTGATCCCAACGCTCTGGACCCCAACTCTTCTTTACTGCCGCCGTCATCACAGCATTGGCTGGGAACGACTCAGACAGGTCAGGATGTCTTTGTCCAGGTAATAATAGGTACGCGTGTCTCATTACTCTTAGGTTTTGGAGCGGGCTTTCTGGCTACCGTGCTCTCGGTGATTATGGGACTGCTGGCCGGCTACTTTGGCGGTTTCGTAGATGATGTGCTTTCGCTGTTGATCAATATCTTTCTTGTGCTGCCTGCCCTGCCGCTGGCGATTGTCTTGACCACCTATTTCCCTGTACGTGGCTCAGCACCGGTAGCGATTGTCATCCTGGTTACCGGTTGGGCCTGGGGAGCGCGTATATTGCGAGCCCAGACACTTTCGCTGCGCAAGCGCGAATTCGTCGAGGCCGCGCGTATGATTGGTGATAATCCCTGGCGCATAGTCTTCGCTGAAATTTTGCCTAATGAGATTGCTATTGTCGCTTCCAGCTTTGTGGGTACCGTCATTTATGCTATCCTGGCGGATGTCGGCCTGGAGTTTCTGGGCCTTGGCGATGTCACCGGAGTCAGTTGGGGCAATATGTTTTTCTGGGCGCAAAATAACGATGCTCTTATCCAGGGTGCCTGGTGGTGGTTTGTCGCACCTGGAGCCTGTGTGGCCTTACTCGGGGCTGGCCTGTCGTTAGTCAACTTTGGCATCGACGAACTGGCGAATCCACGCCTGCGCAACGAGGGCCGCTTGCTCAAAAAACAGAAGGCGGTGGCATAATGGTAAGCAGTAGTGTTGGCACACAATTCATCGCACGCGCTGAACACCAGGCTCCGCCCCTGCTGGAGATCAAATCTCTTAGCGTAGATTATCAAGCTGCCAGTGGCACTGTACACGCTGTCACCGATATCAGTTTTACCTTGCAACGTGGACAGGTTTTAGGTCTGGCTGGCGAGAGCGGCAGCGGCAAGTCCACCCTGGCCTATGCTATCGCGCGCTTGCTGCGTCCACCTGCTCGCATAGCTCAGGGAGAAATCTGGTATTATCCGCGCAAGGGCTACTCCATCTTCCGCAGGAGCGAGAGTGATGAGGATGTAGAATTTAGACCTTTACGCTCATCCTCTGGTAAAGGCGGCCTTCTCCGTAGGGGCGGGAGTGGTGGAGACGTGGGGCGGGGACCCTTGGCGGATGCCGTCAATGTCGTCTCCCCCGGAGACCGAGCGCCCTCCGCTATGAACGGCGATGATGAGAAGGTGGATATACTCAAACTCTCTCCCGCGCAGCTGCGCACTTTCCGCTGGAGCGAACTCTCGATCGTCTTCCAGAGTGCCATGAATGCGCTCAATCCGGTGATGAACATCGAAACTCAGATCCTGGATGTACTCAAAGTGCATAGTCCGCATATGAGTAAAGATATGCGCAAGCAGCGCGCGGTCGAACTCCTACGCCTGGTGGGTATATCCTCTGATCGCTTGCGCAGCTATCCCCATGAACTGAGCGGTGGTATGCGTCAGCGTGCAATTATTGCCATTGCCCTGGCTCTCTCGCCCGAGATCATCATCATGGATGAGCCAACTACGGCCCTGGATGTAGTGGTGCAGCGCGATATTCTTAATGAGATCATGAGCTTGCGCACCCAGCTGGATTTCTCAGTTATTTTTATCACGCATGACCTCTCTCTCCTGCTGGAGATGGCCGATAATGTTGTTATTATGTACGCGGGTCGTATCGTGGAGATGGCTTCTCGTCACGAATTGTATACGCAGGCACGTCATCCCTATACGCTTGGTCTGCTCAATTCCTTCCCCACGCTTCACGGTTCGAGACGGAGAATGACAGGCATTCCAGGCACGCCGCCCGACCTCCGCGTGGTGCCAGCGGGCTGTGCCTTTCATCCACGCTGCCGGTTCGTCTTTGACACCTGTTGGAACACTTTACCGCTGCTTTCAACGCCGGTGCAAGAGATCCCCGACCAGCGTGTGGCTTGTCATCTCTATGACCGTGCTTTAAATCCTGCCGGTGTTCCTACGAATCTTAAGGAGCGTTATATTGCTGCAACAGCAGCGCCTGAACCCGAAAATGGGCATGACGAGGAGGCCACATCTCTAACTACACCCACTGACAAGGGGGAAGCACAATGAACCTCGTAGAACAATTCGACAACTTCCTACCCAGGGAAAATGTTAATGAGCAAACTCATGGTTACGCCATAGAGCCCGGGATCGAACAGGAACATCGTAATATAGTAGGGGTAGGGCTTGCCCCTACCCTGCCTCCAGATGCTGAAATTTCTGCATCCGCTGCTCCTATTTCGGTCTCTGGTACTCCTATATTAGAAGCATTGCATTTGCGCAAGGAATTTCCACTGCGTAAGGTGAGGTTGTTCGGGGCGGCGCGAGCGGTGTATGCAGTAGAGGACTTCTCCCTGGCATTGTATTCTGGTCGCGCCACTGCTCTTGTAGGGGAGAGTGGGAGTGGCAAAACAACGGCTGCGCGTATCCTGGCAGGGATGTATAAGCCCACAAGCGGTAGTATGCGCTTTCATAGTAAGCAGGTAGATACTTGGCGTTCGTCAGTCCTGCGCTCCTTTAGACGCCAGGTTCAGTTGATCTTCCAGGACCCTTTTTCCTCGCTTAACCCGGTGCATAGCGTCCACTATCACCTGAGCCGCCCCCTGCGCGTCCATAGTCATGTGCATAACGCTGCTGAGGAGCGCCAGCGTATTCTAGGCCTGCTCGAGCGCGTGAGTTTGACACCTGCCGAGCAGTTTATGCATAAATATCCGCATCAACTCAGTGGTGGACAACGCCAGCGTGTCGCAATTGCTCGCGCCCTGGCGGTGCAGCCAGAAGTATTACTGGCGGATGAGCCCGTTTCCATGCTGGATGTCTCCATTCGCCTGGATGTACTGAACCTCTTATTGCGCCTCAAGGATGAGGAACGCCTGGCCTTTCTCTTTATCACCCACGATATCGCCAGCGCTCGCTACTTCGCTGAAGACACTCTGGTAATGTACGCGGGTCAGACAGTCGAAGGTGGCCCGAGTGACGAGGTCATTCAACAGCCCAGGCACCCATATACGCAACTGTTGCTTTCCGCTGCTCCCGACCCTGATCGTATGAAAGAGGGCCGGGCTCAGTCTGCCGGCTCACCCGCTGCGGCTACGGAGACCGCACTCCTTGCTCGTGGAGAGCCACCCAGCTTGATCGATCCACCCGGTGGCTGCCGCTTCCACCCGCGTTGTCCATATGCCATGCCTGTATGTAAACAGAGTTTTCCTCCGCGAACAAATCTGGGCAAAGGTCACTGGACGCACTGTTTTATGTATGGGGCAGAGTCTGAAGCTGCCCCTTCTCACAAGCGATCTGCAACAAGTCCTAAGGAGGATAAATGAGCATAATTGACCATACGCAGCCTGAGATGATGGTTGACACTGACCTGGCAACTTCCTTTCCAGCTGGTTTCCTATGGGGTACTGCTACTGCATCGTACCAGATTGAGGGTGCAGTTAGCGAAGATGGACGCAGACCATCCATCTGGGATGCCTTCGCGGAAACGCCAGGTAAAACCCACCGTGGTGAGACAGGAGCCGTTGCTGTTGATCACTACCATCGCATGCCTGAAGATGTTGCGTTGATGGCCCAGTTGGGACTTGGAGCATATCGTTTCTCTATTTCCTGGTCACGCGTGCTGCCTGATGGTACCGGACCTGTTAATGAGCCCGGATTGGATTTCTATGATCGTCTGGTGGATGAGTTATTGGCTAAAGGCATTACGCCGCTGGCTACGCTCTATCATTGGGATCTGCCTCTCACCTTGCATGATCGCGGTGGCTGGCTAAATCGTGGTACTGCGCTAGTCTTTGCCGATTATGCGGAAATTGTGGCTCGTCGCTTAGGTGACCGCGTTGATTGGTGGCTGACGCAAAATGAACCATGGTGCACCGCCTTCCTGGGCTATGGTATTGGCGTTCATGCGCCCGGTATCGAAGATATGCAAGCTGCGGCAACAGCAGGTCATCATGTGCTGCTTGCGCATGGCCTTGCTTTGCCACGCTTACGCGCTCACACACGATCATCGGCCCGCTTAGGCATCACCTTAAATTTTACGCCGGTCTATGCTACTGATAACAGTCCAGAGACCCTGCTGGGCGTTGAGAAGGAGGACATTTTTCAGAATCGCTGGTTTGTCGAACCTATTTTTCGCGCCAGTTACCCTGAGCATCTTTTCACGAACATGGGTGTGCAGCCTCCTCCCATTAAGGATGGTGACATGGCTCTGATCTCGGCTCCGATAGATTTTCTAGGGGTCAACAACTACTCACGTATATTGCTGCGCTCTCGTCCGGGTTCTGGTAACGCTGCAGAGCATACATACGAGACCGTTGCTCCTATACCTGGCGCCTGCTATACCGAGATGGGTTGGGAGGTCTATCCACGCGGCCTGACTGATTTATTATGTCGTCTGCATCGCGATTATGCCCCTCAAGCCTTTGTGGTGACAGAGAATGGGGCAGCCTTTGAGGATATGTGGGATGGAGGGCATCGCGTCAGTGACCCCAGACGCCTCGAGTATTTGCGTGAGTATATCCGGGCCGTTGGCCAGGCTATAGCCCAGGGAGTACCTGTGCAGGGCTACTTTGCCTGGTCGCTCATGGATAACTTTGAGTGGGCGGAAGGCTACAGCAAACGCTTTGGTATTGTCTATATCGATTATGCTTCACAACGTCGCATTATCAAAGATAGTGGCTACTGGTATGCCAACTTTTTGGCCGCGCAACGCGGTCAGGAGAGCAGCTAGCTTATTCATCAGCTTCTCTGCCTCTGGAGACCTCTAGCTTCAGCCGTCACTTGACCTAGTGAATAGCATGAACGCTTGGTGTGAGATAGAAGTAAGGGGAGGAGGCCGCCTTGACACGGTGGTCTCCTCCCGAAAGAACTTTTTTCTAAAAAATGAGGCATTGACATGTTTTGTTGACTGATATATGCTAACGGGCAGGATTGTGTATATGGCAAAAAGGAATACACATGGGGGTTTATGTATTGCCGTAAAAGCATAAAGTAGGGTGGTTTGTAAGTGGCTATTAAAGGTCGAAGAAACATTGCACACAGCAATCGACTCATTGCTATTGTTGAAGATGATGCTAATATGGCCGATCTGTTCCGTGACGCGCTTAGACGTGCCGGCAGTTGGCAATTACAGGTCTTTTCAGATGGGCTGGATGCCAGGACTCGCTTACCGGAGCTTGGAGCGCATCTCATATTGCTAGATGTGGGTTTACCCAACCTCGATGGAGCTTCCCTCTATAAGATTTTACGTGGCCATAGCAATACCAAACACACGCCAATCATTGTGATTACCGGGAGCTATGATTGGGAACTTCATCGCATGGGCCTACAAACAGGTCTGCTCCTGCGAAAACCATTTCGCATGGATGAACTCCTACGCATGATCAATGCCCTGTTGCCAGAAGAAGCATAGTCCTTCGCCTTTCAGAAATGTGCAGAGTGATATCTATTTGTACCTTTGGGCCGCAATGAAACGTTATTAATAATGTGTGGCAATATCTTGATATGCAGAACAGCTTAATGTGCACTGGGTCAAGTACCCCACGCCTGAACAGCGGGGGCTTGTGAACTGTTCGGCGCGTGAGCCGAGGCTGTTACAAGCCTGGACTT
>JACZCU010333077.1_pt1 | contig 10488 bp, 9 predicted proteins | sample 8641851 | NCBI WGS metagenome assembly JACZCU01 (sample SAMN15324605, study PRJNA640507) | soil metagenome | isolation source: monocropping sugarcane control | place: China: Luxin town, Laibin City, Guangxi Province | collected 2019-07-25 | depth 10cm m | reverse complement strand
GGGTGGCCGCAGGCGCTGAGCAGTCAAGCCAGGAGGGAACCTGAAGAGGTACGTTTTGCATGGGTAAAAACGCGTTTGAGAATGCGTTTATGTGTACGTCCGTGTTGGTAGGAGCCTTAAAGATTGCATCCTCAAGTCACGCTGGTGAACCCACTCTAAGGAAGTGCGATCATGTAGATTAATAAAAGCATCCACTCATCCGTAGGGGCCGATTTATCGGCCTTTGCCGGATGGTCCGATATCCCTAGTATTTTGTGAAACTTCATAATCATTGCAGAGCAGCGATCAAGGAGGAAGGGGTAGCGGTGTCATTGTGAACACACTCCCTTGAGACGCTTTTATGAATACAAAACGTTGTGCCAGATGCCATAAATTATTGCGCAGGGAAGCCGAAACCTGTAGCCGTTGTGGCTACTCCTATGTAAAGAACCCGATTAGAAGCGCGACATCTTCTATGCCGGCCGCCAGGCGCACGCGCACTCGTACCTCTACATTTGCTAGCAATAGGGGAAAAGGTACATTGATGGCTGCTCAGCGCCGCTCGATTCCTCCCGCGTCGCCTCACCGGGCAGGTCATTACTCCGGTCTGCATCCAGAAGATCAACCCTATCAATCAACTATTATGGAGATCCAACCTGCCCCTGAGCAATCACATTCTCCACAGCAGGATCAGCCAGCACCGGTGAGCAAACATTTACCTGTAGTCGCTGAACGCCCATTTCAACAAGCTATGCACTCGGAGGATACGGTAACACTACCTTCGCACCAGGCCTGGCCCACTTTTTATCGTGATCGACCGCAGCGTAATATCTTGCGAGGCCGTTTTGTATCTACTACCCTTACCATTGCCTGTCTTATTTTTCTGATTGCGAGTAGCCTGCTCGCCTATATTTTCATCAATAGGAAACCCGTCCTTGGCAGGCAAACATTGAGTGTGATGCCCGCTCAACTGCGCGTTAATGATACCTTTACGCTTGAAGGCCAGGGGTTTGGCACGCATGATCTCATCAGCTTTACGCATGATAAACACAACGATCCCTTGCTGGATGGCAATGGCAGGGCTTTGCAGACGCACGCGGATGACCGGGGTACCTTTTCGGTGCAGGTAGTCGTGCCCAACACATGGCAGGTAGGTCAGCATTCAATTTACGCATTTGATATTGGTAAAGAGCAGAGTATTAGCATCGTAGCTACGCTTACCGTGCAACAGTTGTCGTCAGCGCCGCCACTTTTGCAACTGCCCACTTCGAGTATCGATCTTGGCGTAAACGTTCCCGGTGTCGTTGCTAAAAAAGAGGTTATGCTCGTCAATGCTGGTGGTCAGCAGCTCGATTGGCAGGCCAGTAGTGATCAAGCATGGCTGACCGTCACGCCCAATAGTGGTACTTTCTCTGGTAGCGCTATCGTAACCATTGCGGCTAACAGTGGACAATTGGCTCCTCAATCCTATGCTGGCCATGTGACATTTATCCAGCAAGGCAGTAGTAATCAGCCCTTAACCCTAACAGTCACTATGGCTGTCAAATCTGCTCCTCCATCAAGCCTGCTCGTCTCGCCTGTAGCGTTGGTCTATTCAGGAACACCGGCAGAGAATCCCGCTCCTCAGACGATTACTTTGCAAAACAGTGATAGCAAACCTCTCGCTTGGAGCAGCACTATTGGTAATAGCGCGTCATGGCTGAGCGTTTATCCTACCAGTGGTCATCTCGAGCCACATACCAATACAATTGTTACAGTAAATGTGCAGTCACAACGACTGGCTGTAGGTTCATATCAAGGTGTCATAAATTTTATAGGTGGCGTGAATCCCCAGGTGTCTGTGGCTTTAAGTGTTGCTGCTGTGGGTAATCTGGTCGTCTCTCCACCATCGCTGAACTTTTCATCTGTGGGACAAAATCCGGCCAGCCAGGTTATAGCTATTCAGAATAGTGGAGGTGCAACCGCTGCCTGGACAGCCGCAACGGCGACTGTCGATGGTGCGAATTGGCTTACAATCACACCCGCGAGTGGATCTCTTGCCGCTGGGCAAGCGACGAATGCAACTGTCTCTGTTAATATTGCCAATCTAAAACCGCGTTCGTACCAGGGATCGCTTACCTTCTCCTATGGAGGAGCTACCAACCAGGTTGCTGTCTCTCTCACGGTTAGCGTGCCTCCAGCCGCTGCCATTAGCTTGAACCTGCGCGCGCTCAATTTTACGACTATCAAGGGCCAGAATCCCGCGCCTCAAAGTTTCACGATTACTAATACTGGCAATGCTACGCTTAGATGGAGCATCAGTGAAGATCAGAATGGTTCCTCATTCGCTCCTGTCTCCTCAACCAGTGGCAGCCTGGCTCCCACCAGGAGTACGGTTATAACTGTCTTTCCCAACCTTGCTCAGGCCGGAGCAGGAAATCTCACCACAACGCTTACTGTTGCAGATAGTGATAGAGGCACTAAAGTAACCAGCCAGAAGCTCACCGTGAATATCGGAATCAAAGACCAGGCAACGATAACTCTTTCAGTGAATACGATGTTCTTCTCTCACAATAGCGTTATCACCGAATCTTCCCAGTTATTGGATATAAAAAATACGGGTTCTCAACCCCTCAATTGGCTTGCCCAACCATCTAATCCCTGGTTAACCGCCGTTGTTCCGAGTGGCTCGCTGGCACCTGGCGAGGATATTTTGATTGAGGTCCATTGCCAGAGCAGCGGCTTTTCACCCGGCACGTATCCATCCAGCCTGGTCATTCGTGATAGAGATAATGGCACACCTGTCGTTTCTCAACAGGTGGTCGTGACCATGGTCGTGAGCTAGCGAAGCGCCGCAGGCGCGGTGCGTTGACGCCCTCTTGTTCTCTGTGCTACACTCTGTCTAGAATATTTTGCCATTTGCCATCAAGTGGCTTTTTTAATCATCATCATTTGGAGGATAGACTCGTGCCAACCATTACATTTGTACGGGAAAATATACAGGTTGAAGTGCCATTTGCAGATAGTGTACGCTATCCAGCCCTGGAAAACGACGTTCCGGTCTATTGCGGTATCTTTAAATTTGGGAATTGCCACGGCAATGGCCTATGTGGTACTGATCGCGTAGCCGTTTCTCCCTCGACTAATACCAATCCTCTCACCTTTATGGAAAAGTTCTGGCTGCGTGGTGACCTCAAGAAGAATCCTAATATGCGTCTCGCTTGCCAGGTTGAAGTTCTCGGCGATGTGACCGTCGATACACAGTGCAAGCAATAACAGGCATGTACAAAATGGGACGACCGGCTCAGCCGGTCGTCCCATTTTGTACATGCCTGTGCTAACGCACAACAAAGTACAGGCGCAGCGCAAATTGATCATTCCAGTATAGTTCAACCATGCCCTCAGCGGGTTGGGCATATGCCACTCGAGCTCTACCTGCCATGGGAGAGCTAATCAGCGGCGTAGGGGCGCTGGCCTGGTAGAAAGCTCCATTTGTATACCATTTGACGGTAACTACGCCGGGTTGCTTGGCTGGATGCACACTATAGGTAAGATATATTGGCTGATTGGGTTTAAATGCGGTATCTGTTCTTGTTGCCACTCCCTGTGAATTTATGCTTGCCGTTGTTGTGGCCGAGTTAATAATATTGTAAGCCGGCCCTGTCACTTGCGCCGTTGGCGCATCCGGCAGTGTTTGCGTAGGCGTAGGCTTGAGGTTTGTTGGAGGCGCGAACCCCGTAAATTGAGTTAGCACGCTTAATTTACCGCTTGCCTTGGCATAATAGCCCGCACCTGTACACAGGAGGATACCAACGATTAAGACACTTAACAACCCGCTAATAGCGCGGTAGCGCGGGATAATCGGTCGCGGCTTGGTGTACATAGGTGGCACATACACAACCTCCCCTTCGTTCGGTAGGGCAGGGAGCATGGCATTTATATTTTGCTCGGGTAGCGGAATAAGTCCGCTCCCAGCCATGTTTGATCCAGGTTGCAGCGGGAACAAGGCCTGTTGTGGTTGATACGGAACTGGTAAGAGCGAAATTGGCTGCTGCTCTGTTTGAGGCTGATTCTGAAATGGTGGCGCTGAAGCCTGCTGTACCTGGCCGTGTGCTGGCATTTGTGCGAGCAATGAGCTGGGACTTGCCCATGTAGCTGTAGCTGCTGGTGGGATATTACCTCCAAATCCACCTTGCGCATTGCTCAGGAGGGGGGAAGGCGCACCGCAGTAAGGGCAAGGTGCTTCATTAGCTGGTCGAGCAGTATTGCAAAACGTACAGAGCATCGTCGTTTTTCCACCTTTGTGATTGATCTTACAGTTTTGATCTTTAGCGGTCCTATGTCTTCAAAGTATCATTGGCATAGCGCACGGTCAAGTTCTGCCCCTTTGTGTAGGGCAAAAGGGCTATGTTCATCTTATATAAACGTATGTCATGCTACACCTCGAGTACACGCTAAGCAGTAATTTGGGCAAACAGACACGACCGGTGTTCCCTAAAAATTAGCTCACCTTGAATCGTTTTTGTGGGCGTGTTACCATTGTAGAGAGAGGTAAACTGCTGCAATCATCGTCTTTATTGTATCCTACCTGTTTACCTCTTATTTTTTATCATGCCAGAAGCACAAGAACAATGGTATAATCGGCAGGCAATTGAACAACTCGCCCAGCACATTCCTTTTGAACGGGATAGCGCTAGCAAATCGGAGCAAATTGAAATGCTGCGCGGCCTGGTCTTGCGCTATGGCCGAACTATGGACCCTGAAATGTTCGGCTTCGAGGCCCGCAATGAACTTATACGCCTGGGCTTATGGCAACGTATCGGCCCGCATCCAGAAGAAGAAAACCAGTAGGGCTTCGACCTTATTATGTAAGGGGAGATGGGATAGGCAAAGATGTATGCTGAATACGTAACACGCAGGAGGAAGGATACCTGATGTCTATCTCACTACAGGGCAAAACAATCGTTATTACAGGTAGCTCTAGCGGCTTTGGACGACAAGCGGCTCTGCATTTAGCGCAGCGGGGCTGCCACGTTTTCGCTACTGTTCGCCGTGAAAGTGATCAAGCTAATCTCCTGGCAGAAGCCGCGCAGAGGACCTGCCAGGAGCATATTACACCTGTCATCTGCGATATTACTCAACCAGCGCAGGTAGCTGAACTGGCGCGTACGGTATCTAATGCAACATCACGCCTGGACGCCTTGCTCAATAATGCAGGCACTGCCTTCGCTGCTCCCCTGGAATTACTTTCGCTGGACGACTTTCGCGCCCAATTAGAAATTAATGTCGTTGCCCACCTGGGAGTCATCCAGGCGCTTCTACCCCTACTGAAATCAGCCAGGGGTACGATTATTAATGTCAGCAGCGTTAATGGGCGCATTGCCCTACCTATTGTAGGCGCATACTCCGCCAGCAAATTCGCTCTGGAGGCTCTCAGCGATGCTCTACGCGTCGAATTAGCTCCCTTTGGCGTGCAGGTTGTAGTGATCGAGCCCAGTTCCAGTCCCACAGCTATCTGGCAGACAAGTATGCAAAGGGCATCCGCCAAATTAGATGAGCACCGCAGCGGTCCTTATGCTCGCCTATTGAGTGTATTTGAGAAAATTGCTGCCCGTTCGGGTTCAACAGGTTTCCCTCCCCAACTTTTTGCCGATACTGTAGATACTATACTTACCGCTCGCCATCCGCGCTCACGCTACATTATTCCCGCCAGTGCCAGGCGGGAAGTACTGCTGCGCACACTGTTACCAGATCGCCTTTGGGATCGCCAGGTGCGGCGTACACTCAAATGGTGAGTTTTCCTCGCCTGCTAAGTTTTGTGCTATGATTAAGAGCAAAGAATAGTTTTTTCTTCGTAGTTTTTAGGTTTAAAAGGGGGCAACGATGCTCAGAGATACGCTGTTGTATCTGGCTCAAAATAATAATCTACGTGAATTTGTCATCTCAAATCGGGCAACACGTAGTGTCTCACGCCGTTTTGTTGCAGGTGAAGCTTTAGATGAAGCGATTCAGGCAACCCGCACGCTTAACCAGGCCGGTATGCATGTCTCGCTTGATCACCTCGGCGAAAATGTCTCGGATGCGCAAGAAGCAAGGTCCACTGCGCGCGGCTATCGTGACATTCTTGACTCCATCAAACAAACTGGTATCGATGCAAATATCTCCATCAAGCTCACAGCCCTGGGCTTAGACATTTCGCAGGAGCTTTGCGAGCAGAATCTCCGCGATATTCTAGAACATGCCCAGAAATATCAGATTTTTGTGCGTATTGATATGGAAGGCTCAGACTATACAGAACAGACGGTAGACATAACCTTACGTATGCATAAACAGTTCGAGCACGTTGGCACAGTGATTCAATCCTGCCTCTATCGCAGCAAGAAGGACGTTGAGCAACTTATCTCGCAAGGTGTGCGTGTGCGCCTGGTTAAGGGCGCGTATAAAGAGCCAAAGACGGTCGCCTTCCAAAATAAGAGCGAGGTTGACCATAATTACATGCAACTCATGCTGCTGTTGCTCTTAAAAGGAAATTATCCGGCGCTTGCTACCCATGACGAAGCTATTATCAATGCTGCCTGTAAATATGCGCGTGATTATGGTATTAGTAAAGATGCCTTTGAGTTTCAAATGCTGTATGGCATTCGCCGTGACCTGCAAGAAAAACTTGTGAGCCAGGGCTATAATATGCGTGTCTACGTTCCCTATGGTTCGCAGTGGTATCCGTACCTTATGCGCCGCATGGCAGAACGGCCGGCAAACCTGGTTTTTGTCATGAGTAATGCCCTGCGCTAGTCTGTTTAATGTTCATTATCCGAAGGAAACTACATGACTATACCCACCACCAGCACTTGCGCTGTTTCTGTTGGCGTCGCCGACATTCGTCGCTATCCTGACCCGGAGTCTGAACTGGTCACTCAAGCCTTGTTGAATACACCTGCACAAGCTGGTGAGGTTGATGGCGAGTGGACATATGTTACCCTTTCAGACTATAAGGGTTGGATTTGCACAAGCCACCTGGAAGACCCCATTGCCAGGGGCTTCTGCAAGGTTGGAGAAACATGTAGTACGCCTTTATCCCTGGTCGCTGTAGTCATCAGCACTCATACCCCTCTCTACGCGAATATGCAAGGTGATGAGATCCTACTGCTAGCCTATCTCTCTACCTCCTTACCTCTGTTGGATACAACGCGAGCAGAGCGCGTGCAGGTGGCCTTACCTGGCGCATTAACCGCCTGGCTTGAGCGGAACAAAATCGCTATTCGCCAACAGGAAAATGTCTATCCGCAATCACCTATCGAGACAATTACATCTTATGCACGTGCCTTACTACACCGGCCCTACCTATGGGGCGGCACAAGTTGGGAAGGCATTGATTGCAGTGGATTTGTGCAGTTGTGTTACCGTATGGGAGGATATATCATTCCACGAGATGCGGACCAGCAGCATGATTTCTTGCCCCACAGCGTCAAACGTGAAGATATACAAGAAGGTGATTTGATCTTCTTTGGTAGTAAAGAAATAACTCATGTCGCTTTGGCTCTAAATAACCAGGAATATATTCATGCCGAGGGACAAAACTATAACCATGTGGTCATTAACAGCTTCGATCCCACGGCCGAGCATTACTATCAACGCCTAGATGAGATTGTCTGGGCGGTCAAGCGCGTGGTGGTCTAAATGCAAGCAGCTATTGAGCATGAACTCGCCACCCTGGGAGGATCCGCTGCCTGCGTTGTAATGCGTATGGATGATGCTATTCCCGTCAAACTCGTTTCCATCAATCCCGACACTGTTTTTCCCGCAGCTAGCCTGGCCAAGGTGCCAATTTTAGTAGAAGTGGCTCGTCAAGTGGAGCTTGGCCTGCTAACCTGGCAAACCCGCTACAACGTCTCTGACGCTGCCCGCGTTGCTAACGCTGGCGTTATCGCTGATCTCTCAGCAGAACTACGTCCCACGCTACGCGATCTTGCCCACCTCATGATTACCATCAGCGACAATACCGCTTCAAATTTGTTGCTGGACATAGTAGGTATGGATGCGATCAATGCTACTATGCGCGATCTTGGGCTGAATTCGACTCGCCTGGAACGGCGTTTTATCGACTTCGAGGCTCGCCGGGCGGGACGCGATAACTGGACCTCGGCGGGAGATATGGCCCTACTCTTCTCCTTGTTCTGTACAGCGCTGTTGTCCGGCAAAGAGATTATGCTTCAGATATTGCTTCGTCAGAATGATTATACATTGCTACCTGCTTACTGGGGCGAAAATATCCCCTTTGCTCACAAAACTGGCGGACTCGAGGGTATTCTTCATGATGCTGGTATCCTTTATCCTCCTGCAGATCCCTCTAGCCCTCTCATTATTGCTGCTATGACTGCCAACCAACCAGATGAACCTTTGGCCAGGTTTACCCTTGCCAGAATAGGTAGAATTATCTATAACTATAATCTATAGAAATCTGTGTCAGATGTGCTATCTGACCCGTTTTCTAAGCTTGTTTCGCCTGGCTAAGGGAGAAACAGCCTTTGCTTGCCTTGACGAAGAAGCAACAGTAAGCTAGAATGGTTAATAATAAATTTGTTCATAGTCCTGAATACTATTTAATGGAGTAGAAAAGTAAAGGTCAAGAGAGAAGTATTGGTAAAAAAAGCTCCAGTGGATTTGCACTTTGGGGGTGCAGGAATGCAACAGTCTATAGGTGAATTGATCCGGCAAGCACGCCGCCAGCAAAATATTACCCAAACAGAATTGGGTGGGTTACGCTTCTCCAAATCATATGTGAGTGCTGTAGAGCGCAATAAGATTGTATCCTCCGCTGATGCTCTCCAGTTTTTCGCTGAGCAACTTGGCCAGCCCGGCGACTACTTTATTTCCTTGCACCAACAATTTGAAGCAGAGGGATCTCAACCTGTACTTAACATGCCTGGCATAAGCAATCAGTACCGCGGTGAAGCGCTTGCTTTATTGGATGTTTTGCTCGAGAGCTCGGAAAGCTCCGACTTCCCTGTTCATCATGAACTACCACCCCTTGCCCCCGAACTTCTTGCCACGCTTCCGCCACACAAGCAATCACGCTACTACTTTATGCAGGGTCTCATTGCTAAAGTGAGGCAGGATCTTCCCGCTGCCCTGCGCTCCTTTGAGGCAGCGCTGGTTTTTGCGACAGATGCTCAACAGGCGCTCGTCCTTGATGAATTAGGCGTGTACTATTACCTGCTCGGGGCATATCAAACCGCATTAAATTATCACTCGCGAGCTTTACATGTGCTTACGGATGAAGCTTATCATAACACAGTTCCCGGGCTGCAATTTAAAATTGAACTTCACTGTGGCGACGATTACAAAGCTTTGGGAGAATATCAACAGGCCTGTGATCATTATGAGCGCGCTCGTTTGCGTTTGAACTCCGAGCATGATATGAAAACTGCCGGATTATTATATAGTTCGCTGGGTTATTGTACCTATACTACGATTTACCAGCGCACTGCACTTTCTTCACCTGTCAATCAGCGAGCGTCTATGGAAGCTATGGAACAAGAATTTCAGCGCGCCATAGGTCTTTTGGTCCAAAGTAGAAATCTTCACCAGATCAGTGGTGACACGGCTGGCGAGACCTATGTTCGCCTTGTACAGGCCCAGGTCCTACTTGATTTGAGTGGACGACGCCGGCAGTTAGCTTTAAGTAAGGCTTCAGGCGCGGCCACTGCTGTTCCTATCGCCAATTGTGCCTCCTCGTTGAGAGAGGCAGAGGAACAGTGTCGCCAGGTTCTGCTCAACTGGCCTGGGTTGACCAATGGCACTGGAATTTCTATCGAATCGGCTTCACATATCTATACAGCTCTGGCTTTTCTAATTCGCATTGCTGTTCAGCGTGCTATGCTGGGTCGACTGGGCGGATACGTAGATACTGCGTTCCGTGAACGAGCTTTAGCCGCTTATCTATGCCAGGAAGTACTCAACTCCTTTGCGGAGAGTTTTTTACCCTGGGTGCTCATTCAGAACATCGGGACTTTAAATGCAGATAGTATATCGTATCAACCACCGTCTTTACCAAAGTTGCCCGAGTTAGAAGATGGGCATAAAGCATCTCCACACTCGACAATTAGTCAGATCGAAGTTTATTATGCTGCAGGAGAGGTTGCCGAAGAACTTGGTCGTGTAACCACTGAAAAAGACTACGCGCATTCTTGTTATCAACGTGCCAACTTATGTTTCCAGGCGAGTCTGGATCTAGCACGTTCCTCCCTCTCTGAGAAGACGATTGAACAAAATTATGTTGTCCGCTGCTATCAACGTTGCATTTGCATCCTCGAAGAACGCTTGCTTGCCGGTTCAAATGTACCTGCTGAAACGACCAGGATATTGTTAAACATTCTCGAAGAAGCTTTCCTCCAGCTCTCTTGCTCCGCGGCAGCGGTTGAGAAAGAGGCAAGTTAGCAGATAGCAATTTTAGCAATAAGATCCCAGTTCCCTTTAGCATGAGTTATCCCGGATTTTTGAAACTCATGTTCGATCGTGATGAAGGCGCTC
>JACZCU010107935.1_pt1 | contig 10493 bp, 5 predicted proteins | sample 8641851 | NCBI WGS metagenome assembly JACZCU01 (sample SAMN15324605, study PRJNA640507) | soil metagenome | isolation source: monocropping sugarcane control | place: China: Luxin town, Laibin City, Guangxi Province | collected 2019-07-25 | depth 10cm m | reverse complement strand
TTACCTATTACCTCTCTCCCAGAGAGGGTGCCCCGGGCAGGGTGGCCGTAGGCACTGAGGGGTCCAGAGGACCTGAATAGTAATATTTGAGCATAAATTGGATGCCCATTCAGGGCGTCCAATTTATTTTTACGTCAACTGTAACGTCTAATAATATACAATCTCTGATATAATTAACTGCACAACATAAAGTTGACGTTATTTGGTGCCCTTGATATATTACCGCAGCATATTCTCATGCGTATAAATGACATAACCTGCGTTCTGTCTACGAGGTCAGTATTATGGTACAAGATCATAGCTATATCGGCAAACAGATTGGTAATTACCGAATCGTCGAAGAACTCGCTAGTGGCTCCTTTGGACGGGTGTATAAGGGGCTACATATCTTTCTTACGAAACGTGTTGTGGCAATTAAATTGCTTCACCGTATGTATCTCGGCTCACAGAAGGAACGCGATAACTTTCTGCAGGAAGCACAACTGCTTGAAATGCTCAAACACCCGCACATTCTGCCCATTTACGATGTGGGTATTGATGATGGCATTCCCTATTTTGTGGCTGAGTATGCCCAGAATGGCTCTTTGAGGGATCGCCTACAGCACCAGCATCCTCATCCCTTACCAGTCGATGAGGCTGTTGCTATCCTCACCCAAATTGGACAGGCTCTCGCGCACGCTCACGGAGAAAACATTATTCACCGCGATCTCAAACCTGAAAATATATTGTTCAGCACCAGGGGAGATGCCATGCTGGCCGATTTTGGTATCGCTGTCGTGCTCAATGCCGCGCGCACCACTCCCGTGGATATCATCGGTTCGCCACTGTACATGGCACCAGAACAGTTTGATGGGATGTTGAGTACGCGCAGCGACCAGTATGCCCTGGCTTGCATTGCCTACGAAATGCTTAGCGGGCGTAATCCTTTTCTTGGTGCGAGCGCGGTTGCGATGGCGCTCAAGCATAAGACGGAGATGCCTGTTGCGCCCACGCAGTTCAATACCTACCTGCCCGTCTCGCTTGAGCGGGCGATTCTCAAAGCCTTGTCCAAAGAGCGCAACGACCGCTATCCCGATGTCGCGTCTTTCGTTGCTGCCCTGAGCCTGTTCCCTGCGCAAAAAACGAAAGAACAATGGCTCGACGAGGGCAACCAGCTCCACGACCTTGGGCGCTATGCTGAAGCATTGCAAGCCTATGAACGGGCTATTCAACTCGATCCCACTTTTCCTGATGCGCATGACGGCAGGGCTGACGCACTCTTCTTGCGCGGTTCCTACCAGGAAGCGCTGCAGGAGTATGACCGGGCCATTCAACTCAATCCTCGCTATGCTCATGCTTATGAAGGTAAGGGCAATGCCCTCTACAATCTGAAGCATTACGCGGAGGCGTTGGAGGTATATGAGAAAGCCATTCAGCTTGACCCTGGTTCGTCGGTTGCCTACAACGGCAAAGGAGATGCCCTCTATTATCTCAATCGCCAGCAGGAAGCTCTGCTGGCCTATGAGCGAGCTATTCAGCTTGATCCCAGCCACGCTTATGCTCATAATGGTAAGAGTTGGACGCTCTGGCATTTCAGACGCTACGAGGAAGCGCTGATTGCTGCCGAACAAGCTATACGCCTGGCTCCGCAACTGGCCGATGTGTATAATAGCAAAGGCAATGCACTCTACCATCTCAAACGTTTTGCGGAGTCGCTGGAGGCGTATGAGCAAGCCCTGCGGCTCGATGCAAACATGGCCTACGCCCTTGATGGTAAAGGCTGGGACCTGTGGAGGCTAAAGCGCTCTGAAGAGGCCCTGGCCTTCTTTGATCGCGCCCTGTCACTCAGCCCTCATTATGCTTCTTCTCAACATGGGAAAGGCAATGCGCTGTATGCGCTTGGTCGTCTCCAGGAAGCTCTGGCTGCCTACGAGCGGGCAATCCAAATAAGGCCTCAACTAGCGCGGGCGCATAGCAGTAAAGGGCTGGTGCTTCACGATTTCAAACGCTACGAGGAGGCCCTTGCCGCGCAAGACCGTGCTACGTTGTTGGAACCAACCAAAGCTGTTTTTCACTTCTATAAGAGCCGCACATTGAGGCAAATGGGCCGCCACGAGGAGGCGCAGCGCTCCTATGACAAAGCCCGGCAACTGGGATATAGGGGGTAACGCAAACTGCAACGCAATGCGTTGGAGAATGACTTCTTGTGATTTGTCAGCCGAGTTCGCCACTTGAGCGGAGATATGGCTCATGGCCATTCTTGAAACGTCATGCGCTGTAGGCGCACCACTCCACATGAAAACTCGTTGTACGATATCGGCACACAAAGGGGAGGACTTTCTTACCAGAAAGCAAGTAGACAGAGCTTGTTACTCCGTATATTTGCTTCTTGATGAGCCCTAACGTTTCTTGGAATGGTCTCTTAACAGACATGGCACAAACGTATCTATGCTAAAATAGCAACCATGAGCAAATATTTTCATGCTTCTTCACGAACAATGCGGCGTTTCAAACGCGTGCAGTCGCTGCTAGACCAGTTGGATCCTGATGCAGCGCCACAGGCCTTGCTGGTGCCTGGTTCACCACAGCCACGTGGCACCATCATCGTTTTTCCCGGCTCGTTCAACCCTCCTACAAAAGCTCACCTGGCCCTGCTTAAACAGGCACGCCAATTTGCGCACCGGAATTTAGATGCGGCGGGAGGTCAGCCTATCCAACTATATGCTGCCATGAGCAAGCGTATTGTCGATAAAGAGCGGGTCGAGCGGCCGCTGCTGCTTGATCGCGTGATGCTGCTCAGTAAGCTGCTCCAACGGAGGCTGCCCCATACAGGGGTTATGCTTTTTAATTGCGGTTTATATGTAGAGCAGGCGCAGGCGGTATGGGCAACTTTTCCTGGAGTTAGAAGGCTCTTCTTTCTGATAGGTTTTGATAAAATAGTGCAGATACTTGACCCACGATACTATACGGACCGCGATGCTGCGCTGAATGAACTTTTTAAGCTGGCACAATTACTGGTTGCGCCGCGTGGCGCGGATGGAGTTGAGTCCTTGACAGCCTTGCTGCAGCAGCCCCAGAACCAGCCCTTTGCCCGCTATATTCATGCGCTTCCCTTCAGCGAGGCCTATCGCACTATCTCTTCTACAAGCATTCGCGAGCATAGCACCGAGCACAAGCGCGAGGTTCCGCGAGAGGTATGGCGCTTCATGCGTAAGACGCGCGCCTATGATCCACCACAGCGCCTGGCGGATGGTACGACGGTCGATTATTATGCAGAACGTGTCAAGGAGATCGAGGCCCAGCTCAAAAAGCTGAACGGCGGAACGTGAGTTTGTTCGCACCAATCTGCACAATATCGCCTTCCTTGAGCAGGCAGCGCGTAATCGGCTGCCCATTCACGAATGTGCCCGTCGCGGAGCGGTTATCTTCCAACTCGTATGTTCCATTGGGCAACTGGCGAATTGTCGCGTGCAAGCGGCTAACAGCCAGGTCTTCCAAAAAGATTGAGCAATCGCGACTGCGTCCGATGGTTACCTCTGGCTGTAACTCAAAGCTCTTCGCTGCCCCGCGTATGTTGATGAAATCCAGTTTAGCGATAGAGCTGGCGTTGGGATCAAGCATTTTTGCCCGACGCAATTCCTTGCCTCGAGATGATGGCTGTTGAAATGGCCTGGTCGCTTCGTGTGAGAAGAACGTCAGTTCCGTACGGCCAAATAGAAGCTTATCACCATCTTTGAGCAATTGCTCTTTAACGGGTTTGTCATTGACAATGCTATCCCCACTGCCGTGGTCGTCGCGTAGGGCATAACCGGCGTTAGTATATATAATACTGGCCTGTTTGCGGTGGACGCTGAGATCTTCTAAAAAAATATCACATTCACGACTTCGACCAATGGTGGTGCAGTCTTTCCATATCTCCACTCGTTTGCCAGCCTGCGGGCCTTGTTCAATAACAAGATATGCCGTATATATCTGCTCTTGCGCCATACGACCTCTCTCTATATCTAAAATAAGTAAATTGCTGTGCAAAAATATACAGCGCCAGCACAGGATATTGGAGCCTCGGGCGCTGTTACTATACACTATATTGTTGTGTTATCTCGTCCAATGCCTGCAAGATTTTCTCTGGTGTAATTGGAAGGCTGCGAATACGTATGCCTAATGCATCATGGATAGCATTGGCTATTGCTGGAGCCATACAGTTTGTAGGAACTTCTCCGGCGGATTTGGCGCCAAATGGTCCGGTATACTCAGTGTCCTCTACCAGGATCGTTGTCATCTGTGGCATATCCAGCGTAGACATGACCTTGTAATCGACAAAACCAGGATTGCGAACACGCCCCTGCTCATCGAATTTTACTTCTTCGCTAAGCGCATAGCCTAATGCCATTGCCACTGCTCCCTCCACCTGACCTGTTGCCAGGGTAGGATTAATCGCTTTTCCCAGGTCCAGTGCGTTGACAGCCTTTGTCACACGCACCTGTCCTGTCTCGCGGTCCACTTCGACCTCGACAAATTGCGCGAAAAATGGCGCCGGTGAATCATCAGTCCAGAAATCACCTTTCGCCATAATCTGTTGGCGGTGCCTGCCATATAATGTTTCATTGGCAATGTCCGCGACGGTCAGGTTGCTTGGACCACGCGGCGTATAAATTATACCATCCTCGATCGACATATCCGCGGGGGCGCAATCTAGCATATCGCCTGCTACATCCAAGACCTGCTGGCGTACGCGCTCAGCCGCGACCTTGACCCCACCTCCGCTGATATAGGTTGTGCTGGACGCGTAGGAGCCATAATCAAAAACGCTTGAATCGGTGTCAACCGAGTGCATCACAATTTTGTTCATGCCCACGCCCAGGGCTTCAGCAGCAATCTGGGCCAGGATAGTATCACTGCCCTGGCCAATATCGGTTGCTCCCGTCATCACATTAAAGGAACCATCTTCATTGAGCTTGATTGATGCGCCTCCGAGTTCAAAGCTAGCGACCCCGCTGCCCTGCATTGCTGTGGCTATGCCTCGACCACGACGGATGGGTTGGCCATCTCCCCGCTCAAACACTTCATGCCAGCCAAAAGCCTGCGCACCACGTTCCAGGCATTGCGGTAGACCGCATGAACGAAACTGGCGTTTGGAGCGCCATTCGCCATCCACCAGCGCCATCTCCATGGGGTCCCAATCGCCTTTTTGCACATGATTTTTCTGGCGGAAGGCCAGTGGGTCCATCTTGAGCTGGCGTGCAATCTCATCAATATGCGATTCCAAGGCAAAAAAGCCCTGCGGTGCGCCATAGCCGCGCATAGCACCAGTGATTGGGAGGTTGGTGTAGATAGCGTCGGCCTGGAAATAATAGGCTTTGGCGCGATACAGGCAAAGCGTCTTGTGGCCTGTACTGCGCGTGACGGTGAAACTATGCGTGCCATAGGCACCTGCATTGCCAATAGAGTGCATAGAGATTGCAACCAGCGTGCCATCGCGTTTCACTCCGCTACGCATGCGTATAATCATTGGGTGGCGGAAGCGTCCAGCGCTAAACTCTTCCTGTCGACTATATTCGACGCGCACCGGCTGGCGTGTTTTCATTGCCAGTATTGCCGCCACAGGCTCTAACAACATCTCCTGTTTGCTGCCAAATCCCCCGCCTACACGTGGCTTGATGACACGTATCTGCGAAATAGGTAACTGGAGCACAGCGGCCAGTTGGCGGCGCGTGTGATAGGGTACCTGCGTGCTGCTGACGACGATCAAGCGCTCGTAGCCATCGAGATAGGCAGTGGAGATATGTGGCTCAAGCACCGCATGTGAAATATAGGGGACGCGATATTCTTCTTCTACGACGATATCGGCCTCTTTCATCGCAGCGGCAAAATCGCCATGGGTAATTTCTTCATGAGCGGCAATATTGTGCTCTGCATCGTAGATATCGCCAAATTTTTTGCCCGTATTGGGATGGGTTATATCTGGCTCATGTAGCTGAGGTGCGCCCTCTTGCATTGCTTCAAGTGGATCAAAAATGGCTGGCAAAACTTTGTAAGTGACATCGATCAGGTTGAGCGCTTCTTCCGCGCTGGCAGGCGTTTCGGCAGCCACAAAAGCAACCCAATCTCCAACATAGCGTACTCGCTTATCCAGCAAATAGGCATCATAGGGTGACGGTTCTGGAAAGGGCTGGCCAGCGGTACTATGTGCCACGCGTGGCACATCTTCATAGGTCAGTACAGCATGTACGCCTGGTAGCGCGAGAGCCTTGCTTTTGTCTATGCTCAGAATATTGGCATGTGCGTGCGGTGAGTGCAAAATACGAGCATGCAGCATATCTGGCTGCTCGAACTCAGCTGCATAGACGGGAGCTCCGGTAACAAGTGGGCGTGCGTCAACCCTCCGTTCCTTCTGCCCCACCACACGTGTGCGCCCTAATTGGCGGTCGTATTGATGTTCTGCGTCGGCAATGTTGCCAGCACCTGGCTCATAGTATTCGTTATTCATAAAACCTGGTTTGTGTTTCTCTACCATTAACGCTTTACAGGCCCTTCCATCAGAACTTGCGAGAATCATATCATGTCGGCAGTGTGGTTACAAGAGGATAATTCCTTAGATCGTATGCTATAATAGCCTCGACAGCAATTCAGAGCATGCAATAGTGTCTGTGCCATGATCCAACCGGGGAAAAGGGGACCCGGCAGTTGATGGGCATTCTCTGAATTGCCGTCAGAGGTATTTTTAGACGTTATCACGAAGGGATGATAGAGATGCAGGTTGCCTTTTTAGGTGGAGCGAGCGGTGTTGGGGCCAGTTGTCTTGCCATCGAGCTAGCCGAACAGTGGTTTGTCGTCGATGCAGGGGTACGTGTAGATCACAAGGCGGACCCTTTACCCGATCTAGCCCAGCTTGAGGGCAAGGATATACGGGCGATCTTTGTTACTCACGCCCATGCCGACCATATTGGTGCCCTGCCGCTGCTGCATAGAGCCTTTCCTACGACGCCTATCTTTACCTCGCGGGGAACCGCCCTGCTGATGGAGGTCATGCTGGCTGATGCCTTGAAGATCATGGCGAAACGAGCAGTTGAAGAGATGGAGTTGCCGCTCTACCCAGAGGAATTGGTTTCGAGCATGCTCATGCAGGTGCGCCCCATACCCATTGAGGAACCATTCACCGTGCCAATGTTGCCGGGAATAACCGCTCAGGCTAGCCGCGCCGGGCACATCGCTGGAGCCGTAAGCTTTGGCTTTAAAGCTGCCGGTGGTTCCATTGTCGTCTCCGGCGACATCAGCAGCACCCCACAGCGCACAGTGCTGGGGGCAACGCATCCACCACTCAAGAACTGCGATCTGTTGGTCCTGGAAGCCACCTACGGCTCACGGCTCCATCCCAATCGACAGGCCGAGGAACAGCGGCTTGCACAGGCCGTCGCGGAAGGGTTGACCCATGGTGGCCATACCCTCATTCCTTGTTTTGGACTAGGCAGGGGCCAGGAAATCCTTTTGCTTTTACAGGCGGCCCAGGAACAGGGCCAGATACCGGAGTTTCCCATCTATGTTGATGGCCTGGTAAGGCGCGTTTGCACAACCTATCAACTGTTGCCTGAATTTCTGACCCCGCGCCTACAGCGACAGATTCGCAAGGGATATCTCCCTTTCACCGGGCCAAACATCACCTTTGTACGTGATGAAAAGGAACGCGAACGTATCCTGGCTGGCCCTCCGGCCTGTATTCTCTCCAGTAGCGGCATGCTCACCGGTGGACCGAGTGCCTGGTACGCAGCCCGCCTGGCTCCGAATCCCAATGCCTCTATTCTCATTACCGGCTACCAGGACGAGGAATCGCCCGGCAAGAAGCTGCTTGACCTGGCCGAACACAAGCAAAATACTTTGGAACTGGGGGGACAACAGGTACAGGTGCAGTGTTCTGTGGCCAAATATAGCCTGAGCGCACATGCCGACGGGGGTGAGCTCGCCAGCTATGCCTCTTCTCTCAATCCTCGCAACATTGCCCTAGTGCATGGCGATGAAGAGGCCCGCCGTGCTCTACGCAATCTGCTGACAGGGACAGAGGTACTCTTGCCCAGCAACGGAACCAGCACACTGATCGAGCAGAAGATGGCGCGAGCGAGGCGCTCAACTGAAGAAGTTCCTGTCCAACTGCCGGCACTGCCGACAGGGGTTGGCGGCGGACGACCATTTGAGTATCCCGACGTGGAGAAACTTTGGCGTGCGGTGGTAGAAGTGCCAACACTGCGTATCATCACAGCTCGTGAACTCGCGCTGGTCTGGTATGGCGAGGCTACCGAGGAGAACACGGAGAGCATTCTGGATACCTTCGCGCAAGACTATGAGCAGCGCTACTTCATCCGGCAATCTGCCCTCGAAGAGGCCTATCGCATACGCGGACAACACGAAGAAGCTCCCGGCGACTTCCTGAGCGACCTGGCAGGAAGTGTCCTCCTACTGCTCGTCAGCCCTGAAAGTGCCAAGCCCGCCATCTGTCGCTCCATTGAGCCTGGCGCAGCTGTTCGCGTACAGCTTCCCAAAGGGGTCTCACAAGAGCGCACGCGCTTTCCCTTTTCATCCATCCTCGAGGTGTTAGGACCCGCTCCGCTGGACGTGCAACAATCCAATGCAAAAGCCGGGACGTACCTGAATGACCTGGTCAAAGTCATGCGCCGTATACGCCGCACCGTCTCGGCACATGACCTGGCCAGCAGGTGCCGGGAAAACGTCACGTACACATTGGCAGAACTCTGTGTCGCTGTAGACCTCTTTCCCCAGTCGCTGGAAGACCGTCTGGCCCTGGCAAAAGTGCTGCAACAGCATCCGCGGCTGTTCACCCAATCGCGCGGCGTTTTCGAGGGTGAGGGACTAACGCTCTATGAACTTGCCCCTGAGTGGCAAGAAGCCCTGGAAGAGGAGGAAGAGTACGAACGGCCCGACCAGAACTGGATACTCTCTGCCATCGAAAACTACCTTGGCTCACCTCCTGACCTTTACCGGCGCAGCGTCGATCCAGACACGGGAGCCGTCATCCTCTACTTCCACTTCCCAGCAGTGGCCGAGACGCGCTACGCGGCAGCCATCACTGCTGCCGCGGAGGAAACAGGCGTGCCCATTGGCATTGCGCCAAACGCCCATCAGGGTATCCTCGCCAGAACCGCTCGCCAGCACATTCCACAGGGCCTCACGGTGCAGGGAACACCTTCGATCTACCTTGATCGCAGCATTGTTTCGCTCGACTGTGTAGGGCGAACGACCGAAGAGGAGATTGCCTCGGCACAATCCCGATTTTCTGAAGAGACGGGTTGGCAACTTGAGATAAAAGGAGCACTCATCTCCAGGTCGGCACAATTCGATGCATCCAACGTATCGAATGAAAGCGCTGCAGCTCAAAACGTGCCAGCGTTGCCCAATCTTCCTGCCATGTCCTCACAAGTTCCAGAGGCAGTCACGCCCGTTGGCGCAACACGAACGATACGCTCGGCACCGCTGAGCCAGCATGATGCTATCCAATTAGCACAACGCATGTTAAGCGGACTTTCCGGCTATTATAAGGCAGGGGGAGAAGTAGCAACGACAACATTGCTGCTCCGCTTCTACTTTCCACTGGTCGCACAGACACGTTACGCGGACGTGTTTGCCGAACTTGAAGCACAGACCGGGTGGCAGGTGCGGCTATATCAGACAACGCATCAACAGGCGCTGATCGAGATGGCCCGCCGCGTGCTGCCGTCCAGCCTTACCTGCGATGGCGTACCCTCGCTGCACCTGGATCAACTGATGGTGACGGTGAATTACGTGGGACAGGCCGACCCCGAAGCTTTGCAGAATGCGCAACAGCAATTTTTAGCTGAGACAGGTTGGCATCTCCAACTGCTAGCTCCTGGCAAGAAAACAGTTGACTCTGGTCGCATGCTGCAAGGAGAAGCCATATCCCTCGCCAGTGAGACATTTAAAGAGGCGCCTGATTTTTATCGGGTTGGAGCCGATGCGAATAAAGGCATACTCTGGATACACTTCCACTTCCCGGACATAGCCAGGGAACGCTATCTGCAACACATTACAGACCTTGCCAACACAACCGGTTGGAAGGTGTATCTCTATCCCTACGTGCATCAAAAGGCCCTGATCGGGGCCGCACGTCGCCTCCTTCCCGAAGGAGTGGGCGTGCATGGCAAGGCCTCGCTCTATCAAGATAGTCGCACCCTCACTCTGACATGCACCGGCTCTATCGCCGCTGAAGAGAGGGAAGACATCCAGCAGCAATTCTCCCTAGAAACAGGTTGGACGTTGGATCTCCGGACACCTGTTGAGGAATTCTATATTACACCTGATTCGTGACTATTACCTTAGCTGTATGGGGGTGAATAGACTACCAGGGCATCCGTAAGGGGCTAGGGCGAGCGGAAGGGCCAGGGTAGCCGCACCCCACCAGGGCGACCGCAAGGGTCGCCCCTACCATATACGAAGGAGCCGCGCAAGCCGCACCGTATATAGTAGGGGTAGCATGTCGTCATGCCGTC
>JACZCU010007666.1_pt1 | contig 10498 bp, 12 predicted proteins | sample 8641851 | NCBI WGS metagenome assembly JACZCU01 (sample SAMN15324605, study PRJNA640507) | soil metagenome | isolation source: monocropping sugarcane control | place: China: Luxin town, Laibin City, Guangxi Province | collected 2019-07-25 | depth 10cm m | reverse complement strand
TGTGGTGGACCCCCCGTTGTTAACGCGCCTGCCGGCCGCCTTGCCCCGTGGGGCCCCACTCTTTTTGTATTGATGAGGCGGCTTTGCCGCCTCATCAATACAAAAATGTGTGATTGTGATGAAGGCGCCCTGCGAGCCCCTTCATCACAATCACACATAAGTTTCAAAATTCGGAATAACTCATGTATGGTGGAGTGCTGCGGGTTGTGGAGCCTGCAGGCTACACAACCCGCAGCACTCCACTAGAGGAAGCCGCCGGAGGTGGCGGGACGCCCTGAAGAGTTATGGCGCGCCTGTGGCACAGAAAAAGCTATCATGTGTTATACTGGTGGGAGTAAATGTGTTTGTCCTAGAGAGAAGATTACTATTATCTCAACTGTTATGTCTCGTTCAACGAATTGCTCTTTCACCTGTCCCTGCGGCACGGTGTTTACAAGTCCAATCTATGAATATGTGAATGTGGCACAAGACCTCCGGCTGCGCTACACCGCATTGTCGGGGTTGTTGAATGTTTCTACCTGTCCCGATTGCGGTCGGCGATCCGCTCTAGCTCATCCATTCATCTACTCTGACCCTGATCATAAGCTGCTTGCCTACGTACATCCTTCTACTGCGGTCCCTGAAGAGGCGCGCCAGTTGATTCTGGAGAAACTGCGTGCTGTGTATGAAGAGGCTGAAGCGGGGTCGTATACCCAGGGCTCGCATCAAGAAGCAAACAAGCGGGGCAAAGGCGGTAAGCAGGGCAAAGGTTCCAATACAGATACCCGTCCAGGCGATGACCTGCCTGACCTGCATGTACTCTTTGGCATCGATCAACTGCATGAGTTGATCAATAATGCCTTAAGCCAGGATGAGCGCTTGGGTAGATTGGCCTTCAGTACCCACAGTCGTAGCGACGCTGAACGCGGGCGACTGCTTGATATTGCACGCAAGTTTGCTGCGGAAATGCAGTGCCAGGTGGATGTAGAGGATTTACCCGATGAATATACTGTCTGGCTCTATGGCTCTCGTCGTCAAATAGGAGCGATTATGCGCGAACTCAACCGGTGAGGGATGTTTTATGCTAACGATAGGTGTGTTGACTATCAGCGATAGTGGGGCCCGAGGCACACGCCCAGATACCAGCGGTGAGCTTATTCGTGCTTTGGTCACACAAATGCCTGACACTGCAATCACTGCCGGGGCCATCATTCCTGATGAGCGCGAACTGATCGAGGGTACACTGCGCGAATGGAGCGACGAAAAACGCCTGAACCTCATCCTCACCACCGGCGGTACAGGTCTTGCTCCCCGCGACGTTACACCGGAGGCCACACGAGCAGTCATAGACCGTGAGGCTCCCGGTATTGCTGAAGCCATGCGCGCCACCAGCCTCCAGCATACACCCTTTGGCATGCTTTCACGTGGTGTCGCCGGCACACGCAGGCGCACTCTCATTATTAACCTTCCCGGCAGTCCCAAAGCCGTCAAAGAATGCCTGGAATGTATTCTCCCCGTCCTTCCACACGCGGTCAACCTGCTCATTGAGGGGCCAAAAGAACATTAGAGAAATATGTCCATGCCAATTGCCACACTTTACAGGGGCCATAGCGATAGCGTATTTGCCGTGGCCTGGGCTCCTGGCGGTGATGCTATTGCTTCGGGTTCGCGTGACTGCACCGTCCAGATCTGGCAGCCTTTAACCGGCACACCTATTACCATCTATCACAAACACAGCCATCCTCTGCTCGCCGTTGCCTGGTCGCCTGACGGCCAGCATATTGCCTCCGGCTGTACCGTGGGCAGCGTACGAGTATGGCAAGCGTTTAGCGGCGAGGACATTGTCACCTATGCCGGACATAAACGCTTTGTGCGTAGTATAGCATGGTCACCTGATGGAGCGTATATTGCCTCTGGCGGCGATTACGGTGATAGCTCTGTCCAGGTATGGCAGGCGGCAACCGGCAACCACATCTATACACATATGGGACAGTACAGAATATTTGCCGTGAACTGGTCGCCTACTGAGCCTTCATCGTCCCCCTCTTACCTCATTACCTCTCCCCCAGAGAGGGTGCCCGAACAGGGCCTTTCAGGTATAGGTTTTTTGCAAACAAGCATGGAAAGCGGCTTCGTCTCCATAGGGGAAGGAGAGGTGAAGGACGAAGGGCGACCGCAAGGGTCCCCACTCCACCCTTCACCACCCCCGCCCCTACGGGAACGAGGGGCCTTCTCCCCAAAAAACCTATACTTGAAAGCCAGACAGGGTGAGGGTGGCGGCTCGCGTATTGCATCGGCAAGCTTTGACGGCAGCGTGCAAATATGGGACGCGCTGCACGGAGATATTCTTTTGCGCTACAGCGAGCATACTGGCCCGGTTTACACGCTGGCATGGTCACCCGACGGCGCCTATCTAGTTTCAGGCGGGCACGATACCAGCGTGCGCGTATGGGATGCGGCACATGGCAAGACTATATGCGTCTATACCGGCCATACAAGGCCCGTCAAGACCGTAAGCTGGTCGCCAGATAGTCGCTATATTGCTTCTGGTAGTGATGATACAACTATACAGATCTGGCAGAGCATGACAGGCTCTCCTCTATATAGCTATCGTGAGCATGCTGCCTGGGTACGCAGCCTCGCCTGGTCCCCCCAAGGAGAGTTCATTGCTTCGACAAGCGATGCCATGGTGCATGTATGGCAACCGGTCTTCAGCGCCCCTTAAAATGGGAAACCTTTTTTGCCCATTTCGCCAAGCACATAGGCAATTTCTCCATAATGCGCGAAACAATGAGTAATGCACACCTGACCAATCGCCTGAATAGCCGACATTTCGCCAACTGGCTTGACCGTCACAATGCGCTGCGAAAGCTCTGCGCCACCATCGGTAACAGACGCGGTATATTCCTCAAATTCGCGCCAGACCTCCTCCGCATACTGCATAAATAGTCCTGGATCAGCAATGCGAAATTTGCGCGCCTCTTCCACTGCCATACCGGTACCCTGCACGCGCGGAGGTAGGCCAAGGCGTTCGTACCAGTCGTCCTCATTCCAGATAGGTGGGCGTCCCTGCAAAATAAAGCGCAGAATGTTGTCCTCGGTACGCACACAATGCCAGACGACAAAGGCGATAGAATTGGATACCCCATGTCCCTGGTAGTGCCATTCATCAACCGTAAGATCACTTACACCCACACGTATCCAACTATGAAGGCGTTTCTGCTCCATGAGGAAAAAATCCATTATGTTCATACACTGGTACCTCTCGGTTTAATGCTTCAGCTTACCCCATTATATTAGCTTTGCTAGCAGCTGTAAATCTATTCTGCTGCTTCTGTTGGAACCTGTGCCCGCTCCCTACCTACAACGGGCCTGATGGTCATTTCTCGCCAGGGAATACGGGCCAGGGTACCAATATCGCGCAGGTGCATGACATCATTATAGCTCTCGAGAATCCAGCTTGTAGGTAGATCCTCAAAGGAGCCTCTGTACCAGTGTGTAATCGAAGTATTGTGTGTGTTAAAGAACGCCCGCGGTAAATGCAGCGCGCTCATGCCCAAAAAGGAGATAAACGAGCAATCAATAATACCCCCATGACAGACAATTACAATTGTCTTACCCTTATACTCATGCGTAATACGGCTAAGGGCTGTGCTCGCTCGTAATATAAACTGGGCCCAACTCTCGGCTCCCGGCGCGACGTGAACAAAAGGTTTCTCTGTGTCTTCAACCGGGTTGAATCTCGCTTTGAATTCTTCTACCGTCCAATATTGCGCCTCGCCATCGCGCCACTCTTCCACCTCCTCATCAAAGAGAATGTCCAGGCCAAGCGCCGGTGCGATAATTTCCGCCGTCTCCTTCGCTCGCTGCATAGTGCTGGCGATCAGAACGTCTGCCGCGATCTCACCTGTCGCGGCCAGGCGATCACGCAGTCGCTCAGCCTGGGTAACCCCCAGGGAAGATAGCCCCGTATTTCCCAGCTTCTTCTGTACTGCGCTCTTAGCCTGTCCATGGCGTATCAAATACAGATGCGTCATACATGTATCCCTTCAAGCTGTAGTTCGTGATGGCAAATCGCTGTGCAAGAGGGCAAGGAACGCAATCTACAAATATCATATATATGCGTTTATCCTTCATCCGCCTGGCACATTTTACCTGCGCAGCCATATCGCTGAAACACCACGTTTCATTGGCGCTTTTGCATTTCCCTACTTGCTGGTTAACTTCCACCTGCAAGGGGCAATGGCTGCAGCGGCTGTGATCTCCGCAGGCCTGGTGCTAACCACTTTCACACTGCCTGAGTCCAACCAGCGCTCTTTGGAAGATATATCCGATGAGCATAGCGTTTCGCAAGGGTGGAGTGCTGTGGGTTGTGCAGCCGATGGCCGCACAACCCACAGCACTCCACCATATACGCGCCCTCATATGTGGCAGGAGCAGTATATTCATAGAGTGGCTGCCACAACCCGCAGCACTCCAACATAAACGCCTGCTGGCTAGCTGGTCTGCTCCAAATGGCCGCCAAATTCGTAGCGCATGGCTGACATCAGCTTATCGGCGAATTCAGCCTCTCCGCGCGAGCTGAAGCGCTCATACAGCGCAGCGCTCAAGACATGTGCAGGCACGGACTCGTCTATCGCTGCGCCAATGGTCCAACGTCCTTCACCCGAATCGGAGACGCGGCCCGAGAATTTGTCGAGCTGGGGGCTCTCGAGGAGCGCGCTAGCCGTCAGATCCAGCAGCCACGAGGCAATCACGCTGCCGCGTCGCCAGACTTCGGCTATGTCGGGCATGTTGAAATCATACTGGTAGTACTCGGGACTACTGAGCGGTGCCGTCTCGGCATTGATGTTTTGCTGCTGCTTGCCGATATTGGCATGATGCAGGATGTTCATTCCCTCGGCGTAGGACGCCATAATGCCGTACTCGATGCCATTGTGCACCATTTTCACGAAGTGGCCCGCGCCGTGGGGTCCGCAATGGAGGTAGCCTTGTTCAGCCGTGCCGCCAACCTGCTCACGTCCGGGCGTTCGTGGGGCAGCCTCAACGCCAGGTGCCAGAGCCGAGAAAATAGGATCAAGGCGTTTGACGATATCGGTCTCTCCCCCGATCATCTGACAATAGCCGCGCTCAAGTCCCCAGACACCGCCGCTCGTCCCGACATCAAGATAGTGGATGCCGTGCGTTTTGAGCATGGCAGCGCGCCGTATATCATCGTGATAGTAGGAGTTGCCACCGTCAATCACGACATCATCGGGAGCAAGCAGAGGAATGAGGGTTTCCAAGGTCGCGTCCACCGATGCCGCGGGCACCATCATCCACACGGCACGCGGCTTCGCAAGCTTACTGACGACATCTTCCAGGGACTTTGCCCCGGATGTAATCATCCCATCATCCAGATTTTTCTGTACCGTTTCCCAGTGCCTGGCATAGCCGACAACGGTGTGTCCCGCTCGTAGCAGGCGCTGTGCCATAAAGCCTCCCATGCGGCCAAGTCCAATTAATCCAAGTTCCATACGGAGTTCCTTTCTTATGCTTGATATGTTGACGTTATCATTTAGCATGGCGAGTTTGTATCTTCTTCGAAATGATCATACCACCATTTGCTAGCATTTGCTAAAAGTAGTTATCACCTTGCTTCTTTTTGAGAGAAGATCACACCGAGAGATGCCACACTGATTAAGGCAATGGCAACAATTGCTTGCCACGTCAATTGTTCATGGAGAACGATGAGGCCAGCAAGAGCGGCAATCGCCGGTTCCAGGCTTAGCAGGACGCTAAAAACACGCGATGGCAGGTGTCGCAGCGCCTCCATTTCCAGAGAATAGGGTAGAGCAGTGGAAAGCAGGCCCACTCCGGCGCCAGCCAGGAGAAGCAGAGGTTGAAATAATACTTTCCCTGCCTGTAGAATACCCAACGGTAAAAGAAGCACGGCAGCTACTGTGGTAGCCAATGCCAGGCCCACACCACCAGGAAAGACCCTGCCTACTCTGGCGCTCAAGAGAATATACGCAGCCCAGAACGCCCCGGCCAGGAGGGCAAGCCCGATACCCGTGAGCCTGAGGGTTGTCCCACCCAACCCATGAATGGGAGCCAGTAACAAGACACCGCAGGCTGCGAGCAGAACCCAGAGAACATCGAGGACTTTTCGTGATTGAACCACCGCCACTGTGAGTGGCCCCATAAACTCAAGCGTGACTACTACTCCCAGGGGCGCCTGACTCAACGCAAGATAGAAGGAGAGATTCATAGACGCCAGCGTGAGCCCCAAAAGCCCTGCCTGCCAGTATGCAGCCCATCCATACACATGACGCAAATGTGAACGCCAGAGCACCAGCAGGATCAGAGCCGCCCAACCAACACGTAGACCAACAGTCCCTACCGGCCCCAGAATGGGAAAGAGGCCCTTTGCCAGAGCAGCGCCAACCTGCGTCGAGCCGATAGCGAGTAAGACGAAGCCAGTGGGGAGCAACTTCCTCGTGGCTTGCTGTGGCTGGGCAGGAGAGATAGAAGCAGGCTCAGAGCGATTATAAAGTTTCTTCATTCAGGAAATACCTTTCCGGCGCTGGCGATACCCATGCACCTTGCTGAGGTTGCCACACTCGGCCATCGAGCACCAGCGGCGGCGTTTGCTACGAGACCCGTTGATGAATACCATACCACACCCCGATCCCTCACAAGCGCCAAGCAGTTCTACATCTCGTCCTCCGAGCAGTTCTACTGCGTCCCGCGCGACGTTGGCAAGCGCTGCCTCAACCGGCTGCGATGCTTGCCAGAGAATACGCCGTGTTGTCACATCAAGCTGTGGAATGGCCAGCGGGTGAGCGGCCCATGCATTGATCAGCATCACATCAGATACATCAGGAGTGCGCTGTACCAGGATAGCAAGTGCACTTCGATAAATCGCCTCGCGCAGAGCCAGCGCGTTCGAATGCTGCGCTGCTGATACGGGTGGTGCTATCTCGCAGAGATGGGCATCGACAAACCAGCGCGCGAGGTCACCTGGCAGTGGAAGTCGCTCCAGGGGTGTATCTAGACGCCATCCGACGGTCGCGACAAAGTCAAGGCAAAGCCGTCCTGTATCAAAACGAAAGTCTTTTGCCTGCCGGAGCGAGGGCATTATATACGTCTGAGCATGCAGTTTGTTCTGTCTCATGTAACCAGTATAAACGGTTACAGCATTATTTGCAAGGGCACCACTATTAATTTTTAACCCGATTCCCAAATTGGAGAAGGTTTTGGCTCTTTGGGCCTCTCAAGCGTATTTACACCCTTCTGTTAATTTGTTCCACCTATCCCCAGGGCAATATTTAACAGAAATTTAACATTCCTTAACATATCCATAAAGCATAGTTAATGCTCGCGTGTTACTTTAGGTATGGAGTAACGACGGGGATTTCCCGTCGTTAGCCTTGAGTCGGATAGGAATATTCATTTTGTGGCAGATACAGCTTATTATGAGGAGGACTTATGTCGAAACAATGGCGCATTGCACTTGTGTTAGGAGTGGCAATGGCAATTAGCTTGTTTATATCCGCGTGTGGTGGTAATCCCAGTACCGGTACTACTAATGGCGGCACCACTCCCACGACTGCTGCTTCTAAGCTCGGTACTCCCGGTGAATTTACTTGCGTGCAGGGTAGTATTGTTGCGAGTGGCTCAACAGCCCTGGCTCCGCTGGTTCAGGCTGTGGCCAAAGATTACCAGGCTAAGTGCAGTGGCGCGTCAATCACGGTAAACCTCGGTGGTAGTAAGACCGGGCTGAGCCAGGTAGAGTCAGGTGCCGTGCAGATCGGCGACTCAGATATCTTTCATACTTCGGCTCAGGCTGATCTGGTTGAGCACCAGGTAGCAGTGGTTATCTTCGGACTCGCCATAAACAGCAAGGTCACGGGGGTAACGAATCTCACGACCGCGCAGATCAAAGGTATCTATAATGGCAGTATTAAAAACTGGAACCAGGTTGGCGGCCCGAATCTGCCCACTGTTGTGATTAGCCGTCCTGCCAGCTCTGGTACGCGCGCTACCTTCCAGCAGTATATCCTTGGCGGTCCTGAAACTATCAGCGGGCCCTCAAATCTGACATCTGACAGCACAGGTACGGTTATCCAGAACATCAAGTCTACAGATGGCGCTATTGGCTATGTTACAACCGGACCTGGAAAAAAGGCTGGTCTTACTTTCGTCTCTATCGATGGCAGTGCGCCCACAGCAGACCTCGTCAAGAACAACACCTACAAATTCTGGAACATTGAGCACATGTATACAAAGGGTCAGCCCGTGCCTCTCGCCCAGGCGCTGATCGACTACATGGCGAGCGATCAAGCCAAGCAGGAGGCAGCCAACCTTGACTTCGTCCCACTGGCTGACATGAGTTCGGATGCGATACAAGCTCACCAACCCAAGAGCTAAGAGCGGATAGTAAGCAGCTAAATAGACGCAGTGTACTGCCCCATTCAGCGTAAAAAAACACAATGGGTGCAGTACACCGGCGTTGACGGGAAGGAGGGACAATAGATGCGAGGGGCTCACATATCCGATCGAGTGGCAAGCATCGCGTTTTTAGTTTGCGCTATATTGCTCATCATTATCATGCTGGGCGTTTTCTTCATCATAGGTTCAAGCGCATTTCGTGTCTTTTTCGAGGGAGCCACCGTAAAAAATTTCTTCTTTGGCACGTTCTGGGACCCCACGGGCAATGCTGATCCTAGCGGTAACGGGAACCCCAGCTATGGTGCTGGTGGCCTCATCCTGGGATCGATCATTATTACGGTATTGTCGGTACTCATCGCTACTCCACTAGCTATTGGACTGGCCCTGCTTTTTACTGAGGCTGCTCCAAAGTGGCTCGCGAACATCTTGCAGCCGCTGGTAGAAATCTTTACAGGCATGCCCTCCGTCGTGGTTGGCTTTCTGGGTCTACTTGTACTGGTGCCATTTTTGCGCCAGGTAGCAGCACCTATTACCAATAACTCGGCGGTTGGCGGCTTTGGTTGGGCGGCAGCGACGCTGGTACTGGTCGTCATGATCCTGCCTACGATCATCAGCGTCTCTATAGATACGCTGCGGGCGGTACCAGGCAGTGTGCGCGAAGCTAGCCTGGCTCTGGGCTCAACGCGTTGGCAGATGATGAAAAACGCAGTCATTCCTGCGGCGGCTCCGGGCTTAGGCACAGCTGTCGTACTCGGTATGGCGCGAGCTATCGGTGAAACGCTGGCAGTCGCCCTTGTTCTTGGTGGTTCACAAATACCTAAAAATATCTTCACCCTGCAGGCCTTTTTTGGGCCCAACGTGAACATTACCCAGCAAATCGCGAATGACTTTGGCGAAACATTAGGTGCCTCCCGCGACGCCTACTGGACCCTTGCTTTTGTCCTGCTGGTTGTCTCGTTCATCTTTATCTGCATCAGTCGCTATATGACTAGTAGGAGTGTGTATCAATGAGTATGCAGCAGGCGGTCCAGCCGACCTCCGCGCAAGCGGGCGAAGAGCGGGCCAGGCAGCAGGAACGAGTGGTGCGGCGCTTACATAGAAACAACACTATCGCCCTCAGCATTCTCTGGGTGATTACCGTCATCGTCATGGTACTCTTTGTTGCGATCATTGTGCGACTGCTTATAGAAGGTGCCCCGGCTTTATTCAGCGCGAGCTTTTATAGCAGCAGTACCAGCGGTATTGCACCAGAACTGTTCAATACGTTCTATATACTTATCCTGACCGAAGTGTTTCTGTTCCCTATCTCACTGGCAGCAGCTATCTACCTGATCGAATATGCCCGCCAGGGCCGCCTGGTGACGACTATTCACTTCGCTGCAGAGACGCTGGCAGGTGTTCCTTCAATCGTGCTCGGTCTCTTCGGTTTTGCAGCCTTTGCCATTTACGGTGGCTTTGGAATTAGCCGCCTGGCTGGTGCGCTCACCTTGCTCTGTTTGAACTTCCCGCAGGCCCTGCGTCTTTTTGAAGCGGCCCTGGAGTCAGTGCCGCGCGAACTGCGTGAAGGCAGCCTGGCGCTGGGAGCCTCCAAATGGCACTCGATCCGTACAGTTGTCCTACCCTCTGCACTGCCCGGCCTTGTCACCGGCCTTATTCTTACTGCTGGTAAGATCATAGGTGAGGCGGCGGCGCTGCTCTTCACCATGGGCTTGTTCAATCCTAGCAATGTCTTTACGCTGAACCCGCTGATCGCCAGCGATACCCTTACCACGCGCCTGTACTATATCCAGGGCCCGGGTGCGGGTAGTTCAAATCTGACAAGCAGCCAGGAAGCGACTCTTGCAGCAGGCATTGCAGCAGTGCTGATCGTGATTTTGTTGATTATTAACTTTAGTTCTCGTGGTATTGGTCGTCTCATTCAGCGTCGATTAACTGCTGCGTAGTTAATCAATCGTAGGAATGAGTAGGTGTACCCATTATTCGTAGTGTATTGCATACAAAGCGCACGATCTTGCGCCTCTACAGCACAACCTGTTAGAATCGAGGAAGAACTAATTATGAATGTTTCAGCAAATAGAGATGATGC
>JACZCU010074931.1_pt1 | contig 10499 bp, 11 predicted proteins | sample 8641851 | NCBI WGS metagenome assembly JACZCU01 (sample SAMN15324605, study PRJNA640507) | soil metagenome | isolation source: monocropping sugarcane control | place: China: Luxin town, Laibin City, Guangxi Province | collected 2019-07-25 | depth 10cm m | reverse complement strand
CCGTCCCTTTTTTTGTCAACAAAGCGGCGGCAGGCGCGTAAACAGGAGTGATGAAGTTGATCGTCGCGTTCCTGATCGCGGCGGCCGTGTTCGCGCTCCTCGAACGGATCGGCGCGGCTTTGCCGAGGAAGCCGCTCTTCCGTCGCGAGCGGCTCGTCGACTTCACTTATTGGTTCTTCACGCCGGTCGTGACGCGAACGCTTTCGTCGGTTTCCTTGTTCGTCGCCATCGCGCTCCTCACGCCGACGCGATCGAGCTGGTTCGCGTCACAGCCGAAGTTCGCGCAAGTCATCGAGCTTCTCGTCGCGGCGGACTTCATCGGCTACTGGACGCACCGTGCGTTCCATCGCGGCGTGTTGTGGAAGTTCCACGCGATCCATCACAGCTCGCGGGACCTCGACTGGCTTTCCGCTTCGCGTCTCCACCCCGTGAACGAGGTCGTCACCAAGCTGGCTCAGGTGGTGCCGCTCTATCTCCTCGGCTTCCGCGGCGAAGCGCTCGCCTCGGTCGTCCCGATCCTCACGTTCTGGGCGATTTTCATTCATGCGAACGTGCGCTGGGACTTCGGTCCGCTTCGCTACGTCATCGCCACACCGCGCTTTCACCGATGGCACCACACTTCCGAGGAGGAAGGACTCGACAAGAACTTCGCCGGACTCTTTCCGTGGATCGACCTCCTCTTCGGGACGTTCTACATGCCGAACCGGCAGCCGGTGACGTTCGGGGTTCGCGACGACGTCCCCACTGGCTTGCTCGGCCAACTCGCCTATCCGTTCCGCCAGTGACCGTCTTCATTGCGCGACACCTGGCATGACCTGGATCGTCGACACCGGCTGGTTGTTGGTCACCGTGGCCGCGCCGAGGATCGAGGCGAATGTCACGCTCGGCTGATCAACAGTAACGACCACGTAAGCGAGCCGGCTGACCGCCGACGAGGGATCGAGAGGAGCACAGGCGTTCGCCAGGTCCGGGACTTGGAATCCGGTGAACTGCTGTGCGGTGTTCGCGTCGATCGTGACGCTCTGCATCTCGAGGGTCGCGCCGTCGCACGCCCGATGCACTTCGATCGTTCCCGACGCGACAGTCGGGCCGGCGTTGTAGATCGCAACGTTGATGTGCCCCGGCACGTCACCGATCGAGAGACCTGCGATTAACTGGCGCCGATTCGCGGGAACGAGCGCACGAAAAACGGGAAGCTGTGTCTTCCCGTAGTCCGGAGCAAAGAACGGCGGAACCAGGCACTGCCCTCCGCCGATGGACAAACCAAGAATCATCGAAGACTCGACGAGGAGCGATGGCGGCGCAGTGATGTGGATGATCCACATTGGCGGCGCGCTCCGTGGCTCCCATGGGATTCCGGCCCCCTGCCGCAGCGACGTCGCGCGGCCGGCCGGCACGTCGAGCGACGTTGAAGTGCCCGGCCAGAGGTCTCCGTTCGACACGCCAGCGAGCGTCACCGTCTCGCTCTGCGACGTGAGGTTGTAGAAGACCGCGTCGCCATCCCAGAAAAAAGTTTCGCAGCTGTTGACCCGCTGCCCGGGAGTGTTCATCTCGATGAGGTAGTAGTCGTCTGCGAGAAGGGGAAGGGAGAGAAGAAGGAGAAAGCCGAGCGATATGGGGCGGATCATGCCCTCGTGTACGCAACTCCGGTGACAACCGTCCGAAACGGGGCTCGCTCTTGCACTGTGGCGAGCTGATGCCTGCAACCGAAGACGAAAAACAGGAAGCGGAAGAACGATCGGCGCCGACCGGTACGGTCGTCTACGAGGCGATCTACAGCGAAGGCGAAGCGGAGCTGAAACGCTCCACCCGCGCGCTCCTCTGGTCCGGACTCGCGGCGGGACTGTCGATGAGCTTCTCGTTCATCACCTCGGCGCTCCTGCACGCGTCTCTGCCGGAAGCGAAGTGGCGCGACCTGATCGTCGCACTCGGCTACCCGGTCGGATTCATCATCGTCATCCTCGGCAGGCAGCAGCTCTTCACCGAAAACACGCTGACCGTCATCCTGCCGCTGCTCACGAAGCGGAATCGCGAAACGTTCCTGAACGTCTGCCGGCTTTGGGCGGCGGTGCTCGTGGCGAACCTCGTCGGCGCCCTGGTCGTCGCCGCCGTTCTCGCAAAGACGGAGGTCGTACCGCACGAGGCGTTCGAGAGCATGCGCGAGCTCGCGAAGGGATCGCAGCAGGGGGCGTTCTCGGTCGTCTTCCTCCGCGGCATCTTCGCCGGATGGCTCATCGCGTTGACGGTCTGGCTGCTCCCGTATGCTGAGACGGCGCGCGTTTGGGTGATCGCAATCATCACTTACGTCATCGGTGTGGCGCATTTCAGCCACGTCATCGCGGGAGCGGTCGAAGCGGCTTTTCTCGTCATCGCCGGCGTCAGCTCGTGGGCGGAGTTCACCCTCGGCTTCTTCGTCCCCTCACTCCTCGGCAACATCGTCGGAGGCGTCCTCCTCGTCGCCGTGCTGAATCACGCGCAGGTCGTCGCCGGCAAAGCGGACGACGTCTGAACCGCGCCCTCCGTACCAATGTCATGCGGTATGTAGCACTCACCCTCACGCTCGTCCTCCTGACCGTTGCAACACCGCTGGCGGCGAGCTGGTGGCCGGCCTGGAGCCAAACGGACATGCAGTTGTACGTGGACGAAAAAGGCTATCTGCAGGTCACCCCAACGTGGAGTGGCCTCGTCGATATGGGCGGCATTCATTGGACGTTCGTCACCGACAACCCCCGTGTCGTAACGGGTAGCGTCTCGCTCGATAGCGCCGCACCGAAGATCTTCGACGTCGTCGGCGTCGGTCCCGGCACCGCGCATATCCGCGATCAGATCACCGGCTGGCCGTACGTGACGATTCGCGTCGTCTGCGCTCCCGAGGATCCGGCCGTCGCGGCGCAACCCGTGGTGCGCGCGGAGCTCGGACGCGACGTCCATCTCACGGTCGTCACACAGTACGAGAGCCGTGCGGCGTTTCGTTGGTACGCGGGCAACGTTGGCGATACGTCTCAACCCCTCGGCTCCGGCAGCGCGGAGATGGTCTACACGCCGGCGTCGTACGGGAGTCATCCCGTCTGGGCCGAGGTGGCGACGACCTGCACGACGACGCAGGTGCCATTTCGCGTCGACGTCTATCCACGGCAACGATCCGCCCGCCACTAGCTGCAGCCGCGCGCGAGCTGTTTCGCCGATTGCGACAACGGGTAAAGCGCGTGCGCGGCCCGCGCGTGTGCGCAACGTGTTTTCCCGCCGCGCGCGAGGCGGAGCTGAAGGCGGAAGTTGCCCGGATCGATCTGCGACGCGTGTTCGAGCTCCGCGCGCGTCCGCGCCGTCGTGTAGATGTCCATCGCGATGAGCTGGGACGCGCTGCGGTAGGCGCCGAAGGCGGAGACGAGCATCAGGAGAATGAAAATGCTCGATCGCGCCGGCGAGGGCGCCGGCGCCACACTGAGCAGCGCGCCGATGGCGGCGAAGACGATGTACGCGGGGACGGCGGTCATCAGAACGGCGTCGAACAGGCCGGAGACGAGTGCGCCGGCGAGAACGCCGAGGAGTGCGACGGCGGCGATGGCGGAGTCCGCGTCCGGCGCTGAGAAAAGTTGACCGAATGCCAGACGAATGACGCCGAGGAAGAACAGGCCGAGGAGGATCGTCGCGACCGGGCCGCGCTCGGCGACAAACGCGACCCAGTCGCTGCTCGGCCACGGGTTCATCGTCATCCCCGGCTCCGCCTCGTTCAGCGACGGATCACTCGCCGGCACGCGCTCCGGATACTCGACCGCCCAGTTGCCGGGACCGACGCCGAAGAGCGGATGGTGCAGGGCGAGGCCGAGCGTGCGCTCGTACTGGAGCAGCCGTCCGCGACCGCTGCCGCCCTGATAGTCGGCAACGTTATGGATCGACTCGAGGTACGGATTCTTGCTGCGCCAGTGCAACGCGTTCGGGAGCACCAACACGGCTCCGGTCGCGAGCACCGCGATCACGATCGTCAAACCGAGGCGGCGCCACGTTCGACCGTCCCTGCGCAATTGACGGGACGCGACCAGCGCGAAGAGCAGCACCACCAGCATCGCGGCAAACGCGAGCCACGCTGCGCGGGAGCGCGTGATGACGAGGGATGCCGTCACGAGGGCGGTTCCGACGGCGTTCCAGAGAAACGTGCGGCGGCGTTGCGCCGTGATCGTCATGTACAGCAGCAGCGGCAGCCCGAACGCAGCGACGTGCGCGATGAAGTTGCGGTTGCCGAGGGTGCCGCCGGGGGCGCGGTTCTCGGAGAAGAGCTCGATGTCGAGGCCGTAGGTCTGGAGCAGGGACGTCACGGCGGCGACGACGACGGCGAATGCGAGCGCGCCGACCAGTGCGCGGCGGTGCGTCCGCGCGATCCAGAAGATCAACACGCTCGAGACGCTGATCGCGAGGCCGCGGAGGCCGAGCCACCGGTTCGTCGCAAACAGCGCCGACAGCGCGCTGAGACCGAGGAACCCGGCCAAGAGCCAGTCGAGGCGCGTCAGCTCCAGGTCGCGCAGCCCCCGCCAGGCAAAGAGCGCCGCGAGAACCGCCGCGACGTGGAGCACGAGCTCCTTCGCGACGAAGAATCGATCGAGCTCGAAGGCGTGGAACGTCGAGACGGCGACGACCACGGCGACCGCGCCGATTTGCAGGATCCGCAGCGAGAGCCGCATGCAGCCGGCATGTTATACAGAACCGTTGGCACGCTTCGTTCGTCAGTATTGACCGATGGGCAGACTGACACGTGACGAAGAGCTCGAACAGCTCGTTCGCGACCTGAATCAGGGAGATGAGCGCAGGCCGGCGCTCCAGACGGCGCCGCAGGCGGTCCCGGAGGGAAACCCGCTGGAGCGACTGCTGCTCGAGATGACGCAGCGCGGCGCGAGCGATCTCCTCCTGATCGCCGGGAACCCGCCGATCGTCCGGCTGGGCGGACGGCTGATCCGGATCGACGAACAGCTCCTCGACGGCGACGACGTCGCCGCCTATTTCGCCGCCTTCCTGACGCCGCGGCTGCAGGAGCAGCTCCGCGACAACGGCGCCGCCGACTTCTCGCTCTACGTCAGCCGCTACCGCTTCCGCGTGAACGTCCATCGCCAGCGCGGCATGCTCGCGGCGGCGGTTCGCGCGCTGCCGTCCGAGGTGCCGACACTTTCGCAGTTGCACCTGCCGGCGTCGTTGGCGGATCTCGTCAAACCGACGCGCGGCCTCGTCCTCGTCTGCGGGCCCACCGGCTCGGGCAAGACCACCACGCTCGCCTCCCTCGTCGAGATCATCAATCACAGCGAGCAGAAACACATCATCAGCATCGAGGATCCGGTCGAGTACGAGCACCGGAACGCGAAGTCGGTGATCGAGCAGATCGAGATCGGACGTGACGCGCCGTCGTTCGCCGCCGCGTTGCGCTCCGCGCTGCGGCAGGATCCCGACGTCATCCTCGTCGGCGAGATGCGCGACCTCGAGACGGTGTCGATCGCGCTCACGGCCGCGGAGACGGGGCACCTCATCCTCTCGACGCTGCACACGAGCGATGCGGCGCAGGCGATCCACCGCATCATCGACGTCTTCCCGCCGCAGCAGCAGAACCAGATCCGGCAGCAGCTCGCGCTTTCGCTGAACGCGATCATGATCCAGCAACTGATCCCCCGCGCCGACAACGCCGGCCGCGCGGTCGCCGTCGAGCTGTTGCTGGCGAACCAGCCGGTGCGCAATCACATTCGGGGCAACAAGCTGCAGCAGTTCGCGACCGAGATCACGATGGGGAAACGGCAAGGGATGATCTCGTTCGAAGACTCGCTGGTGGGGCTGGTGCGGCAGGGACTGATCACGCTCGACGACGCGCGAAACCGCGCCTCCCGGCCGGAAGAATTGGAGAGCCTGCTTCGAGCTTAGAATCCGCTTCGATGCGGCGCGCTTCACTCGATCTCGCCATCCTCGCCGCGCTGACCCTCCTCACCAATCTTCTCTACCTCGCCTACAGCAACGGCGACTTCTTCTACCCCGACTCGCAGACCTACATCGACCCGGCGCGGTCGATGCTCGCGGGGCACGGCTTCCTGCGCGGCAGCGGAATCATCGAGACGTTCCGCACGCCCGGCTACCCGCTCTTCCTGATGCTCTTTCGCAGTTTCACGGCGGTCGTCGTCGTGCAGCACTTGATGAACGTCGCCCTCGCGTTCGGAATCTACCTCTTCGCCCGGCAGCGTTTCTCCCGAGGAATCGCCATCGCCGCGGCGGTGATCTTCGCGATCGACACTCCGACGATCCACTACGCGAACAAAGTCCTGACCGAGACGCTCTTCACGCTTGGGCTGTTCGCGCTCATTTGGCTCGTTTTGCGTCCCACGTCGAACATGTTCCTGTCAGGCCTCCTCGCCGGAGCATTGGTACTGATACGGCCGGCAGGGATCCTCTACTTCGTCGTGATCGTGCTCGTCTTCGTCCGACGGAAACACATCGTCATCTTCGTGGTCGCGTCCCTCCTCCTCCCGCTCGCGTGGGCGGCGCGGAACAAGGCGCGCACGGGAGTCTTTGCGATCTCGGACGTCGCGGGGATCAACATGCTCGATCACCGTGCGGCTGCTTCGCTGGCGATCTTTGACGACTACGATTTCGACGAAGCGTTGAAGGACCGCCAGAGTGAGTTGGACGCCGACGCCGACAGCGAGATCGAACGGACGCTCCACATCGACAGCGCGGGCGATCTCAACCCGGCGCAGCACGCGATGTGGTTCGGCAAGATCGGCCGCCGCATCGCCCTGCAGCACCCCTTCGGCCTCACGATGGCGATCCTGCGCGGCATTTGCGTGAATCTCTTCGACAGCGACGCGGACGCGATGGCGATGGTGAGCCGCGTGCCCGAGAGCCTCCTGCAGATCGTGCTCGACGTCTGGACGCACGCGGTCGCGCTGCTCGCGCTCTTCGGCACGTTCCTCCTCTGGAAGCGCGACCGGACGCTCTCGCTCCTCTTCGCCCTGACGATCGCGTACTTTGTCGTCATCTCCGCCGGAGGCGAGTCGGAGGCGCGCTTCCGCGTTCCGATCGTGCCGGTCCTGGCGATCAGCGCGGCGATCGGAGCCGACGGGATCAGGCGCGCCGCAATTCCGGATTCTCGATGATCCGCACGCGGTCCGGCGGCGAGTCGACCGCATCGGCGATCGCGCGCACGACATTTCGCAGCTTCACCGGATAGAGCCGCTGCGCTGTGGCGCGCGACGAAGGGACGAGCATCGCGAGCCAGTAGAGCGGCAGCACCGCGTACGGCCAGCGATGCGTCGGGCCGAGGACGTACCAGGGGCGGACGAACGTCGAAGGGATCGCCGATTCGCGCAGCAGCCGCTCCCCTTCCGCGCGCACGGCAACATAGTCACGCATGACAGGCGCCGGCTGCGCCACGCTGAGATAGACGAAGTGCCGGACGCCTGCCTCCTTCGCCGCGTCGACCGAGGCGCGGACGGATGCGAGGTCGATGCGCTGGAACTCCGCGGCCTTCGACGGCGACGGATGCGCGACGCCGACGAGCTGAATGAACGTGTCGCTCGGCGCCACCAGATTCCGGAACGTCGCGGCGTCGAGCGCGTTGCCACGCACCGGCACCGCGCCTTTCGGGAGCTTCGATTCGGAGCCCGCCCGCACGAGCGTGCGCACCGTGTGTCCGCGCGCGATCAGCTCGGGAACAAGGTGTCCGCCGATGTAGCCGGTCCCACCGGTAACGAAGATGTTGCTCAAGCGTCCTCGGTTTTGCATACGCTTTTCGTCATGCGTCGGATTGCAGGTGCGGCCCTTCTCCTCGCGCTCGCCGGCTGCACCGGCGAGGCCGCGCAGCCGATCGCCACGACGAGCTCCGGCCTCGGGCATCACGAGATTCGGATCGCTCAGCTTCCGGCACCGTATGCGACGAAAAGCGCGGGGAATCCTCCTTCGATCGCCAGGCGGCCGGAGAACGCGGTGCTCCACCTCCCGCCCGGCTTCCACATCGCGCTCTACGCGACCGGCATCGACGATCCGCGGAACATGATCCTCGCGCCGAATGGCGACGTCATCGTCGCGCAGAGCGGCGCGAATCAGATCAGCATCCTCCGGAACGGAAAGCAATCCGTCTTCACGACGCAGATCCCCGATCCGTTCGGCCTCGCCATCCACGGCGAGTGGCTCTACGTCGGCGCCGAGGAGGGGATCTACCGGATGCCGTACCGCGCGGGCGAGACGGCGTCGCGCGGCGGAGTGCAGAAGCTCGCGCCGCTGCCGGGCGGCGGACACTCGACGCGCAACATCACCTTCAGCGCGGACGGCACACAGCTTTTCGTCTCGATCGGATCGGAGTCGAACGTCTCGCGCGAAGAGCCTCCGCGCGCCGCGATCATGCAGTACGACGCGAACGCGAAGAACCCCCGCGTCTTCTCGTACGGCCTCCGGAATCCGGTCGGCCTCGCGTGGAACCCGGCGACGCACGAGCTCTGGACATCCGTGAACGAGCGCGATGGCCTCGGCGACGATCTCGTTCCCGACTACATCACCGACGTCCATGCCGGCGCGTTCTACGGCTGGCCGTACTCATACCTCGGCGCGCATGAAGACCCGCGGCGTCACGGCGAGCGCCCCGACCTCGTCGCGAAGGCGGTCCTCCCGTCAGTCCTGATTCAGTCGCACTCCGCGCCGCTCGGCCTCACCTTCTACAACGGCACGATGTTCCCGCCCGAATATCGCGGCCGCGCGTTCGTCGCGCTGCACGGGTCATGGAACCGCTCGAATCGCACGGGGTACAGCGTCATCTCGGTCCCGTTCCGCAACGGCAAGCCGTCCGGCGGCTACGACGACTTCGTGACGGGGTGGATGACCGATCCGTCGTCGAGCCGCGTCTGGGGCCGCCCGGTCGGTCTGCTCGTGCTCGCCGACGGATCGCTGCTGATTTCGGACGACGGCGCGAATGTGATCTGGCGCGTTACCTACTCCAAATAACGGGTTTGCCGTTTGCAACCTCCTGTCACGGGGGAAACCGAATGGCAGAAAACAAAAGCAACCGACGAGGCCGCATCTCGCGTCTCACCGACAGCGTGAAGCGCCTCTTTTCCCGAAACAAGACGGATGGCGAACAGCGCGTCGCACGAAGCGGACGCGACGATGTCGCCACACCGATCCAGACGGAGCGCGAGCAGCCGCATGCCCGTCCCGCACGCCGCGAGCCGGACATCCCGATCGATCAACTGAACCGGACGTACTCGCCGACGCAGACGAGCCTGAAGGGGCCGTTCCGCACCAACGGGGCCGACCGGCATCGCGACCAGGAGTTCGCGAGCGGCGCGGGTCTCGAGCGCTGGAACGACGAGGACCACTACACGAACAAATCGGGCGACCCGCGCATCGGCACGCATCGTCGCAGCTACGAGCCGGGGGAGCGCGACACGCTGCCCGACAACAACGAATAGGAGGGAGCATGCCAGAAGACATTGCGAGTGAAGTGTGTCCAACCTGCGGTCACTCGAACGCTCAGAACCGCGGAATGGAGCAGTTCCTCGGCCGCCTCGGCGTATCGGACGAGATGATCACCAACCTCAAGACCCAGATGCAGAACGTCGACATGGAGCAGTACCTCAACACCGCAAAGGACTACCTGAACCAGGGAACGTCGAAGGCCACGGCCTACGCGAAAGAGAATCCCGGGAAGGTCGCGGCGGGCGTGGCGGCGCTGGCGGTCGGCGCGGGGCTGTTGATCAGTACGTTGAATCGCGAGTAGAGGTGAGCAGACAGGAATGTCTGCTCTCCATGGAGCGCAGACATTCTTGTCTGCGCTTCGTCCTCTGTACAATTCGGGCCACAAAATGGCCCTCTTCCAATCCGACCTCAAGGACACCGTCCGCCGTCTGTCGAACAAGGAGTTCCAGACGAATGAGGAACGCGACGAGCTCCTGGCGCGGCTGATGACGGCGGAGAACCTCCGCGCGCGCGACGTGGCGTGGATGCTCTTCCGTCCCGACCGGACGTTCCGCGACACCGCCGCGAAGGTCCTGATGCGCGTTCGCGACCCGGAGTCATTCGACGTCTTCCTCGTCGAAGCGAAGGGAAAGCCGGAGGCGGCGATCCGCGCCGCGGTCGGCAGCTTCTTCGCACTCAACCTTCCCGGCATCGACCAGCGCGCCGCGCAGATCCTCGCCGTTCCGGCGAAGGAGACGAAAGAGACGCGCGAGATGCAGGAGTCGGCCAAGCGCGTGCTCCTCGAGGTGCCGCTCACCGGCGCCCTGACGCCGCTGATCTGGCAACTCGCGATGCAGGGATGGCCGGAAGACCGTCTCCCCTACCTCAGCAAACTCGCGGGCGGCGAGATGGACGACCGGACCGTCGCGCGCTGGCGCCAGATCGCCGCGGACGAAGAACCGATGATCCGCGAGAAGGGCGTGCAGGTCCTCGCCGAGCGCGCTCCCGCCGCCGGAGTCGACATCCTCGTGAAGGAGCTGCCGCGCGTCGGCTATGCGACGCAGCAGGCGGTGGTCGAGGCGCTG
>JACZCU010057770.1_pt1 | contig 10505 bp, 11 predicted proteins | sample 8641851 | NCBI WGS metagenome assembly JACZCU01 (sample SAMN15324605, study PRJNA640507) | soil metagenome | isolation source: monocropping sugarcane control | place: China: Luxin town, Laibin City, Guangxi Province | collected 2019-07-25 | depth 10cm m | reverse complement strand
TCAGCTCTGATGATACTGTGGGGGCAGCTCCATGGGAAAATAAGACATCGCCGTCTCACCCGCCCACATAGGCGGTCTTTCTATGCTTATGACATACTCCTCAATGCCTGTACGAGCGAGTCTATCTCCTCCTCAGTGTTATAAAAACCCGTTGACACGCGTAGGCAGTCTAAAGAGGGAATGTTACGGATGTAGATGTTATGCTTGTCACGCAGGTGGTTGACAACATCTTCTGATTTGCGTCCCTCATATGTGAACGAAATCAAGCCACTTACTCCAGGAGTAGGCGTGAGCATCGTAAGGCTGGGCACGCTTTTTAGGATGTCGTATGCATAGCTATGCAGGGCAGAAATGCGTGCAAAAAGCCATTTGTAGCCAACTGTTTCCTCTAACCATTTGAGTACGGCGGCCTGACCTGCAACCGCAGCTGTTTGACGGCCACCGAGTTCAAAGCGTTGTGCTCCGTCTTCCAGCGCCCATTCCGCGTCCCCTTCGTGCTTGATGGACCAATAACCTACATAAGTAGGTGAGACGTAGTTGAGTGCTTCGCTGCGAGCATATAAGGCTCCGGTACCATCAGGCCCGCATAGCCATTTCTGCATGGGGATAGCGTAGAAATCAACGCCAAGAGCTTTGACATCAATGGGTATAGCTCCGGCCGATTGTGCTCCATCGACTAGCACAGGTATGCCAGACTCACGCCCCATATAGCCGACTTCGCTGATATTCAATAAAGCCCCCGTTGTCCAGGCAACATGTGAAAGTACGATCAGTCGTGTACGAGGAGTAACCAGGTCGGCAATAGCTTTGAGGACAGACTTTTCGCCCGTAGGACCGATATCCGCGACACGAATCACTATGCCGAAACGATCTCGTATCTGAAAGAGAGGGGCAAGAGCGCTGATGTGCTCGTGATTGGTGGTAATGACCTCATCACCTTCACGCCAGTTAATACCATAGCTAATAATATTCATCCCTTCACCGGTATTGTCGGTCAGAGCGATCTCGTTTACATTTGCGTTGAGAAGACGAGCAACGCTGTTGCGCGCCTCGTTGTACGAGTTTGAGATTGCTTCAAAGTTGGCTGCTCCTAAACGGCCTTGCGTATACTCATCTTGCAAGCGTTGCTGGATAGTTTCTAAAGCACAACCTGGCAAAGGTCCAAAGGTTCCTGTGTTGAGATAGAGGTGGGCAGTGGTAGCAGGCATGGCCTGACGAATGCGCAGCACATGCGAAAGTTGTGAATGGTCAGACAAGATATGACTCCCTTCATATGGTGAGGTAGGATTTGTTTTACGTGTTAGGCGATAACACGCAGATACAAGCCCTAGCCAAAGTATATCCTAAAAAATCAGAGCTTGTCTAACATGGGGTTGGACGTTTACTTTTGCTAACGTGCCAGACGCATGTTGGCTGGAAAGCCACTAAAGCTAGCTTGCAGCACTTCAGAACCCTGCTGGTTAATGAATGTGGCCGTTGCTTGAACAACACGCTTAGCTTCATCCTTCTCCTGGACGGTGACGGTACAGGTGATGGTATCACCGATGTAGACGGACGCGATGAATTGGAACTCCATAGCCGTGGCCAGGAAACCAATCATGCCACCGATGTGAGTAATCATGCTGGCTGTTAGGAGGCCGGGGATGATGCGCCTGCCAAACCAGGTGCTTTCGCTGAAGGTCTGATCTATATGATAGGGATTATAGTCGCCTGTAACACCACAGAAAAGTGCGACATCACCTTCTGTGAAGGTGCGTCGAAAGGTGAAGGTTTGTCCAACGTACATGGAGTCAAAGGCGGTTTTCAGTTGCTGTTTGAACTCGGGTGTTGCGTCTGGCATTACGTTTTCCCTCTTATCATCTAGTTGGCTTACGTGAACAATGCTTATGTTCATTGTATCGCAAAAATTGGGTAGTAAGGCATATATGTGCTGTATAATAAGTGCATATTTTTCTGTGATATTTATGGAAAGGCTTGACAGAAATTTATTATGCGTATCCGAAATTATCGCCAGGTTGATCTTCCAACGCTCGTATATATACAACAGCAGGCGGCCAAAGTTGATGAAACTGAGGCGATGTCCATAGCAGACTTTGAGGAATGGCTGGCTGAGCCAGAGCTTGAGGTAGAACACAATGTTTTTGTGATTACCGATGATGATGATGAGTTGAATGAGTGGGGTCAGGCGGGTACGCTTGAAGGAGTGGAGGGTGAAGTGGTGGGCTATACAGTGCTACAATTGCGCCGCAGTCAGCATGCCTATCATTTCCGCTGCCAGGGAGCAGTGCTGCCAGAGCACCGGCGTAGAGGGGCAGGACGCGCCTTGTTGATCTGTGCCCTTAACCGGGCGCGGTCTGTAGCCTTCGAGTTTGAGTTTGAGGCAGAACGGGAGGATCATCCCATTTACCTGGAAGCATTGCTACCTGAGAAAGATGCCGCTGCAAAAGTGTTGGCTGCAAAATGTGATATGCAGCCAACAGAAGAGCGAACCCTATTGGGGATGCGTCTGTTCAGGCGTGAATTATAGATTGACCTGCGCGATTTAGCAAGCTAAACTTTTTCGTAATCAGTTTTGACGGTATAAGTGCCGTCAGCCAGTTGCTCCAGTTTGTAGTCACCGAAGAGGACGGGATCAGTCAGGTGCAAGCAGAGGAAGATACGCACGGCTAGTTCGCGTATCTCAGTTTCAGCATGTGCGCTGGCGCGTGCCTCAATAACATGCCTCCAGGCGCGTGCATTGCCTGTTACAACAATGGGAGCCTCTGTTTCGTTGGGCAGCACTGAGCGAGCACTCTGTTGAACTTTCTTACGCAGATCGGTACGCGCTTCTGCGCTGAGGATACTCACCCCAGCCTGTTGCATCTCCAACAAACGATTGGTGAGTGCAGCGTATTCGCTTGCTGCTCGCTCAATACGCTGCAGAAATTGAGCATGCAAGTCCGCGTCCTCTTGATATTCTGGACGTTCGACAAAGCGCAACATTCTTCCGGAGACATAGCGCTGGCTCAACTGTGAATAGCCAAAGCCTGGCCGATGGCGTACCAGTTCATGGGTCACGCTGCGTGATATTCCATACAATAAGAGGCTAAAGGTAGCATGTTCAAAGACAGAACCATGGCCTGAAGATTTGAGGTTGTTGAAATACCGTTCAGCCTGCTCGTTGAAAGTGCGCTTAGGGCCAAAACTCATATAACAAACCTGCCCTGCGACTTTACATAATTGTGAGCCATCGGGCAGCTGTGTTGGGTCGTCCAGGTACTCTGTAAAGTGGAGTGATGGATCAAATCCATCTAGAAAGCCAGCCAGGCCGCTGATGTTCGTATTGGGCCGAGCAATAAGAACGACTCCTGGCTTGAGCAAGTACAGCGCGCCACCGGGAGAGTGATGGACGGGGGAATGAATTGCGGGAAATCCTGATTGTTCATTCCCATTGAGCTGGTGGAAGAGCGTCTCAACATCGAAAACCGACACCTATGCCTCCTTACTACTAGATGTGTTCATTCTTCCACTAGTCTAGCAGATTGGAAGCCATTTGGCTACTAGGTTACCGGCAATTGAGGTGGCTCAAGCAAGGTATTTAAAGTAGAGCGACGAATTCGGTAAGCCTGGCGTGTGCCCCGGTGAGGCAGCGTTATCGCTTCGAGGACGCCATTTTTAATCCAACGCCGCACGGTTGTGTCATCCACCCGCAATTGTTTTGCAACCTCACGGACCGTGAGCAAATCCGCATCATCGTGTACCACGTTATCCTCTTTCTGGTTTTGTACTAAGGTGACGCTCAGTCCTTTCTTTAATGGCGTACATGGACTGCTTACATACTACCTATTTGACTATAACGACGAACATTCTGTTTTTTGGTAACGCTGTTTGTAACATACATTGTATACATAATTGTGCTTAATGTCGGTATATTTATAAAAACAAACCGACAATGGTAACATAGCGGGGAAGATGCGGTTCGCCTGCTAGCCGCCAATCATTGACATGCTACGATTTGCGCGTTTGAAGCGCTTGTCGCCAATGTAATGTTTGAGCTCTTTATTCCACACGGCACGACGAATAGTTGTGGCTATATCTTCGTCGGAAGCTCCTGAGCGGAGCACAGCGCGGAGGTCTGTCTCTTCAGTAGCAAAGAGACATGTGCGCAATTGCCCATCGGCAGTCATGCGAATGCGGTCACAGCTTGCGCAGAATGGCTCGCTTACTGGATTAATAAAGCCGACTTCACCGATTCCATCACTAAATGTATAGCGGCGAGCCGTCTCGGCTGGGTCGCCTGTAGTAATTGGCACAAGTGGACCGTACTCAGCCTCGATAATTGCTTTTAATTCAGCGCCGGTAAGTATATCTTCCTTGCGCCAAATCTGGTCTGCATCAAGAGGCATAAATTCAATCCAGCGCATAACATAGGCTTTGCGCCGTGCTAGACGCACAAAGTCAAGTGCTTCCTCTTCGCTATAATTGCGAATGGCAACTGCGTTGACCTTAATAGGATGGATAGATGGATATTTTTCAAGTTCTTCCAACCCCTCCAACACTCGGTTAAGCTGGTCACGTCTGGTCAATTGGGCGAACTTTTCACGAACTAATGAGTCGAGGCTGACGTTTATGCGGTTAAGTCCGGCATCTGCGAGGGCAGCTGCCTGCTGCTTGAGTAGAATGCCATTGGTTGTCAGGCTGAGGCTGCGCAGTCCCTGGATTGAACGCAATTGACGGATAAGATCGGGGACATCTCTGCGTACGAGCGGTTCGCCGCCTGTGAGGCGAATTTGCTCTATGCCGATGCTTACTCCAATGCGTGCGACGCGTTCTATTTCCTCATACGAGAGAATCTCAGCTTTTTTTAGCCAGGGTAAGCCTTCAGCCGGCATGCAGTAGGTGCAGCGAAAGTTACACTTGTCAGTTATTGAAATACGCAAGCTTTTGATGCGTCGGCCATAGCTATCAACGAGTTGTTCCATCGGTATCGCCTCTTCATAAATGCATATACATAACAAAGTATCAGCTTCACTATAGCACATATGCGTGCACTTTGTCATGTATATGGATGTGCCAGAGCTTATTCGTGCCAAAGCAAAAAAAAGAGACTACAGGAGGCGGGGAGTTCCTCCTGTGATCTCTTTCAGCATATGTTTTTCGTTTTCTACACGTCGTAGTAGAGCGCAAATTCGATGGGAGAGGGGCGCAAGTTAACCTCGTCAGCCTGAGAGCGCTTCAAATCGACATAATGTTCAAGTACGTCGCTGGTGAAGACATCACCCTCTAACAAGAAGGCATGGTCGTCCTCGAGCGCGTCTAAAGCGTCGTACAGAGAACCTGGGACCGAGCGAATTTCCCTCGACTCCTCTTTCGACAGATGATATAGGTCACGATCAACCGGACCATAGCCGTGCTCACTCGGCTCGATTTGGCGGCGTATACCATCCAGGCCAGCCATCAACAGGGCCGAGAAGGCCATGTAGGGATTGGCGGTCGGATCAGGTGGGCGGAACTCGACACGTTTGGCCGATGGACATTCGGTCAGCGGAATACGTACTGCCGCACTGCGGTTTCCCTTCGAGAAGACCAGGTTTACTGGTGCTTCAAAGCCAGGTACGAGGCGTTTGTAACTGTTGGTTGTCGAAGCCACGATAGCCATGAGGGCCGGTGCGTGTGTCAACAGGCCACCTATGTAGTAACGAGCCAATTGCGAAAGCCCTGCATAGCCTTCACCGTCATAGAATAAGGGTTTTTCGCCCTTCCATAGGCTCTGGTGCACATGCATACCGGAACCATTGTCACCAAAGACTGGTTTGGGCATAAATGTCACGCTCTTGCCATGCTTACGTGCAGTATTTTTCACCACATACTTGTAGAGCATGACGTTGTCGGCGGTCTTTAAAAGCGTATTGTAACGAATATCGATCTCTGCCTGTCCGGCAGCGCCAACTTCGTGATGCTGTGCCTCGACCGGTACACCTAAATCTTCGAGGAGGAGAGTCATTTCACTACGGATGTCCTGCAGCGTATCGTTAGGAGCGACGGGGAAGTAGCCCTCTTTCACACGCATGCGGTGACCAAGATTGGGGGTGCCTCCGTTGCGTCCACTATTCCAGGGGGCCTCCTCCGAATCTACTTCGGCGTACTGGATATTTGATGCAGAACTGAAACGCACATTATCGAAGATGAAGAATTCGGACTCAGGACCAAAGTAACTGGTTTCTGCGATGCCACTCGAGCGAAGGTATGCCTCGGCTTTGGATGCTATGTAACGTGGATCGCGGCTATAGGATTTTTTACGTCCACCCGGTCCAGGGTGGGCAATATTACAGACCAGGCTAAGTGTGGGTACTGCTGTAAAAGGGTCCATAATAGCGGTATCTGAATCAGGGATGATAAGCATATCGCTTGTATCGATGGTCTGGAAACCGCGCACACTTGAACCATCAAAGGCCTTACCCTCAATGAACGTTTCTTCTTCAAGCTCACGTAGGGGAACGCTGAAATGTTGCCATGTGCCTGGTAGATCTACAAATTTGAAATCTACCATTCTCGCGCCCTGATCTTTAGCAAATTGCAGTACTTCTTCGGGTGTCATGCCCACTATTCTCCTTCTCTTGTCTATCCCGGCCACGTTGCTGGAATAGCTGGCATAAATTTGCCTGGATTGATATTTAGCTATTTTGCACAATTTGCATCATGCTAATTCGCACTCTGCTTAGATTACGATCTGTTTATATGATACTGTGGATTTTTTCCTGTTTCTATGGGTAGATTACCCGAAAGTGGTAGTAGAGATATTGTGCAAAATGCACAAAACTCTTGCATGTAACATAGGAAGATTGTAATATAGGACACAAGAAAAGAACAGGAGGAGCACATGGACGAGCGTCATACAATCAGGTTGGAGCCGGAGCCCGTTACCAATCCATTACCTCCACAAAAATCCACCCAACGTATTTCAACTATTATTATTCCTAGTGTAACATTCTTGTTAGGTGCAATCTTCGGTGTGATGTCTATATTGCTCTATGCTCTATCAATTTCGGGAACTGTTCAACCGTTAGTGCCAGTCCCTCCACCACAAAGCAATGCTATTAAAGTACAGGTTGGTCCCATATACCTTACGCAGCTTGTAGAAAGAGATTTGCGTTCCTCGGGCATGGGCAATGTTTCTAATGTCATTGTGAACCTGTCCCAGGGCGATCAGATGACGATTAATGGAGATGACCAGGTAATATTTGGCTTGACCAGGCCATTTACCATTGTGATCCAGCCTCTGATTGATTCCTGTCAGCTTAAGGTACGTGTCTTACATGCTGATCTAAGTGGCATCTCAATTACAGGCTTTGTGTCCAATTTTGAGAATCAAATCAATCAACAATTAGAGAGTAAATCTCCGAATCTACCGGCTGGTTTCATTTATTGTAAAACCAGTGTTAGCACAGATCGGCAGGGTTTATACCTGACCTACTCTGCTAAACCAGTGTAGGAACTAGTTTCTCAAAATGATGATATTTATTGACAAATAGCGATAAATATGGCATACTCGCCTCATGAAATTGAGCCGATACGCCAGGAAAGTGGGCGTAACCTACCGCACAGCGTTTCGTTGGTGGCAAAACGGACAGATCAAGGGATATCAACTGCCTTGGGGAACCATTGTGGTAACCGAAGGAGAAGAACCGGAAGCTCAGCAGAATGAGCCGGTTGCTCTCTCTGCACGGGTTTCCTCTCACGAACATTGCGCCCATCTGGAACGGCAAGCTGAGCGCTTAGAAATCTACTGTGCTGCGAAAGGGTATCAGGTGGGTAAGGTGGTCAAGGAAATTGGCTCAGGCGTGAATGACAACCGGGCGAAGTTTCTGGCGCTGCTGGAAGACCAGCGGATGCGCACGATTGTCGTCGAGCACACAGATCGGGCCACGCGCTTTGGCTTTCGCTGCCTGGAAACCTTGCTGAAAGGGCAAGGGCGAACGCTTGAGGTGGTCAACCTGGCAGAGAGTAACCGAGAAGACTTGTTGACTGATTTGGTGAGTATTATCTATTCGTTCGCAGCCCGACTCTACGGGCAGCGGCGCGCAAAGCGCAAGACCGAGGCAATTGTCAAACAGTTGCAGGAGGCCGACGACTAATGCAGTTGGTGGAACAGCATCTCATCCGCACAAGTGATTCGCGTTTTGCCGCCATTGATCAGGCCGCTTTTGCCTCCAAGAACCTGTACAACCAGGCCAACTACCAGATCCGCCAGGCCTACATTTTTGAGGGCAAGTATCTGCCTTACGCAGAAATCTTCCATCGGCTCAAGCACCACGAAGCTTACTGTGCCTTGCCTCGAAAGGTTTCTAATGCTATCCTCATTCAACTGCACAAGAACTGGATCGCCTTTTTCAAAGGAAATGAAGAGTACCAGGCTGATCCCTCGAAGTTCGTGGGGCGTCCCAACTTGCCCAAATACAAGGACAAAGAACGCGGGCGCAATATCCTGATCTACGATATGCAAGCTATTTCCAAACGTGCCTTGAGACGAGGGATGATCGCACCTTCTGGGTTGGACATTGAAATTCCTACCAAACAACCAGGCAAGAGCATCGATCAAGTGCGCATGGTGCCGCGTCTCGATGGCTATCTGGTCGAGGTCGTCTATCAGAAAAAGGAAGAGCAAGCGGATGTCGATCCCTCCTTGATCGCAGCCCTGGACCTCGGAGTGAATACCCTGGCGGCTTGCACTGTGACCAAACCAGGCTTCCAGCCGTTGCTCATCAATGGACGCCCGCTCAAGAGCCTCAACCAACACTACAACAAACAACGCGCTCACCACCAAAGCGTACTTGCAAAAGCCAACCGTTTCACCTCCCGCCAACTGGATCGGATTACGACGAAGCGCAACCGCCGTGTCAACGCCTACCTGCACACGGCAAGCCGTCGCATCATTGATCGCCTGGTTGAGGAAGGGATCGGAACGCTGGTCATCGGCAAGAATCCCCTTTGGAAACAAGAGATCGAGATGGGCAAGAAAAACAACCAGCAGTTTGTCCAACTTCCCCATGGCAGGTTTATTGACATGCTGGCCTACAAGGCCAAGCTCGTTGGAATCCAGGTGGTCATTGTTGAGGAGAGCTATACGAGCAAGGCCAGTTTCCTTGACCGCGATCCGATTCCGACCTACGACTCGAAGCGACAAGAGAAACCGCGCTTCAGCGGCAAACGGGAGAACCGTGGGTTGTATCGAGCCTTCAATGGCAGGCGCATCAATGCGGACATTAACGGGAGTTACAACATCCTCCGCAAAGCATTCCCCGACTCCTTCGGGCAGGGGATAGAGGCCACCGCAGTTTGGCCCAGACGGCTTGCCGTTTGAACAGGCTGATTATGGATGTGCTTGTCACATTTGTCATCAGTTTTTGGTACTGTAGGAAGATAGAAGGAGATATATTTATGCACACACTACCAAAGGCTATAACTTTTGACTGTTATGGGACCCTCATTGATTGGGAGGGAGAAATTCAACGCTTCTTTGTGCAATGCCTGGCAAAACGCAACATTATGCATGTCGATGCACATGCTTTGCAGCATCACTGGGAAGAGGTTCAGTTCCAGTATATTCAACAAGGTTACCATCCATATCGCCAGGTGCTGCGTGAGACCATGAAAGTGGCCTTTGAGGATTATCATCTACCCTGCGATGAGGCAGATGTTGAGGCATTTGCTGCTTCCATGGGTCATTGGCAGCCTTTCCCCGACACACGAGAGGCTATTCTTGCTTTACAGAAACTTGTCAAAGTAGTGCTGATTACTAATACAGATGATGAGATCATCGCGCAAACGCAGAAGACATTGAATGTGAACTTTGACGATATCATTACCGCTGAACAGGCTGGGGCCTATAAGCCGAACCATAAAGGCTTTCTCCTGGCGCGTGAGCGGCTGCATTTGCCACAGTCAGAGATCTGGCATGCTGCCTTTGGTTTTAAATATGATATAGTACCTGCCAGCGAGCTTGGCTATACAACAGTATGGGTCAACCGGCAGGGCGATGCTCGTCCTGTCGATGTGAAAGAAACATTCCTTGTTGGTGATATGAGAACACTGGTTTATCTGGTGCGGGGGATCGCTGCTTCTGTGTAGTGAGATTGGATAAAGGAGAGCTGTGCAATGCTAGCAAAGCCGTGTGGGTATCGATATCACTTTTGGTGATGCAAGTGAGGCCGGTTTCTGTGTCAAGCGATAGCGGAGCCGTAAGGGGGGCGGCAGAGGCACCATGCATGACCATGAAAAAACATGGGTGTATATCAACACTCTCCTAACCTCTATACAGTCTTTTTATGCAGTAACTCACCCTGCAGTATACGTATAATTGCGAGCAGGAATGTTAGGAGCGCTACCTGAGAAAGGAAAAAATTTGTTGGTCCATGGCCCAGGCTGGTGAGCGTGAGTACAAGAGTAATGGCGGGGGTCAGACCAAAAAGGAACGTTGGACCCGGTTGTGTTCGCCAGCAAGACGGACGTAGCCACCATACGAGGAG
>JACZCU010216045.1_pt1 | contig 10507 bp, 6 predicted proteins | sample 8641851 | NCBI WGS metagenome assembly JACZCU01 (sample SAMN15324605, study PRJNA640507) | soil metagenome | isolation source: monocropping sugarcane control | place: China: Luxin town, Laibin City, Guangxi Province | collected 2019-07-25 | depth 10cm m | reverse complement strand
TTCCGGCGCCCACGCCTTCACCGTCGGGAGGGAAGGCTTTTCGCGACCGGTACGGTCTCCACGGAAAGAGGCTGCTGACGCTTTTCGGATACGTAACTCCGAACAAAGGATACAAGCTGGTTGCGGATGCGCTCTCGAAGCTGCCACCCGACGTCATGTTCGTCGTTGCCGGCGGGGCGCGCCGGCCGATCGAAGAACGCTACGTCGATGACTTGAGGCGCGACCTTCGTCGTCGCGGCGTGGAGAAACGCGTCGTCATCACCGGCTATCTCACGGACGAGGAAGTCGCCGGCGCGATGCAGGCTGCCGACATCGCGCTCGTCCCGCACACGCAGGCGACGAACTCGTATTCCGTGATGCTGCCCGTCTCGCACGGCAGGCCGGCGCTGGCGTCCGATCTCGCATGCTTCCGCGAAATGGCGGAGCGCGGCGACTGCCTCGAGCTCTTCCGCACAGGCGACAAGCGCGATTTTCGCGACCGGCTCATTGCGCTGCTCGACGACTCGCAGCGCAGGCGCGACCTCTCGGAGAACGCGCTTCGCTACACCGACCGCTTCTCGTGGCCGAACGTCGCCGAGATGACCCGGAACATCTACCGGACCGCTCTGGACGCGCATCGCACGTGACGACCTTGCTCGTCAGTACCATCTCCGGCGAGACGGAAACGCCGTCGCGGGTGGGTGCCGCGTCGTACTCGTATTACTACGTCACTCGGGCGTTCGCTCCGCTGCTGCGGCGATGGGGGACGGTGGTCGAGTCGGTGCGGCCGGGCGAGCGGATCGATGAGCTCGCGCGGCAGCAGCAGTCGCCGGTCATTCATCTCGGTTTCTTGCCGCTCGACCTGTTTCACCGTACCAGGCACGCGCCCAATGTGGCGTTTCCGTTCTGGGACTTTCCCGATCTGCCGGCCGTCGCTCTCGGCGGCAACCCGCGAAATAACTGGGTGGCGACGGCGAATGAGCTCGATCTCATCCTGACGAGCTCCGAGTTCACGCAGGACGCGTTCGTGCGGTCCGGCGTGCGCACGCCCGTCTCCGTCGTTCCGGTTCCGCTCCACGGTACCTATGCCGGCATACCCCGGTTCGAGAGGGATCACCGCGTCGTCCTCGATTGCAGGTGTCACGTCTTGAAACCTGCGCCGGCGGCGGCGCACCGCTCACGCACGAAGGACGTCTACCACCGGTTCGTTGCCCCGCGCCTCTCGCGGCGTTCCGCCGATCGGCTCAGCGCGGCGGCGCATGCGCTCTCGGCGATGCGCGGCGAGTGGCGCGAGACGGGACACGTCGACTGCGAAGCCGGCGAGTCGGTGGAGCTGACCGGCATCGTCTACACGACCGTGCTCAATCCGTTCGATCAGCGAAAGAACTGGCCGGACCTCCTCACGGCGTACTTGATGGCGCTCGCCGGCTGCGACGACGCAACGCTGGTGATCAAGGTCGCCGTACCGCCTGACCGCGCGTCGTCGGGCGTGAACAAGATCGTGAGCTTCTACCGCCGGCTCGATCTCGCGCATCGATGCAAGATCGTGCTGGTCAGTGAGTATATGAACGACACGCTCATGGCGGAGCTGGCGCGCGGCACGACCTACTATCTGAACGCCTCGCGCGCCGAGGGCGCATGCCTGCCGCTGCAGGACTTTCTGGCAGCGGGACGTCCCGCCATCGCGCCGAGACATACGGCGATCGCCGACTACTTCTCGGCCGGCGCAGGGTTCGTCGTCGATTCGCATCCCGAACCGGCTGCGTGGCCGCAGGATCCGGATGGCCGTTGTACGACGACGTGGCATCGCATCGTGTGGCCGTCGTTGCACGACGCGATTCGAGAGAGTTACTCCGTGGCGAAGTCAGACCGCGGACGGTATGAAGAACTGGCGGCGAACGCACGAACGTCGATGGCGTCGCGCGCCGCGGCCGACGCGGTGGGGCCTCGCCTGAAGTCTGCCTTGGACTCGGTGGGCCATGCTCTTTAACTCGCTGCCGTTCGTCGCGTTTTTCGTCGTCGTTTACGCGCTGTACGTCATCCTGACGCATCGCTACCAGAACGCGTTGCTTCTCGTCGCCAGCTACTTCTTTTACGGGTCGTGGGACTGGCGCTTTCTCGGGTTGATGCTCTTTTCGACGACGATGGACTACGGCTTCGGCCGTCTCCTCGGCCGGATGGAGGACGAGCGGCGACGGCGGCTCGTCCTCATCGTCAGCATCAGCGTCAACCTGGGGATTCTGTTCGTCTTCAAGTACTTCAACTTCTTCGCCGTCAGTCTCGACCGGCTCCTGTCGCATTTCGCGCTGCACCTCGGCGTGCGCGTGTTGAGCGTCGTCCTTCCGCTCGGAATCTCGTTCTACACGTTCCACAACATCAGTTACATCGTCGACATCTACCGGCGGCGCGTCGAGCCCGCGCGGCGCTTCGTCGACTTTGCACTCTACGTCTCGCTCTTCCCGCAGCTCATCGCCGGCCCGATTGCGCGCCCCGCGCATCTGTTGCCTCAGATTCAGAATCCGCGGCGCATCACGTACGACATGTTCCGCACCGGCGCATGGCTGATTCTCCTCGGCTACTTCAAGAAGGTCGTCCTCGCCGACAACATGGCGCCGTTCACGGCGCGTCTGTTCGAGAACCCTCATGCGATGCACGGCACCGAGGTGCTGTTCGGCTTGTATGCGTTCGCATTTCAGATCTATGGGGACTTTTCGGGCTATTCCGACATCGCGCGCGGCCTCTCGAACCTGATGGGGTTCGAGCTCGCGCTGAACTTCGAGCGGCCGTATTTCGCCGCGAATCCGGCTGAATTCTGGCGGCGATGGCACATCTCGCTCTCGACGTGGCTCCGCGATTACCTCTACATCCCGCTGGGCGGAAGCCGCGAGGGGACGTTGCGCACGTATCGCAACCTTCTCATCACGATGTTTCTCGGCGGCCTGTGGCATGGAGCGGCGTGGCACTTCGTGGCGTGGGGGGTGTTTCACGGCTTGCTGCTGTCCGTGCACCGCGCGACATCAGGAGTATTCAAGCGCGTGCCGCGCGCCCTCTCCATCATTGCGTTCTTTCACATCACCTGTTTCGGCTGGCTGTTGTTTGCGGTGAAGGGACTGGTGGATGTTCCCGTTCTTCTGCACAACCTCTGGATGCCCGCGGCGGTTCACGGCCGCTACATCGTGATAACGCTCCTGTTGTTCGCGGCGCCGCTGCTGCTGATGGAGTGGGCCGAGGAGCGGAGCGGGGTGTTGGCGATCGTGAAAACGTGGCCCCGGCCGCTGCGTCTGGCGTGCTATGCGTCAGTCGCGGCGTTCATCGTCCTCTGCGGTTCAGTCGAGAGACATGCGTTCATCTATTTTCAATTTTGATTCGGTCCGCCGGTACGAGGCACTCCCTCGTGCGGAACGACGTTGGCACACGCAGATCGCGGTCGTGGTGGCGTCGGTCGTCATCCTCTGCTCCCAGGTGCCGCGCGCGCTCTACGGCCCCTCGGGATGCGAGGGCCCGACGATCGGCCGTGCGGCGGTGGAATCGCTCTCCGCTCGCACCGAAGTGCTGTTCGTCGGTTCGTCGCATTTTCTCTTCGGCATCCGGCCGCGGCAGTACTCGATGCCGTCGACGTCACTCGCCGCGACGTGGCTCGACTACTCGTGCGCGCGCCGCGTGGTGGAAAAGAATCTCGGGCGTGTCCCGAATCTGAAGGTGGCGGTCCTCGAATACGACGAGCTGCCGCTCGTATCCGATCTCGTTCCGGCGATGCTTTCCGTCGACGACCTGCGGCCGCTCACCGAGCTTTCGCTGACGCCATTCGACATTCCGGTCAGCGACCCGGGCGAGAAGCTCCGGACGCTCTGGACGGCATTCGTGTTCCCGGTGACGGGCCTGCCCCGCGTGACGCCGCTGGCGTGGTCCGAGCGCGCGAACGGGTGCAATCCTCTGTACCAGCCGAAGCGGGGATTCGAGCCCGGTTACTACTTCACGGACGCGGTGACGCCGCCGAATTTCAACGCGCGTATCGTCTTCGACGCGTTGACTCGTGCCGCACGCAAGGACAATGTCGTTCAGCGCAATCTGCGCGACCTGCAGTGGACGGTCTCCGATTTGCGGCAGCGCGGCGTGAGGGTCGTTCTGCTACGGCTGCCGCACGACCGCAGCTACGCTCCGCGGCGGCCGGAGATCGTCACGGCTCGCTGGCGTGAACTGCAGGAATGGGCACGTGCGGAGCCGTCTCTCGTCATCTTCGACTGGGGCTCGCGCTCCGAATTTCAGCCGGCGGATTTTTGCGACATGCATCATCTGAACGTCTCCGGCGCGAATAAACTGGCGCATCTGCTCGACGCGCAATTGCGCGCGTTGTGCGGATCGCGACGATGAAGACTCTTCTCTGCAAGGGGCGTTTTGCGGGGCCGATCAGCGGATCCGACGAGACGCTCGTCGTGTATGCCACGCAACTCAAGGCCGCCGGTCACGACGTCGCGGTGGCCGTTCTCTACCCGTTCCCGAGCGACGATCCGTATTACGTGAGGTTGCGTGCGGCGGGTGTGCCGGTCTCCTGCATCGCCGCGCGTTCGTCGATCGGCGGAATCGTGCAGTTGCTGAGACGGCGAATGCCGCATGTGCCGGCCGGGCCGCGGCACTTCCTGCAGCATGCGGCATACAGCGTGTCGATGAAGTACGTCCGGCGGTGCGGAAGGTACTTCGCGCGAATGGCGCCGGACGTCATTCACCTGATGACGCCCGATCCGGCCGTCATGGCGATGATTCGCGCCGCGCATGACGTCCGGATTCCGGTCCTCTACCACGAGCTCGGGACGCCCGACTTCCTGCCCGAGCTCGCGATGTACTACCAGCAGCTCGCCGAAGTGCTGCCACTCTGCGATGGCATTGCGGCGTTGTCGCCGTCTCTCGCACGGCGTTTTTCGGAGACCTTTGCCGATTCGGCTGCGGTGTCGGTGCTGCCGCTGATGGTCGACCATGCTCCGCCGGCGAGCGAGCTGCCACGGGAGTCTCGCTCAGTGGCGTTCGGCTTCGCCTCTCGCATGGAGTACGGAAAAGGTCCCTTGTCGCTGCTCGAGGCGTTCGCTCAGGTGCGGCGTCGGATCGGGGGCGTCTCACTGCGGATGGCGGGCGACGGTCCGCAGCGCTCCGAGGCGGCAGCGTACGCGAGCGCAGTGGCCCTGAACGGCGACTGCTCGTGGGTCGGAACGTACGTCGGTACGGCGCAGAAGAGCGCCTTCATGCGCAGTGTCGACGTCCTGGTGCTTCCCTCGCTGGCTGAAGGAACGCCGAATTGCGTCATCGAGGCGATGGCGCAGGGACTTCCGGTGATCGCGACATCGGTCGGCGGAATCCCCGAGACTGTTTCGCCGGAGATGGCGATCCTCGTCCCGCCTGGAGACGTGGCGGCGCTGGCCGACGCGATGGCGGAGCTGGCGTCGAATCCGGAGCGCCGGGCAGCGATGGGACGTGCGGCGCGGGAGCGCTACGAGGCGTTCTTCTCGCCGCGAGCCGTGCTGCCGCTCCTGGCGGATCGCTACCGCCGCATGACGGGGAGGAAGTCCGACGCGCCTCCCGAGCATCCATGGGCACCTCGCCGCGACATTCTGTAGATAATCGCCGCATGGCGCCTTCGACCTTTCGCGTCTCCCGTGCATTCTTTCTCGCCGCGGCTCTCGTCTCGACCGCCGCGATCGCCGGATACGACCAGCCGCCGCAGTACGTGCTCGACGTCCTGCACGCGCCGGCGCCGCCGCGTCCGGCGCTGAGCCCGACGCGCGCGAGCGCGCTTCTGGTGTCGTGGGTTGATTACCCGCCGATCGCGCAGGTGGCGGAGCCGTACCTGAAACTCGCCGGAGTTCGCGTCGAGCCGCGCACGCGGCGCAAGCACGACACGCCGGGCGGATACGGCGTCGCACCGTGCGCGCAGACGCTGTCGGTGGTCGACGTCGCCACGCGCCGCGAGACGCCGATTGCGCTACCTGCCGGCGGCTGCGCCGACGGTTTCCTTTGGGCGCCCGACGGCGCGACCTTTGCGTTCCGCAACACCTCCCGCGACGCCGTGGAGCTCTGGGCGGGAGGGCGTGACGGCAAGACGCACCGGGTCGGCGAGGTGCGGCTCAATCCGATGCTCGGCCGATCGATGCAGTGGGCGCCCGACAACAAGACCCTCCTCGTCAAGGAGGTTCCTGACGGCATTGGCCCGGCGCCCGCGGCCGTGGGTGGCTCCGAGGGACCGCGCATTCAGGAGTCGACCGGCGGCGGCGAGTTCAGCACGTACGAGGCGCGCGACACGCTGCGGAACCAGGCCGACGCGGCGCTCTTCGAGTACTACGGCACGAGCGAGCTCGCATTCGTCGACGTCGCGAGCGGCGCCGTCACCCGAGTCGGCGCGCCTGCGGTCGTGAGCGACTTCGATCTCTCGCCCGACGGCGAGCACATTCTCGTCACGTCCATCCGCAAGCCGTACTCGTATGCCGTGACTTACGGCCGCTTTGCGCACGACGTCGAAGTGTGGGACCGCTCCGGAAAGGCGACGCCGATCGCACAGTTGCCGGTCGCCGAGCACGTACCGATCGCCGGTGTTCCGGTTGGGCCGCGCGACCACGAATGGCGGCCGACGGAGCCCGCGACGCTCATCTGGGCTGAGGCGCTCGACGGCGGCGACTGGAAAGCGACTGTCCCGGCGCGCGACAAGGTATTGATGCTCACCGCGCCGTTCACATCGGCTCCCGTCGAGATCGCGCGCACGCAGCAGCGATTCGAAGGGATCGACTGGAGCGAGCGGCGCGGCGTGGGGCTGCTCCGTGAATATGACGACAACCGCCACTGGCGGCGCACGTTCCTGATCGACGCCGGCCATCCCGAGACGAAGCCGCGGCTGATCTGGGACCTCTCGAGCGACGAGTCGTACGAAGATCCGGGCCAGCCGGTCTACCGCATCCTGCCGAACGGCAAATGGGTCATGCGGCAGATGGGCGACACCATCTTCCTGAGCGGGCAAGGCGCGTCGCCGGCGGGAGACCGCCCCTTCCTCGACAGTTTCGATCTCCGCACCGGCAAGGCGCAGCGGCTGTTCCGCTGCGGCGCGGATGCCTTCGAATACTTCCTCGGCTTCGCGAATGACGGTACCAGCGCGATTCTCACGTGGCACCAGACCCCCACGGATCCGCCGAATCTATGGCTGCGCACCCTCGGCGCCTCGGCCGCGCACGCGATCACGCAGATTCCCGATCCGACTCCCGCCGTGCGTGCCATCAAGAAGCGTCTCGTCACGTACAAGCGCAAGGACGGAGTGGAGCTCTCGTTCACCCTCTACACGCCGCCCGGCTACAAAGAGGGGACGCGCGTGCCGGCGATCCTCGCCGCCTATCCGCTCGACTACGCCAGCTCCAAGACGGCGGGCGAGATCAGCGGCTCCGAGCAGTACTTCACGCGGCTCCGGAATTACCAGCTCCTGCTCCTCTCCGGATACGCCATCATCGACAACGCAGCGTTTCCGGTCGTCGGCGATCCGCAGAAGGCATACGACACCTACATCGAGCAACTGGTGGACGACGCACAGGCCGCGGTGGACAAAGCCGTGGAGCTCGGGGTCGTCGACCGCGACCGCATCGGCGTGACGGGGCACAGCCACGGCGCGATGATGACGGCGAACCTCGTCGCGCACACCGATCTATTCCGGGCGGGCGTCGCGACGAGCGGTGCCTACAACAAAACGCTGACGCCCTTCGGCTTCCAGAACGAGCGGCGCTCGCTGTGGAACGCGCAGGACACGTATCTCAAGGTCTCGCCGTACTTCTACGCGAACAAAATGCGCGCTCCGCTGCTGATCGTCCACGGCGCCGACGACGCCAACCCAGGCACGATTCCTCTGCAGTCGGAACAGCTGTACGAGGCGATCCGCGGGAACGGCGGTGTGACGCGTCTGGTCATGCTGCCTCACGAGCCGCACTGGTATTCCGCCATGGAGTCGAACGAACAGCTCGCGTACGAGGAGCTGCGCTGGTTCGACAAGTACGTGAAGAACGCGGAGCCGAGGACGCACAAGTAACCGTCGCGTTCTACCGCTGTCCGTTCTGGTTGACCCGCACCTCCGCGCGCGGCGGCTGGGCACGCACGTAGGCGCGCACCGCGCCCTCGCCGAGCACGACGGCGTCGAGGGTGCAGGCGTCGAGGAGGGTGGCGTCGCGGACGCCCGCCTCGGTGCAGAGCGTCCGGCCGCGGCGGTAGTCCTCGGGATTGAGGTTCTCGGCGTAGAACGGCGCGCGGGGAAAGCCGTCCATGGTGTCGCGGCCGCCGCACAACTGCGAGACGAGAGACTCGCGCGGGGTGAGGCGCCAACTGTTCGCGTAGAGGTGGTAGAACTGGTCGAAGTTCAGCGGCTCGTTCAGGATGAGGCCTTGTCGCGTCGCGAGGTCGTCGGGACCCATGTTGCCGTTGACGTTGCCGAGCAGGCCGGTGACCTTCGCCTGGACGACGTGGCCAAGGCCCACCGAGACGTTGATCCAACTGCCATTGACCTCGGCGCTGACGCTGTCGCCATCCGGACGCGTGAAGAGGTACGTGTTGCCGCCGCGGGCGATGTGGACGCCGCCCGGAAGGGTCATCGATTGTCCGTCGGCCAGGTCGCGCTGCGTGCCGTCAACGATGAGGCGCGCCGGGTCGAGGCAGACGGCGGCGCGGGTCGTGGTCGTGATCCCGTCGCGCGACGCGCCGGCGAGCGTCATCGCCACGGCTTTGTTGACCGAGGCGTTGGGCCAGATCGGTGCGCCCGACTCCTGGCGCGTCTGGACCACGAAACCGGGATCGGTTCGCGCCAGGAGGAAGTCGCCCGAGGCCTGGAAGTCGTAATAGAGGTTGTTGAAATTCGTCAGGTGCGTGTCGCCGATGCTCGTGCCGTTGGCGAACATCGACGTCGCGTTCGGGGTGTTGCTGAGCCAGTAGACGATGGCCGGCTTCGCGCCGCCGTACGCGCAGCACGGCTGAATGAGATTGAGGCTGTTCGTCTCGGAGGTGGTGCTCTCGATGGTGCACGTCGGTACGTTCATCGTGCCGTCGTCGACGGTGGTGCGTACCGCCATCGACGATCCGGGGTCGGGGAGGAACACCGCGTTGTCGCCGCCGCCGTCGCCGAAGACACCGAACTCCACTTTCTTCCAGTCGTCCGCGAGATTCAGGACGTTGTCGAGATACATCGCGCTGATGGTGCTGGGCGTGCCGACCGTGATCGTGTCGCCGCCGCCGGAAACGGCGGTTCCCTGCAGGGTTATGTTCTTCAGGTTCGAGATCGGTTGCGGACCGGGAACGGGGAGCATGACGCTGTTCATCACGCAACTGACGGAGATTTGCGTCCAGCCCGGCGGACACGGTGCCATGTAGTGGAGCAGCCAGTACTCGATGAACGCCGTGCCGAGGCCGCTGGAGTAGATGTACTGCTGCCATCCATTGCAGTTCACGGAACCGCCGGCGCAGGCGGTCGGGGAGCTGAAGAAGCCCGAATTGAGCTGGAGCGAGTAGATGTCGGGCATTCCGTTGTCGGTCTCGGACGCGATGTTCACGGTATCGAAGGAGCCGGTCGCCGACGTCATGTTGTTTGGCGTGACCGCCTCGAAGTTGATGCCGTGGCCGACCAGGTACGGCTTCGCCGGACCGTAGGAACGCGCAGGCGCCTTCCCGCACGGCACCTCCTGCCACTGCGTGCTCGGATAGCTGACGGTGAAGCAGCCTTTTTTCGGCAGAGGAACCCGCGCCATCGACTTGTGCCACGCGTCGAGCTTCGCCTGATCGGCGGGCGTGTCGGCACTCGCAACGGCAGCGACTGCGAGCAGGATGGGAAGCAAGAAAGATTTCATGAAGACTCCCGTGAGATCGCAATCTCGGTTCGCGACGGAAGAGATTGCTGTGACTGGAGTCACGTCGGGGTCAACGCAGGCCGTCGACGACGTAGACAGACGTCAGCAATAGCTTGTACCCGAACACGAAACTGTCGCTCTCGTTCGCGTAGAGGATCGGGAATACGCCTTCGACGCCGGCGGCATCGGGCGGGCGCACGGTCTGGACGAAACGACGGGCGCCGGTAGTAAGGTCGATCGCGTAGACGTCGCTCTTCTTGTTGTCGCGCCGGCAGACGTAGATCTCGTTCTCAGCGGGCCAGTGGACCGGAAGGTCGCCGGTTTGGGTGCCGGCCACCGGGCGGGCGGCGGCGGAAGCGTCGGTCGACCAGATGTACGGGACCTGATTCGCGTCGATCGTGACGACGTGCCGTCCGTCGGGGGAGATGGCCATGTAGAACCACGAGCCGACGACGGCGTCACTGAGCGGCTGCGCGTCGCCTCCTTCGATGCCGACGCGCCAGAGGCGCGCCTCTTCGTCGCCGGAGGAGCCGAGGATCAGAAGATGTTTTTCGCCGGGAAGGAAGCGCACGGTCTGGAAACGGTCGACGCCGCGAACGGGAATCTCGCGCATGGAGCCGGCGCCCGTGGGGACGAGCATGACGCGCTCCGGTTTATCGTCCGAGAGCGCGAGCACGTGC
>JACZCU010009290.1_pt1 | contig 10543 bp, 7 predicted proteins | sample 8641851 | NCBI WGS metagenome assembly JACZCU01 (sample SAMN15324605, study PRJNA640507) | soil metagenome | isolation source: monocropping sugarcane control | place: China: Luxin town, Laibin City, Guangxi Province | collected 2019-07-25 | depth 10cm m | reverse complement strand
GGCCGCCGAGGTGCCTCGTGGGATGCGGCGCCTCGTGCTCGCCGTCCCGTCCGCCGGCGTAGCCGTCGGGCTGCTCGTCGTGGGCAGCGGCCGGATCGGCACCGCTGCCACGGTGCTCGCGACCGCGACGCTGCTCTGCGCGCTTCTCCGCATGGCTCACGCAGTCGCGCTCGAAGGCCGGCTCGAGGTGACGCGCGCGCAGGCCCTCACGGACGACCTGACGCAGCTCGGCAACCGGCGCCTCCTCGTCGAGGACCTGGACCGCGCGGTAGCCGCCGCATCGCCGGACTCGCCGGCGGCGCTCGTGCTGTTCGACCTCAACGGCTTCAAGCACTACAACGACACGTTCGGGCACCTCGAAGGCGACCGCCTGCTCGCGCAGCTCGCGCGGCGGCTCGAGAGCGCCGTGAGCGAGCGCGGGACCGCGTATCGCCTCGGCGGCGACGAGTTCTGCGCGCTCGTCGCGGGCGATCCACGCGAGCTCGACAGGTTGCTGCCCCAACTCGAAGCGGCGCTCGGCGAGGCGCACGACGCCGGCACCGTCGGCTGCTCGTACGGTGTCGCGCTCGTCCCGCACGAGGCGGAGACCGCGAGCGACGCGCTCGCGCTCGCCGACCGGCGCATGTACGAGCGGAAGGATCGCGACCGCCGCTCGACGCGGCTGCAGATGCGCGATCTCCTGCTTGCGGTCGTCGAGGAGCAACGTCCCGACCTCCACCACCACTCGACCGCCGTGTCCGCGCTCTCGCGCACCGTCGGGCTCGCTCTCGGGATGACGGTGAACGAGGTCGACGTGATCGTGCTCGCGGCGGAGCTGCACGACATCGGGAAGGTTGCGATTCCCGACCTCGTGCTCGGCAAGCCGGGACCGCTCGACGAGGACGAATGGCGGCTGATGCGGACGCACACGATTGTCGGTGAACGCCTGCTCTGCTCGGTGCCGACGCTCGAGGCCGTCGGTGCGATCGTCCGCTCGACCCACGAGCGGTGGGACGGCCTCGGCTACCCGGACGGCCTTGCGGGTGAGGAGATCCCGCTCGCGGCGCGTGTGGTCTCCGCGTGTGACGCGTTCGACGCGATGCTGTCCGACCGGCCGTACTGTCCAAGCCTGCCGCTCGACGACGCGGTACGCGAGCTGCGCGGCAACTCCGGCTCGCAGTTCGATCCTGCGGTGGTCGAGGCGCTCGTCGAGGTCGTCACGTCGAGTGATGCCGACGTGCACCGCCCGACGATCCGGAGAGCGCCGGTCGAGCCTCGCCTCTCGACGATCGCCAGCCTGCGCGGCTTGCTCGACGTGACGCGGCTCGTGCGCCGTGCCGGCTCGCTCTCGAGCGTCCTCGATGCGATCGCGCGCACGGTGTCGGAGTCGCTCGGTCTCGGCACCGTGGTCGTCAACCTGCGCCGTCCGGGCACGGACGTCTTCGACGTCGTCGCCGTGCACGGGAGCAACGAGGTGCGCGATGCGCTCCTGAACACGGTGAACGGCTGGGAGGAGTGGTCGCCGCTCCTCGACGCCCGCTTCCATCGCCGCGGCGCCTACCACATCCGCGCCGGCGAGTTCGACTGGACGGAGCTCGAAGGCCATCGCGTCGTCGTCGGCGCAGCGCGCGGCGACGATCCGTGGCTGTGGCATCCGGAAGACGAGCTCTTCGTGCCGTTCTACGGATCCGACGGCACGCTGCTCGGCATCTTCTCGGTCGGCGAGCCGCGCAGCGGCCGGCGCCCGTCAGACGAGGAACTCGACGTCCTCGTCGCAATGGCGGAGCACGCAGCCGCGGCCGTCGAGAGCCTCGAAGACGCCCCCGTCGAGGCGTAGCGCGTCACATCGCGTAGCTCGTCCGGAAGCGCTAGGACGGGCGGCGCGAGAGGGTTCGCAGCGCGTTCTCGACCGGGAGCGGATCGCCCTTCGCGACGAGCGTCGCGTTGCCGAGCGAGCGGACACGCTCCGGATCGACGCCGCGCACGTTGCCGGTGACGAGCACGATCGCGAGCTCCGGCAGCACGCCGCGCAGGCGCTCCGCGACCTCGACGCCGTCCACGACCGGCATCGCGATGTCGACCACGACGGCGTCGGGTCGCAGGTGACCGGCAAGCGCCACCGCTTCCACTGCGCTGCCGGTATCCGCAACCACGTCGAGGTCGAACGACGCGTCGAGGAACGCGGTCAGCGCGCGGCGGTACTTGGCGTCGTCGTCGACGATCAACACGGTCGGCACGCGCGCAGCATCGCGGTCGTGCCGGACGGGATGCGATGCGTCCAAACCACCCGGGCCCTCACGCGCGTACTGCCGCCGTAGACATTCACAGAGAGACAAGGAAGGGTGGGCAATGAAGAATCACTTCGCGGTCGCGCTGGCGCTCGCGTCGACAGTCGTCCTCGCCGTCGTGGCGGGGAGTGCCGGCGCCAAGGCCACAGACAACATCTTCTCGGTGCACGCGCTCGTCTCCGACGGCGCCGCGACACCGGCACCGGCGAGCGACGCCAAGCTGGTGAACGGATGGGGCCTGAGTGCAGGCCCGACGACGCCGTGGTGGGCGTCGAACAACGGCACCAACACGTCGACGCTCTACAGCGGCGTCGGCACGAAGGCTGCGCTCACCGTCGACGTTGCCGGTGGGCCGACCGGCACCGTCTTCAACAGCAACGGCGCGGACTTCGTCGTGTCCCAGAACGGCAAGAGCGGCGCCGCCCGCTTCCTGTTCGCGACCGAGGCGGGCACCGTCCTCGGTTGGTCGCCCACGGTGAACGGCACGACCGCGCTCGTCGGGGCCGACCGCTCCGCCGGCGGCGCCGTGTACAAGGGCCTCGCCGTCGCGAGCGATCGCCTGTTCGCGACCGACTTCCACAACGGACGCGTCGACGTCTTCGACGCATCGTTCAAGCTGATCACGACACCGGGCGGATTCACGGACGCGAAGGTGCCGAAGGGCTTCGCGCCGTTCGGCGTCCAGGCGCTCGGCAACGACATCTTCGTCACGTTCGCGAAGCAGGATGCGGCGGCGAAGGACGACGTGCCGGTCCCGGGCCAGGCGTACGTCGACGAGTTCACGACCGACGGCCAGCTCGTCGCCCGCGTCGTGAACAGCGGCAAGAAGAACGCGCCCCTGAACGCCCCGTGGGGGCTGGCGCTCGCGCCGGCCGACTTCTCCGTGTTCAGCAACGACCTGCTCGTCGGCAACTTCGGCAACGGGCGGATCAGCGCGTACACGAAGAAGGGCGCGACCTGGGTCTACAAGGGCCAGCTCCGCCACGCAAACGGCTCGCCGATCGTGATCGACGGGCTGTGGGCGATCGCGTTCGGGAACGGCTCGGCCGCCGGCCCGACCAACTCGCTCTACTTCCTCGCCGGCCCCTCCGACGAGCAGCACGGCCTGTTCGGCGCGATCACCGCCGGCTAGAAACGAATCGAGGGGGCCGCGGCGCAACGCCGCGACCCCCTCGTGAAGGGCAACCCGCCTAGAACGAGGGCCTGAGCTCGAGCCAGTCCGTGAACTCGCGCAACTGGTTCTGCATCGCGGTGATCGTCTCGTCCCGCTGGGTGATCGTCGAGTCGCGGTCGGCGACTTCGGCCTGCAGCCGCTCGATCTCGGCACGATCGGCCTCGCGCCGCGTCTCGGCCTCGACGACGATCGACCGGAGCGACGCAAGCTGCGAGCTGAGGCCGTCGCTCAGCGAACGGGCGACCTCGTCGAAGTTGCCGGCACCCGGCTCGTTGCCGTCGCTGTCGAGCACGGACGGGACGGTCGCCTCGACCGGCTCGGCCTCGACGGTCGGCTCGGGCTCGACGAATGCCGGCGTCGTCGCCATCGCCTCGTACGCCGCGAACTGGCTGCCGTTGTCGTCCACCGCTTCGACGGTCTCGAAGCTGTCGGTCACCTCGGGCTCGGTCTGCTCGACCGGCCCGGCGACGACGCTGCTCCCGTCCCGCATGAGCAGCTCGCTCCGCAGGCCCGTCTCGAGCGCGCCCTTGGCGACGACGACGAAGTCGATGCGGTCGCCGAGCAGCTCGCGAAGCGCGAGGAGGCGCGCATCGGTCGGCTCGGCGACGGCGACGACCACGGCGCCTTCGTCGTTTTCCTGAATCGGCAGAGCCTCGAGCCTCGAGGCGTCCTCCCACGACATGCGCCGAAGCGCCTTGCCGTCGAACGAGATCGCGGAGCGCTCGAAATACCGGAGGTGCCACTGCTCCGCGAGCACCTTGGCCAGATCGTCCTCGCTCGCCCAGCCGAGCTTGACGATGACCTCGCCCAGCCGCTCGCCGTGCTCGGCACTGCGCCGCAGCGCCTCGTCAAGCTGACCCTGGTCGATGTACCCGCGCTCGATCAGGAGCGTGCCGAGGGCCGTCCGCTTGGCCTCGCTTGCCTGGTCCATCAGCGTGTCGGTCATGCTCCCGACCCCGTCCTTTCGTAGTAGCCGCATCGTGCACGCTTTATCGGCAACCCTCGCGGAACCTTGACGGTTCGTTTTCGGGCTCAGATTGCCGCTTTCCGACCCCGATTCAGGCGATTCGGGCGCGGGTCGACCGCCCGCAGCGCGAGCAGCTGCTCGATGGCCGCAGGAGGCCCGGGACGGCCCAGCAAGAACCCCTGTACGCCGTCGCAGTCGACCGCGCGGAGCTGCTCGAGCTGCGACTCCCGCTCGACTCCCTCGGCGACCACCCTGAGATCGAGGCCGTGGCCGAGCGCGATGATCGTCTCCACCAGCCGCAACCCGCCGTCGCGCCGGTCGCAGTGCTCGACGAACGAACGGTCGATCTTCAGCACGTCGATCGGAAGCCGAGCGAGGTAGGCGAGCGATGAGTAGCCCGTGCCGAAGTCGTCGATCGCGATGTGTGCGCCAAGCTGTTGCAGCCGCTCGAGGTTGCGGTTCGAGACGTCGTCCGCATGCATCAGCGCCGTCTCCGTGAGCTCGAGCACGAGCTGGCGCGCGTCGAGGCCCGAACGCGCGACGGCGGCCGCGACGTCCGCCGAGAACCTCGGATGGGCGAGCTGGCGTGCCGCGACGTTCACGGAGACCGAAAGTGGCGACTCGAAGTCGTCTGACCATTCCGCCGCCTGTGCGCACGCGATCTCCAGCACGCGCCGGCCGATGTCGACGATGCGGCCGTTCTCCTCCGCGAGCCCGAGGAACTCGAGCGGCGCCACGAGCTGCCCGCGCGGGTGGCGCCAGCGGCAGAGCGCCTCGACGCCGGACAGCCGGCCCGAGCGCATGTCGAAGATCGGCTGGTACAGCACGAATAGCTCATCGAGGAACGACGGGCGCGCGAGGTCGCGCAGGAGCGCGAGCCTGCTCACGACCGCCTCGTGCATCGCCGGGTCGAAGAACCTGTACGTGCCCCCGCCGGCGTTCTTCGCGTCGTACATCGCCATGTCGGCGTGCCGCAGGATCTCTGTCGGGCCCGAGGTCGCGATGCCGATCGACGCACCGACCACGAGCTCATGCCCCGCAGCTGCGATCGGCTGCCGCAGCGTCGCGACGATCTGCTCCGCAATCGAGGTTGCGACGCCCCGGTCGACGAGTAGCGCGAACTCGTCGCCGCCGATGCGCGCGACGACGTCCGTCGGCTGCACGAGCTCGCGCAGCCGAGCCGCGATCGTCTGCAGGAGCTCGTCGCCCGCCGCATGGCCGAGGCTGTCGTTGACCGTCTTGAAGTCGTCCAGGTCGAGGTAGAGAAGCGTCGGCGCCCGGTCCCTTCCATACTCGGCGAGCACGCGCTCGAGCCGCGTCCGGTTCGAGAGGCCGGTGAGGGGATCTGTGTAGGCGAGACGCTCCAGCTCGTCGCGCGCCTCGCGCTCCGCGGTGATGTCGAGGATGTAGCCCTGCCGCTGGATCGGGTTGCCGTCGGCGCCGGAGATCGCGGACGACTCGTCGCGGACCCAGACGACTCGACCGTCCGGGCTGACGATGCGGTACTCGCTGCTGATCTTTCCGTTCTCGGACGTCTCGAGCGTCATCTCGTCGACGACGCGCGCACGGTCGTCCGGATGGAGGACTCGCTCGAGGAACGAGCTTTCCTGCCACTCGAGCGGCGAGTAGCCGAGCATCGACTCGGTCTGCGGGCTCGTGTAGAGGTTCGTCGCGCGCCCGTCTGCCTCGTCGACGTACACGACGAGAGGCAGTTGCTCGACGAGCGTCCGGTAGCGCTGCTCTGCTTCGCGCAGCCGTTCCTCCGCCGCCTTCTGCTCGCTGATGTCGCGGATCGATGCCGTGAACAACGGCCCGTCGGGGAGCTCGATCCGGTTGATCGTGAGCTCGGCGTCGAACTCGCTGCCGTCGGCGCGCAGCGCGCTCAGCTGAACCGGATGGCCGAGGACGCTCGTCTCACCCGTTTCGAGGTGCCGACGCAGCCCGCGCTCGTGCGCGTCGCGAAAGCGGGACGGGACGATCAGCTCCGACACGCGGCGCCCGACCGCGTCGGCGCGGCGGTACCCGAAGGCGTGCTCGGCGGCGCGGTTGAAGTCCACCACGCAGCCGTCGTGATCCATGGTCACGATCGCGTCGAACGTCGCGTCGAGCACGGCGCTGTGCCGCGCCTGCGTGGCCAGAAGTGCCTGCTCCGTGCCGGACCGGTCGGAGGATGGGTGCCGCACGTCGTCCAAGGCCGCTCTCCCGGATACATCGGCATCCGAAGTCCCGACCTTGATGTGGCGCTACCCCGTCCGGGTCTGCTCGACGGCGGCGTTCGCCTCCCGCTCGTACGGGTTGTTCGCGTATCCCACGCGCAGGTAGCTGAGCGGCATCGCGACGGGCCGGTGCTGCATCTGCCAGACGTGGCAAAGCTCGTGCACGACGAGGTCGTCGTGCGGGTCGTGCTCCCGGACGAGGATCGTCCAGTGGAGCGCGTAGCCGTCGAAGCGACAGAGCCACGGCAGCCGGAAGAACCAGGGCGTGGTGAGTAGTCGCACGTGGCGGATGCTGACCGGACGCGGGTACCAGTCGAGCCGGTCGAGCCGCGCCTTGGCGCGGACGACCTGCGGGTGAGTCACGCCGCCTTGATGGCCGCCGTCAGCACGAGGATCGCCGTGCCGTCGCCGGGAAGCGTCTGGTAGTCGTAGGTGAAGAGGTGCGGCAGCGTGAGCTTGTCGACCTCTGCGAAGTCGGCGGACTTGTCGCCGAGGACGATGCTGCTCTTCGGGGTGATCGTGTGCGAGAGCGGCTCGTCGAGGATCTCCTTCACGTCGCTTCGCGCGACGAGCACCGAGGTGGGCGGTGCCGCCTGGTCGGCCCGCGGCGGCAGGTACGTCAACACGGCATTCGTGCCCGGGACGTACTTCAATGTGTAGAGCGCGAGCTCGAGCGCCTCCCGGCGAAGAAGCTGACCGCGCGCGGTCGTCGCGGGGCCGGAGATCGCGCAGTTCTGCGCCGTCGTCCCGAACCCGCACATCTGGTAGGCGACCGTCGTCGCGGCGTTGTAGAGCTTGAAGTCGCCCTCCTCGTGCTTGCCGGTCGACACGTCGGGCTGCACGGCGAGGGTCGAGATCGGCACCTCAACGCTGACCGGGCCGGAGTCGCCTTGGAGGAAGCGCGTCGTCTGGAGCGGGCTCGGCACGACGGCCGCGAGCTTGTGGTCCGCCTCGAGCTTGTACTCACCCGAGACCTTTGTCGCGATCTGCCGTGTGCGCGCGATCGACGAGCCGGTCGGCTCGAACTTCGACCAGTTCTGTGCCTTCGCCGCGTCGGGGCGCGTCACGACGACGACGAGCGCGGCGATGCTGCCGGCCGCGACCGCTGCGAGCAGGGCGTAGACGAGGCTGAAGCGGAAGTGGTAGCCGGAGTTGCGCGCGCGCTCCGAGCGACCCGGCTCGCGAATCGTGGGCGCCTTCGGTGCTTCCATCGGCACTACATCTTGGGCCATGTCTCGTCCCGTGTGTAGTCGAGCTCCGGCTTTGCGAGCTGCTGCTGGTCGAGGAGCTCGACGAGCTCGTCTCCGTACAGCTCCCGCCGGTCGGCGAGCCGGGTCGCGATCGCGTCGACCGCGTCCTTGTTGTCCCGGACCAGGTTCACGGCGATCACGTAGGCCTGGCCGAGGATCTGTGCCGCGATCGCGCTCTTGAACGGGTCGTGGAGAATCGACGCGATCGGATCGGCGTGGAAATCGGCGCTGCCGCGCGTGCGGTTCATCAGCGTCCGGCCGATGCGCTCGAAGCGCTTCATGATCCGCTCGCGGTACTCGTCCTCGTCCTCGCCTTCGGGCACCTGGCCGTCGAGGTCGACGCGCAGCGGCCGCATGCCGGCCGTGCCGACCATCCACGCGGCGGTGTCGGTCGCCGTCTGCAGGTCGCCGCCGACGCCGCCGGTGTTCTCGCCGTAGAAGACGTTCTCGGCCGCCATTGCGCCGAGCACGTGGATCAGCGTTCCCATCTCCTCGTGCTGCCAGCGGCTGAAGCGCTCTTCGCGCTCGAAGGTCTGGTGGTGGCCGAGCGAGCCGCCGCGCATGCGCGTCGAGAGGCGGCTCGACTCGAGGTCGGGGCGATAGACGTGCGCCGTGATCGCATGTCCGGCCTCGTGGATCGCGACCGAGCGGAGCTCGTGCTCCGGATACGAGACGTTCACCGCCGTGCCCGACTCGAGCGTCGTCATCGACTGGACGAGGTGCTCCCATTCGAACGAGACCTTGCCCTCGTGCTGGGCGTTCGTGAGCGCCATCGAGCACACCTGGTCGATCATCGCCGGGGAGTAGCCGTTCGTGATGCGCGCGATCTCGTCGCGCCGCTTCGGTTCGTCGAGACCCGGATCGTGCGCGACCTTGCTCAGGTAGAGATCGAAGACGTCCTTGCGGTCGTCCTTCGTCGGCGTGCGGAAGTTGACGTGACGGCCCATGCGGCCCGGGCGCGTGAGCGCCGGGTCGAGGCGCTCCATCGGGACGTTCGTCGCGCCGATGAAATAGATCTGCTCGCCGCGCGGACGTGCTCGCGGGATGCGGAGCGAGAGCTTGCCGATGCGGCGCGGCACGATGTACGACGCGTCGAGCAGCGTGTTGATGCGGTTCGTGAGGACGCGACGCATGAACGGCGGGCTGTCGATGCCGTCCATGACGACGAGCAGCTGGTTGAGCGCGAGCTGGCCGCCCATCCCCATGCCGCCGAACATGCCGCCCGGGAACTGGTTGACGATCCGGTCGACGATCGGGTTCGTCCAGCGCCGCGGCGCGCGCTCCTCGAACAGCCGGTCGCGCCAGCGCCGCGTCTCGACGACCAGGTCGCCCGACGGGTTCTGCGCGCCCCACGGCCCGTAGAACGAGAAGTCGCTGACATCGCGCCACGAGTACGGGTCGGTGGCGGGCGCCATCTGCTGCAGCGCCTGGCGGCGCATGCCGACTGCGTCGATCTCGTCGATGAAGACGATGCACTGGCCGCCCCACTTACGCGCGAGCTTCTTCGCGCGGCGTGCGAGGAGGCGCACGACGATCGCGTCGATGCCGATGAACGTGGCGGCGAAGCCGGAGCCGGGCATCGAGACGAACGGTGAGTTGAAGCCCGTTGCGAGCGCTTTCGCGAGCATCGTCTTGCCGGTGCCCGGCGCGCCGAGGAACAGCAGCCCGCGTTCGCGCTTGCCGCCGGCACGCTCGAACGCCTCGCCCGACTGCCAGATCGTGACGACGCGCCGCACCTCTTCCTTCGCCTCCGCCTGGCCTCGCACGTCCTCGAGCTTCACTCCCCACTCGGCGTCGCCCGGCTCGAACGCCCGCATCTGCGAGAGGTTCATCAGGAGCAGCGGGCCCATGAGGATCGCGAAGTTCGCGAAGAAGAGGAAGAAGACGACGACGACCTGGATCCAGAGGGCCGGCGAGCTCAGGATGCGCCCGGCGCCGTGCCCGACCGATCCGAAGGTGCCGAACCACGAGCCGCCGCGGAACAGCCAGATCACGGTGACGATCAGCGCCACCGTCACCCCGATGCGGAGCCAGAAGTGCCAGAACCAGGCGCGGCGGCGCCCGAGCACGTCCTCTTCGCGGTGCTGCTGGCTCTCGAGGCCGAAGAGGCTCGGCCAGGGGATCAGCCGGCGGAAAAGGAGATCCACGACGCCGCGGAACGCGACGACGATCAGCAGGGTGACGACGAGCGCCTTCCAGAACGGCCAGTGATCCTGCCGCATGAAGAACGCGACGAGGGCTGGGCTTGTCAGGACGGCGACGAAGGTGGCGGCGCGGGTCAGCCGGCGCCAGCTGGCAGCGAGCTCGCGCGCCGCATCGCTCGACGCGAAGCCGGCCGGTTGAAGCGTCCCGATCGGTTCGACGCCCGCCATTGCTGAAGTCTACGGACGCTCGGCGCGTTCGGATGTTTGTTGCCTAGGAATTAACCGAGAAGTTCACGGCTGGTCCCGGACGAGCTCCAGCGTCGCGCAGTGGAGCCCGGCGATCGCGAACTTGTGGCTCTCGGAGAAGTCGACCTGGATGACCTCGACATCGTGGCGCTCGAGCTCCTTCACGACCGTGGGCGAGCCTGCGTTCATCACGACCTTCCCGGGAGCCAGGGTGACGCCGTTCAGCGCGAGGTCCCAGTACTCCTCGACGGGCACCTCGATGATCGTGAAGTCGCGCTT
>JACZCU010046996.1_pt1 | contig 10548 bp, 10 predicted proteins | sample 8641851 | NCBI WGS metagenome assembly JACZCU01 (sample SAMN15324605, study PRJNA640507) | soil metagenome | isolation source: monocropping sugarcane control | place: China: Luxin town, Laibin City, Guangxi Province | collected 2019-07-25 | depth 10cm m | reverse complement strand
GCCTGCAACCATTGCTTGCATTTTGGCAAAGGCTGCCCAGCGCGCTGTCTGGCTGAAGCCACAATCGGGTAAGATTTGCAAACGCGTGGGCTCTATGTACTTGAGCAGCAGACGTATTCTCTCGGCTACATCTTCTGGCTTTTCAATATAATACGATTTGACATCCACCACACCTGCACCCAGCTCGCGCTCCGCAGTAATTTCGCTGAGTAGTTCCAATTCGGCCATCTCGCGATTCGCAAATTCGAGGATGATCTGGTCAAATTTCGCATCCAGCAAGCGCGGAAATAGCGGGCGGTAGAGTCGCTTACCGACAGGCTTGCAGCGATAATTTCCAAAGCATGTATGCATAGCAAGCCGTGCCTTCACTCCTTTGACCGTAGCATTCCAGAGTTCAACATAATCGCCGACGCGCTCTGGATATACAGCAAAGGAGGGCTCATCGATCTGGATGAAGTCCGCGCCGACCTCAACCAGGTCATGTAGTTCCTGGTTGACGACAGGGACCAGTGCCCAGGCCACCTCCATTCGATTCTGGTAGACCGTACCCGGGTCGAGCCTGCCAGAAAGCGTAAAAGGCCCCGGCACGGTTGCTTTGAGTGGTTTACCAAGACCTGCTGTGGCCGTCTTTAAATAGCGAAAATCGGCAACCGTGCGCAGACCTTCAGCAGCGTTTACCGGTTCCAGCACCTGCCAATTTGGCCGCATATCGTGGCCTTCGGGTCCCATCGTCCGCCTTGCAGGCAAAAGACGTATGCCTTGCAGGTAATCGTAGAAACCCATCACAAAGTCGAGACGGCGCATTTCTCCATCTACCAGTATGTCTACCTCGGCCTTCAACTGGTCCTGGATTGCTACATCGGTGGCATCCGTCAACGTTTCTTCGATATCGTGTGATCCGTACTCCCCACGCTTAATAGCCTGGCCTGCCGTGATCAACCAGCTTGGCATGGCATAACTGCCCACTGTGGTGGTCAGCAGCAAATTGTTTGGTTGGTCTGCCACTTGTTTCTCCTCCTTCTGAAAGCTTCATCAGCAGTAACTTACTCATGCACATGTTTTTCTGCATCCTCGCTGCCTACGGCAGCTCGCAAGATTTATGTTGAATTGCAGCAGTCATGAGCAGCCTGCGGCTGCTCATGACTGCTGCAATTCAACACAGGAATCAGCCTCCTCGTATCATTTCAGCCTTTTCAGCTAATTGTTCGAATTGCTCTGGGGTTACTTTCACGTTGAAGACCTGGGCGATATGGTCTATCCAGGAAAGGACGAAATAGCGCCAGCCATCGTGAACGCTTAGCTTGCGCGCTTCCTGCTGGGCCTCTGCCTGGTGCAGGAAATCCAGTTCTCCCCGGTAGTTGAGTTCCCAGGCGATACCCTGCATGGGAAACTGGCCCTCGTCCGTTATAGGTGAGCCCGGCCGATCTTTACCCATACCTGTGGCATTGATAACCAGTGAACCCTGCGGTAGTTCGGCCATGAGCTGGTCGTTCTTCTGTGGGTCCTCATTCAGTACATAGTCTATGGTAATCGTTGCGGGCAACTGCTCTACTATTGAACGCAGTTTGTCTAATGCAGGTTGATTGCGACTGACTATCACTAAACGCTGCGGTCTATCGCCAGCATTGGGCTGAGATAGCATATTGACTGTGATGGCTGTACCTGAGCCACCAGCTCCCAGGCATAAGACATGACCGCCGCTGCGACCCCAATAGCCAGCTTCAAGTATGTGCTGCAAGGCTCGAGCAGAAGAGAGCGGGTCTTTGGCGTATCCAATCAGTTGATCCTCTCGTTTAACAATGCACGAAAACTCGCGACAGAGTTGGGCATAGTGATCCAGCACGTCGAACATATCAGAGGCAGCATGAAACAGATCTATTTTATGCGTGGTAATAAGCGCGCCCAACGAAGACGGGTCGTATTTTATTTGCGCTACCGCCTGCCTATACAGTTCAGGTGGAGCGTGTAGTGGCAGGTCCACACCGATGAGCTGCGCTTGTAGACCTAATACCTCGGCCCATATAGGGAAGAGGCGCATGATCGACGATTGACCTGTGGTCACGCCGATAAAGTACATAGTAGGTATATTCTGCTTGATGATAGTGTACTTTGTGTTATCTTGCTCCATGACAGCCTCTATTTCATCTTGGGTCTCCATCCTTGCGGACTCTGTTGGCGAATGACACAAAAGCAATGCGGCAGGGCGACCGCAAGGGATCGCCCCTACTATACACGGATGGATCGGCTTCCCAGCGCCGTGTATAGTAGGGGCGGGGCTTGCCCCCGCCCTGGCAACTGGCTTTCGGTCATTTGACGAAGGCCTTGACGACTTTACATATACCCCTGGCTGCATTGCGTAACCGGTAGTGACCGGTCGCTGCCGGTATGACAATCGTTTCGGCATAGTGTAAGGGATGGGAGCCGTGCTCCCATTCAATATATACCTTTTCTCCCTCGACCAGGTTAAGGACGTGAAAGCGCTCGCCGCCTGTGTCACTCTCGAAGCTCTCGCTGAACTCGGCGCGATGGATGGCAAAGAACAGCAGGGGATGATCGCCGATGAGATATTCCGTCCAGCCCTCGCCCTGCTGGATAATACGTGGTGAGGGTATCAGGTTCTGGCGCACCCAGCGCGTTTGACGGCTGAAGTCAATATTGTCCCAGGCCCGTTCAATATGAATAGGACGCAGTTCACCTGAGAGATCGCGCCGCAGGTAATCGTAAATCTTGAAGGTGTACAGGTACGGCGTTGAGCTAATCTCCAGCACGACATTGTTTGCTCCGCTGTTGTGTACTGTCCCGGCCGGAATGAGAAAGAGATCATGCATACGTGTTGGCCACGCATTCACAAACTCTTCCGTATCGAAACCAATGCCTTCGTCGCGCGCCCGCTCCGCTGCGCCGCGAAAAGCGTCCGGGCTGATGCCTTCCTTTAATCCAAGATAGCACAATCCGTTTTCGCCTGCTTGCAAGATGTAATAGGTTTCATCCTGGGTATAGCCGAGACCAAATTCTTGCCGCATGTATTCTGTTTGAGGATGTACCTGGCAGGAGAGATTGCCGCCCACAATTGTGTCATCGTAGTTGAAACGAATGGGAAAGCTGCTATCAAAACGTTCAGCCACCGCCGGTCCTTGCACATTGAGCGTTTCCTGGGCGATGAGCATCTCAAAAGGGACTTCGAGTGTGAGCTCGCCATCGCGAAAAACCACACCGTTCTCCGGCGTAATGAGTTCATATGACCAGGCATAATTTGGCTTGTCGGGATCAAGCTGCATATAATGTTTCATCCACTGCCCACCCCACGCCCCTGGATAGAAGACTGGTTTGACGCGAAAGGGTTGCCGTGACAGCGCAGTTAATGCTGTCCGTAGAGCGGGACCATCTAAAAATACCGGATGCTGCGGATGCACTATATCTATATAGAGATCCAGTGCAGGCAGCAGCGTGGTTTTGTGGCGCTCCATTACAGGCCAGTCCACCCAATACATGCTCTTCACAGCAGGATAGGCAGGCATGCCAAGCAAGACATTCTGCCCTGCCGATGCCATGCCGGTAATGCTCTCCTTAGGAAGATCTGCCCACGCTCTGCCTCCTTCCAGGTTCAGCAGCGCACTCCCCTGTCCAAAGCACACGACTAACTCGGCCCGGTGTACTTCCTCAAGTGCCTGGTCCCGCACGTTCCTTAATTTGTCGGGATCGAAGAAATCAAGCAGGTCGCCCTGGTAAAGCTTACCAAATACCACGTCACCATTATCTAGCGAATGCGCCAGCAGATCCCGCACCGCTTCGGCTCCCAGGCGTGCCCCGGCTATGTCGATGAATGCCACGCGGTATTCCGCCAGCGCTTCCCGTAAGCAAGCTTGTAGCACATCCCAGGCTACTCCGCTCATCCCATCAATCGTCCAGAGCTTGCTACCACCGCTTATCAGTCGCTGGCCGAGTGCTGTATAGCCAGCATCTAAACGGCCCTCGGCCAGAGGATAATCCGGCAAGGTATTATAAGTCGTATTCTCTGTAAGCATGCGTTTTCATTCTTCCTACTAAGACCGTGTATATGCATTACAGCGCTATCCCTTCTGATGCGCTTATCTCTCATATGGTGCAATAGCGCTCAATACATGTCAAATAAGGAAATCGGGTGCTATCGTAGGGACTCGATTTATCGCGTCCAAAGGGGGCAGGGATCGTCCCGCCCATCCTCACCCCGTGGGACGCGATAAATCGGGTCCCCACAATAGTCCGTTCTACTGAATCAAGGTCTCAAATTGCTGGCAGGCATCCTCAACCGTCTTTAAAACCGGGTTGAGTTCCTCACGCAATTGCGTCAGCTTCTCCAGGATTTTTTCAGAGATACCTGGCTCGATTTTCAGCCCGGACTCCGGAGGCTGAGAAGGCTGACCGTTTACGCCTGCCGTAGTGCCGGATTCATAGAACTCCTTGATGACCGCCTGCTGAAAGGCAACCACGTCGAGCAGTTCCAGGACAACACGCAGGGTAATTTCGTTAGTAGACATGGCACGTCCCAGCCATAGGGCTGATTCTTGACGGCTCATTACATCTTTTGGGGCCTCTTTTTTCCCTTGCCGTCTCAACATGTGAATGTCTCCTCCTCTGAAAATAGCCGATTTTCATGGGCGGTGGCGAGCCAGCAGTTCATGGGTGACTCTTCCCCTCTGAAAATGGTACTTGTTCATTATTGGTGGTGTGCCACAGGCACAAGAGTATCTTATTTAAAGATGCCCGCTGTGCGGCGCGAGTGTTCGATATACCAGGCGTCGGCCATAGCCTCGGTTTCAGCATGCTGTTCAGGTGTCATCTCTGCGTTATGGCTGGGGAATACGGGCAACCGTATACCGCGCTCGTCCAGGTTCTGCGCAACCTCGGCCACCAGCGATTGCATGATGATGCAAGCTGCAATTGTGGATGCTGAGGCAACTTTATGGGGAAAGCCTGGAATCGTGACAAGAGCGTCACCCTGCGGCACGCAAGTGTCAATCACTTCGTCACACACTTCGTACAGGCGCTTGCCAGTGCTATGGCGAGAATTACTCTCCCGGCTATGGGCCAGTGAGGTAATCGCGACCGTCTTCAGTCCCTGCTCTCTGGCGCTCAGCGCGACATCGATGCCCATCGCGTTCACGCCTGAGTTGGAGATAACGATCATCACATCCTTTGGATCGAGCTGGTAGTTCTCCAGCACAACCCGCCCAAATCCTTCCACCTTTTCCAGGTATAACGCCTGTCTCAATCCCTGATTACCGAGTACAGTGGGCATGTACGCGGTTGAAAGCTCATGAATGGGGAACCAGCCGGGATAGCTTCCTATACGTGGATAGGTATCCATGGTTGGAATAAATGAATGTCCTGAACCAAACAGCACGATAAGGCGATCAGCAGCGATAGCGTCAGCGCCCCATTTTGCAACCTTGCCGATGGTCTCTACCTGAGTTTCTTCAATGCGGTTGAATACATTACGAAACGCGCTTAAAAATTGGCTGGCTCCCATCCTATTCTCCTTTGTAGTGTTGGTAACTATGCAGAACCTTTCTTTGTTTGGCTTGACTCCTCGGCGCCTGCGGCGCCTCGCAAAAATGTGTAGTGCTGCGGCTTGTGCAGCCTACAGGCTGCACAAGCCGCAGCACTACACATTTAGATGAGCCACCGGAGGTGGCGAGTAGTCAGACACCTGAATAGTTACGTGATGTTGACATATAGTACGATTTACTCGCGAGATGCCCACAAGTGTATGGGCAGATCTTATCTACATTCGTCGAGCGTTTCACGCTCTTTGCGTGCCAGTTTACGCAGTACGCATGCTACGCCACCTTCATCATTTGATGGCGCAATGAGATCAGCTGCTGCCTTCACCTCGGCAGAAGCATTGCCCATAGCCACCGCCGTCCCCGCTACCTCAAACATGCTCATATCGTTGCGGCTATCACCGATGACCAGGATGCGCTCCATGGGAATAGCCAGGTGTGCTGCTAACCGCTTGAGCGCCTCCCCTTTATTAACTCCTGACCGCGTGATTTCTAAATATGTTGGCGCTGAGTATGTCATGTAAAGTGGTAGCTTGCGCAGTCGCAGCTTCTCTTCAATCTCCAGTAAGTTCGCCGGATCACCACAGATGGTGACCTTGTCCGGTTCGGAACACACCCGCAAGATATCATCCACCTGCATAATCTCAACCTCAGAATTCTCAACGCCGGTGATGTTCATTTTCGAGATGGCAATCAATCGCTCTAGCACTTCCAGGCTTCCCTCATAATACAGGTGATCTGGTTCCTGGGCGATGATAGGAGCCTTCGCAGCACGTGCCAGTTCAACGATCTCAACTACCTCTGCTTGATCTAATGAACGATAATGGATGACCGTGTGATCCGCCGGATCAGCAATATATGCCCCACCAGAGCTGATGTACGGGAGCGTCAGGCCAAGCTCTTTCATCAATGGCATCATCTTCAGTTTTGCGCGTCCCGATACCAGTGTCACCTCGATGCCCTGGGCCTGTACTTCCCGTATCAATGGCGCAACACCTGCCGATAGCCTGTTCTGAGAATCAACCAATGTACCGTCGATGTCTATTGCCACCAGCTTAAATGCACCTGTCAGACCGGACAGACGTTCTCTCTCGTCTACGGGATGCTCACCCCTACAGGACATATACTTAATATCCTCTCTAGACCGGAGCTAAATATGCGGAAGACGCTGGCGGTAACGGGCAAAGGTTCTGGCGTTCGCTTGCAACGCTTCCTGCACGTCACCGACATTGGGACAACGAATCATCGGCGGCACATCGCTCGCTTCGACAAAATTCTCAATAACGGATGCGACAACCGCGTGAACCAGAATAATCGCCAGTGCGGTCGAAGCTCCTCCTGTTGTCCCAAGTTCAGGCATTGCTTCGATATGCACCATGTTATCTCCTGGAGGAACATCATGATCGAGGACCAGGTCCACGACATCTTCTAGATGCTTGCCGCTAGGATGCAGCGATGGGACAGTGGCTGCATAGCGGCGCGATGTAATTCCAATGGTGTAAAGCCCCTTCTCACGGGCAGCTAATGCCACTTCAATGGGGGCATTGTTGCGTCCGGAGGCGGAGAAAACCATCATCACGTCGTCTGGCCTCAAGTCATATTTTGGCAGCACAAAGCGGGTAGCATAGCCGTCCCACTTTTCGAGAGCAATACATTTCTCTGTGCCTTCATGAAACATCAAGCTGGGATCAAGCAATGGACTGATTGCTGCCAGGCCACCTGACCGGTAAAATGCTTCTTCCGGCGGCAAGTGGGAGTGACCCGAGCCGAACATATGGAGTACACCATCCCGCCGTAGTGATTGCGTGATGACGCGCGCCGCCTCTTCTATGGAAGAGGCTTCGCGTTCCATGATGGTTTGCTGCGCCTCGATCATCGCCTCCATATAGGTACGCCAATAGGCCATGATGAAGATCTCCTCCTGTTTTCTGTTCTTATTTCAAGCCGGCTTTCTTACGCGCCACTTCCCACTCAATCGGTTTCTGACCACCGAACGGCACCAACTGAATCCACACCCGAATACCTTGCTGGTGCAGTTTCTCCGTATCCTCGATTTCTTCGGCTGACAGGTCACAGTTCGAGGCGACGTTGCGCGAATTTGGCTTATGCGCCATCGCGCCATAGTTGATATCTGAAGGCTTGTAGCCTTTCTCCATAAGGCGCAGAAATGTTTTAGGCACTTTTGTCAGCAGGATGACACGGTCATTCCCTTTGTTCAGGTCGCGCAGTTTGTCAGCCATTTTCTCAATGGTGAACGCTTCAATCTTGATGCCAGAAGGAGCAGCAAAGCGAAAAATGTCCAGCATCATGGGATTGCTCGCTACGCCATCATCTGCAATCCAGATGGTATTGGCCCTGCGCAAGCCAAGCCAGCCTGTCATCACCTGCCCATGTATGAGCCTGTCATCAACGCGGTTTAATACGACCTCGGACATAGCTACCTCCACTTCGCTCATTGGCGCTTATCCTGCCTCGCCCCGCTGAAACTTTTCGAAAGCCTCTACGATATTCACAATACTGCTCTTCCCCGCCGCAAACGCTGTCTCAGTCAGGGACTCAAGGTTATCCGTACTCATACGTGTCATAAAGGTTTCGAGCAGCATCGGTAGATTGATCCCGGTAACAGCTTGAAGGTCGCTGGCCTGCCGGGTCAACAGGGCTGACGCGTTCGCCGGCGTACCACCGAACATGTCGAGTAAGATGAGCGCTCCATCACCTGTATTCACTTCATTTACGGCGATCCGCAAGCGTTCCACCAGCCCTTCAAGACTATCACCGGGCATCAATGAGACGCTCGTTACTTGCGGCAAATCTCCCAGGATCATGCTCGTTGATGCCAGGAGAGCATCGGGCAGAGGCCCATGCGCTGCGAGTACAATGCCAATCATGAAAACTCTTCATCCCCTTTGAAAAATCTGGCTGCTGGCGACCGGCATTTCCACTGCCGCCGGCTACCAGCAGCGCTAGCTATACCTGCACTAGAAGATGCGGAACGCTTGCAACACGGGAATGTTGAACAACGACCCGATCAAGCCGGGCAAGTAGCCTATAAAGATGACCAGGAGAGTCACAAGCAGCGCACGGTTGATCGGCCAGCCACGCCGCCGCATGCCCCACCACAAGAAAATCACAAGCAGCAAGGGCAGCAACTGGGGAAAGATCTTATCGAGCGTATCCTGTAGAGAGACTTTCACCAGGTTCGCGCCAGAGCCCGATGTATAGGTGAGAGGTGTTTTGAGCGTGATAATCGAAGCGCCAATAGCACCCGCCACTATCAATCCAAGCACGGCGAAGGATGATGTTATACGCCGGAATCCTGCTTCAGCCAGCTCTCTCATGGAGGACATGCCGTAACGATAGCCGAACATGAACAGGTAGTACGACACCAACAGGATAATCACCGGATAAGCAATGATGTAGAAGATCGGCCCGAGTGGGCTACCCGTTCCCTGGCTCAAACTGATCCCGATGGCCAGCAGGATGGGAATCAATGTGCCCGGTATCATTGAATCGCCGATACCGGCCATTGGACCCATAATGCCAGCCTTGACGCCATTGATCATCTCATCATTAATGGGAGCGCCACTTGCCCGCTGCTGCTCGAGAGCTACCGTCACGCCATGGGCGATGACCCCGGTTTGTGGCTCGGTATTGAAGAATACCATGTGACGCTTCAATGCTGACTTGATCTCTTCGGGATTGTCACCATAAAGGCGTTTCAAGATAGGCGACATCATGTAGACAAATGCTGGTGCCTGCATACGTTCCATACTGAACGCCGAAAGATTAAAGAACGTCCAGATCCACCAGGCCCTGGTGAGATCACTCCTCGCGAGTGTTTTCTCTCCCTGGGTAGAGGTCGCGTCCTCACGAGCTTTATCATCTGGTCGTTGTAAAGTGTATTCAGACATCTTACGCCTCCGCTTCCTGGGGTTGAGTGGGTTGAGTTGTTTCCGTCTCAAAGCGAGAGAAGTACCAGTAGTAAATGAATGCTACCAGTGCGCCAATCACTGCAACACCCACCGTGGGAACTTTCAGATACACTACGAGAACCCATCCGAATAAAAACCAGACTATCAGGCGCGCTGAAGGAGCGATCTGGAGTAATAGGATTGCGATACCAACGGCGGGTAACGCTCCACCTAACAGGCTGAAGTACGTAATCAGCCAGGGCACCTGAGTATTGAGGAACGAGATCAGGTTTTGAGCGAAACCGGCACCTAATAAAAGTACCGCGAAAGGCAGTACGCCGCGAAGCAGGAAAGTACCAATCTGGGCCAGGTAGTTCACGCGAACGATGCCTACCAGGTTCCCTTCGTCAGCATAACGGTCGCAAACATGCGCCCAGGCAGCATTGCCCACACTAAGGATTTGCCATGCGGCAACGCCAATGACGGCGAATGCGACCGAGAGGCTTACTGCCACCGTGGGGGAGGCATGAGAAACCAGGGCGAGGGGTATACCAAGATAACTCGCGAAACTTAAGTCTTGCGGGACTGCGCCACCGGGAGTAATCAGTGCGATGAAGACGCCTTGTACTGCAATACCGATGAGAACGCCGGTTTTTACATCTCCCAGGATTAATCCACAGAGAAAGCCGGCAACGAGCGGACGTGTAAGTACATACCATCCGCCTGTTGTTCCAAGTACCCAGGGCGTAGTGAGGGCCCCCAGGTAACACAGCAGGCCAATCAATGCCGCTTGCCATACCTGCATGGTAGAACCTCCTTGTATTGAAAGGATAGCTTTACATTACTATGTGCACATGTGTTCACTGCACGAGATGGACTAAAACCGAAAACTCGTTTTTCACCTCCTTGCTATTTGGACTCGCCGCTGCCTGCGGCGTGGCTTCTATTGGATGTGTTGTGGGAGAGTGTGGCCAGGGGCCACACTCTCCCACAACACATCCAACCTTTGAGCTGCCTCTGATCGCTCGTGCTGAGCCACCCCACCCTGTCTGGAGGACAGGTAATAGGGGGACGCACCCTCTCCGGGGGAGAGG